>Ga0179593_1598335_pt1 | contig 12529 bp, 11 predicted proteins | sample CZODoug2_1_08_16_FD_185931 | JGI IMG/M metagenome (GOLD analysis project Ga0179593, IMG submission 185931) | Vadose zone soil fungal communities from Angelo Coast Range Reserve, California, USA - CZODoug2_1_08_16fungal (PacBio error correction) | ecosystem: Environmental > Terrestrial > Soil >... | reverse complement strand
TAGATTCCCGGGATCCCGCTTCTTCCCTGCCGTTCCAGATCTACCGTGCGCATTTGCGCTCAGAGGTGTTCCCAGACAGATTTGCTACGGAAACCCTTATCTTGACTTCTCGTTCCCCTTCCCCCTCTTCCCAAGTGGCTCCTGAAGACGTGATATAGCTCTCGCTTGATCCTTCCACGATCCTTTCCTGCGCACAGTCTCTCTTTTTCTGTTTTGCATTAGGAGGTTCCTTCTCATGGTGAAGTTCCGAGATTAACTTCCCCTTTTCCCCTTTCGTTAGCTCTTTTTTCCCTCCTTAGTAGCCCCCCGTTCTTTTTTTCCTCAGAGTTCTTTTTTCTTCCAGCAGATCGTACCCGCATCCACAGTACTAGTATTTTCGAGGAGGTGTGGGAAGGGAGCCGGATCGCAGTTATACGACGCCCCAATATTTTTTGCTCCTTTTATCGATCTTTTTTTCCTCTCTGAATTGCTCTGCCTTTTCCCCCCGCATCCCTCGTGTCCCTCTAGTCGGCGTGGCTCCTTTATGTGGAGTTCGACGCTTTGAAGCTGGGTGCTCCAGAATATCGGCTTCTAGACCCTTTCTGACCCTCGATTAAAGCTGGTTTTTCCCCTTCTCAAACTCAGCGGAATGACGAATCACCTCGGCACCATGGCACTTCGAGGCTTACTGCTTCTCAACCCCGAGATCTTCTCAGATTATATCCTTGTTCCTCTTCTTTCTTCTTGTTTTTTACCTCTTTTGGTGTGCCCGAAACGGGCTTTTTTGTCCTAAAACGACAGCGCCCCAGGTCATCTCTCTCCTTCTTCTTCCCCCCCCGATCCATTTCTTTGTCCTTTTTCTTCTCCGCCCCTTTAAAGGCACTGCCCACATTCTTTCCGGCTTGCGACCCCCTTTTTCCAAGGAAAAGGATCTGGCACCTTCCCGTTGCGCTCTCCTCCACCGGTTTCCCCTTTTATCTCATGATAGAAAATGTCCTAAATCCCGTCGTCTGGACGAAAAATATACGGGCTTCTTCAAGTGCGACGGATCTTCCCCCCGGTTCGTTTTTTTTCTCTCTTTGTATTATTGGCCAACCACTCAACATCTTCTCTGCCTTCGTGTCTCATGTAGGCTTAAATGCGAAAGTAGGACTATCCTAATCCCCTCCTTTTGCGCATGTTTTCCTCTCTCGCGCTTATTCCGGGATAGAGCGTTTTCTCTAGAATCAGGACAATGCGTTTTTGCAGCCGAGACAATACTGACCCTCTGTTCTCTCCTTCGATCCACCCCCGGAAGCAGCTTAGTCCTCTTATGTTTTTCTTTTTTCCCCCTTTCGCGCGGGCGCTCGTGATGTCGAGCTTTTGAGACATAGGACGATAAGGAGGCGGCCTCCTCCCATCCCCCCCAACCCTTCAGACTATAGTCAAGACTCCTTTTTCTAATCGCTCGGTTCTTTCTCTTTTCCCCGTTTTTTTCCTTTTCTGTTGTCGAAACACCATTCGTCTTTGCTAGTTTTCTCTTCACAGAAGCGACAAGTCCCTGATCCCGACAGATACCTTGTATCTTTTTCAACTCCCCTTTCTGTAACTGTTTTCTTTAAGAAGCCTTTTTCAATTCTCTCCGTTGATTAAGGTGCGCGTCCGAATAGATGAGCTTAGCGGATAAGGAATACATTTCTTTATTCCCCATAGACAGAGCTGTTTCCACCCTCAGTAGTAGTATGAGGATCTCCTGGAGCTCAAAGTAAGAGCAAGTGGGGTTCTCGTTCCCCCCGTTTTCTGGTGGACCCTTTCTTGCTCCCTGTTTTGGAGCCGTCAACGGAGAGATCGCCCCCCAAGCATTTTTAGGTTCAGCGTTGGCCAGTAGATGTGCTTCGCATGCTGTAGCTTCCTCTTTTTTCAGATCTCTTCGTTTGTTCTAGACCTTTCGACAGATTTGGATAGACGACAGACTCTCTCATCCCTCTATAGCCCACCTCCCTCTCGCGGTGCCGGGCGATTGCTCCAATAATACATCAGTTTGCGGTTGAGTGTCTTTGTTTTCCTTCAAGAGTCCCTCCCAGCGGGCTGGCGTCCTATTATTTCCCTTTTTTTCGCTCTTCGGGCGTCTTTCTAGTCTATCACGCATTGCAGAAGTAGCTTTAGTGGTAGCGCCCCCACTTCCTCTCTCCCTGACATCTGTCCCTCCCCTTCCCATCGGACTCAGCGCAGGCCTGTCCCTCGAACTTTTCTTTTCAGAGATCCCCGGTGAGGCGGCCCCGCCGAACCAAAGGAGATCTACATACCCCCGTTGAGGTTGTGTTCCTTCCCCCTCTTCGACTTCTCCCAAGTAGAGCCACCTAATACGAGTTAGGTGGATGGAAGACCGATAATGGAGTCCCCTTTTCCACTAATTTGATGATGTCTCAAGAGATTCTCAAACTATTCCGACCGTCCCCTTCACCCCATCGAGGCTCCCACACACGGGATGGGTCCGCTTAGTGCAGAAGAGCGGGTCCGGTTTCATTTTCATCCCTTCTTCCTACTGTTTCCTAGAGTTCGCGTACCTCTCTCTACTTCGTCCGAGCTCCTGGTTGTTCGCCCCCACAACGGGACCTTTTTTTGACTATGAGACTCTTCGGGCCTAGGGCTAAGGGCGGTTCCTTCTCTTTTTTTTCTAAGAATGGCTTCGCCCTACTTTTCGCTCCTTCTCTCTCCTACCTCAGAGGGCGCGAAGCGCTTTGAAATCCGATGGAGCCGTCGTGAAGTAACGGAGATTGCCTCTTTCCCTGATTTTCTTTTCCCTCTGACTTTTTGATCTCTTTTTTCTTTGAGATGGATCCCCCGATGCACCATCCTTAAAGCGTATCCGTGCTCATCTTTTTCCACGGACCACTCCGCCCCAAGTGAGGTGTGCCCCCTTTCTTTTTCCTGGCACGTCTATCATGCCCTCCTTGAAGATCTGTCTTCCCCTTCCACTCCCCCGGGACCGAGGAAAACAATCCGATCGCAGAGCCAGGGCGATTCGCTCCCGCTCCTCCTATCCCGAGACTGTTCCATTTTTTTGAAAATAACATGGCGGCGACTTGACCTTTCTATCATAGAGTCTTCCCTTCCCTCCCTCCTTTTCTCGTACCCCTGTTAATGCGACCCCCACCATGGTTCTGCCCTTCTTACCCTTTCCTCTGGCGGTCACATGGTGCTCGGCCTAAGGACAACATGGCTGTCTTGGAGGTTTTCTCTCTCGCATCCGGCGAGCCCTGCTTATATCTTTCAGTCAGAGCTCGGTTCGGGCTCATATCCTTCAACCACAACACCCGACAAGGTGAGCCCGTCTCTTCTTGTTGTTTCCTTACTGACTCGCAGGTTCTCTCTTCATTTTTGGTCGAGGAGTCGGATATACGATTGTGTATATTTTCGTCTGTTTGGGTTGTTCGCATCCTCCCTTCCCTTGAGTAGTATTTTCCCCCTCTAGAATGGGTTTTTCTCTGTCGTCTGGAGCTGGAGCGGGCTTTCTGAGCTTAGAGTTGCCGGATCCCCTTCAGCCTGCTTTTGGAGTCCCTTTAGTCCCCCCCCCCTTCGTGCTACTCGGACCTTTCTTTTTCTCATCAGCCTCTCGATAGGAACTTCCCCCAGCTCCCTTTTAAACTGGAGCCGACCCTATCAACCCCCGACCTATAGGTCTCGACTTGTTGATTTTTGATTGGTGTCCCTCTCCCCCTAACGTCTTCTGTAGGGGAAGTGATACACGACCAGGCGTAGGATGCGGCGTTCGAGCACACAAGAAAAGTTTGTCCTCTTGACCGTTTCGAGGAATGCCCCCCGACATGACTTTGCTTTTCCCAGACCCTCAACTACCACTTTCCCCTGTGTCGTCCAATTAACGGTTTGCCCAGGGCGAGATCGAGAACCGATTATTGTCCACTTTTTTCCTATCTTCTCTCTCCTCTAACCGGGTGTTGTGCCCCCTTCCCCCCCCTGTTAACGTTCAAGATCTGGTTCTCTCCTCCAATTCTCAGGACCCTTTATTAGAGCCGTGTTGGAACCCGGTCTTTTTTTCCCAATTGCCGCCTGTCAGATGTTCCTTATCGGTTCACTCATCGTCGTTCCCTTTAACCCCTTCAAGCCTTTAGTACGCCGGGTGATTGCGTGCGGTAAGTTATCTTTCTTTTCTAGATCAACGCGCTCCCCCCCCCCCCCCGTAGCCCCTTCTAGAGATCACGGCAGCGCCGTTCCCGCGCAGTTCCAATCTCTCTTCTCTCCCTTACTATTTTTGATAGCTGGTGACCTTCATTGCGCCCACTTGCACCTCGACCAAGGCGGTCATTCAACCAAACCCGACTCGCCTTTAGGTAAAGAAGATGTTTCATCTCCCTTTTCTTTTTTTTTTCTCCTTCCTTTTTTTTGGTCCCCCATTATTTACCGTCACTGCCGTTTCTTCTTCCCCTCTTTTTTTCTCTCTCCCCCCAGGAGAGGCCCTTTCAGATCCTTGTTTTCACTCTTGACGTGTCAATAGTGACGGGTGATCCTCCACCATAAAGTGTTTCCTTGCTCCCCTCTTTCCCCTTTCTCGGTTCCTCTCCTCCAGAATTGCTTTCGCGTTCTCCCCTGTCTCCCATCGATCCCGAGCGTTTAGTAGTAGGTGGATCTCCTTGGCTGCCAGAAAGTCTTTTTAGAAGTCCCCGGTAAAAAAAACGCTTGATTTCACTCCTTTGAAGGCTCGGTTCCGTTGTTTTGCGCGCCCAGACGATGTAGATTCCCTGCTTATTACGTTGGAAGGTTCTTCGGCTCCTTCCTTTTCGAGAGATTTGGGCGCGGACCCCTCACTTCTGTGCGGGATAGACTAAGTCGCTCTTCTCCCCCAGCCTTCCTCCTCTTCGATACAAACCCGCCTTTAGGTCCGTCCCGGGCGCGCTTCCTCCAACCATCTATCTATTTCTCCTCCTCCGGATGTGGGTGTTTCTCTCTTTTCTATCTGTCTTCCAGTTTCACGTCGCCCTCATCCCATAGCCTGGGCGGGGCTATACCTCGGTCAGGCCTTCTTTTCCCGTCTCTTAGTTATATAACTCAATAGTCTCAGTTGCGTTTTTCGCGGCCCACGGAGCCTGAACTCTCCAGTCCCCTGAAGGCGCATACATAGCCTGATCCTTGTCATTTTCCCTTACATCTTTTGTGTGAACCTCCCCCCTCGCACCGGCTCACCGAAGGCGATCCGCCCCACATCTCCAACCTTTCCTTCTTGGGAAAGCGACCACTGCTGCAGCCTCGATTTTCTCCCGTCCCCAAATACTATTAGTGCGGTGGACGACGCCCCCGTTTTGATAAAGCAGGTGATGCTTGTCTCCTCATGCTTCGACACTTAGGCGTTCGCCCTCAACCTCCCACGAGAGTCCCCGTTCACACAAGGTTGAAGTCTCCTGGATTACGAAATGGGCGCAGTGGACTGTGAATAAAGGCTATGACGTAATGGTTTTTTTTTCCCGGTGAACTTCCCCTTCGATCTAAGTCTTGTCTTCGCCACCACCTACAGCTTTAATTCGAATCATCAGGGCGATGAGAATCTTCGGGTCCTCGGGGTTTGGTGGGCGATCCTGCGACTGATGGTATGATTCCCCATTGATGCTTCTGCCCTAGATCCGCAATCACCTGACTCCCTTTTTTTTGGGGGGGACAGCTGCTCACAATAAGCGAGTCGAGTTGCATTACGGTGATTCGCTTTCTTATATTATTCTGAAGAAAACGTAATTTTTTGCCTCCCCCCTCATGTCTTTCGGTTATGCTACTGCCGCCACTTCTAAATTTTCCCAGTCTCCCCTAGCTTCCCCCTACAGCGGCAACTTTAATCAGCGTACGATCGGTTCTCAGTGAAACGCCTTCTCCGCTTCTTAATTCCACTCAGGTATCCCTTTTCCCCTATTCCTTCTATTCCCACTTCCCTTGCATTACTATACATTTTAGCCTGGCTTGCCCTCATCCGAGGATTTTTTTTCCATTGTACATTTGTCACATACCGCGGACTGACCTTTTCTTCATTTTTCCCCTTGCTTCCTCCCATTATTCGAATCGCGCGGATCTTTTCTGCGCCAATGGTGATCGACATGCGGCTCCAAAGCATTGCTTCTTTTCATTCATAATGGTAACGCTTTCAGCCAGGAAACCGGCGTTGCGGTTTGAGCTTCACACCTTGAGCTTCCCAGATCTTTCGTGTCATAGAGTCCCAACTAGTTTAGTGAAAATGCCTATCCTTCATAACCTATACCGTCCCCTTCGATCTTCGACATATCTCCTCTTTGGCCCTTCTCCTTTCCTTCTCGAAGGTGATCAGCGGTCTGTCGAGGGAGTTTCTATGATCACTTTTTTCCGTTCTGGAGGTTCATTTTGTTCCCTCCCAACGTCGATAAAGAGCGTCGTCGTTCCTATTTCAGCCTTTTCTTGCGACACGAGGAAGACTGGGTTTTCTGCTCCTTATTACTTTTCAGCGGACGGACGAGAGTAGGTGCGCCCAAATGACTACAGAAAGGTACACTTGGACATGTATCTTCTTTAAATCGACGCCCTCACCACAAGAGAGGGTGCACTTAACCACTGCCCCCTCTAGCCTAGCCCCAACCCCCGATTGGCATCCCGCTTATTTTCCTTTTGGTTACGTCTCGTTTTACACGAACCCCACTTTCATCCTTTTTTTTTTCCCCCTCACTACGTAATGCGTCACGTCTTTCCCACCCCGCCAGGCCTTGCCCCTCCTGCTTAACGGCCACCATGGAATGACCCCTTCCCTCTGTCTCTGTCAAAATGTGTACTCATGAACCGTTTCCCTCTCCCTTTCCTCTTCCCTTTTCTCCCCCTGGTCTCGTGTGATAGAAAATGTCCGGCTCCGCCATCTGTGGACGTAACCCTCTTTTTTCTGGAAGTTTCCTGATTTTTCTCCCTACAAAATGCTCCCCCCTGGCGGCTCTGTCCTTCTCGGTTTGGAGATTCAAACATTTCTACCCCTGCTTTTTGATTCCTTTTCTATTAGTCCACGGAGCCTTTCGTCTTTTTTTCCTCCCTTCATTGCGCATTTAGTGCTTCGCGTACGGATAGCGCTTTCGTCGCGTTGTAGGCATCTTCTTCCCGACTCTCCCTTCATCGTCACAATGTCCGTGTCTCTGTCCTCCCACCCCTTCAGCGCCGTCCCCGCCTCTGGATTTTCCTTTCTGTTTCCTCCGTTCCCCCTATTTCTGAATGGCGCTCCCGCGTCCTTTTCTCAGCGAGCTAAAATCTTGACCCCTTCCTTGCTAACTACTCCCTCCCCCCCCCCCCCCTCTCCCCTTATAGCGAAGAGGTTCTTCTTTCCTCTTTTATTACTTATGGTACGGGGAGAACAAATTCGTAAGGCCGGCTTTCCTCCGTTTTCCCCTTTCTTTCTTCCTTACCCGCTCGTTCCTTCCCTTCCCTTGTCGACAGATCCTGCTGAATTGATGAAACTCGGTCAATCGCGCTTTTCCTCTCTTCCTTCAATTCATTTTTCTTTCCGTTTCTCTCTTGATTTAAGTTTCGATCGCTCTCCCTAATTAGCTCGCGCGGCTTTTCACTTCGGTAGCCCCCTCAGACGGAGAGTCTTCGCAATCGTTAGGCGGATCTCCTTTTTGCTTCCAGACGTCTGCAGCATGTCCTTGTCCCCCCAACTCCTTTTAATGGTGTTCTGGACTTTCTCCTTATCGCTTCCTTAGGTCGATGCCTAAGTCTTCCTCGACCCCCTTGACATTTCCTCGGGCACCGTCCTTATTTTCTTGCGTCGATTGACCGTCGCGCTATGATTATCGGGGGGCGCCCCTTCCTGACTCTTTTCTATTCTATGCCTATGACGTCCTTCCCAGCCCGACGCCCCACCCCCAGCCAAGCGAGGTTGTGTAGGTTTTTTTTTTATCTCTTTCTTTCTTTTCCCCCATTCTCTTTTCCTCCCCCTCGAGAGTATGGTGCCGCAAGATCCCCTTTCACTCCCTCTCGTGGCTGTCTACCGGTCATGCAAGGATATTTTTCTCTTTGCTATAGGATAGCACTCCGAGTTCCCAATAAGAGTGGTCTGCCACCTATAGTAAAGAGGACGCCAGAAAGTGTTCCCCGCCGCACCTATGGTCCCTTTCCGCGCCGTTCTTTCTCCCTACCGAGTTGGTTCGCCCTGTGAGGCATTGATCAAAGAATTCTCAATTCCCCCTTTTAATCCTCCACCCCAATCGACATTTCTGTGGGGAAGTCACCCCATGCTTGGCCAGATTCTTTTGATTCCTTGTCCCTTCCCCTCTACGAACGTTTTCTTCTTCCCCTTCACCGAATACGAGTCGTATGTTTGCTCATAAGGTGATTTGCTTCTAAGCGCGCTTTTTCCCCCCAATCGTTCCTCTTCCTCGCCCCCCCTTTTTCATCCCGAGCGGCTAAATCAATGGGCAGATTCTTGAAAAGTCCCCCCACCTATTTTGACCCCCTCCTTTTCTTCCTGTAATCATAAAGGTCCGCCGAGTTAGCTTTTTTCTTTTCCATTCAGATTTTTATCCTTTCTTGAGAGCTTGCTTACTCCTTGTTTTCCTGACCAACAACGGACCGGAACTTCAATAGCGAGACGAAATCTTCTGTAGGGCCCTATCCTTGACCTTCTTTGTGTGTGTGGGGGGCTGGAAGCCAATGTTTATGGAGGGCGCTTGCCTTCTTCCCATGGAAGTAGTGGCCCTCTTCAGAGAAATATGAATACCGTCCCGCTTACATACGGACCCTTCAGGTAGTCTGCTTGCAGCGGGAGTTATTTTTACTCCCCTCAACCCCTTAAAATTTGGATTTTTTTCCTGTAGGTACACCAAACGGCGACGCCGATGCACCCGAGCCACCCGCTTCATCCCCATGAAGACAGCGGTCCTTTTCCTTTACGAGGCTCCTGACAGCATATAGTCCCCGTTTTCTGTCTTTTCTAAATTTCTTCCCCCACCCTGATCCCGATTCAATGCCTTTAGTGAATTGGATATCATCGGATTTTCATAAAGACTCTTTTTCTTTCCCCTCTTTGTTATTCCCTAATCGCTTTTCAGGCAGAAAGCCCCTTTTTTTTTCCGCGCGCCGTCTGCCCGATAAGTGATGCGTCCTGTGGCAGGAGTAGTTAATAACTTCTTTCCCTGACTCGCTTCCCCCCTTTTATTTTCTGGTGCTTTGTCCACTCCCCTTTCTCCGGACGAGTCTGTGCTCTTCTTCAGAGCGTCGTTCTACCAGCAGCATTTCCCCTTTTTCCCCCAATCTTCCCCCCCTCCAGTTCTCCGCGATTTGTTCTTTCCCCGGCTCAGGGATACAGTTCCCTTTAGATCGATAGTCGACTGTACTATCAGCTGTATATGAGGTCGACCTGTTTTCATCCCCTCTTCCGTTTAGACGTTGCTCTAAATCCTTCTCGCTGATGGTGAGAAGTGGGGAGTGTAAAGATCTTAGCTCTTAAGGTCCTACGAGCTTGAGCTATTTTGTTTTGATGCTCCCCCCCGCCCCTCCCGCCAACAGCGGATAGTAGATAGCGAATTCCTCATCAGACATACCCCCTTTGTGCCTTGCTCACTTTGCCCCTCCCCCCTGAGAACAAACGTATCCTTTTTCTCGCCTCCTTGCTCCTCTTTCCGTTTTTGATTCCCTGTGGGCCCTCACTCTCTGCTTGGGAAGTATTACACGCCCCTCCGAGTTCCTCCCAATCTAGCTCGTCCTCCTTCCTCGCAAAGTCCCCTTTGGGGAACCCGAACTTCAGAATGATTTCTCATCCGGCATCCCCTCCCCCATTTCTCCCAGTAACGGCTGACCCGAGATCATCGAAAATTCCTTTTATTCAAAATGCGTTCCCCCCAGCACAGCCTTTCAGCGATCCCTCCCCTTTTTCCTGAAGAATTCTTGGAAAAGATAGGTGAATAGAAATCCGTAAGTCCCCCGCCGTTGACTCCCTTCGCTGTTTTTTTGGCCCTTCTTCCCCCGCCCTCCCAGCCGGGCTCCCGGGGTGGTGGGGGGGCCGGGGCTTTTGCGGGGGTGTCGGGGGCACAAAAAAACAAAAAAACTCACAAAAAACCCAAACCAAAACAAAAACAAAAAAAAAAAGATTTGCCCCCCTTGCACTGAAGAGTCGGTGTTTGGGTAACGGAGCCGTCGTTATTTTGGACCTCCCCCCCCGCTGTCTTTTTATTTGACTTTTCGGCGCTGTCCGTAGACGTCGCTCGGCCGTGTTCCCTCTTTCTTTAGCCTCAAGCACAGCTATCACCCATTTACGTTTGGAGTTTCCCCCTTCCCCCCCAAACTCCGCGTATGCACGCGCTCGCCGCCTTTGGGATTCCTGCGCGTTCCTTCGTGATTTCTCTGTTCTTTTTTCCCTCCAATCGGCCCGGAATGACCGTCGGCTCACCGTGCCCAAACCCACGTCCGTCCTTAGTTTCCGATCTCTTTTATTCCGGTCCGGTTCCTTGTGCGAACACCCCACCTTCCATTTTTCTCTCAAATCAGATCCTTTTTCCCTCCTTCCAACCGAGGCGAATTCGCGGCACGATCATGATAACAGGCCCCATTCCTCCCAGGTCAAACTCGTCTTTCTTTCACCCCCCTCCCCTTTTAAACGTGGCCGCTCGTTACAGGCAGACGCCGAATTGGCTCGCCGATTCGACGTTATCTTTTCTCCGTCCCTAGTTCTCCCTTCATTCCCCTCCCTCTTTAGTAGGTCGGATATCTGGAGCTGCACGAACGCAAGAAGTTGTCGAGGTCCCACCCCCCCTTGTTTTGGGGTCGATTCTCTTCCTTTTTTTGTAGCCCTTCCCCTTCTCCTTCCTGCTCCCAGCAGCTGTCGGACGTTTGTGGCGTCGATTTGCCGTCTTCGCGTCTTTCGACTTTTTGCGCCCCTCCCAATCGACAAGATGGCGGGAAATACGCTAGCAGAAGACCGACCTCTTCTAGCCACGTCCAGCTTTTTTTGCTTGCTGCTCAACCTTTCCATTGTGTTGCGTTTGGCAGAAGAAATCGCCCTTTACGAACCTCCTTTCTTTTCGCTTCCCCTTGCTGGTGATACCCAGGCGTTTGTCTATCCCCTGCTCATTCCTCGGTTGGCGATCCCAACGACGCTCTCGCGAAGGACTCCCGTCCCCCTTCCCTTAAAATACGCAAGCGTACCTTCTGCATGGCCTGGGACCTCCCCCTTAGTTTCGTTCTCTATATCCTTCTTCCCTTACACCCTAGGAGCGACCAGGGCGCCCATAGACCAAAAGTTGTGTGACCCGAGAAACCCGCTCTCTCTTCCTTCCGGCTCTACCACGTCTCTTTCGTGGAAGAACTATTAAGAGGACCTTTCCCGCCCTCCTTCTTCTTTAGCGCACCCCCGCTCCATTATCTGCTGTAAGTCAACTTAATCAAGTTTGCTCACTCACCACATTCTGGGACCCTTCTGACCGTTTCAAAGAGGTCCGTTTTTTCCCCGGACTGTTCATCACCTTGCCTCCGTTTCCCTTTTTTGTCTTTTCATTTGCCTGTTGGATCCCCCCTGGAGACTACTTCGTCTAGGCCGGACACCTTCCTTTGGTTCGCCCCCCAGGCTTCTTTGTCTTCCCCTATCACCTACATCAGTAGGACACTGGCTTTTTGGTTTTTTTTCGTTCTTTCTGCGCAGCATTTGTATTCGCGGCTTTTCCCTTTCCTGCTCTCTAGGACATCACTTTTTATTTTGCCGAGCCTCGAGAGGCCCTCGCCCCCCCCATTCGTTTCGTACCGTTTTTTGTCCCGCTCCGAAATGGATCGATTTATTGCTGCTGCTCTTATTTTCACAAGGCGAAGTTTTAAGAGCCCGTCATCCTCTAGCCCTCCCCCCAACCCGGCGAGTAAAATAAATGCGACATTTCTTCCATCCTCCCCATCCGGTGACTTTCCGTTACTCCCTTCTCAAGTCCTTTTTACTTGTGGCCACTTTGCAGTCTTAAAGATTTCAAAACCGCTCGCTTAAGAAGCGTTCCCCCCTTCGCCTGAGATATCAATTTTCTTGATTTCCCCTCCAGTCAACGGTGCTAATCAAAGATGGTGGAGCGGCAATTCTGCACCCCGTGGCAGAAGTTTCGACTGACGTTCGCGTCTCTTTTCTTCTGGGGAAACAGCAGGCGGTCCATTTTTCATTGTTCCTGTTCCTTTGATTTTGAGGACCACCTTTTAGTTTGTTTTCCCTGCCAAGAAGGCGCACGCTTTGTTGTATCGCCTAAAGCAGAGTCTTGTCGTCAACGAGATAGTCACCGAATCCATCTTTTTTCCTTTTCAACTTCTCTTTGGTTCCATTTCTGCTTCCCCCGCCCTTTCTTGTGATTCGATCTTGGAGTCTGATCGCTGTATCAGGGCTGCGGTGGTTTGCATCCCAGCTACCTTTTCCTTCGGAATATCCCGAATCGTTTTTTTTATTGCTCCTTTGAAGAGGATTGGAGGAATTGCGTGCCGCGGACTGTGACGAGCTTGAGCTCTTGTTTTTTTGGCACCTGCTCTTTTCCATCTTTCTTCATGAATAATCGATCCGGAACCGCTTCGCGGACATGCGCCCCGCCCCCCCCGATCCACA
>Ga0179593_1500250_pt1 | contig 12529 bp, 12 predicted proteins | sample CZODoug2_1_08_16_FD_185931 | JGI IMG/M metagenome (GOLD analysis project Ga0179593, IMG submission 185931) | Vadose zone soil fungal communities from Angelo Coast Range Reserve, California, USA - CZODoug2_1_08_16fungal (PacBio error correction) | ecosystem: Environmental > Terrestrial > Soil >... | reverse complement strand
TTGTCTCCCTTTCCCAAAGAAATTGATAGACAAGAGTTGGTATTATGTATTTTTTTGAGTAACTTTTTATCCCCGAACCTCGCCGTTCCCTTCCAACTGAGTACGTGAAGTCCTCTCTCGCTCCCAGTGTTCTCAAGAAAGACCCCAGCTGTTCCGTGTCCCCTTTCCCTTTTGCCGCGTCGGTCCTTGGGTTGTTCCCCTAGCACCTGTGCTTTCGGGTTGTCGCTCCCCCCCGAGCCTTTAGTAGGCTTTGCCTTGAGCGCTTATTTCAACTTTTTGGCCTCCACCTCTCCTTTCCTTCTTTTTCCCCCCGAAGTTCGCGGACCTCGGCCGCCCGTCCCCCCCCCGTACTGTTCCTTGCGCGTTTTAGCTCGTTCCTCCCTCTCCCTCTAGAGAGGCCATGAGCGCTGTTGTTCTCCTTTTTTTTTCCAAAGCCGGCCTTTCCCTCTTAACAACCCTTGGCAGACCTCTGGTAATTTCTTTTCAGTTTTCGCAACAGACGGACTTTTCCCCCCTTCTTCTCAAGGCAAACCAAGTACGCCGAGTGTTTCCTTTTTTTCTGGGGGTCCCCCAAAAGAAGTACAACATTGCGACCTTTCCCAGTTCGAACCGACCTCTCCCCTCCCCCAGACCCATGGTAGGAGGGTACACATCGTTCGCGGTTTCCTTGAATGCATTTTTTGTTCCGACCTGATAGCAAAAGGGAACCCTCTCTTGTCTTTACCTCCGCGTGATAACTGTTTTTTCCCCAAGCCCGGCGGATCTTGCATCCAGATTTCTTTTTTCTTTCTCTGTGGGCCTAACACCGTAATTTGTTTCCCTTTTCTGCCTTTCAACATAGGCTTTCCGGTTCTCTACGTGCGGTGACTCTTCTTGTGTATCTTCTTCCTTTCTTTGAAGAGCGCGGGTTTTTTTAACCCGTGATCGCTCATTAATTTTCCTTTTTGCCGTTGGACCCTACCACGACTCGTTCTTAGCGGACTTTTTCCCTTTTTTTTTTTTCTTTTCGGTGTTGGGTTTTTGAAGTTTCTATTTCTCAGTCGTTCTGTTGGGCATTTGAATCCCCCCAACGACTGCGGGTCGAACGCGGCCGTGGTGGCTCCTTAATACCTTCTCCTGTTGCATTCTTCCTTTCTTTCCCAGCACTCTAAGCGCGTAGCCCACATCTTCTTTCTTTTCGGGTTTCGTGTTTGCCAAGTACGCGGGAAATAATCGCCATGCGTCGTGTTTTTTCTTTAGTGTGTGCGTCGATCATCGTATTTCTGCCTTTCCCTTTTCTTAGTCCCTTAGGGAGCACGGACCGCTCGTGACGAAACCACGAGGACTTTTTCCCAACTTCCCCTATTGGTTTTGAAGGCGTTCGTGAAAAAAACATTCCTCTTTTTTGTGTTTTGGTACCTTTTTGCTTTCGCCAGGAACGGATCTCTCCCCTTTGAAGTGGAAGATTCATTTTCTCCTCTTTCAGTCTCAGGTATTGGGAGTGCGCTATTCCTTGGCTCTTTTGGTAAATTAGTGAGACACGTCCCTTTGGGCGAACTTCTAGGTCCCGTTTCCCCCCAAAGAAATCCCGTGACCTTCTTATTTCGTTTGCTTTTTCTAACCTGGGAATCGCGGGGTCTTTTCCTGACCATGATGTTTGTTTCTCGTGAGTAAACCTTCGTGTGTGCGACCCCCTTAGAATAAACCCTCCTTTCCTCTCGCATGGAGAGGGCGGCAAATCCCTTAGACTATTCCACAAACGTTCCGGTCGTTCCCCCTTCCTGTGAGTCGAGGACTTCTCCGCTGATTGACTTCTACGTCTATTCTTACCTGCTGTAGGCTCGCGCTTTTCCCCTTAACAGTTCCGCGAGATGACTTCGGGCTGACGTGAATATTCGAAGGTTTTCACGATCTCCGCTCTTTTTTGGGTTCCCAGCTTGATGCGCTTCTTCCCTCAGAGAAGTCCCCTCCCCTTTCCGGTATTCAATCCAATGGTTTTCTTCCTATTCTACCCTCCAGCCCCAGATAAGCTCTCTCCCGCAGATTAGATCTCGACAATTTGGCGCTCGAAGAGGTTCATCCTTTTGTACCGCGCCCGTTCCCCTCTTCCCCTAATTGCGCGGGCGTTTCCCGGCGGTTTTCTTTTCCCTTATTCTGTCGAGATACCTGCGACTTACCTCTTTTGAGATTGAAGAGTTATTCACTCGTTCATTCTCCGTTTCCTCTCTCTTGACGGAAGGTAAAGCATCCTTTCCTTCTGGAGATTTAGTTCCCATGAGATATACGGCCTCGGAGAATCGAGGGCTCCTCCCCCTTTTTTTTCTCTTAGGCGATCTCTATCCCTTGATCTCTGTATGCCTCGGTCGACTCCTTCTTTTGACAACTACCCCCAATCAGGCTTGAGATGAATACAAGATTTTTTGGCTAGTCGGGTTAGCAAGATATCTCCTCCCTTTTATCTCGCTCCTTTTTTTATCCCCCCCCATTTCTTGAACCGCAAGAGACCCTGAAGACCTCCAAAGGCTCCCCTGCCTCGCCGTTACTTTTTTTTCTCTTCTTTCAAGCGTTGAGTCAGACCAGAGTGAGACGGGATCTGTCCGCCGATCCGATCCCCGTCATCGTCTTCCCCCCCTGACCCTCTATAATTAGCTATCACCTTATATTTTTTGATTCAACTCTCCACCGCCGATGGCAGGAGATCGGGACCGGTCTAAAGTGCAGCTTTCTTGATCCCGTCGTTCCTTCCTTTCTAACTTTAAAGAGATTTGAGGTCTGCAAGGGCTCCTAAATTTATCACGCCTCCTCTGTACTTAGTTTTCCGGCTCCGGTCAGACGGACCCAGTCGAGCCCGCTTTTCCAATTCTCTCCTCGTTTGTCGCATACCACCCCGCTGTCGTTTTTCTCGATTTTTTGATTCAAGACTTCAGGGAATCACGGTTGACCCAGCCTAGTTCTCAACATCATCTACATCAATGACCACCACCCAAGAATCAAACCCACTCTCCACCCATCCTCCCACCCACTACACCCTTCTCAATCCTCACTCACCACCAATCACCCAGCTCCTTCAATCCCCCTTTCTATGCCACTAACTAAATTCTCCTCACCCATATTAACCTCCCCCCTCAAACCCTCCCCCCATTAACGTAACCCTTAAGACCCCCTATCCCCCTCTTCCACAACCACCTACCAACATCCCAAAAAACTCCCACCTACCCCCCACAAACCCCCCCACCACCCACAACCCACGCATCACTCAACCCTTCCCCAAAAAACACTTCAAACTTACCCTTCCCCCCACCCCCCCATCAACCTTCCCCCCTCCGCCATAGACCCACAAACATTTTCCACACCCCCAAAATTACATTCTCCTCTACTGACCCTTCCCAACCCCCCTACAATCCCCATTACAAAAACCTTGCCCTCACGCAACTCCTAATAACAACAAACATTCCTACACGCAACACCACTTACCCACCCAAAACCCACTCACATAATTAAAATTACCAGACCCCCTAAACATACCCACACCTACATCAATAACACAACACAACAACACTCTTGGTTTGATTTCCCTCGATTGCCGTAGCAAGGGCGCGGCACCCGCTCTTGCCCACCTCCTTAGCCTCTTTTACCCCCCCAACCACGCAGGCCCCTTTTTTTAGTACCTTCTTCATCTCTTTAGGATTAACTCCCCCCCCGCGAGTCTCTCTTCCCGGCGCCCGACGCTTTTTCTCCAGTCCAAGTAGTAGAAGTGCGGTCTCTCCTGCAAATGTACTTTTTCCGACCGTCTACGATGTTGGCCCGCGAGCATCAGCTTCTCCTCCGACGCTCTCCGTCCCACCCGTGTTGGTTTTCTTTCTTCCCCCTGAGAACCCCTCCCCCTTTCTTAAGTTCGGATGTTCAAAACCCCCTCATGGATTTTCATCGCTGTTTGGGTCGCTAAATCAGAAATCGACGCCTCCCTTTATTTTGGTTTTTGTCCGCGATTCGATTTTTTCCCCAGATCAACTATGCCCTGCACGTTGTATCCTCCCCTTATTCTGATTGACGATACCCCCTCGGACACCCTGCCCACCGGCGACTTTGCTCCACCCTCTTACGATTCACCACACCAATCAGCCGTCAACGCCCCGCCCTTTTTGCCCCTTACCCCCGATTAAGGTATTAACGAAGATTTCCAATCTTCCCCTTTTTTCTTAAGTGTACACTTCGTCGTGTCGATAACGATTTGTTCCAGAACGAAGAAAATCTAGTGTCACTCTTAACGTCTCCCTTCTTTATAGCACCGAAGAACGCCCCCTCAACATTCCTTTTTTTGTCCCCCCCGGCTCAATTACGCTTAGGTTTACCGCCCACTAATCAGGTACTTTTTTTTTTTTTTTTTTACTTCTTGGTATCCCGACGCGCTTCAAGTCTTCCCTCTACCGGCGTCAGTACCTTTAATTGAGAGTACAGCATCACCCCCTTCTAACGCGTCGGTCCGCTCCTAGGCGTTCCACTTTCCCCCTAAGACTTGAAACTCGACCCCTGTGTAAGTTTTTTTCTGGTTTCTAAGTCAATCGTTGTTTTGCCACCCACCTCCCCCCATACTTGAGGACGTGGATAGGATACCTAGCCCCGACTCCACCTCGTCATCACAATGTTCTTTTCCTGAAAGAACCCCACACTCCAGGTGTCCGCTCACATTATTCCCTTCAGATTAGCTTGGATCACAATTTCTTTTGTAGGACCGAAGAATACCCTGTCCCCCCAGTTCCCCCTTCCTCTTTCCGGTCTTTTTTTCCTTTTTTCGTCTCCTCTTTCTTGTTTCCTTCCCTCCCCTTCCTCTGAGATCCCATAAACAATTATTCGTAGGTCCGTGGGTTTCTCCTCCCCCCCCCCATTCATTGAAATGGGGGAGTTGAGGGGGTGTCCTTCCGTTACTTCCGGCCCCCCTTTTCTCTAGTGTAGTAACTCGGGCCGTGAGTGTTGCCTGCAGTTTTTTCTTGCAAGTCCGCAAACTGGAAGGGCACCGAAGGCCTCGGAAACCTTTCAGACTTCCATTGATGGTTGACCTCGCGGGTTTCATATCTCTCTTCCCCTCTTTTTGGGACCTCCTTTTTCTGAACTTTTTTTTTCCTCGGCACGGTGTTTCGGTTTGCAGCGAACGTTCCGGTCCCTCTGCCTACTGACTTCAGTTGTGCAAGCCAACGAGGCATTTGCCCCTTCTCCCCCAGACCTTAAAGTTAGAGCTCCTTTTCACAAGTGGCCTTCTTCCCCCGCAATTAAAGTGTGCTCAGAATGTATTGCACCTTCACGTCCTCCTCCCCCCCCCATATGGTGGTTGTATTTGATGTCGCGATGACTGTTCGAGACCCTCTACCTCTTTTTTGTGGGGGAGGCCTGACCTACTCCCCTTATTTTCGGTCCCGTACCTAAATTAATCCCACCCGCGGTGCATGCTGGTGCACCTTTCTCACCCATTACTTCTTAGTGAAGTTCTGATAACCGCCGGGGATTTTCTTAGACATCCCTTCGCAGTAGTCGGAGTGTCCTTCCCTATCATCGGAATCACTCGTGCGCTCTCCCGGATTCCGTTTTTTGAAGGACTTTCGAACGACCACTCAATACCCGGTTGGCACCCCTCCAGATTGACGGGTCGTTTTTTTTCCCCCTTTTGATAACACTTATATTTGGCTTTTTGCCCGACTCCCATGCTTTTCCCTGAATTTCCAGGTAGGTGAAGGGCTTAGGAGGCTAGGAAGAAGGCGGTACTTTTTCTCGCAGGCGTGACTCTTGTCCCTTTCAATGATCGGTTGGGAGTGTGCTGGGTGGGACTGCACGGATGTCCCTTCCTTCACCCAGACGACGGAATCTGGTGTTTGAGTTTGGGCTTTCTTTCTGCAATAGTGTCACGCTCTTTTTGTTGTGCATACTTAAGCCCAGGTGACGAAACCGCCCCCTGCTTCCCTTCCCTTTTGAAGATAGTTTCCGATCGCGGGTGTCGTTGCAGGGATTAGCCTTTTTTTTTTGCCACGAAAGGAGGTGTCGGATATTAGAGGCTCAGGCCGTTTCCGGGTTTTTTTCTTTAAATACGCAGAGGATATCAATTCAGGGAGCCTGCCCCCTGGCCTTATTTTGATCCCTGGTCGGCGACCACACAACAAACCAACAGACCTTCTTATCTTATGATTTGAATCCCCCTCTCTTCACGCCGCTAGTCGGAATCAGATTAAGCGGTTTTCAAGGTTGATCACCCGTCCCCTCTCACCAACTTTGTCCACGAATTTTGAGATCGGCGTTTGAGACACTCTCGGCCATCTCGGTTTTACCCCGGTCCTTTTTCCCCCTTTTTGCTCCCTGCTCCTCTTTACCAGACCCCGTGTCCGCGCTGCCCGCGACTGCTTCGACGCCTAAACCCTTCCCCGGTCTCAGACATGAAGATTTTGTTTGACCTTGCCCTGCTCAGGTTGCGTTCAGGTTCGCAGAGCGTCCTTTACGCCTATGCGTTTTAAATTGCTAAAAACGTCGGCAGCGTTCTTCTTCCACGTCCTGGTTTTTCACCTCTCCTCCCTCAGTCACACCGTTTTTCGGTTGCGAGGCGCACCTCCTGGCCCGCCCCCCTGTGATAGAAGGACGCTAAGACTTTTCTATCTCGACTCCCCCTGAAGAACAGACTTTTTTTGTTCTCCTGATTTACTCGCGATCCCTTCGAGTTGTAGCCTTGTCTTTTCCAGGGTGCGTTTACCGAGATCCTGTCTCCAGCTCGCCCCTCAATAAAGCGCATTGGACTTCTTTTAGGTGAACGATGCCCACTTGCATTCGCTCTTCTATAGATTTCCGAGTCGCCTACCAGATGGTCTTTTATGTATGATTTTGTTCCTTTCCTCTTACCAGATGGAGTGAGCTTTGTTGCGCCTCGCAGATCGATCCGACGGGGCGCACGTTCCTCTCTTTTTCAGGATGACCCTCTCTTTTTTTCCCGCGGCAGGCGGTGGAGTCTGCTCGCTTTGTGGGTTCGTTCCTGCCCCCAGCGATTTTTTGTGTAGAAGAATGAGATAATGTATGCCTTCTCCTCCTCTTTTTGAGCTCAGTTGATAACCCTAGAAATAAAGATTCAGTCGATGCGCTCCCTCTCTTCCGCTGTATCTTCCGAACGACAGTCATTCCCAGAACGGAGTAGATTCTTCGACGATGAGCGAGCCTAATCTCGATAATCGTCTTCCGTATCTAGAGCAGATGTCCCTCTCCTTTAGATCCGCTCTCTTCTCCCCCGACGATATATGAGCTTGGACTATTTTAATCTTAGATGACCTTGCAGCTGGTCCCCTGCTTAGGTGGCCTTAAAGCTAGCGAACCTTCGCGACTTCCACAAAACCCCCGCCCATCTTCTCTCCCCGAATTGCCTTTTTTTTATGCAATTTGGAGCCCCCGAAGGACCGCTTCCGCTCCCCCTCCTCTTCCTGTCCCCCTTCTTTCTGGTGGGAAAAGAATTGTTGGCACCAAAGAGGACCTGCGCGTTGAAGCATCCAGTGGGCCTATTTTTTTCCCGAAGAACCGTTTGTTTTCAGCGGCGCCTCCTCGCCATTTTCTCACCCTGCTACCGAAGAGGGAAAGCGAGTCATCTTCACGTAGAAAATGTGAAGGGTTCTTCCGAATCGGATTTCTTTTCCTGAATGTACCGCGTAGCGTCCGCGCCGCGCGCTTCCTCGCTTTCTTTAATGTCCCTTTAGATTTAGAAAATCCCATTTCTTATTACGTGTTTCACTCCCAGTAGCGCTTGGCCTCTAGTTTCTTTCTTTCATCTCTTTCTCCTGTCGTCCTCTTTTTTTATTATGCGGCGTCGCCCTCCATTTGGTTCTTTTAGAATGTTAAAACCCACGCCCCTTGAACCTTGCTTACTCTCCACAGAAGAGGAGTCAGTTTCCGCTCCTTCCCCTGTAGGAACTCCCGTCAATTGCCACCGCTCAAGGAGCCCCTCTCAATCTCTTCTTTCTACACCCGACTACACCCGGCACAGGCTGAGCGCTCATGATCTCCCTCCGAGGCGCCGTTCATAATAACCCAGAAGTAAGGTACACACCGCACAGTGTTCCTAAAGCGTCGCAGGTTTTCCATAGCCGTCGTCCCTTTTTAACTTACTTCCGTGTTTTAAGGGTAGTTATGCCAAGTTTAGGGCCCTTTAGAATTATGGAACCGAAGGAGATTCTAAAGCCCCAAAAGTTACAATCCCCCCCCCCCCCCCTATGGTGGTAGTGCCGTTTCACCTGCTGTTATGCTTCCCCCAACCTACGAGCTCGTGCTCCTTCGCGTGATAGTTCTCAGGACAGTATACCTTCTCCCTGACTGCAGGTTTTTCACATGGCCGAAGTTGTCCACTCAACCGCCCCCTCGACGCTCTTTCGAAGACTCCCCTTCAAAGAAGGTTCAAGGGGTCAGGGTTCACCGATTTGCCTGTTAGCCCAAACATTTCCCCCCCCGTAGCGCATGTGATCGTTGATCACCCTCTTTTTTTAACGCCTTCCCCCCCAATTGGAAGATTTATTCAGGCCGTCTTCGCCCACAAGAAGCCCTTAATTTCTTAACACTTCCCCCCCCTCCCCCCTTTTCGGATTAGTTTGTCCTCGGTATGGTCTCCCCATTTAGGAGTTCCGTAGGGACCCGTTATGAGCTCTTGCCGGCTTTTCCCCCTCAGTCGTTACCGCCCCGCTTCCCGTCTTTTCGACCACCCTTCCCTGTTGGGCTTTTTTCCGAACTTCAATCTTCGAGCCCTTTGTAACGAATTTTCGGGGTTTGTTGGCCCACCCCCCAACAAACTTCGCCTTAGCAATCGTGTGTCTTTTGGGTGAGGAGCAGATGTCAAAATTCCGTTTTTTCCAACGCATCTCCCCCTGTGCCTCCCCTTTATTCTTGACTTTTAAGTGCGGGTTGGTTCCCGTGCATCCGGTTCATCTTCTCTTCCAATAATCCATAAGTAGTGGCGGAGTCTTTCCCCTGAATCCCCTTGTGCCTTCCGGACGTGTTGCCGCCGCCCGACGGGGGTGGGCCTGTCGCATGTGTCAATTCCAGGCTCAACCCTCCTCACTTCACAAGCCCTTGGTGGCCCCCCACTTCCCACCAACCTTTAAGTAAAGGATTTGACCCAATTAGACCCCCTCATTACAAAACCCAAAGGTTGATTATTCTCGGCCACACAGCTAGACGGTCCTTGTGTGGACTGATCTGCCAACCCGGCAACCCCCCTCAGACGAGGGATTTGGACGCGGTGCTACGGGGTCGGATTATTCGCTTTTTTCTTCCTTTGAGCAGTTAATTCGTAACGCTTAGCCTTTTGCACAAGGAAGCGCGTTTTGCGAGGTAATTTCATTTTGATTAGAAAGACCCTGGGGCTTTGGGGGGCGATTGACTTCTTGTGAGCTCACTTATTCCGGTGGTGGAATTTTCTTCATTACAAAAGGACTACCGGTCCCCCCCATGACCGCCTTCCCCCGGGTGTTTCTTATACAGTGCGTCTATCTCGTTGCGAGTTCTTCTACGTGAAGTGCTTTTTGACCCAACTACTCGCCTTCCTGACTTTGCCCCCGTTTGTGCCGAAGACATCCGCCGGTTTCCCCTAGTATTGGAGTTGAAGTTTTGTGCGGGGACTCATCGGTGACTTTCCCACTACAGAGCTTTGGTGGGCGTCGTCGGGTTACTTGGTCTCTCCGTGTCAATCTGTTTTTTCAGGCATCGTTGATGTAACTGCCTCGGTTGACGACGCACCGTTTGTCCTTAGACGTGGAGTCTCTGCCGTCGTCGAGACGTTTGGTTGCTTGCTTTGATGGAACCTCAACTTCTTTGGGAGAGAGTAATTTGGGTTGGCCGGGTTGTCTTGGTGAACGCAATCAGCCGTCATAAAAGTGGTTCCGAGTGATGCTGCGTGGATCGTCAGGCGTCAGACACTCCTACGATATCTGTTCCCTACCCGAGGCTGAATCTGGGGGGGATACATTTGGTTGGCCCCCACTTAAATTGGTTGAGATTCCCCCTCCTAGAACCGTTCCGGCTGGCGAGGAAATGCGATGGAGAAGAGATGCGGGCCAATTTCTTCGTTTCTCCCCAAATTGTGGATTCGCGATGGTCTACGACCCCCTTTGGAGGCGTCTAGAGTTGAGGCTCCCCGCGGCCCTGGTTTGCTTCCCGACTCTCCCGATGTTGCTTTCGTGCGCTGTTTCGTTTTTATCGGTGCACCCGGATGTTTCTAGCGAATTTCGAGATTCACTAGTCTAGTTATTCAGGTTTGCCCGAGAGCACTTCGGATCGGGCACGACTTCCGCACCTTAAAAACGGGTGATGTTCGCCAACCGTTTTACAACCCTCCTGCCGGCCGAGGGGTGGGGCCCACTACCCCTTTTCAGAAGATCAGCCCCCCCCGCGTCAGTTCTGAAGGCGGTCTCCTGCTAGTGGTCGCAGCTTTTGTTCACGATCCTGCCCTGCCTCAGCCTCGAAGCGCCGCTGGTAGACCCCCTTCCCGACGGTTGCCTCACGATCGAAGATTGTTGAGGACTAGTACCGCGTCTGTGACCCGATGCATACTCGATCTTGCCGACTTGTCGTCGGATCCCGCACTTTAGGAAAGGATTGCCTGAGCCGCGGTCCCGCACCCGGCGACCCGAAGGGTATGCTTATCTTGTCCCCCTCTCCCCAAGCTCGGTGAAGGTGCTCGGGACGATGGGGGATTCACCTCATCAATAAGAATAATGTTTCTAGGGACCCTAAACAGCCGTGAAGAAGTTCGACTCCCCCATTCTTGCGTCATATATGCCCTCGTCAGGCGGCCGACCGGCCCGGTCGGGATCTCCCCGAGTCCAGACCAATCCGCCCCTCTTCGTCAGCCAACCTCGGTTGTTCTGAATCCTTTTCCCCGTGGCTCTCTCGCTGCTTTACCTCGGCACCTCGAAAGTCCTACAGTTCGTGCATACTGGTGTCCTCCGTTTAACCGTTCCCGGATGTCTTTTTTTGCTCGGCTACCGCTCAGAATCCGGACCTGTATCAAGTTTCCTTAGATCTCCCTACGCCCGTTCTGAGCCATCTGTTTCTTTCCAGGATTGGTGCGCACACGCACCAGTCCGAGAATCTGAGACTTTGTTCCAGGCTTGATCATCTGGCGTTGAACAATCGAGTTTTGGTACGTAAGGTCCAGTGTCGTCGCGCTCACCTTCTTTTTAACATAGCGTGCCCCTCGCGACAGCGTGACCCCCCTTCGACGCCGGGCAGTGGAGTTCTCCGGCTTTTTTCTTTCGCTGATTGAACACCGCTTCGCGCTTGCCCCCGTCGCTCCAGAGCTATTCTTCCTCCCCGCTCCCCCTGACCCCATTCGCTCCGCCTCCTACCGACGAGTGGCTTCCTGTGCCATTTGCGCCTCAGTCACGCGAGCTGGATGAGTCTTCCTGTCCCCCCACCCTCGACGGCCTTACACCTTTAAGTCGTCTCCCCGCCCGTGAGCTTAAGAAATCAGAAATAGATTCCAGGTTCCCCTCCCGTTCGTTGTTCTCCCCTCCCCAAATCGGCAAAGACCTTTTTTCCTATGGTGACCGCTCTGATTTCGCTCCCCCCAGACGACACCAGGAACAAAAAATGGATATGACCTCCTTTAGTTCCATCCCCCCCACCTCATGCCGTCCCCCCTCAAGCACCCGTGTCCCGGTTTTTTTAGACCTATGCCACGACGGAGACCGGGGTCCCGTCCGTATGGTAGTAAAGATTGGGGCTTTCCCCCAAGAACTAGTTCCCCACCACCACGAGCTCCAGTTCACACTATTCCGAAGACCCTGGATCCCACACGACGACAAGCCCCCACACCTCACGTTTACGTGGTCGTACCTCCTCCTGTGGTCTCATCATCCGGTCCCGCGCAAGAGTTTGATCTCCCCCCCCCCCCCCCCCCCCCCCAACAACTAACCCGACTTCCTGCTCAGGTGAATTCCGGGTACGCGGTCCTCCCGTCCCTGTCGAATGTCCCACCAAGATCGCGTCCCCCCGTCACAACGCGACACGACTTTCCCCGCGTTCTGATTTCTGGAGAAAATAAAGTAAAGGCGTGGGACCCCGCCTTGTCCTTTCATGCCCCTAGTTAGCGTCATCCTCTCTGATAGACACGGACCTCTAAACAATAGGGATCCTCCCTGTTCTTCCCGTCGCGAGTTTGCCTGTCCATATAGAACTTCCGGCCTTCTTTCCCTTGAAACTTGAGCTCTGTATCAGGCCCTTCTTCTGTGGATTATCTTTTTCCTTCCAAAGAATGTAGTCCCCGACCATAAGTTAGTTGCCCGCAGTTTTGCCGCAGGTCACGCGCTTCAGTTTGATCGTTCTCACTCACGACGATGATTTCCGATACCGGGCGTTCCCGATGTGGTCCGTCGCACTTGTACGGGACTCGGGTGTGCGGCCGCCCCCCAGAAATTTGACGTTGTACGTGAGCGCTTTTTCTTCTCCCTCCCCTTTCACAGTCGTTTGCTCCCACTTCTTCTTCTCCCACCCGGACTTTTCCTTATGGTCCGACTGCCCTCCGGGCTGGTTCTCTGCGTCA
>Ga0179593_1481498_pt1 | contig 12529 bp, 11 predicted proteins | sample CZODoug2_1_08_16_FD_185931 | JGI IMG/M metagenome (GOLD analysis project Ga0179593, IMG submission 185931) | Vadose zone soil fungal communities from Angelo Coast Range Reserve, California, USA - CZODoug2_1_08_16fungal (PacBio error correction) | ecosystem: Environmental > Terrestrial > Soil >... | reverse complement strand
TTTTTTCTTCGATCCTCGAAGAAGCTCCGACCTGCCGGCCAACTGACGATAATCCTGTCTCTGAGTCCTTCTCTCCTGCTCCATGATAGCCAAGATACCTATTTTTCCCCTTCTTCTATTTCTGGCAGTCGGCGTTCACCACTCATTTTCCCACCCACCGTCTCATTAAGTCGAGTACTTTCCCCCCTTGTTCTTCTTTCAAGTTAAAAGCTCCCCACCTCATTTCTACCTTGATGAATTCCTCGCCTTCATGGGGGCGCGCCCGTTTTGGGCGGATGGGGCTGCTCCCCCCTTCTTTCCTCCACAGACCCTTCTTCCAGATTTTCAATAAAACGTAGCTGCCTTCCTGCTATGGTTTTCCCCTTTTTCCTAGGAGGGAAGCGTGTCTTATAAGGACCTTTCTCCCCCAGTATGCGCGGAAGCGGTCCCCTTTTTTGTTGGCACCCCCGTCTTCCCCTTTCCTTTTAATTTCGGGTCCGGCGGTTTACGGGCCCGGGGCCCTCCCCTCCACGGCCTTTCCTTAGAGGAAGTCCGGAGCGGCTCAGCTTTCCGCCTTGTTTTGTTCCCCCCTCCTCTGTGACCTCCCTTTTTTCCCTTTTTCGCTTGGATGGAAAGTTGCAGGAACTCCGTTCTTAGTCTTCTGGTCCGAAGACGTCGACCCGCAATCTTGGATTCGCTGTCGGATAACTGTCTGAGAGCGACCCCCCGGTTTTTAAATGTTCTCTCTTTCGGCTCCGGTTTTTCCCCCCCCACCCAGACGTAGGTCCCCCCTTTCCCCGTCCCTGGCAGTTCATTTACATGCGCAGCCATTTCTGGCCCCCCAAAGGTAAACTGACCCGTTGATCCTCGTGTACAAATCCCCCGGAGATGATCGGGTCTCCCACCTTCGGCAGGCGGCTGCCCCCCCCTTTTTCTTTCATTCCCTTTTTTTCCTCTCTACGTAATTCAGAACATGTTCCTTTGTAAGCCATTGTTCACTATAGTACCATCGTGTTTCTTGTGCTTTTTGTTTCTTTGCGACGTCCGCGCTGGGGACGGGGCAGCGGGGACTGACAGCTGCCCTCTTTTTTTTCTTGTTCCCAGGAAGGAAATAGGACTATCCAGCTTGATTTCCTTGAGGTCCCGTCTTCAGCCCCCCCCTTTTTTTGCGTTAACACGGACGGCGGAAGATTAGGCGATCTTTTTCCTTGTTCCCTCGTCCTTCCTCCTATGTTGGCGCGGGGCTTCCCGTTCCCGCCCTTGCGTTTTACGGTCCGGTCCATTCGCTTCCCCCTCGGAGAATTTTTTTTTTTTCTCTTCCGTTCATTGGCATTCTAGACGGACCGCGTGGGGAAAAGGGTGGTGGTAGGCCGGAGGATTTGCTTTCACCTTTGCCGCGCCGTAGGCCTGCCGCTCGGGTCAGCTCATCTTTCTTTCCTTTGTTTTTTCCAGCAATAGCCTGTTCTTTCTCCTAGAAGAAGGTCGTCTTGTATCTTTTCTCGGGAATAGAATCTGCCCCCGGTCCTGCTTCCCTTTTTTTTATCAGCAGCCCGTGAGGTTAAGAACATTTTTTCTTCAGGCTTTTTAATGTGTGGCCCTCAGAGCGTCTTTTTTATCTTTTTTTTTTTTAGGACTCCACCAGGCAACGATGAAATACAGCCGGGACAGTTCGCGAATTTCCTTCCTTTGGTTGTTCCTTCCCAAGCGTGGCCTTCTGGAATACGGGCGTCCCCCCGCCATTAGTCTTAGGGTTTAGATTCCCCTTAACCCCCTTCCTCTACTTTACCCCCAGGAGCTCAGATAGGTCATGTGTGAGATGAAGATCGCCCGCCGCCCTCCTCCCCTTCCTTTTCCTTTCCTCCATTTACCCTCTCCCCTTGGAGAACTTTCTCCCTACTTCCGGTCCAGAAAGAGGCGACCCTCCTCACTAAACCTGGTCTGTCTAATAGCTTTTTTTTTTCATAAGTCAAGGTAGACAGAGACAAGAACACCTGTCCGATTTGGCAAACGGACCTGAAGAAGAGGCCCCCTCTTTCCCATCTACCGAGTGGCCGGGCTAAAGACGAAGACCCCGAGGTTTTTCCCCCTGATAGACCCTCTCCCTTCTATGAGAAGCCTTAGCGATAGTTGATCCTCCCCAAGCTGATTACCCCCTTTTGAGTCCTTCCGTCTCTCTTTTCCAGCCCCTGGCGATGGATATCAAAAAGCCAGACGGGATTCCTGCCCCCCACTTTCTTACCGAGCCGGAACTTGTTCCTTTTTTCAACCCCAATGTTCACACTCCCCTTCCTTTTCCCCCCTTTTCCGTTCGGCCCTGCCGCCACCGAATTGACCGAAGTGGAGGCTTCGCCGCCGCTTTCTTTTCTTTGTTTTTTAATCCCTTTTTCCTGGGTACGGGTTCCTTACATCGGTCTTTTCCGCTTGACTTTCGGGCCAATGAGTTCTGACCCCCTTTTCACTTTGCCTTTTCGGTTTGCAGGCCCAGAACCGGAAAAGAGCGGGCGATGCCCCAGTTTTTTCTCCCCCATGACCTTCCTCTTCTGACCTGAGACTTCACCCTCAGAAACCAGGACCCTTTTTCACCCTGCGAGCCCAATTGGAATGTGATAGTTGCCGTTCCCTCCTTTTTAAAATTTTTTTTTCTTCAATACCCTCTTCTTGGTATCCACTTGATAAAAGGGTAAGAGGTGAGGTGGTTCCCGGCCTGCCTTTGCTTTTTAACGGGACTTTTTTTTTTGAATATGAGAGGGTCTTGGTGGTGCCCGGCCTTCTTTCTCGCACCGACCCCCAGGTTTTTTTCCCTGACCCTCCCCAACTTCCTCGCTTTTCTTCCTCTTTCATCCTTCTTTTCCGTCCACGAAGCGGACGAAATAGGATCGAAGACGCCATTCATGTTCTTTTCCAGACACCTTTTTTCAAGTCATCAACCCTAGGAGACAAGATTACGCGACCCACACCTGTCCGACTTGCAACAACGCACACCAAAGTGTCGCCCACGGAATAAAGCTCTCTGGTCCCCTCCCCATTTTTTCCCCCTCAAAACGCAGGAGCCCCCCAGACCCCCCAACAAAAAAGACAAACAACAAAACCAAACCCCAAACCCAGAAACAAAAAAACCACCCCTGGCCCCAGTCCCCGCGACCACATCTGCACGTTCCGCCCTCCTGAGCGAAGATAACACAGCTTTACTTCTCCCCCTTTCCCCTTCCGAAACTACCTGCAATAGTTACGAAAATACCAGCCTTTTTCTCACTTTTTTTTTTTTATTTCCCCTCTTAAATATGTTTCAGTATGCATGATCGAGACGCCCCTTCGTTCCCCCCCCCCCGACCCTCTTCATCCCCGGGCTGTCCTCCCTCTATGCTTTTCTTTCTCTTGAAGACGTAGACGTTCTCTCCGTGAGACCGTTCCCATTTTTCTTTCCCCGTATGTTCACTGTCGTGGTGACCTCTCCTCCTCCTTAGCGATGTTGAGAGTGTCCTTGCTTTTCTCTGACCTCCAATCGCGAGGATAGGCATATATCCGCTTTTTATTGGTCCCCGCTCCTTATAGCTCGTCCGCGGCTAGGTCCACCCTATTTCCCCCCCCCCCTCCGTGTTTGTTTTGGACGGAGATGTGGACTTGCGGCGTGACCCCCCCCCTTTTTTTTTTTCCGCTGCCCTGGCCCACATGCGACATAGTATTGGCGATATATCGAGCGACCCTTGCCCCTTTCAAACCCCCCCCCCCCCTCCCCATAGCAACTTCGCGAGATAGAGTCCATGTATTTTCTCTCCCCCCTTAGGTCACCCTGAACGAGCAGTTTCCCTGTAGCATGGAACTGGATAAGGAGGCCCAGTTGTCCCCTTTTTTGCCAAAGTACGAGCTTTTGCATCCTCTGAATCGGGGGCGCAACTTGGCGCTGGCTTTTTACTTTCCCTCCTGACCAGATTGACTAAGGAGTTGCCCTGATCCCTAATCTATTCCTTGAATCACTGTGCCTTGCTTTCGTTGGTCCGGAAGACATGCATTTCCTGGCGGCGAAGTTCGATGTGTTCTCTTCCTTGTCTTGTAAGCGGCCCGGCTTGCTGATGTCCTTAATTGGGAGTGGAGTTGATCCTTTTTTTTTCCTTTTTTTCTTGAGTACGTGTAAATGGGAGACATCGAGTTTTTTCTTTTTAATTTTCCTTTTTGGGAGAGGCATGGGAGGGGGAAGTAAGTCGTTTCCTCCTTGGGCTAAGGGGCTGATGTCCCTGGTTCTCAAGGATCGGCGTCCGATGGTAGCCGCTGCTCTTACCTCCTCCCCTTTCCTGAAATCTTTCTTCTTTTTTTTCCCCGGCAGGGACCCTAAGGTCGGCTGAAACGGTCCTGGGATGAGGACGTATTTTTCATTTACCTTTCCAAGGGGAAAGCGGCCCGGAACGGGACGAACCTTCTTTTTTTTGGTCCCCTCCATCCTTTTTTTCCCCGGTAAATGACCCGGTGATCTCGTTCATGCTGTGGTAGTCAAGAAAGGGCTACGGCCCCTTTTTTTTTCGGGGTACGATAAGATATTCAATAGGGGGCGATCCTGAGTACCCCGCCCCTCCTTTTGGATTTCCAGCTAGCCGTCATATCGTCCACCCTTGGGTACGACGGGAAATTTGTCCCCCTGACGCGCCTTTTTTTGGAATCAGTATTTACCTGCATGAGGGACAAGTAGAGGCTCTTTTCACCGGCCCTGCCCCCCCTTTATTTCTTTTCCAGATGAGGAGTTTGAGGAAGGAGGGAAGGTACCCTCCTGAGACCCCCGGCCACAGGCGATTCTCCTTCTGTTTCGGACCGCCCACTTCCCTGGCGGCGCGGGGATCAGGTCCGGGGACCCCTTCCTTTTTTTTCCTTTCTTTTCTCTCTCCAGGAAGCATTGTGGATGGTTGTGCTTCACTCCCACACCCCCGACTCTCCCCTCCTCCCCCCCTCCTTTGTAACATGGTCAAGTCGGAAGGGAATGATTCTGATCAGGATCCCTCCCCCCCTGGAATTTTTTCTGCCGTCACGCTCCCATGGTACCGGTAATCGCCTGGGAGGAGGTCCCCTCACCTCCCCTCCCTTCTCGCAGATCCCTTTTTTTTTTGAGTCCTTGATGAGGGCCTAGAATGCTGCTTCACGTCCACTAGGTCCAAGAAGGGACTGAGTTTTTCCCAGTTTTTTTTTTTTAGGCATAGCGGGAAAGGTGGATATTTCCCAAGCCGACCATTTCCCCTCAAGGTCCCCCAGACGGTTTCCAGGGTATCTTCTCTATCTCGGTTAGTTAGCCTCGAAGTTATAAAGCCTTTCTTTTCATTTTTTCCCTTCTTTCCTGTTTAAGTTGGATATGGCGGAGTAGAGGAGGGAAGATAAAATATCACTATTCTATCCTCCTTTTCTTTCAAGGACTTTTTTTTCTTCGAGACTACTGTGTGAGATGAGATTAGGCGAAGCTAGAATATCACGGCGATAATTGTCAAGAAACCTCTTTCCCCCCTTCAATTTTCTCCTAGGATCAACCCAGCGCTCCAGAAGAGCCAGATAAGAGAAATGCCCGGGTTTTTTTCTTTGGATACCTTCCGCTTTGAGTGGGCAAAGAGAAAAATTTTCCTCGGATGGCAAGGCATGCATTCCCCAAAGACGTTTTTTTTCTCCCCCCCTGCTCCGGCTGCTTTCCCCCTTACGGAGCACGCACGAAAGAATTAGAGGAAAGGAATATTGAACTTTCCCTTTCCTTCCCCCTCCCTTTTCCTTCATATGCCTTCCTTCTGAGGGTGATTGACACGTACGCACATCCTCCTCTGCTTTGACCTTCGAGAATATTCTCCCCCGTTTTTAGTTCTCCCCCCCCCAATGATCTCAACCGCAACCGGCGATGTACCCCCTGTCCCCCCCCCTTGTAGTCTTCCGGGTCATACCAAACCAGCAAACCCTTTACGGCCAAGATAAAGCGAAAATGCCCCCCTCCCTGTACCCTTTCCCTTTTTTCGCCCGCCATACCAGAAGGTGGCGGCTTCGCAGGTTCACACTCGGAAGCTATTTTTTTCTTTTTGGCGGATTTTTTTTTTTTTTTTTACGGGTCCCCCCCCTCCCGGCTAGGCTGCCCCCTCTCGCTACTCCCTCTTTTACCCTTTTTTTGCCTTTCCTCTTACGGCTCGTCCTTCCTCCGGGCAGCCCAGCCTGGCCCCTTCCTAGTTTTCTGAAAAACGTTGCGCACCAAATGACCCCCCGATTCCCCGCCAATCCAAAATAGAAAACGGACCTTTTTTTCCTTTCCTCTTCCCCTTGAATTGGCAGGACGCGGGGCCACTGCGGCCCGCGTCTTGACCCCCTCCCCCCAGCTTTGGTATCACATTTCACAGGTCAGCTTGTGCCCTTTTTTGCCCTTTCTGATGTCTTGAAATGGGCGTCCAGGTTTTTTTTTTTCCGCTTGCCCTCTTTTGTTGATCCGCGCGCAGCAGGTCCCCGACCGTGTCCGCGCCGAACTTATGGCGCCTTTTTCCATTCCTCTTGATTTTTTTTTCAACGCCCCGCGACATCGGATCGCCCGCCTCTGCCCAGGAGACCGGAGAATCCCCCCTTGAAAATCCCTTTTTCCCCCCTTCTTCAGGCTCTTGCGCTGCGCAGGTAAATCCCCTTTCTGCCTTACTTCCCCCCAACTCTTCCCAACCCACTGGCCGTGCCACCATCTCAACTGACCGAATTTCCCTACCTGCCGTCAGTTCCCTTTTTTTTTTCCTGGCCTCAAGATCCGGGAAGATACTACGTCGCCGCCCCCTGAACTCAGTGACCCGCCATACCAACGCAGCATCCCTCCATTTTCTATGTGATTTTTCTTCCCCTCCCCTCTGAGGAATTTCTTTGTTTCCTCTCTCCCGCGAGTGAACGTTCAATCGCCAACCAGCCTTCTCTTCCTTCTCAAGTTACTTGACGGCACCTTCCGTTGCAGGGTAACCCTTGACTTTCAGCGGCTCTGCTGCTGGGTGACGAGCCGACCTGAAATGTCGCCAGGCTCTCCCTTTCTATCCCTAGATTAAGGTGTCAATGCCTGCCGAGAGATAGGCCTATAATACCGCTTGTACCGGCAGGGTTAGCTTCCGAGCCTCTTAGAGTAGTCCGCCGCCAGGTTCACACTATTCCCCACTTCCCTCTTTTTTGAGGAGATTGGTTAATGCGGCGAGGATGACGCTCCTCTCTCTGTCTCTCTACTGCCCGCGGTAGATAGGCCCTCACCGCGAATGAGATGTACCCCCCCCCACCTCCCCTTCCCTCTCACGCGGAGATGGAGCGATGACTTTTAGGGTCCCCCACGTCGTGGTATCCCCGCAGTGAAAGTATTTCCCCCCTATCTCCCCGCTACGGCAAGTGACAGCTACAAACCTGGCCGCCTCTACCAGTTTTCTGGGGGGAGCTTTGGCTGCCGTAGAGCCCCTCTTCCTTCCTGTTTTCCTTCCCGATACCTTCTGCAGAGGAAATAACGTAGCTTCATGGAACTCATGTTTTTTTTTTTTTTTTTTCCAGGTTTCCTAGGGGCGGGGAACTCAGTTCCTTTTCGACTTTCCTCCCCCGATGTTGAATATACCGAAATTTATGGCGGCCCGGTCCTTTTTACGTGCTGTTTTGGCCTGACCTGGAGCTGGTTTCAATTCGTCCTTTGCGCCGCGGGGGTCCGCGAGGAAAAAGGTTGTACTTTTTTTTTTCGCCTGCTTTTCGCGAAGCCTGGTTGGGCGCAGGACGGATGTTCTGTCGGAGACCGTTGATAAGGGTCCTCCTCTTGGGCGGTTTCTTTTTTTTATTTCCCGCGGCGATCGATGTGACAGCGGTGGCGTACTTTCCCCCTTTCCCTTAGAGAGTCTCCGGTTTCGGTCCTTCCACGGTAGGGGACCTCTTTTCTCATTTTCCCAAACACAGACTCGAGGTTCGTAAACCCCTTGTTTTTTTCCAGTTCCGGACGCTGAATCGGCCGGGGACCACAAGGTCACCCACCCTTTCCCTTTCCACCAAGAACCCCCTTTACGCTTCGGGGGAGGTCCCCAAGACCTCTCAGTCCTTTTCTTCACTTTTTTTTTATTTCCACTTTCAGCTAATGCCCGGGCGATGCGTAATTACGAATGGTAATGGGTAGATGGTTGCTGAGGATGAATTCTTCTTTTTTTTCCTTTTATCTCCTGGGCCGGGGTAATAGGCACGCGGCTCGCTTGGAAGTTGCAGGCTTTTCCCCTTCCGTATTCGCCTGAGGGCCCGTGAGGTCTAAGGGGTAAAGATTCCGACTTTCCCTTTCCTTTTTCAATTTCTTTCTCATGCTTCGGAGACGTCAGTACCCTTTCGATTTCAGGCCACCAAACCCCCACCCCCCACCCCACCCCCAGAGAGGCAGCTAGATTTTTTAGGTTGAGCGGCTGGTTTCTTCCCCTCAACTTATTTTCCGCGGGCGCAGGTTTAAGGTGGGTTCACTTTTCTTTTTTTTTTTTGTAGTTTCCCATTTTTAGCAGTGCTGGTAGGAAACGTACAGGATGGTTTCCCCTCCTCAGCTTTCTTTTTGTGTCCCCGGCCTGTCTCCGGGGAGATCGATAAGCGATCCGGTTTTTCTTTCCATCTGCAGATAATACAGTCATTGTGCTTTTTCCCGGTGGAACTCCCCCTCCCCCTTTTGAGAAGTGTTCTCTAGGTGGTGCTTTGCTGGATGCTGGCCCCGAAGCTGCGTGCCCTCCCCCCCTTCCCGCTATTCTTTTTGACGCAGTGGAAGACCCTCGTCTTAGGCCTCTAACCCCCCCCCCCCCAATGGTGGCCCCCCTTTTTTGTCTATTGAACACCCGACCGGGAGTAGGACAGGATTCCGGCCGCCACTACTTTTTTTCTTTTCTTTATGACTCTTTCGGGCAGCGAGGGGGGGGTTTTAGTTCGAATTTTATGGATGACGGCGAATCTGTTCTTCCCCTCCTTGTGCTATTGCGCCAGTTAGAGGAGGTTTTTTTTTCCCTTTAATACTTTTCCCCCTTTTTACCCCCCCCTTCCTTTTGTTGTGAGAGAGTCTATTTTTTTTCTATCCTCCGGACTCTCAAAGATACCCGTATTTCAGGTCCGCTTCCGGCCAGGCCGATGGAGAACTACTTCGGATCCAAACAAGAGTCTTCCGCCTTCCCCCCTCCTCTTCCTCCTCCTTCCCCCGATGGTTATTTCTTTTTTTTTTCGGATAAATGGTCCCTAAGGCCCCGGTAGGACGTTTCGAGCAGATCGGCCCCAAAGGAAACCAAACCCTGCAGCTTCCTTCGACGTTCTCACCACTGATCCACGGCTGGAAGAGAATGAAGGCCTGGGAAAGCTAAATCAGATTCGAGGTCCCCTCATTGACCAATTTTTTCTCTTGAGAACTTCGCGATGCGGGAGTTTCACCTCCGCCCATCCTTTTCCAATGTATCTTATAGTAGAGAGAATCTTCTTTGCCCTTCCCCTTAATTCAAACATCCCTGCCGACTGGTCAACCCCTTCCCCCCAAACGCGGTCGTAGGTCGTCGTCCTTTCCCTTACCCGACCCCCTCCTGGTACTCCTGCCCTCCCCAAAGACCCTTCCCGGTTTCCCGGCCCTGTCCCCCCTTCCACCATAAGTTAGGTGAAGAAGCTCCACTTCTTCCTCCTCTTTGGCCCCTTCCCTTTTGAAGTTTTTCCGTGCTTAAAGGGTACGGGGCCGTCCTTCCCCTTGCTGCTCGTCTGAAGAGACTTTTGTTTTCCTTCCTTTCCCCTTAGATTCCCAGTCAGCAATACATGGAGCAATCCTCCCTAAAGTTTTCAGCGACCCCAGTTTTGACCCTTGCCTGAAACCCCTTCTTGAAGAGAGGTTACTTCCCGCAGCTGCACCCCCCCCCCCCGCCCAACCCTTCACAGTGTGAGGATAAGAGTTTCCACCCTTTGCCCCTTTTTGCTCTGGCAGGACCTTGCACTGTAGAGTTATGAAATAAAAGTCAATCTCTTTGGTCTCCCAGGACACAGGTCATCGGTGACATGGTGCCCCTCCTTTCATAGATGATGGCCCCATGGGCCCTTTGCCCCCAAGTTTTTGGTCTTCGGTGTGACCTGCAGGATGAACAATCTTCGATAATGTTCCGCGGTACAGAAATTTATTGCCCTTTACTCCTTTTCCCCCCTCCTCTTTACTTTGCGAAATCGGATCGTAAGAGCTCGGAGGCTAAAAAAGGCAGACATCCCCCTTTCGCTCCCTTCTTAAACCTTTTTTTTTTGCTGGAAAAAGACAACCTCCGTTACCCCTCTTCTTCTCCGTCAGAATCCTCCATGGAAAATTGAATAGAGGAAAATAAATTTTCCCCATCTTATAACTTTCCTTAGCCCTTAGGAATGGAAGAATCAATTCGTGGGTTTGGGGGGGTATTTGAAGATCCCCCCAAGATGAGGAAGATTCACCTCTACGACCGCCAAATGATTAATCTTTACTCCCACCCCTCTCCCCTCCAGGATTCTTTTCTCTGCAACTCCCCCTAGTCAATAGTGATGTCCCCCCTTCATTTTTGCTCTAAGCCTTTTTCCTACCATCGACCCGATTAAGCCGTGTCACTCCAGGTTTGGATGCATTTAACTCCCTTTTCCCCGTCGCTTTGCGCCCCTTTCACCATGAGCGGTAAGATGTTTTTCATCTTGTTTAAGCCCCTCAATGTCCTAGCTCGAGAATGTTGCTTCTATCGCTAGGGTACCTTTTTCCCTTCTTCCCCGCATTTCGATGTAGCCGAGGACCGATAATTTTAGTCCTTACTTCTTTTTCCCCCCCATTTTCAGCTTTAGTACGTAGTCCGCGGCGCTCCGTAAACCTCTTCTATTCCCCTTCCCCCCTTGTTTCGAGAGATGGGACTGCGCGAAGGACTCGCTTCTTCCCTCTCCCGTCTTTTTTTCTGATACTGAGCGGGATAGGAACTCTAATCGAATCTATCCTTTTTTCCACCTTACCTAGAAAGACTTTCCATTTCTATAGAGAGCTGAGACGGGCGTAGGAGTACCCCCCCGTTCCATTTCGAAGTAGTTCTTCACCAATGCATCAGCCTTCGGAGGCCGTCCAAGTTGTCCTACAACCCAGAGCTTCTGAATAAATGCTGAATCGGTTAGCCCCCGGAGCTGGCGGAGGCATTCGCATTCACAGATGGTACCCCCCTTCTAGTTTCCTATACACATCTTTTTAATGGATGACGGAATGATGATGTGGATGTTATTTCAAGCTTTCAGGTCCTGAGGAGAAGTTCGGCTTCACGGAGTGAGTCTAGAGGCCTTTTTTTGCCGGCCTATTCTTTGGCATTCGGGATAAGGATGGTTTGCTTTTTGGACCCTCCTTTTTTCTAGGCAAAGTGTAACTTTTCTGCTGTTACTTGATCGGAGCCGGTTCCTTAGAGTCCCTCCTTTCTTGTTTTTAGCGTGGCTCTATTTATCCTTGGATTAAGGGGATTGATGAATTTTGTTCTCCTCCCTCTTCTACGAGTTGACGACTAAGTCGACCGGCACTTCTTTCCTTGATGGATCCCTTAGGTGCAAATGTCGTCGGTCCGGGACTTTTCTCTCGGGGTTCAGCTTACAGGGCAACCCCAAGTCCCCCCCTCTTTCCCCCTTCCCCTTGACCTTTTTTTTCTGCGGTTTTTTTTTTTTCCTGGGTACATCATCTATTGGCTCCCCTTTTTGAACGGGTGCTTTCCGTCTTCTTGTACCCCCGAACCTCCTGATCGGGGTCAAGAACGCGGCTTTTTTTCTGACCGCTTTGAATGAAACTACTACCTTTTGGGGATCGAGTAATCCTGCACCCGCCCGTTTCCGATGGTGTGCAGTGCTGCTGTAATCTGGTGTGCCCCTTGGTTGAGTCTTTTCCGTTCATCGGCTTGCTGGCCTTTCTTCAAAGTATCCCTGAGGCCGTAGAGGCTTTTCCCCCCCCTCCTCAAGTTTTTTAGCCCCGATGTGAGAAGAATTGATGCTTCCGGCCCAACCTTTCCTCGGCGCGTTCCAGCCCCCCCTCTCTCGCTATTTCTAGTTTGCTCGGGGGAGAAGAAGAAAATTTTTCCTTTGGCTTTCTCTTTGTTTTCCAGTTTTCTACGAGGCGTGAAGGGCCATGTTAGCTTTGTTTCACTTGTGGATGTGTGTTTAGGACCCGGTCCAGTGTATCCCTAAGGACAAGCGTTGGGTTTTAACCTTTTACCCCTTTCTTTTGTGATGCTCGACAGCGACCGGCCGGTCTCCCATCTCTTAACCTTGCCCGCTCTCCTTTTCCCTCTTCTTGCGGTTCATTCGAAGTAGTAGAAGATCAGAAGGGTTTTCCTTTTGGACTCTTTTCTTCTTTACCTTCCTGCGTGGGAACCGGCAGCTCGCCAGCGCCGGGCTAGGCCTACAAGTTGGAGCGGGGCCTTCTTTTTCAGCGCTCCTGGTGGCTATGCCAAGCGACGGGCAGTCTTCCGGATCCCCCCCCTCCTTTTAAATCCTTTTTTGTCGTGATCTCTGGGCCGCGGGTGATTGTAGCTACTAGTCAAGCGTTGACTTGGCCGGTCGGCCTTTATTTCTTGGCGTTCGCGCTTCTCTTAGTGTT
>Ga0179593_1435866_pt1 | contig 12529 bp, 12 predicted proteins | sample CZODoug2_1_08_16_FD_185931 | JGI IMG/M metagenome (GOLD analysis project Ga0179593, IMG submission 185931) | Vadose zone soil fungal communities from Angelo Coast Range Reserve, California, USA - CZODoug2_1_08_16fungal (PacBio error correction) | ecosystem: Environmental > Terrestrial > Soil >... | reverse complement strand
TCCGGATTAGACCCCAAATGCGCCATGCTCGTCCCCTATCCGCCGTTTGCCGTTATTCCTCCCCCTCTGGGAAACTCCCCGAAGGTCTTTTTGAGTGGCGAAAAGGTTTGTGCCCCAGGCCTCGTTGCCCACTCCACTTTTTCCGACAATTAAGGTGCTTGGCCATTTCGATGCTTGTCGCTTTTTTTTCCCTTCTCTAAACCCCCGATCCTCCTCTAATCGTACCATGGTCCCGTCCCCAGACTTGGGACCCCGCAACCCCTCCTCTTCACCTGACTACGATCCTACTGTGGACTTTGCAAAGTAAGGTCTACCCGTCCTGAAAGGAATACACCCCCTTGCAACGATCAACTTGCCTCCGAAACTTTCACGTAGCTACTGCTTGCGTAACCTTGGCGGTTCGTGTTGGGCCTAAGTAACTCCGCCGACTTACACTTTTCTCTAGCTTTCTTCCATTTCCGGCTTCCCCCCCCCCCAGATTTTAGTAGGTTCCCCACGATTGAGTTAGCCAAAGCTCGATTAAGACTTGCCCCTTCTTCCGTATTTCATCTCCCAATCAGTGACTTAACGAGGAGGACCACCCCCCCCTATGTTTTTCTTTTCACATCCGCCTTTGCTCTTTAAGTCCTTTGCTACTTCTATTCCAGCGCGATGTTCAGCACTGCACCAGGGAATTTCTTTCGACCGTGCCTTCCCCCATGCCCAGAAGTTTGTTTTTTGGTATGTCCGAGGAACACTCTTTACACTAAACCTCACATTTAGCCTACATTTCCCGTCGCCACCATCCTCTCACATCCCCCGGTCGTTGTTGACTCCGCTACCGTTAGAGGGCCAATGTTCCCAGTTTCCCGAAGGAATTTCTAGGCAATGCCCTTCGAGCCCTCTGGTTTCATTCGAAAAGGTTCGCGGCTCCTTCCCGTGGTCTCTGTACCTCCTCTATTTTCTAGAATCACGTTTCCATTGATTCGCCGCCCACCCAACCCTATGGTTGCTGCCTGTTTTCAGAAACCCCTTTGGTTTGTTCTCGCTAGTGATGCTTTTCCATTGTCTCGGCTATGTTATTCTTTTCTTTGGAACGTGTCCGGGGCCTCAGCCCAGATCCGCCCCTCCCGTCATTTCTTTACCCTCGTCACGTGGCTGCTTTAAAAAGATAACGGCCCCCAACTCATTCAAGCAGCTTAAAAATTGTCTCTTTCTTTTGGAAGTGGATTCCTGATTCGATCGATTCTTGACCTCTCTTCCTTGCAGCGCCTCGAAGCAGCAGAAGTCTTCCGTCCAATCCGCCTGGAGGAGCCCCCTATAGCCCGTGGCATGTCGCTTTTTCAGTCTTCCCAGCCTACGTCCGACGTATTTAGGCTTTTCGAGAGTTTTCCCGCACCCGACCCTCCAAATTCCAGTCTCCCTCGTTCTTTTCCACCTACGGCTGGCCATACGCTACTTTCTTCAGGGATCACAGGGAACGTCACCACAACAAGATTTTCCCCCAAGCACTTTTCCTGGATTCCCTCCCCGAAAACAAATCTTGGGCGGCGCTCACGCACAATGCTTTTCTTTGATGTGCTTCTTTGGTTGTGGTTCTCCAACCCTGATCCTGTCTTGTTTTTTTTTCTACTTCCTGGTTGATACTCCCCTGGCTCTGTGTCTGTCCTCCCGTTTTCTCGGCCCTGCTTTGTTGCCTCCATTAACTGAGCCCGTCTTTCTTTCTCCCCCCGTCCTTCCCTCTCCTCCATTTCAGTCTCTCCGCTCTGGTCTTCCCCACCTTTCAGAAAGAAAAACATGCCCGGTCCAAGCCTCGTTGGGGGCAAGTTGTGACAATTCATGCTTCTTCGTGCTAATCTTTTACTGCTTGGCGTACCTAGTTTTTCCTTGTGGCATTGAATTTGGGAGTGGATTTCACTAGCGCCTTCCGTTCCGTCTATGTGCCCAACCCTCTTTGTTCGGTTTTTTATCCAGGTCCAATCACCATCAATTTACTGGACATCCATTTTCCTTGGCGGGTTGCCTGCCCTTTCAATTCTCGCGTTTATCGTCGTCTGTATATCAGCAGATCTCCGCCCACATTTTGGCACCTCCATCTCAGGTCACTTTGTGGTTCCTTCCGCGGCCCGTTCTTTGGTCACCGCTGCTTTCCGACCTTTTTCTGGTTTCGAACCTCGTTACCAAAATTCTTCCTCCCAACCCCGCCCACGTTGAGAGGCTCCCCCCAAAGTCGAACCTTTTCCGACCAGTCGGCCCGCCCCTTGCCCTCCTTCCACTTTTTCTTTTCAGTCCCGGCCCCCTCTGCCCGACCATGGGGTTCTGGTACAGTCCATTTGGGTTCGTGTTATCACCCTCCTTTCTACCCCTCCTGTACATTCTTCTGGGCATCCCTCCTTTCCTGCGCTGACGGATTGATTTTCCTTCCTCGATTCGCCATTTATTTCCTGGCCTCGGCCTCCTCTCTATTTTCCTTTCCTCATCCTTTACGTTTTTTTTCCTCGTTGCCGTTTGCCGGATACCACTTCGAGGAAGTTTATCCTTCTGAGAATAACCCTTCTCTTTCGCCATCCTACTTTACCCTCGGGGTCATAAATCGTTTCCTCCCTTCCCTGTGAAAAAGGTTTCAATCCCCGGTGGTTTGTTCAGCGTGGCCAGTGAGATGAATTAGTGCCCCTTTTTGCCTTTTTCTTCTTCGTTGTTGGTCGATGTTGTCCAGGTAGTCCTCCTGCTACCTTTCTTTCTTAGACTTTTTTTTTTTCCCATTCGTCTCGCCTCCACTTAAAGTGATTTTTCTCACTGGGGTAGCCGAGGCGCTCGCAAACCCTGCGATTTTCTTTCGCCTCCCGCTTTGGAACTTTCTATCTTTACGCATCCCCCAGGATTTTCGGTCACGCTAAGCTCCCTTCTCATCTCAGCAAACTCTCCTTCCGCCACTTTTCCCACTGGTTACCTTCTTGATGCGGACCGTCTTGAGATCCCGATTTGTTGACACTCATACCGGGTTACGTCCTTTTCGACTCATTGCCCCCGCCCACTCTACCCCAAGTAAGAAATCCCGCCCCAGATCAGCACGGCTCGCTTGAATTTCAAGTTGACCGTTTCAGTTTTGCCCGTGAGGGTCCTGTTTTCTTCTCATGATGAGCTTTCGCTCGAAGTCCATTTAAAAATAGATCTCATGGATAATTTCACGACGTGCGAAAATTGCAGTCCTCCCCGGTCTCATATACTTCCTCCCGCTGCAGGCGCCCTTGCGGCAATCAGTTCGATTCACACCCCCTTGGTCCTTCGACAAAAACCTCCCCTTTCGCCGTCCATTGGCTTTGTTTCGTGCCCCTTTCCCCGAACCTGAGCGACAGCAATCACGTTTAGTCTTGGTATACTAACTTGATTTGGATTTTTTTCTCTGAACCCTGATTCCTTTGCCTCCGTATGTGATTGTTTCTAGTTTTTTCCCCTTAGGCGATCTCTTCTCTTTTTTGGGCCAACGACGTTCCCCTTCCTTTCGTGGAGTTCCCTTCCCCTTTCGTTTGTAACCCCCTTCTCGATCAGCTAGCTTGACGGATCTTTTTGTACTCCCCCTTTGGGTTCCGTACCCCTCTTCTCTCATCCATTTTCTCTCCCTTGAAAATAATCTCCTCCCGAATTGTAGGTTTGCGTCCCTTGTCTCTTTCCGCTCTGCTGGTTTGTATTCTTTTTCCGCCTTTCTTCAAAAACGATTATCTGTTTCCCTCCGCCTAAAACGGGACCAGTCCCAAGCCCGCAATGCTTGATGTCACTTATTTTGTGCGCGACTTTTTTCCAAGGAACCCACGTTCGATATCGTACTTCGACCTTTTTTTCCTAGCCGTAGGAGGGCCTTGGAGTATTCCGCGAGGAACCCCCCCCCCCGAAGAGTTCTGTCTCGAAAGTTGACAAGCATCACGTCGCTTAACGCTTTTTGTTCTTTTCCATATCAAATGCGTTCCCTGCGCTTCGGGACTCCGGCTCACCTCCCAACCTAGATTTATTAGATCGAACCCTTTTTCCTTTCCCTGCTCCCCCCTCGCCTCGCCTGTTGCTTGACGTTTCCTCTTTGAGTTGGTAACCGAACTTGATGGGTTCCCTTTTTCCCCATCTCTTGACTCGTTTCCCCCCTCTTCCTTTTTTTTCGTCTCATTGAGGTCCTCTTATATCCTCTCGTCCTTTTTTCTGACCCCCTTTTGTATGCGTGGAATAAGGCGTCTTCTTTCCTCATCCTCCATTGTTCCCTTTCGGCGTTTTATATCTGTCCTCGCACGTTAATCTGCGTCAACTCTGATGTGTTTCAAGAACTTGAAATTGCTTTCGCACCCGTTCCCCCCCTCACTTCTGTTTTTCCAGAGCCCTAAGCCTCTTATTAATGAGGCTCCCCTCACTCTTGGGTACCCCGGATTCCCGAATCTTTAGAAGTATGATGCCCGCCCCTCTCTCCAAGGTTCTCTTGTTCATTAATTCTCATCTCTGTCTCCCTTTTTGGGGGGGCTTTTCTCAGGAAGGCTCCTTCTTTAAATTTCCCTTTCCTGCCCTTCAGACTTGCCCCCTTCGGCGTTTAGAACCCCTTACCTTTTCATCCTTCAGTGCTCTTTTCTTCCTTTCCTTGGTTCTGGGGCGGGTTCCAAGCGTCTGTCTGCTTTCGCCCCCTTTTTTCGTCTTCGATTGGCGACTGCGGTTTCTCTCCTTTTCCGATTTTCCGACCGCCTCACTGTCACCCCCGGTTTTCTCCTTCTTAACCGCGATGGTTCCGGGAAAAGTGTGTCCTTAGGGTAATCCAAAGATGATGACCCCAGCGTCCCCACTGTGTTTCCGGGAAGATTTTTTCCCCTTATCTCGCTCTGTTGTGTGGCCCCTCCGTTCTGGTATCTGACTTTTGTCTAGAATACATCTTGGTCCCCTCCTCAGAAGGGGTGGTTTTTAGAAAGCCGTCGTCCGGCGTCTTCCCCCAAATTCCGAACTTTGGCATGTTATTGATATTATCCAGAGCGTCTGAGAATTTGTGCCCCCTTCGGACCTACTTCACAGCTATTCGGCGCGTCTTGGCTTACGGATCTTCACCCATTTGTGTCACAGGAAACCAATTTTTTTGGTCCGTCTACTATTTTTTTGTTCCTCGTTCTTTGTCGATCTTTGGCAATTCTCGACCCTAGCTTTGCATCTCCTCTCTAACAAGTGGCCCCGAAGCCTTTTTACCCCTCCCCCCCCACCCGACTGCACCCGGACCTGAGTAAGTGAGCCTGGTCCAACGGTCCGATTTTTCCCTGACGCCCAAGACAACCCCTTAATCCACGTTCTTTCATTGACTGGCCGACCCTTACTCTACCGATTATTTTGGCCTGGCATCCTTGCAGGAAGGTTGATTTATGTGTCCTTTCCTCCGACCCCCCTTTTTCTTCTCTCTGGCTAATTTTCCGTTTACCAAGATCTTCTTTTACCCGCTTCTTCTCATCCCGGATTTCCTCACTCACTCCCTTTGCTTCCGGAGTTTCTCTCCCAGAAGGCTCTTTCTGACCCACTTCCATCGACCACCTTCCGAGTTGACGCTTAACGGTTTTCCTTTTGACTTCTCCCTAGATCGACCTAAATGAACTGTCCGACCCGTAAATCGAATGTTTCATGCCCTGACAACTGTGGTTCTTGAGGTTAAGCCACACTTTCCGTCTACCCCCCTGGTCCCGATCCTTTTTTTCAGTCAGCCCACCTCCGTCCTCTTCCCTTTTCGTGACGAAGGGTGCAAGCTCGAGTTGCAACACTTTAGGGCACCGCCGGGTGGTCGGCCATGAATAGCACCGTAGGGACCATTGTCTCCCAAGGCTCAGAGTTCGAGATTATTCAATGACTTTGTAGACATACGAGAGTGGCTTTTCATTCCTCAAAGAACCCTCCCCCCCACTTCTCCTTTTGGTTGTTTCCTAATTTTGAATTCAATAGACCACCAATCCGCTCTTTCTGAGTGCCTTCTCCTTCTTTCCCCCTATGCTTAAAGGTCTTTCCCCGAGCTTTCCGTTCACTTTTCCTTTCCTCCTGCTCTTTTTCCTTCCCCCAGTCGCGATGTTTTCCTTCCTCCGAACGTCGTCTCGCCACACTCCAGCGTCTCCCTTTTTTTTTTTTTTTTCTTTCATGGCTTTTTCGACTGATCCTGAGATCCTCTTTTCACTCGCTGAAAGCCTCCCCCTCGATTAGAAGACGACCTTTACGCTCCACGAAGTATGGACATATTGATTCTGTACCGCCCTCTTGGCTTTCCGAAATTTGCTGATTTTCGTCCCCCTCTCTTTAAGATGAAACCCCCCCTTCCTTGACGTCATCAGCCTTTTATAGCCTTTTCCCGTTGGTTGGACCACGAACCGTCCATTCACGAAACTTCTTTGAACCCCTCTCGGCTGTCCCTCCCGTCCTCGAATAGAATACGACAGGGAACTATTTCACAATTCCCACACCCCCACAATCTTTGCTCACAACCCCCCCCTCTTGCGAGAGACACCCCCCCAACTTCTTTAGTCCTCGTAATAAGTTTTTTTTTAAAGCCATCTCTTCTTGATGTTTCGAGAAGTTGTGCTCTCCACCCCCCCAAGACAGACTTCTCGATGTTTTCTCTTCTTCCAGCGTTTTATCCTTCGGTCCTCCACGGTTGCCAGAAGGGACTCTCATACTATTAGCCTTGGCTTCTGACCTTCATAACACTTTCGTTCCCCTCTCGAAGTTTCAGTCTATTTGTTCTGGGGAGTATCGGTTCCCATTCTTCATAAAGTTTCTCCCCCTCCAAACTTACCAGTCCAAGTCCTTCGGGTAAGGCAATTCAATCGATTGCTATTTGCGGCTTTTCGTATGACGGTGTTATTCTTGGAAATTTTTCTTTTTTTCCCTTCGTCGACCTCCTTCCGGAAGATGCGTATCGTCACCCTTATAAGGGTCATTTTTCCCCTTTTCTCTAGTTCAAATTCCCCCCTCCCCAGTTTCCTTGAATCATTTTTCCCTGGCGGCGAGAGGGTTTTTCCCGCTTTTTCGACTGCATCTTTTCCTTCGAACTTTCCCCCCAGCTCTTCTCTTTTTAGCCCGCTTTAGAAGTCGCAACGTCATCCAAAAAACCTCCCTTTCCGGCCGGAGGCCAGTCTCCCGTTTAATGGCGTGAGATCCCTTTTTTCCCTATAGGCTCGTGTCGAACCCTGCAAAGGACTGCCCCCAATTTCCTGGTGAGTCGCTCCTTCCCCCTTCTTTTGAAGCCATTTCGCTCCCGCCCCCGTGCCCCTTAACCCGTCATGTCTTCCTCCTCTCCCTGGGCCCATCCCTCCCCCCCAACTCAGGGCATTTTTGTCACCTTGTTTTCCCCTCGTCCTTTTCGCTTACCCCACGTAGATTGGACAATGTGTTTAGGGCTCAAAATATACCTTTGCCCGCCCCCTTTCTGGAAGATTTTCCTCTTCTACCGCCCGTTTTAGGGCCAAACTTTCTGATCCTATTCTTTTCCGCTCCTTTTTTTTTTGTGAGCTATCGCGCGCCCTGACATCCCCCTTTCGAGTCATCGAGTAGTGCCCCTTTCACTCCGTGTTTCCTCCCTACTTCCCTTCGGAGATGTTAGCTTCTATTTTCCAGCATTTTTACCTTCGGGTACCTGACTGCGCTTTGCCCCACGGGGCAATTCCCCTTTTTCGTTTTCTGCTTTGGGACATGGCTGTACATTGCTGTTATCGCTGTTTCATGTCGGAGTTCCCCTTTTTTACTTTGTTGTCTGACCTTTCAACTGTTTTTTTTCGTAGCCCCCCTTTTGGTAACAGTTCAGTGATCTGATGACCTTCTTTAAGGATTGATCTTTACCTTCTTTTGACGGACACTGTCCTTACTGATCTTTTAGCATCCTTTTGAGCCGCTCTGTCTGATCTCCCTCACCAGTGATTTTTCCTACGCTCTTTGAAACTGCGGAAATCTGACACAGACGCTCCCCCTTGGCGTAACTCTGGTCAAAGGCTTTGTGTTTGACCTGAAGAGGATCCCCCCCTCTTGTCTGTTGGCACTCCTTAATGCAGTCAGGTTTTCTGCCGCTTCATCCCTAAAATCCCCAAGTCCATCAAACCGGCTCCAAGCTCCCTCTTTTTCTGCAAGTCCTACTCCAGCTTGAATTTCGGCCGTCCTCTCGTGATGTCTCTTCTCACTTTTGCTTCCTCTCATGAAGAGAACATTTCCCGAAATAAGGAGATATTCCTCCTGGCCTCCTTTTTATTGTTTCCCCCCGCCCCACGACTCATCTTAATTGAGGTTCCCCTTTTTTCGGCCATAAAGTTAGTTCCCCCTCCCTAGCCTCCCCCAGTTTAGCTCCCCCCTAGTTTCCTCCCCCCATCTCTCTCCTGTAGCTTATTTTTGGGCTCCCAGATCTCGACCGCTTCTCACCTCCCCTCCCCCTTTGGCAGGGTCTTACATGATCCGTCAACGATTTTTGCGGAGTTTGGCGGAGGCAACATGTTATTTTTGCACTTTTTTGGTGTTTTTGGACGTGGTATTTCCTCCAATGTGTGTTTTGCGAGTGATGGTTACATTTTTTTTTCCCCGCACCTCCCCGATTCGTGCCCCCCTTGTTTCCCCTTTAGGTTTTCGCTTTTTCACTATTCGAACGGCCTCGCTGCGTACGATTGACTCCTCTTAAGAGTTGGTTCTTTCATCACCGAGCCGCGTTCCTGCTGGAATCCCTGTGCCGCGACCCTCCTTTTCTCCTGACGTTTGATTCTGAGTTTCTCTTCGCGAATCTTGCTTTGCTTCCCCGTTAGAGGGCGTTCTAACGACGTCTGAGGCGATTTTCCCCGAACCTTTATTCCCCCCAGATGCAAGTACCACTTTTTGAGCCGATGTCGGTATGGTTGGTGCCTAGGCTTCTTGTTCTTCCACCCCAGCCCACGTTCTCTCGCTCTTATCTGAGCCCAAATAATCCATCCTTTTCTGGCCTTGATATTGTCCCTTTTAGCTGACAATTACCTCCCGACCTTCAAGTCCGCCTCGCACGAACACGAGCGTGCCCAGCCGAGGAAATCCCTGAACCGGTCTCCTTTTTATCTTTCCCTTCTTGCACTTACGGACCAGACACTAGTAGGGAAGTCAATCAGGCATCGCTTCCTCGCCGGGAATTGCTTTACATGACAACTTTGCCTCGCGCTTTTTGCTTTAAGAAATTGTCTTGTTGGCTTCCGGATAACACTTTTTTTTTAGCTCGTCACACGCACTCCGTCCTGAACCCACTGCATGCCCGTTGTGATGTGTTCGTCAGGCAAAAGGCCCTTAGGTCGTTACCACTGCATCCGTTGAGTAGCTCCAGGTTTCTGATACAAAGGTTGTAGGCCCCAGACACCACCCTTTTCTCGTGGCCCCCTTTCTCTCTGTTCTCGATCCCATTTTTCCCTTGTCTTTTCCCCGTTTGCATCGCGTGGGTTTTCGAACTACCTCATTCCGTCCGGAGTTAGAACCATTTTGGGTCGCCGTCACCGTAACGGCTTTTTCTTTTTTACCCTTCATCCAGTTTCTTCTTCCCCCTCGGTGTTCTAATCCTTGTGGAACGAACCGAATCTTTTTTTTGATTTTGCTGCGCCATCTCTCGAAATTGGTCTTCTGGATTTAATGGCCCTTTGCTGAGACTTTTTTCTTCCCGCGTATTCGTTCTATCTGTGATTGCAAGGGTCCCCCTTTTTAGATTGTTCGCTGTGTCTTATTCGGTCGTTCCCCCCCCTTCCCTTTTCCCCCCCGTGATCGCTTCCAGTAGTCCTGCGTTTTCCGGGCTGGTCTTTCTGTCCAGGGAGCCACTTGTCGTGCTCGATCTGCTAATGCCTGTTTCTCTCTGCCAATCCTTGTCCCAAAGAGGAAAGGCCCCCCCCTTTTTTTAGTTTTCAACAGCTCGTTTTTCTTTTACCCGAACTTCCTTGTAGATTTCTTTTTTTGTCCCCTTTTGCCTCCCACTCCCAGGTACTTTCCTGTCAGATTTCTTCTCCCGGATCATCTTCTGTATCAGATCAAAGCCTTCCCAGTGGGTTTAATTTGTCTTGAAGTCTCCTTTCCTCCCTCAGGTTTTTGTTTTCGAGATTCCGGCGAGCAAACCCCTTGTCCCCAGGGCCCCCTGCTCATCTCTTTTTTTGATTGTTTCTCAATTATTTCCCCAACCATTTTGAAAACGCCGTTTCCTCAGTGGGTCGCTTCTTTCCCCACCCAGTCTGCCATTAATTTTTCCCATTAACACTTTGGTTCCCCGCCTCCTGAGATTTTTCTGAAATTGCCCGTTCCGTCTCCCCCACTCTTGATTGTGCAGAAAACAGCCTTCACCTCATCTCGAAAAAGAGGCCTTCCACCGTTGTCCCATCCCGACATGCCCTCCCTGTCAAGACCCTCCCTAACGTCTTTATAAGGATCCCCTTGGGCCTGTTTTATTGTCTTCCGACGAACAGCAGTTCCCTCTATCCCAGCTGTTTCATTGTCCCCCTTAACTCCCCCCCCCTTTCTCCCTGAGAAGCGATGTGCTACTCCTTCTCCTGTTTATGTTTCAGATTAAATGCCCCCTCGCTCCCTCTTTGGCGGCCCCAGCTCTGCTACCCCTATTTTCCCCAAGAGGGTTAGCCCCAAGACGTTTTTGGGACCGTCAGACTTTCTTTCGGTTTTTTTTCGCTGCACCTTCATGCTTTGACTTTTAGTGGCGACCCCTCATTTTCATCTCCCATCCCCGAGGAAGATAACTGTGCCCTTTTGCTGAGGACCTCTCCTGGCCCAGTGTCGCTTACAGAAGGTTCTGAGAACACTTCATTCCCCACGAAGACCCAGGGGTGTTTTTTCTTCTGAACCAGTTTTTCCGACACAACCGGACTTCTGAATCAGTTCTGATGCACCATGTAGCAAAAGCATATCTTCATTTCATGCGGTTCTTCCCTAGTTTTTTCACTCTTAGATTTTTCCCAAGGCCCCCTTGAACCAAGGACGACTTTCCCCTTCACAGTCGCCTTGATTCCCTGTTCCTTTCGCAACCGGCTGCGGCCTTCCTCTACATTCCCTTGGTCTCCTTCTTACTTTATTGGTTTTCATAATCTCTACTACCCTCTCGGGCCGGTTTTTTTTTTCAGTGTTCTTGCCCCTCTACCCCACCCCGTGCTTGACTTTAGGATTTTAATGTTATAGGATAGATCCGTTGTCGTTTGGTCGGGTCCTAGATTCTGAGCCCCTCCAGTCCCCCCCCCTCTATTTAAGAATCCCTCCCTCCTAGCGACCCTTGTTCTCTTTTACAGAAGTCCTTAGACGTCACCAACCAACTTGGACATGCAAGCCTTTTACCCCCCAACTTTGGAGGTTATGGCTTTTGTCTTTCCTTTTTGACCCTTAATGGAGTCAGAGCTTTTCCCGCCGCACGCTTTTGTGAATAATGCCCTCCTCCCCCCCTCTATATTTTTCCCCGTTCGACCCATCGCAAGTATTATTTTCCTTATTGCGTCCCCCCCCCTCGCTTCTTGGAGGGGCCCCGGAAGCTTTTTCCCCTTTCTTAAAAGCGCTCCGCTCCTCTGACGCCACTTCAAATCTAGTTTACGTCAATCCCTACTGACTTGGGACCCCCCCCCCGAAACGAATTGCCAAGGCCTGTCACGAGTTTTTTTCAAAAATATCTTCGTCGTTCCCTCCTTTCTCGAATTCCTCCCCCCCCCAAGGTTTTTCTACCCCAGGTGAGGACCACAAAAAAACCCACCTCTCTGCAAACACTCCCTCAATTGCTAGAGAGACCAATTCCTCCATCACACCAATTGATCTCATCGCACAGCACGTACTGCTTTCCCGTGTGGGGAGACTCGTCCGGCTGGGAGAGAGAAACCACACGAAGAAGATACAGGCCGAGTCCTAGGCGGTGGACTTACTTTTGTTTGGGTCTCTCCCACTGCGTGCGTTTTCGACCCTTGGAGTCCTTTTGCACCAAATTAGGTTTGACCACTCAATCTCTTGGCGACCCCGGTCTTAGTTTTTTTTTTGTTATAAACTTTGACTTATTAATCTGTCCCCTTATCTTCCTTCTTCTTGGGCTTTACCTCTAAATCATGACTCGTCTACCCAGTTTTAAACCTTACCGCAGTAGTTTTCCCGACCCGTTCCCCCGTGCCCCTTTTTCCAGCTATTATTATGAGTTTGGCTTTTGTGACTAGTGTTCTTTCCCGGTTTCTTCTTCCTTGGGCTTGCTTTTTCACCCGCCGCACTGAGTCCATACCCTTTCCTCGAGCTGCGATTATGGTCCCTGGGCTCTTGCTTTTCCCGTGTCCCCCCATCAAACCTACCTGAAATCCTCTCCCAAGGGTCTTCCCTCTTGTCGTAGATCGGCCCCAGATTTTCCCCTCTTGTTCCCGTTGCCCTTTCCCTTGTTTATTTTTAGATCAGCGCTCTCTTCCCACCCTTAAGGGATTTTCCCCCAATCCCCCTCATGTTTTTCATGCTTTTCGTTGCTCGTCCGCGGTGGACGGTTCCTCCTCAAAGGTTGCCGTTGTGGTTTGACACCGATGCAGATACCCCCTCTGTGCCTGACCCCATGCTAGTCTGCGTC
>Ga0179593_1288425_pt1 | contig 12529 bp, 8 predicted proteins | sample CZODoug2_1_08_16_FD_185931 | JGI IMG/M metagenome (GOLD analysis project Ga0179593, IMG submission 185931) | Vadose zone soil fungal communities from Angelo Coast Range Reserve, California, USA - CZODoug2_1_08_16fungal (PacBio error correction) | ecosystem: Environmental > Terrestrial > Soil >... | reverse complement strand
CTCTCTCTTCGTTCTAAGTGGCGTAGTGAGGTACTTCCCCATCGATCCGGTCTCACGACGAAATCTCCGATGAGCTCCTTTTCGACCTGCTAGGTACCGACGTTGAGCTTGTTTTCTGCTCGCGCTGCGAGACCATTTTTCTGCCGGAAACTCCGGATCCGCCTCCAGCAGCCGCGATCAGCCGAGGGGTCCCTCAGTCCTGCTTTTCGTAACCCGCTTTGGTCCGCAGGATGCTCGAATATTTCCCGCGTTTTTGGGATCAGCAGTCGAAGGAGGCTAGGTCCCCTTCTTCAAATGGCCCGGAGTTCGAGATCGAAAGATGAGACTCCGCTCTTGTTTTCCCCCAAACAAATGATGGTTTCGACGAAGCCCTTCCCCCATGCTTTTTCCCCACGAACCACAACACCTCACACCAGGAGGATACGGACCCCCAGAATTTTAGTGATCTCTTTATCTTAATGGTCAGATTTTGTGTTTATTTATTGCTCATGATTCTATTTATCTCGCGGAGTCCCCCTCCATGAGCGTACCCCCGAGAATTTTTAACTCCCTTTTAGAACCACTTTCCACCTTCCCCTGCCTTTAATCCCTAGATGATTCCCTTGGCCGTCTGCCCCGGGTTCCCGCCCAGCAAGTCGGACCTCCTGCGCTCGCGCACTGTCAGGGGAGACGCGTTTCTTGCAGAGTTTCGCTATACAATATGGTTTGGTCGTTCGGATTGTTTGAGCCCCCGATCCCCCTTCCTGAATCCCCCTTTAACCGGGCCCCGTCCCAGCCTGAGAGAAAGTATCATGTTTGAAAACGAGCGCACCGGTCCCGGCCGGTCCGGGATCCAGCAAATTGCACTTTTCAGCTCCCTCTGCAGGCCAGTTTTTGTGGTTTGTCGCAATAGATCTGCAAAAGTGACCGAAGCCAGGTAGGCGCGCTTCCCTTCCCTCTCTTGCTGCCTCGACGTCGCTTTGATACGCCAGCTTTCTTCTCTGCCGCATGCGTCAGACGCCCGTCGCTCGCGTAGTTTTCAGTTTTGCGTCTCCCTGGAGATCGGCCATTTTCACCAACTGACTGGCCCGCCTTCCCGCCTCCCCTGCTCTCCCAGCCCGGAGGACGACACCTTTTGCGCGGATTCGTCGTACGAAATGGGGCTTTAGCGTCGGATTGATCCGCAGCGTGCTTTCCCCAATTCACGCGCGTGCCCCTCGTCATCCCCTCTCATTTCGTCATCGAGCCCACCGCCCCTTTTTATATCTTCACGATCTGCTTGGCGCGTGTTCTGATAATTCTGAATTTGGCGACCATCACGCTTTTTGCGCATCTTTAAGCAGCGTGATAGGACTTTCCAGGATCTTCTTCGCTTTCTCCCTCTCAAAATTTTGTCGCGCTAACAATTAAATGGATGGGGGGCTTTTTCCGCCACTTCGGCCCTTCTGATCCCTCCAGACGAAAACCGAAATTCGTCCATTCTTCCGTCTTTTATTTTCTCCCCCCTGATCTTCCCCTCCGCCCGCGGCGCCTCCAACGACTGAAGTTCGAGAGCTGAGTTGCGGTCTTTTTTTCGGTTTTCGTCTTCAATTAGCTCTTTTAGGTCCATGCCTCTTCTGCTTTTCAGATCCTCTTCTGTTCGTCGACCTGTCATTCGTTCAGCTGAGCGGTACCGAGAGCCTGGTCTTCTACAAGTGCGCTTGACTCCCCCCCCGCTTCGCCCTTTGTGTGGGTCCTGACCTGACACTGTTTTTACAGACTGGCATTCCAAGTTCCTCCCCCATTTCTGCTCCAATCCGCGGCATTGTCTGTGATGCAGGGGCCTTAACGCTCGCTACCTGAGGTTTAGATCTATATCTCCTAATTTGGTGTTGTTGTGGTTTCGAATTTTTGAACCCTCACTTCTTATCTCGCGTTTCGGACCCGGTCCCCCAACTTGCGCCTTGCTGGATTTGTATGCGGTTAGAACTCCTGGCTTCGCCTTGCCCCATGCCCCAACTCTTTTTCCCCCTTTTCAGATATCGACAAGAGGTAGATGTCCCTTTCCCTCCTCTATTGCTGGAATTTGCCAGACAGCACCTTTTTGATCCATTCATACCCGTCCCTGTTCTTCTACATAGTTTAGCGGATTATGATCTCGCACTCTGCTGTGGACTTACGACATCGAGCGCTTGACTGCACTTAGAGGAAGAGTAAAGCGCTTCTGGCTTTCTTCCCTCGACGCCTCGGCTTCGGTGAGGAACAGAGGTCATGTATTAATGAACCCTCCCTTAGCCTTCCTCTTTTTGGCCCTCTTCTCTCCGAAGTGCCGATCTTTCTTGCTCACGCCATTCCATCCTTTGATAGGAAGGATAGAAGGCTATTCTGTTCGCCTGACTATCAGCGTACTCTCCAAGATCAATTATCTTCTTTCTTCAGGCAACTCCCCTTGCTGGGAGCTAGTCTCCTCGAATCTTAGCCGCACACTCTGCCCGAAGATAGTGAGAGTTAGCGCCGTGGTCCCCTTCTTTCCCTCGTCCCGTCGAGGAAGGCGTCGCTATTTACACTCTCGGTCTTTTAACCTACGCTTTTCTCTCCGAGTCCTCTCCCCTTTCCTTTACAGATATGTTCGTACCTGTTTTGTCTCGCTAACAGCTGAGGTGAACACTTTTGATTGATTCAGGTAGTTGGTTCCACTTCGCGCTCTCCCAGCCGATTCCTAAACGAATACTCGTTCTCGTCCCTTTCCGAGTAATCAATCTCAGAGCCGCCACTGTCCCCTTCAAGATGGCTTTCCAAGTCGTCTTCATATCTCCGGATCGGCGCGACCGACCTGATAAGCGGCTGGAATCTTCTCTTTTCTATAGATCCGCCCAGCCGCGCTTATCAAGGCCTTGTTCCCCATTTTCGGACGCTGCACCTGCCTTGTGTTGCACTGACTTGAAGAAGGTTACCGGTAATTTTACGATCCTTTCTTCATTAGTTAGCGTGGCGACCTTCACCCGGGACCATCGTTGATACCGTCATCTTCTCGACGAGTTATCTACTTTGCGCCGGACTTCCTTCTTTTCTACGTCTCCCGTCTCCGCTGCAGGGAAAAGCTGTCGGACGCTCCATCCCCTCATGCGCGGAGGCCAAGTTAAGAAGGTGTGCCAGATCCCTTTCGCGTCCGGGGAGTTTTCGCTGATCCTGGCCCCGACCTCCCGTATCCCTTCTTAGCATCACAGTTAATGATTCTTTGCTGCCTCTAAACTACGTCGTTCCTTATCCGCCTCCTAGCGCTGTTAGCGTGTTGAGCTCTTCGGTTCGCCGTTGGGTTTGTCGACCCCTTCGACCAGGCGGCGTCCTGTCTTCCCTGGTCACTCTCCCGACGGCCGCGGCCCCCGACGTGATAAAAGATGCGGCACCGTCCTCTATCAACTCCCTCGAAGAACGCCAAGCGGGTTACTTTCTCCAAGGACTTGCCCCCCATTGGTATCCTCTCTGTGCAGTCCCGTCTGTTGCAGGCGATTCGCTGCTTTTCATTGCGCTCGCAGACCTTCCCCAACGTCTTTTACATTTTTTACCGGCTGCTATGTAGGCGGACTGTTCACGTCGTTCTGTCCTATTAACTAATCCCACTGATGACGATATTCTATCTTTCTTCTTTTTCCCCTCCCTTTTTTTTTTTGAGGCTCATCAATTTTCTCGTTACCCTTGTGGAATGATCGACACATAGCTGACGGCGACCTATGACCCCCCCTCCGCCGAAATAGGTTCGCCGAGCCATTTGTACCCCCTTTGAGTTTCTTCGTCTCGACCTCTGACCTCCGCACTTTCTTCCTTTTCCTGATGCTCTGATCAGAACCACACCCTCTCGATAAAGATGGGCGCAGTCGTCTGTATCGTAAAACGTTTTTTTTGAGTAGTTAGGCGCGCGTGCTGGACGACTGCCGGTTTTGACAGCAGCGTTTTATCCTTTCCGCGCCAGCGCCTTTGAAGGATACTACCCTTGTTCAAGAATGTCGCCCCCCCATTGAGGCCGAGCGCCCCTGCACATCCTCAACAAACGCTACATTTCCCAAACCTCAGCCCGCTTCGTACTCTTGTGATTCTTGACGAGGTATAGGACTGTCGTTTTCTTCTGTCTCTTCCGAGACGCGTGTGAGAAAAGCCCTTGCGATCTCTCCCCCCACCTCGCGTTGCCACTTTCAAAACTTTCCACATCCTTTTTCTCCCCTCTGGGCAGGGAAGACTCTCGTAGTCCCGGCTTCCCGGTACCGGCTCGGCGCCAGTCTCTAATTCGCTCGCGCACGTATTTTTTATCCTGCGTCTGACATTCTTCTTACAGATGGTTCTGGTCGTTTTGGGCGAAAAAACCTGCAACCTTTTTTTTCCTTAACCTGTGGACTCCGGCCCGGCAATCGCGACCGTCCTTTTTTCAGGCTTTCAACTCAGCGTTGCGTGGCCGGTGACCCCGAGCCCTCCCCTTGCATCTTCCAGCATACCTTCGGCAGCTCTTGTCCGATCCGTGCCCGCAGATCGACGGTCATCTACTTATTGTATTGTCATGCCATTTTGCTGAAAGAAAATCGTTCCCTCCATCTGCGCCGAGGATGATTCGCCGCTGTTGACGCTATCGCTCTTCTTCGTTAAGGTTGACAGTTCTCAGATTTGTCGCCTCCCGTTCACCAACTGACCTCCCTGCCCCAAAACCTCCTCAGAACACGCTTGTTTCGATTAAGCCCAGACGGGGAAGTAAACCTTGCGATGGACGTTTAGCCTAATCTATGACCCCTTTTCATTGATAGCTCGTTAACCTTTCCCCCCCCCCCCTTAGTTTTCGTTACTTCTTCTAACATTTCGAGCCTCGAGTATAAAAGAGCCTCCGGTACGACGCCCTGCTAATATTCAGTGTGCGGCCTCTTCCTCTTCTCCGATGTGCCCCAAAGTTCGTTGCCGCCTTTTCCCCTTTATCTTTTCTCGTGTTACTCTTCCAGGTGAGGGAATGAGAGCAAGCATACTCCCTGCTAAAAGGTCAGTTGACCCTCCCATTCTTGCGGTCCCACGCGACTTCTTTGTGCACGAACCTCCCGCAGGTAAATCGGGACCGTGCTTTAATTAAAGTTTTTCCCCACAAATGAATCTCCGGGCCTTCTTCTCGCGCCGATAACCGCCGCCCAATCGCGAGTCGGTACGCTTCTCTTTCCTTTCAGCGCTTGATTTAGTAATGAGCTTTATTCCCATCCGATATGTTTTCTTTCCCTGACTCTTTATGGCCTTCTGTAGTTTTCCTCTCGCTTTTTTCCAGTTAAAGTCTGCGCTTTCCCTTTGAGATGACCAGTTAAAGAAGTGGACATGGTAGTCCAGTCCCCTTTTCTTCCGTAACAAATCCCAGTTCATTCTCCCGTTTTTTCTTTTTTCCTTCCACGTCTCCGACCGAGGTTTTTCTATTTTCCCCTCCTCCTCGTTGTTGTTTTCGTTTCTTTATCCTCGATTCTGCACTTAAGTTCATCACGGAGAGACCAACCTGAGAGATTGATGGTTATTTTCTTCGGCGTTCCCCTCAAAGGTCGTCTCTTGACATGAAACTTTGTCAAATTTTCCCTTCCTTCCTTCTCACCACCTTTTGGCTTCCTCGATGTCCATCCTTGTTGCGGAATGGACGACGTTCCCAGGCCTCAACTCGGAAGTCCCTCCCCTTGTTCCGCCACTCCGTGCGGATATTTATTCGCACTGCATGAAGGAAGAATCTTTGAAAAAATCCCTCTCTCTCTCTCCCCCATCACTCTAGATCTGGCGGCGGTTATCGTTTTTTGGAAGTCCTTCCTCGTCCGTATTTCCTGTTTTGTGTCGAATTTCCACGGCGGTTGTTAGGGCTTAAGCTGTGCCTGCCCCCGACGTGTGAGAGGGACGTGAGTTTACTCCTCCCCCCTCCTTTTAGCGCTCGGCCTTGTGCGCGCAGTCTTCAGTTGTTTAGGACTACTTCTGTCCCCCCTGCCGTCTTGCGGCGCGGAAAAGAGTCTGCGTCCCTCTCGCCTGAGTTTGAATCTGAGCCTCAGAGCAGAATTGATCTCGAACCTTTTGCGTGTTTTTTTTGGTTTTGCGGCTATTTGCGAGGCGTCTGAAGTTTCCTTTGCATGATAACTGACTCGTTTTGGAAACGGTTAAATTCTCTTTCACCCTTTTTTACGCATCTACCCCCCAATGTCGGCTACCCGCCCCCGAACCGCCCCGGGCTGATGCGACCAGCGCTTTTAGTTGGTGCAAAATTATGTGGAGGCCAGTTCCCCCAGTTGGTGACTGCTCTCTCTTTTCCCCTTCCCCCAATGATTTGCCTCCCGTTAAACTGTAACTACGCGAGCCCCTTCGCTTTCGACATCTGCCTCTGGCCAGATGGAGGCCAAATCTGACTCCTTCCCTACAGGTAGGGTTTTCACCTCTCTCGTCACGTGGCTCAGATTTTTCTGCCCGCCTATCAAGTTTTTTTTCTTAATTTGGGAAGTACCGCAAGGAACTGTCTGATCTTTGCAAGGTTACTCTTTCCTTGTTTTCCGCCCCCCCCCTGTTCAATGATCTTGGACGTGCCGCGGCCTCCACACTTCCCAGGATAAGCTTCAAAACTCTGTCCCTCTCGCGGCCCCAGCGAGGAAACGTGATCTCTTCCTCTTTTCGACGGTTTCCTCTTCGCTGCCTAACTGAGGAATACGCCGCCGACCGCTTTTTCTCCGCTGTCTTTAAAGTGGTACGCCTTTTGTGAAAGTGTCCTGCTCAGGTGGATTTTCCCCATGCGCCCCTTGACTCAGGCTTTTTTTTTTCTCCGCGTCTAGAATAACACGCTTCGATTATCCCGCGTTCCTTTACAGCGTTAGTACCCGCGGGTGGCTGGGCGTTTTACTTTTGATTTTTTTTTTTCCTCCCCTATTTTCGGCTTCCGCTACGGAAAAAGGTTTTGGTAGAAAGCTTTCCCCTTGTTCTGATGAAAGCTTCTGTGTCCGTCAGGGAGTTTCCCCCCCAAAACTCTTTGCCTTCTTCTCCCATGCATTGATATAGCTAACTCCCTCCGCAACTGGGTCCTCCAGCCGCAAAGAAAAATTTGGTTTTGGTCCTCTCTCTCGATGGACGTTTTCTGGCCTTCCCCTCTTTTCCGGCCTAGTGACAGGGGATTTCCCGACTCTCGCGCTCCCCTTCCAGCCATTGGATCAATTCGGTACATCCCTCGGAAAGGAGGCTACTTCCCCCCCTCTGTCTTTGTTCATTCTTAGAAGGAATACATATTGTGCCACCCCCAAACAGGCCTTCTCCCCCGTGACGCTCCATCTTTCCTCCTTTCCGTTGTTTTTGTTGGTTTATTTCTACGTTCTAGTACCTTTAGGCCTTGATAGACTCTTCCGGCGAACGACCTTCCGCCGACATGTAGCCCGCGGTTATTTCCCCTCCTATTGTAAAGATTTAGTGCGGGCTGCTTTTTCGCGAGCGAGATTCTGATCTCTTTTTCTCTTCGGGAACGAGGTCTTGCTTTCCAGCCCAGCGAGTCCTTCATTTACGGGCTCTTCTCGTAACCCGCGTTTGGCTTTAGAGATCTGTTCAATCCTCTGTTTTCCGGTGTTTTGCATCGATCGAGTCGGGCGCTTCCTTGACTAGCTTTTTTAGTCCTTCCCTCCCTGCCTGCTCTCTTTTCTCAAACAATTTCTGGAGAAGACTCTCTCTCTTTTCCCCCCCTTTCGCATAGCTTCAAGGCGGTTTGCCGACGCTGTTTGATCTTCGCGCTTTCTGGGAGTTTTTTTTGATTTCGTGTTTTTCGGCCGAGAATGGCCGCGTCTCTCCACAGCCTCGAATCATTTTTCACTCTCCCCGCCGTAAACTTAAACCCTTTAAAACTTGGCCTTCCCCTATCTATGATCGGCCGTACTTCTACTAAGGCTAGGTACCCTTGAACGGCCGGCGCCGTCGGCACGAATTTTTGTTGCTCGCGCACTTCCTGCTCTTCGTTCTTGTTCTCCATCTTTTTTCTTCTTAGATTTTTTTCTTGTTGCCGGCGGGCGTCTCATATTTTCTTTTTTTACGTCGTACCCTTTTTCCAGACGGCCCTCCGATCGACTTTTGAAAAGAGCGCGGTGCGTGCTTTGGAGGCGAGCGCACCTGCCCCTGGAATTTTCCTCCCTTTCTTTATTTGCAGGCTTCATAGGGAAACCCTTTTCTTTCCCACGTGTAATTCCCCGATCATTTGCGGTGTTACGATCAATGATGGACTATGCGTCAGCTTGATGCCTCCCGTTGAACCTTCCCTTCTCCTGCTCTGCAGCTGCCTACTCGAACTTAGTTCCGTTGACTTCTAGCTCCCCCTTGATGATCTCGATAGAACCCACCCTGGACCTCCCTTGCTTTTTCACCGCAACCTCACCTCGCGCTGTCATCCCGACTCGACGGGCACGAAATCCCTTTTTTTGTATCTTTCTCCTCCTGGATAGTTCGTCTTTGATATATCGCCCTTTTCGTTACCTATTTTCATACGTCAAGACCTCTTGCGGTCCTCATTTTCTCCCTTTGATTTTTTTCCTATAACCGCTCTTCTTCCTCTGCGGCAATATTATCTCTGCGCTCTCCATCATTCCCCTTTTTCCCCTGCGCTCTAGCATACTACGATCAGATTTTTGATCTCCGCTGCTTTTCCTTCTCTTTTCGCATCGCTTTCGGAACAAGGCGTTTCCTCCCCCTGTCCCTTCTTTCCCCTTTCTTCAAGAGACAGATCGCAAATTCGGTCAGCGTAATCCAGAACCGACCCTTCGTTCCCTTTCTTCTGCTGTTTAATCCCAAAACACTGCAGATCCTACGCCGCCTGGTCCTCAACGCAGCAAGTCTTTGACTTCTGTGTACTTTCCTCTTCCTATTTTCTATTAAAGAGCCGATTTAGTCACTTAACCAAGCTGCAGGCGCTTCCAGTTTTTCTTCCCTTGCCTGATCTTTTTTCTTCCTACGTCTCGCAAGTGAGTCGAGAGTTCCGTTCCGGTGCTTTCTTTTCCATCGCAAGATGCGCTTCCCTCGATTCTTTTGACCTTACCCCCTTTTCCTCATGGATGGAGAAAGTTCGAAAGAGTTCTGTCTGCCTGCATCAAATCTCAATCCTCTTTTTCTCTCCCTTTCTTCTCTTTTGCTTTGCCGGGACTAACTCCTCTTTCTTTCTTTTCTATTCTCTCTTCCCTCCCTTTTTTTTTTTTTTTCGATCGCGAACATTCCCGGAATCCCCCTTCTCCTCCGCATTGCCCTGCGGGGATTTTCTGCGGCTTTTAAGAAACTGGCGTTCCCCTCCTTCCTCCCCCTAGTCCGGTTTTCTCCCTAGATTTTCCCCAAGATCTTTCTCCCTGGACAGTCCTCAGGCCCCCTTTCCCCCGCTCAATCTATCCCCTTTTTGTTTAATACTGTTTCTCCCTCGACGAAGTGTTATGAAAGCTCCCCTCAGCTAACTTTTCCTGCTAACTCACAGCTTTCAAGCAACGACGATTTTGAGTGTCCAGATACACTAGCTCGCGTTTTATGGGGGAGTTCTCCTTCTCCGCAGGGTTTCTTCACCCTTTTTTTTCATTGTCTGAACCGCTCAGAATGGCAAGGTTTCGTTGTATGGATCTCTCCTCCTTTTCGAGAGAGGATTTGAAGCCCTCCATCCATTAGCGCTCGGCCTTTTCTAGGTCGCGTAGAATTCTCGTCTCCTCTGCTATGTACATATTTTTAGTTTTTCTTCTTCCTTGCTTTATCTGCATCTCTCCCGAGAAGATGCGTTTTTCCATCGGACAGCTCTTTTCTTCAGAACAAGGTTTTTCGTCCGTTCTCCCCTATTTCGCCCCCATTCATTCTGAGATCCTTTTAACCGATTCTCCTTGGGCCAATCTTTCCCTCTGATGCCTCCTACGCTTATACACTTCCTTAATCAGACCTCCTCCCAACGGGTCTAGGCCCCTCGTCTTTGTTCTTGCTGTTGACCCACACTTCGTCTAGGCCAGTGGAAGTTTTTCCCTCCGTCATCTCTCAATCGAGTTTCCCTTCCAGGAACCTTTTGTAGTTCTTGGCTTTAACGGCGAGGTTACTAAATCTATTCTCCGTCACTGTTCCTCCGATGTAGGTCCTTCGCTGACGGCCCCCCCCCCACTTACAAGGCTTTCTCCTGCGCGTTGGACTTCTGACAACTTGGGACTATTCCTCTCTTAACAGCTTGATCTCTCCTCTACTTCCCTGACCGTCACGGTGCGGTTAGATTCCTGCCTTCCGTCCCGGCGTGTTCCTACGGTCGCGATCTTGTCGCCTTCCTAGCGTGCTGAATTGATCTGTGTCCTTTTAACTTCCCCCCCCGGAAACATAGGGAGCCCCATTTCCCAGCTTTTTTTTTTTTTTTTTTTTTTGTTTGACTCGCGCCTTCCCTCCGAGTGGCCCCCCTCGAGTAGTACTCTTTTCTTTCGGGGACCCGATCAGTTTTCTTGCACCGCCTCTCTACGCACGACTCGCTAGAGAGTCCAAGTCTCTTTTTTTAGTGTTCGGTTGTCCCCCCGGCTTTTCTCGAATGGCACGCCGGAGCTTCTCGTTTCATTCGTCAATTCCTCGCCCGGAATCCCGCAAATCAAGCCTTCGTAGTGCTCCAGCCTTGTGGGGGCGTTGGACGGCTTCGTGTTTTTATCCTCCGCCCTTCCGTCTCGAGACGCAGGTTGGTCAAAACCCTGGTCGGCGGCCTAGTTACTTCGCCTGGCCGGTTTCTGCTACCACGATGGCTTCCAGGAACACATCACGTTTCTCCCTCCCTCTTATCCGCCACCTGCGTTTTTCCCCCTCCCCCTCCGCTCTTTATGATAGGTGGCTTTGGCTGCTCCTGAGCATCTTTGTCTTCCCTCCATCGATCTTCCTTTCCCTCTCTCGCTTTTTAGCCGGCCCCCCCCCCCCTTGCACCAAGCCGTCGGTAAGTTCCTGACCTTCTTCTCCCTTCTAGTCCCAGTAGGTGAATTTTTTCAATGAGTCGTCCTTCCAGTTTCCCTTCCCAATTATTCAACCTCCCCCTATCTTCCCCCTCTTTTCAACATAATACTTTTGTTGTGAGAGCTCTTCTTCCCCCTTTTCTCCCATCATTTTCCTAGTAAACCGATTCCGGAGATTTTTTGACCCCTCGCCTTTTCCGCCGGTTGCCGACCCCGCCAGTTGCCCCCCTCCCTTTTGCTCTTGACTTTATCTCTCGAGTGTTTTCTTCCATCAGATTTTTTCTCGTCACCGACGTGGCGATATCCACCCCTAGACTTCTGATCGTCCGATGGGTTGTAAAGATGCGCGTTAACCGCGTTTTTATTCGCTATGTATTTCTCCCTCTCTTGTTTTTAGAGATCATGTCACACCATCACGTTTAGGGGCGCGGTCATAGCAAAGCGTCCTTGCTCCGTACTCCGCTTCCTCCTTCGTAGAATGACTGTGCCTATCCCCCACACACCCCACACGCGCCCTTCCGTCCGCCGCCACCGGCGTCCCCAACAGACGAGTTTGAGGGCGCGCGGGATCTCTTTTCCTCTTTTGGTTTGCTATGAATGCGCGTGTCCTAAAACATCCTGAGTTTTTCAGTTTTTTTCCTCACCTTTTCGAAGGATTCACCACCTCGACCCCCTTGCCTCCTCTTTATAGGGCGGGCGTAACTCGATTTTCCTTCCCTCTGGCTCCCAGAAAAGACTTTTCGCGACAGTAGGCTACTTCTGGCGCGTTCATCCTTTTTTTTAGCTTTCCCCTGATGGTCTGCGCGATTTTTTCGTTTGTCCCCCTCCTGCCCGCACGCTCTACGACCCGTTCCTATGCCCCCTCACTTGCGTGCCAGCAGCCAACTGTTCCGTGCGGTGACGGCTGAGCAGACCAAAAGTGAACTTTATCATTTCGAGCTCCTCATCGGCAAGGGAGAATAGTGAGCTCATTTCCCTCCGCTAATTCGCCGCGGCTTTTCCCTTTGATATAGTCCCCTGTCCAGCGCCCTTGTCGGTTGATGACTGTAACCCTTCCTCTCGTTTTTGTTCGTTTTTTCGCGATGGGGCTCTCCGCTATCATAACCAATGACATTCTCCAAATCGAATCAACAGCCCGACTTTTTTCTTTCCAGACGCTTTGAAATTTCCTCTTATCGTAGCCCCTCCTTTTCTTTCGGTTTTTCATTCCGAGATCTTTCCCCCCTTGTTGCCCCATGTCAGAGAGTGTTACCGAATTGCAAGAATCGGTAGCTTCTCAATCGATTCCGAAAAGAAATTTCTCGATTCCCTCTTTTGATGGCCCTCTTTTTCTCATCTTATTTCTCCCCCCTTGCGTCTTTCCCTGTAGTGCTCCGCCTCCATTCGGGACTTGGGCGCAGCTTTTCGTAAGGCTGAGCAAGGCCTAGCGTAAACTTCCCAGGTTTTTTTTATTCCTTCGTCTATCATCCTTTTTCCTTTTTTTTCGCTACTCCCCTCCCCGCTGTGACCTTCGGTTCACTTGCACAACCGACTTTCCTCCGCTTGCGTCTCCGCTATAACAGCGCCAGAAGTTGCGAGCTATAAGCGCCCTCTCTTCGGCTTCACTTTCTTCTTTTTTTCTTTCTTTCCTTTGT
>Ga0179593_1268063_pt1 | contig 12529 bp, 6 predicted proteins | sample CZODoug2_1_08_16_FD_185931 | JGI IMG/M metagenome (GOLD analysis project Ga0179593, IMG submission 185931) | Vadose zone soil fungal communities from Angelo Coast Range Reserve, California, USA - CZODoug2_1_08_16fungal (PacBio error correction) | ecosystem: Environmental > Terrestrial > Soil >... | reverse complement strand
GGTACCTCTTTCCTTCCGGAGGAACAAGACTATCTGAGCACTCGTCTTCCACGATCGTCATTTTGGAACTCTTTCTTTTGCTGGGGTCTTTGTCATTCCTTTGCTGTTTGAGCCTTGAATAGGGACGTCGTTTTTCACCATTCGCCCTTTCCCCTCACGAATACCCTTTTTTTGAATCGTGATTTTAACTGCCCATGCTGTGCCCCTATTCAATTTTCCATCAATCTCTCAGTCACCCACTTCCAAACTTTCGCCTACGACCGATCCTGCTCCTTTACGAGCTCGCAGAAGTTTTTATATGCATCGGTTTCCGACCCCACTTTTAGCTTTGGTGTTTGATCGCACTTGCTCCCTGTTCGTCATTCCTGAATGTTTTTTTCCTCCGCCTTTGACAGATTTTTCCAGTTCAAAGAGTCGGCGCGCATTTTCATTCGACGCCTTTGCCTTCAAGCTGCAAGGTTTTCTTCCCATCACACATACCTTTCAAGAATGTGACATGATGTCCTAAAGTCTGCGGCGGAACTCTTCTACCTTCCTGGCGGTTAACTTTTTTCCCCTAAGCTCTCGATTTTGAGAGACTTCATCTTCCAGGATTCGAAAGAAGCTCCTCTCCCAGTTCGATGAGCGTGTATTTGCAGGTTTCTCCCAGCCCGCCCCTTGGAAATTTGACCATGATTACTGTCACACGGCTCAGGCAACTGATTCAAAGAGTCAGACCCTTTTTTCTAGACCATTGAATTCGAAGTTTCTTTATTCGGGCTTGCAGGTTTCGCAACTACAGATTGCATATCATAGAACGCAGGCGTGGAGTCTTTTTTGACCTGCACCCCTGGGACGTTACGCCGAAGCATTTCTCACAAGCCCCCTCCGCCCGACTTCCTACGGTAACAGTGCAGGCTCAAATACTGTTTCCCCCTTCCCGTCTTAAGTTAAGCAAGATCATCTGGAGCGATGGCTCTGTCCAGTGTACATTCCCCCATTGGTCTTCAGGACCGCGGCGATGTCCCTAGGGAAGCCTGGGAAGCTCCTTTTCACCAGTGTCTTTCGTTCAAACCCCCACGGACAGGGAGCACTGTCTGTTTCACTTTTGTAAAACCCCCCGGCATTATTTAGCCTTCTTGCAATTCTGATAAGGCCCTTGACGCGATGCGGCGCCCGACCAACCCAGGGAATCTTCAAGGCAGCGCTTGTTTCCGGAAGTTTTAGTTCCGTCGCTTTTCACATGTGTTCCTCTGACCCGCAACTGGGGTGACCTGGGTTTTCTTCGAGAGTTCTTCCCCCCCTCACAATTTTCTGTTCCTTCCTCAGTTCTAGCTGCTGATGCCCGCCTGTGAGATGATCTACGCGTTAGTCTGTCTAATCTGCGATCGTAATCGTGAAAAATCCCGCGATTATTGATCGCTTTGCGCTGAAGTCCCTTGCGCACGAAGTCACCCACCATTGACGACATTTTTACGATGGCTGTTTGTGCTATTCCTTTACCTTTCCCCCGACTTGGAATCCTTCCGCATGGACGCTGATCTTGACACTGGGTTGGCGCCCCCGGCGAATCACCGGCGTCCCACGGCCGGAGGTGTCCTCGACTGCTGTCAGCTACCCCGTATTTTGTAGATCTACGAACAATTCCACCATGAAGGTTCGCGTATCGGTCCGCAAGCAAAAAGTCCCCTCCATCCCAGTCACCCCCTTTAGCCAATTCTTTCCACAAATTGAGGACCCGTGCTTTCTGTGAAATCCCGCGCGACATCTCAGCCTGCAGCTGAAGAACCCCACCCTCGCGACGACGATGCGCGAAGTACAACTCCTTTGCGACCGTAAGACTTCCTTCCCGCTTCTGAACGCTACAGGAATTGTTGAGCCCCCTTGTGCCTATTTTATCACTTTCCCTCATTAAACCATCTCTCGGTCTTAGCAGTACTTGCTATAGAGCGCGATCTTCCCTTTATAAGTGTATAGATATTCGCTCTCTCTATAATGAATAATGCTTCCGAAGCCTGGCCGTTGTTAATCCTTTTTCGTGCGTAGTGCCACTCAACTTCCACTTGGTGCTTCTCGATTCGTTCAGATCTGAAGTCGGTTCTGCTTTTGGTCAGTAGATCTTCATTCTTCAGTCGCGATGTTTTTTTTGATCATGGCGGAGCTCGTTTTAGAGAGTGTCTTTCGTGCGCCCACGCTGGAAGTTGTCTGCATTTCCCCCTTGCCCCCCTGGGTTGTGTTGATGGAGTTTTGTTTTGAATCTGATGGGATTTCTCTGTTTAGATGACTAATGTCGTAAGATACAGTAGTCTTGTGATTTTGAAAACCCTCACTTTCATCCCCAAACAAGCCTCCAGGCTTAAATGATAGCAACGACATGCCTCCCCGTGCGATCTTCTTCTAAAAGCACTGCAATACTTTTCACAGTAAGTACTTGCAGCCATCCCGTATATGCCCTCATGGGGGGGCATTTGCCGTTGACTTTGCTCCCTCTCGCAACGATCCCCCCCTTGATAGGCCCTGCAGATCCCTCCTCCTTATTTTTAAGCCCTGGACTCCACGCGTATAAGTCTCCTCCTCTCTTTTTTAATGCAGGAGCGGCAGTCCCTCCGAGGCACCCTTCCCCAGACAAACTTTGCGGGTTGAATGACGCCCTTTTCTCGTACACGCCCGTAGCACATGTAGATCAAAGTTTTTTCAGATGATTCAGAACTCAAACCTGCTTTGCAGAGCACATTCTGGACGGCAGGCCTCTGCCATTTTTTTCCCCCCTCCAGTTGGTTATGGTGATCGGAAGGTGCAGCCCTTTTCAGTTTCTCGCTTGTTTTGCACACCTCCCTTTACAAGCCCCGTTTCCCCTTATTTCAGGATGGGCCCACCCTGTCCGTGTGTGGTTCCCTCCCCAAATGCCGCCTTTGCCCTGTTCTCTGAAAACGTTCGTTTTCGGGTCCCCCAGTAATCATGAGAGAAAAGAACTCCGTCTTGAGCTACACTCCGGATCCTTCTGACTCTTCGGCCCATTCTCCCCCCAACCCCCCACACAGTCTTTTACGGAGTTCGAGGTGAGACATGGTACACGTCCGGGAGAGTTACCCTTCTGAGGCGTCGTCAAAAGACCAGCCTGCTTGCGCAGATTCTCTCCCCATCCTTCAGCGGGACGGTATTGCTTTTTATTCACTTTGTTTGGTTGCAATTCAGCAAACTTTCTTTCAATGAGCGTGACCTTGCTGCAGCTCTTTGTAAATTAGCCCCTCTCAGGTTCTTTCTTCTGACTGGTCATCAATGAGGGGTTTCTTTACCTCACAATCACGCTCATCCCCCTTCCAATTCGAGAGCTGGAGCACCCTCCTGGGTTACGATCGCTTTCAACCCGCGACATATGTCTCGGTTTAAGTGCATAAAAGCTTTCCCGAATTACTGTGAGCCCTTCCGCGATTTTGATTTCCTTCCTTAATTTGTTCTGGACGATTTCTTTCCTATGGTACACGATTTACTTCTGAAGAACAGTTCCTGCGCCGCCTGGTTCATCAGACAAACTTCTCCCGCGTTCCCCGGCGGCAAAACAGCCCGTTCTATGTTCTGAACAATGTCGGTTTCGATCCCTTGAAGCCACCATGGTCTTTTTCTTCAAACCTCATGTGCTTAGGACCTTCACTCCCCCCCCTTTTTTCCCATGTCCCCCCACTCTCCGTTCGGCTCTGTACCCCTTCTTGTGATTTCGTGATTCTTCTCATGTCCAAGCGTTTCACAGCATGTTGTTAGATTTGGTACTCTCCCTTTGATCTAGCATTGCGCGCACGTATATTTGTCCCCCCTTTCCCATTCGTTATATCATGATAAACACCATGAACTCAACCGTCATGAACACGGCCCTAAAGCGACATGTATCTAGATGACGAGTACTAGATGCCCCTTTAATCTTTGCCTCCCTTCATCCTTCCTTTTAAATATATCTCTTCCATATTCATCTTTAGGAGATTGGGCAGATGGCGGCGCCACAAAGGACGGCTCGGCGGGCCCCTCGGCTTGACGATCTTTCTATAAGCTGTTCTCCTGGCCTGGTCTTTTCCCCCCTTTGTGTCATCTCTTATCTGGGACGTTGGACCCCTCCTTAGCCTTTAACTCATCTTCCATTTTCTAATCCCTTAATATTTTCCGCCCCCCCAGATCACGCCCTGTTGAAGCGCTTTCCCATGTTTTCTCCTCCCCCCACCGGTTCCCATTTGACCCCTTCTCGTTTGATTCTGACGTAGGATTGTTTTTACCACATTCCCGGAATGGGGCTTAAGATTTCCTACGGCATCGTTCCTATTTTGTTTAGCTTTGTTTTTTGATCTCTCCCTTCCCCTTTCCTTCCATTCTGAAGGGCTTGCCTAGTGCCCCTTCCTTTACATTCACCGAAATTGCGCCCTTCACCATTCATTCGTCCGCCACTTTTTCGCTGGCCGCGACGGCACGTTTCGTCCATCCAGAAGATCTCCTGTGCCCTACCTGATGTACTCACTCGGGAGGGTTTTGCACGCTCCCTTTACATTCTGGCCTCGTTTTAATAACATGAAACCTAGCCCTGAGCGGCTGCGTGGTGCTGACGGAACCTTCCATGTTTTCGTTGCCGCCTCTCTTCCTAAAGTTCCGGCAGGCGATTTCGTCAGGTGTCCAATTCGATAGGCGTGAAATCTGACAACCATATTCCTTTTCTCAATACCCGCGATCTTTTCCGGCTTCCCAGAGTCTTCCCATAATGGTAGCCAGACTTGGTCCTTTTTGTGGCAACATTCCCGCCCTAAGTCATGAGGTCCTCTTGGCCTTGATTTCCCGGTCTACACAAAGCGAAAGCTTCGGTTTCCCGTGCAATCTTGAACTTTTTTTCTCCCCTTCCGTTCCCCCTTCATTGATAAAACACACTCAGTCACGACTACCTTTTGGTTATTTTGGAAGCTTGTCAGCCATATTCCCCCTTCTATGAAAGCTTGCTTTCAAAGATGAAATTAAGTGGTTCTTCAGGACTCTCCTTTAACATGGAGTGGGCCTCTCCAGTTTCCCTGGACTTTTTCCACCACACAGGACAGTTGCCCTCGGTCAAGGTTTTCGTTTTTCCCCTTTGGAAACCCGGCCTTTTCCTTAAGAAGTGCCTGTTTGCCAAGGCATCTCAGTGAAATCATTCTTTATTGAATTTTGCCTCACAGGAATTTTCAAGGCCCCCGAGCCTGTTCCTCCGAGTCTCTTTTCCACCTATTTTTCTCCCCCCCTTCATTCCCACATGATTTAACATTGTTCACACTCTGTACGAGATCCATTCACCCCATACCCCTTTGTTTTCTTGGGACTTCATCTCGTTTCCGCGCGCTGCTGATGCTCCCTTCCTCTTCACAAGAGCATGTACTGAGTCCCTATAATAATGCTGGAATAGTTGAAAAAAGAACTCGGCATGTCTTTGGTCATCCTTCCCTTTTCCTCTCTCGAAGCCCAGAGCACGAAGGCCCCCACCAGCCCCCGCCTCTCCAACGATTTTTAGTTCCGTCCTACTATGACTAACCTTTATTGAGCATTGTTGGGCCACCCTGGAAGATAGCACTGGGCGTAGCCGGCGCCGACCCCGGGTTCCCCGTTGCTGGACCGGTTTGAGTCTTAATGGTTTTTAACTCTTCATCCGTCTTTATCTTGCCGCCAGTCTTCTCTCTCTTCCTCCCTCGAACCACCAACACTAAGGTAGACGCCCCGGCTCACTCCCTCCCCCCTCACTTCCGGCTACCCCCTTGAACTTAAGCCAAACGGACTCTAATTGCCTTAAGAATCCCTACGAGCGACTCTCCTCCGGCATGTTTCGCCGACGCCACCCCCGGCGACTGGACTTTGCATTGCGCGACGACCCCCCCCCCGCTTCGTCTCTCTAAATGCTCGACTTGAGGAGATTTCTTAAGTGAGCGGGTTGCCCCTTTATCCGATCCAGGGAATTACAAATTCTCCCTGGGCTCTCGGAAGCATCTCTTACCTGAGCGCGTACTTTTTTTACTTTGACTCTCAAGTTGTTTTATTCTCCTTTAGATAACTCCCTTATTTTAAGTCATCCCTTATGAAGAGCGTCTCCCATTGTTTTCCCTTTTCTCCGTCGATCACAATCGTCACCCTCTACCCTGTTAGAGGTCCTGAAGTCGTCTCCATGCTTGAACCTTAGTCTCTCCTCTTGGTTAGATCTTCTTTTGACTCTTTAGTTCATGTTTCAGCTCGCATGGGTCCCTCTCCCGACGAGTTTCGGATTTCTTCGCCCACGCGTTTGAACATTTTCCTCGTTTTGCCCCTGTCTTTGTGGATTTTTCTTTTTTTTTTAGCCGACTATTTTTTCATTTCTAGAGGGTATATATAGACTCTCTGCTCCTCGAACAGCTTTCGTGTCTCATGGGACCAACCCTGACATTCCCCCGCCCATGGAAGTCTTGATTCTGTGGGTGTTGGGCTTGTTGGGCCGGCACAACTACGGCCCCCCCTTTCTACTCGGCAGTTTCCCCTAACATACCCTGCTCCCTACGGACTTTCAAAAAAAGGACGTCTACAGCCCTTCACTCGTCGGCGTCCGCTCGGGGGCTTCCTTCGTTGGTATTTTGCTCTCTGATCCAATTTCGTTCTTTTTCCCGAGCCGGATCAGCCTGTCTTCCTCCTCCCACGCGTACTCCAGCTCAATATTTTATGCCTTATGTTACTTGCAGAAAATTTCGATGACTTTCCCTACACAACTTTCTTTGGTTGTTAACGAATCTCCTTCCATTTTCCCAGAACTTTCTTCCAGCATATGATCGCACTATCCCACTCCTTGCAGCGCCTCTCTGGAATTCTGCGGTGATTCTTTTTTGTAAAACTTCCCTGGTAGGTTAGGCTTTTTCCCTTGGAGTTTCTTGATATCTGATTGCCCTGCCTGGCCTCTAAAAATTAATTTTCCTCCAATTTGACCCTACCCCCGTTTAAGTGCAAGTTTGTGTGGTTCAAATTTCCCCTTCTAGGCGCGACTCAAACGGCCTGTTCCCCTTGAACCCCCCAGATCGCTTTCTTTAGACACGCCCGAAAACCCTCCCCGCTCACATTTCGCCACTGATCCCCTATGATATTGAGGCCCCTTTTACCCCAACCCCCCCATGAGGGTTGGCCGGCTTCTTTTTTAGATTTTGGGACCTGCGTTTTCCCCCCTTTCAGGCGTATTCCAGCGCGTTTCTACTTCTGCGTCTCTCAAAACTTTTTACGCTCAAGTTCTGAACCCCACGAGGACGGCCTATTTCTCCTTCATCGCGTTCTTCCTGCACCTCTACATTTTACTCCCTCTCTAGTTTCGAACAGTGATTGATCTTTCCATAAGTGTTTTTAAGTTCTTTCTCCTGACTCTTGGTCAGATTTCATGCCTCTGAATGCTGGGATGACCTGCACTTCCACTCTAATCCGGAACCTCGCTGAGGATCTCCAGATAGTCCGCATCGCTGCCTCTCCTTCCCTTTGCGGTTTCAGGTTGCATGAACACGGCCAGCCCTTTCTTTATGCAGTTCTCCTCCTCCCCCTGATGGTTCAGGCATCATGTCCTGTCCATTTTTTCCTTTCCGTATTTGATGTTTCCCATAAAACTCGCGCTGGTTTTCCGGACAAGTACTTCAGATTCCCGTTCGCTGTCCTGCCTTCGTGACTCCCGGCTCTTCCGCGTTTTCCCTGGGTTGCAAAAAACCTTTTTCCCCGTGAATTTCTCCGAAAATGTATGCCTGTAAGCTCTCCCCCCCCCTTCAAGCTCCACCCCCACAGATGGTCGTTCAACCGAGCCTTAGGACCTTATTCCAATTCCCCCCCCCGTCGTAACTTGAAACCCCCCTTTTAACTTTCCGAGAAAGCCTACCGTTTTGAATGCTTGTCCGATCTTGATCCGTAGGGAATCACTTGCACATTTTCTTGCGTCAGCATAAAGTCCCGTTTTTCCTTATTTGACGTATGATGGTCAACTCGAATGTTTTAGTTCCTCCTCCGTCCAACTACCCAACTTTCCGGCTCATGAACAGCACCTGCTCAACCTCACACCCCCGGAGCACGCACCAGCTTTCATAAGATAGTTAAGCCTTCCCTTCCGCGTGTATTTCTTTTACTGCATAGTATCTTGCACACCCCTATTCCTTTCTTTTCTCCTCCTTTTTTGTTTTTTCCTAGAGAATGGCAACCTCACGATGCAGGCGGTCCAACTCAATTATTTCCCCTCTTAACCCCTCTAGTGAGATGAAGATTTTGGAATTGTATTTCAGTGATGTTCCTTATCGGACTTCGTTTTCCGTCTGCTGACACGGACTCGCGCCCCTCCCCCATTACTTCATTTCTTTACATCCTGGAATTACGATAAGACTCCCTTCTTTTTGCACCGCCTTATGAGGTCAAATCCCTCTCCCAGAACACACGAAACCTTTCCTATTCTCGAGCAAGATTCTCTATTTTTTGTTTCACCTTTTGACCGGCTCTCCTGATGCTACCCGTGATCTGTTTTCCTCCCATCTTGTTCCTGCGGTGTTGCTCCGCCCGTCTACATGTTCTCATCATTATCTCATGGCTTTTTGCCGACCTCTTCCACCGGTTTCAGTATTTCTGTATTCCACCCCTATTTGCGTCCCCCTTCCCCATTCTAAGAAGGCGCGGTAACCCCCTCGACTTGCTCCCATCTCCAGCCCCCCCCGTCCGAATTTACCGGACTTTTTGTCCTCCTCTGGCTGGAGGCTTGATTTCTGCCGCTTCTTCGGGACTCGTCTCTCCTTACAAACTTTTTGAAACCTCCTAACGGTCGCTGCGCGTTTTGACGCGTCAGGATCGTCCAGTGTGATTTTCCCTCACGAGCTCTCAGAACTTCCGTGTCATGAGAGTTGCTTTGTCATTCATTCCCGCCGCTCTTTTTGCTTGCCACCTTTCCCAGAGTCTCCCCGCTCTCTTTCAAAGCTATTTCAAATGAGGCAGCAATGTTAGAGATAATTGACCCCCAAGCGAAGTTTCTAATTTACTGCTTGCCCGTCCCCTCTCTCTTTCCTATATATCGTCAAGCTTGTGACCCCTTCACGAAATCGCCTGTTGGGCTTACGCAGCAAGTCGAAACCCGCCGGTTACGTGTTCCTTTGTAAAGGATTTTTTTCTCAACCCACACCTACTTTTCCCACCTGACTAATTTTTATTTTTCCTCACTTGCCTCACTATCAGGCGGATAAGTTCTTTCCCCATCTTACTCTTCCCTGGTTTCTCCGTCCATCTTTTCATATGTATCCCTTTTCGTCTTCAAGAGTGCACCTTCCTTTTGGCGTGTACCACACCGACGCCCCCTTTGCCCTCGTCCCCCGTCTTCTTTCCTTTGAAACCCCCCGGACAATTCATTTCAGCCGGGGCGTTCACTTCCCCCCCGACAGTTCTTTTGACCCAAGACTCTTCTGAACCCCTAACCTCTATTTCATGAACTGCGAATTCCTTCACCGAGTTCTCTTTACAAGATGGGGATAGTTATAATCGACTTTCTTCTTATACATTTGGTTGTCCTATGCCTTTTGTACTTTGATTTCTTCAAACCCTTTTCCACCTTGTAGGCTATTCGTTTTCTAGATGTCTGAGCTCCTGTATTCCCATAATTGGATGAGCCCTTTTCGTTATTCCGGTCCCTTTATGCTATACGGTCTTTCTTGAAAGAATTTGATCACTTCTCCTCTTTTTACATCAGGCCCCCCACGTCTACCGGACTGGCACCGCACCCAGCTTTACTGCAATTACTTACTTTTCTTTCCCTTATTCAGTTTCATCTTTTGATATGATCTTCAGATTGGCCCACCTTTTTTTGCACGTCCTCCTCGCCCCTTGATTAGGGGCACCGGCCCATTCTTGCCAAGGGTCCTCCCACATGTGGCCTGGCGGTTTTCTTCGGCCGCTTGTTTCTTCCTTTCCCCTCAAGCGGTATCGTTTCCGTTTTATCCACCTAGAACCTTCAAAGCTTCGTTGACGATTCGCTCTGCCCTCCCCCCAGAAATCTTTCAACGCCAGCCAACCCCATAATAAACAGCACCCCGTACTTCTAGAGTACACTTACTAGTGGGCGACTACCCTCCTGCACTGCGCTGTAAGATTACTCCCTCGCGATAACCACTCGCGAAATTTTCCGCTGCAGTACCCCAGCATGCTCCCCCGACCTGACTTCCGCATTCGCGTCCGACCTTCGGTCTTCTTCGATTGCTTTCTTGTCCCACCCTCCGATTTCACATCCTTCAAATCTCAATTGCTCTCTGGAAGCATTATGTCCGACTGAGCTCTCTCTCACTCTCTTTTCCTCTCTAAGTGGTTTGGTGTTTTTTGGTGGTTTTTTTTTTTTTTTTTTGCATTTTCCCTCAGAGCCCTCATTACGCCATAACTTCTTCCGATTAATTCAGTGCGATGTCGTAATATTGTGCCACAATCTGAAACAGATACCTTCCAGGTAGCGGCCTAAGTTTAGATCTTCTCACGTCCTGCATCTCGTGGTAGCTTCTATAATGAGGAAGCTTAAGTCCGCAAGTTGTGGGCAGTTTAGACCTAATGCGGATGATCTCGGGGTTGAGTTCCCCTTTTTCAATGCTGAATGTAAGTTTGCGGTTTACGGGCTCTGGGTTTTTGCTGGATGCCCTTTTTCTTTTTCTTGGCCGTCCTCCTCGGCCGACTTGATTTCCCCGTCGAGGTTATCTGGATATGATAGGACTACTGTTAGAGAGATCAGCGTTAGCGCTGTGGGGGGGACACCCAGCCCGTAAGGACAAACAAGACATCCCGTTGGCCGCCGTGGGTATTCATGTCGGCCACCAATTCCACCCTTTCGACGTTTGGCCTTATTTGCCCCGCATTTTGCATAGTATTCATTCATGATCGTGCCGACATTTGGAAAACGTGACTTAGAGACATTACTTGATTGTATTGTGTTCTTGTTCTTGTGGTTATGGGGATTCGAAGCCCCCCGCAAGTTACTATCTCTTTGACCGCTTTTACTTTTACTCGACGTATCAGATGATTAATCCTTCCGAAAGCGTCTCTGTTCTTTCCCTTTTTTGTGACGCAGGTAGTTAAGTCCCCGCAGCGACGCCGAACCTTCCTATGTACTTCAGTAAAACTTTTCTGGGGTTATGTCCCCTCTATGTCTAGACCCCAGCGTCATCCCTTTATTTCCTTTTGCTGATCATCAACTTATTACCTTTTTTCCCTCTAGTTTTTTGCAATTCCTTTCCTTCGCTGACTTTTTTTCCCACATTCGTTTGATTTTGTATAGGTCAGGCGCAGCTGTCCTTCTATTCGATGCCTGCACCTCCGGCTTTAAAGAAATGGCAGTTTTCAAATTGAAATCCCCCCCCAGTTAATCCCTTTGGTTTTACAAGCTCAAAGGTTTCGACGGTTTCGCTATTCTCCTTTCCGCCCCGGCGTACACGGGGAACAAGGCGCGGTTTTGCACAACCATGTGATAAAGGTACCGTCAGGAACTAGGCCCCAGCTTTAATTTAGGCCAGGCTTTCAAAATCACAACAGTATTCGTGGACCTTCGTTTAGACTTGGGGGACCCCTTCGTTCCCTGTAAGAGTGTACATTTGTTCGCAGTCTTCTTTCGCATGATACCTTTTTTACGTCCACATCAGATTAGTCTTTTTTCGCTTTCTACTCTATCCCCTCTTCCCGGCGGACTAGTTATCTGACTACCTTTATTTACGACAGATTTTTGTGAAAATTTTCCCTCCCTTAATTAGCGCACCCAGTGCTTCCGTCTCTTTGAAATCCGTTTTATTGCGCTAAGTGTATTTAATACAGTATCCTTTTCAGGATTTTTTTTACGCATTTGCTTGAGGCTTTCAACTCCCATAAAATATTCCATGTCCCCCCTGAAACTTTCTTCGCTCTTCTGGCCGTCCCCAAATCTGGACGCTTCCCTTCCAGCATCCCCCGCGCGGATCTCTGTTCTCGGTTTAAGGTGTGTCCACAATCCATAATTTTCGCTTTTTCTTGTCGATGCCCTCCACGCTTCCTTGGAGGACACGTCTCCTCGGATCGCTATCTGGATTGATTGGACGAATTTCTCTGCTGTTGTGTGCCGCAGCATGGTTAGCCATTCCCTTTCGCAGCATTTTCTTAACACCGCCGGTTTCCACGTTCCCCCCCAAGCCTTAGTTTTTGCCTCGAGTTCCACCTTTCTCCCGTTAGAGATCAACCACAGAATTTTCAACCCCGGTAGTCCTGCTCAGTTAGTGTGCCCTTCTTCAATCCAAAGTGTAACCCCTGTGCCAACACTCCCATCGCTCCTTTTCCGGGACAGCATCGACCGTTTTCCGTGTGTTTTTTTTGCATCGTTCTCAACTCCCCTTAGGCACCCTAGGTGAGTGCGCGTGAGCTGACACGATTCCTGAAGAGTCGCTTTTCTCGTAGGAGCCTTTTTTTGCATATCCAACATTACGCTCCTTCACTCACCGGACTTCAAAACGGCCTGCTCAGTCCGAAAGTGCTACTAGATTCGTGATATTTCCCGATCCTGGTTTCTGAATTCGGATTTCATTTTTGCCCCCCG
>Ga0179593_1256283_pt1 | contig 12529 bp, 10 predicted proteins | sample CZODoug2_1_08_16_FD_185931 | JGI IMG/M metagenome (GOLD analysis project Ga0179593, IMG submission 185931) | Vadose zone soil fungal communities from Angelo Coast Range Reserve, California, USA - CZODoug2_1_08_16fungal (PacBio error correction) | ecosystem: Environmental > Terrestrial > Soil >... | reverse complement strand
ACTGTCACGGCGTGCTGGACGCTTTCAGGTGTAAAGGCGACCCCGTAGACCTCGCCAGTTCTTCCTGACTTTAGCCTTGGGGCATTTTTCCTCCTTATTTAACCTCCCCCTTTTTTCCCGTCCCTCCCTCCCGACGCAGGAAACCGACACCGGTTGATCGTATCCGCAGTGCTCCTGAAACCGCGCCTTGCCTTGCGTTTTGAGAAAAACCCGCTCTTTTCCCTTGTTTTTCGACCCTCTTTGAGTAGTTCGATGCGTGCGCACCTCGCAGCAGCTTACCCGCAGCGGAGTCTGAACTGTACAGATGCATGTTTTGGACTTTTTTTTTGGTTTAGGGGTGAGATTTCGTCCCTTCCCTTATGGTTTTGTCTTTGTGGATGGACGTTAATTCCAGCCTTGTTTGGCCCCGCTCTGAGCGTTGGTTATTTTAACCCGTTTTTGAAGCCGTTTCTCTTTCCAGGGCTTTCCCTTCTCCGGAACTGCGGAAGAAGTTATGTCCTCTCCTCCCGGGTTGGCGTATCCTCCGAAGGAAGCCCTCTCCTAACCTGCTTTTTCTTTTCTTCCTAGACAAAGAAGGAGAACTACGCGTGTTTTTTCCCTCCCCTTTTTGCCGCCGGTCCGACCAAATTCCCATGAGTCGCCTGAACTGCTCCTTCCCCCTCTGCGAGACCCACGTCCTTTCGTGTCTGCATTAGGGGGCTGCCCCCCCTGCTTTTTCACCCCTATCCCCTCCTCCCGATTGATTTTTGGAGTGTCTTATCGCCCCCCTTTCTTCGACAAATCTTGCCTACGTAGTTTTTTGTTTGTGCTTCATTGTCCATTTTTTCTTTGCACCGACAGTTCCCGGTTCGCTGTTTCTGTTGGCCTCCATTGGGGGGCGTGTGTCCTCCTCGCCTTCCGGCCCCCCTGAACGCCGCGATTCACCTTTCCGGCCCTTGTCCACGCGCTTGTAGTCAGATACAGCTGGGTGATCCACGGAAAGGGGAATGTCCTCCCTTTGGAGAACCCCGCGTTTCCCCACCCCCTCGCAGATTGTCGGCACTTTACTCTCCGGGATTAGCAGAAGTCTTGATGAAATCCAAAGCGCTTTGGTTTCCCTTGCCACCCAAGCGTTACTATTTTTTCCCATCCTTTAACTTGGTTGATTGATCGGCTTCCGGGAATCTTCCCTTTCTTCCGCGGGCAATGATTCGGGTCTAGAGGGATATTCTTTAGTTGTCTGTCTCTTGCTCTCTTTGGCTCCTAGGTTGATGGCGGCCACGGAAGCCACGTACTGTCTCCCGGTCTCTGGTGGCCTAAGCGATGACCTCCCTCTGCGTCAAATCTCCATTCATGTAGGATCACCTCTCTTTTCATTCTTTCCCTTCTCCCCTCACAAGGGCCCCCCTCTGGATGATACTCGGGGCCATCCTGTCATTCCTGCGCTGGTTTGGCCCCCGACTTGGTTCTTTCTCCCCTGATCTTCCCTCCACCTTTCACAACGGCCCACTCTGGTTTGGAGTGCCAACATGACCGAAGTGTTCTTTGTCACTTTCCCGGTTCAGCTCCCTACGCATCCTTTGAGCCACTTTTTCCTTCTCTTCTGACTTGCTGGATGCCTCTATACCGGAAAAGGTTTTCCCGCTCCGAGGGTTTTTACAAGATTTGTTTGCCCCCCTCTTTTTATATACTGACCGTGTTCGGGATCGGTTTTATTGCTGATCGTGGTTGCCAGGCTGTTTTATTACGCTGACACATTCAGCAGCATTTCATTTGCTTATTGGGAGGACTTCTTTTTTTAAACTTGCCGGGAGGGCGTTTTCTCTCCTTCGCTTTCCCTCCTCCTCAGCCGACCAACCTCATTCCCCTCGGGTTTTTATTCTAACGACCGGGGAACCTCCGTCGATTGGTTCCTGCATTCTATCTCCCTCCTCGGTGTTGTTGATTGAGTTTCTAGAACCATTTTTTTTTCTCCTAGTGTTAGAATTAACCCCCTCGCGGATTTGATTTCCCTTTTCTTTGCTTTTTTCCAGCGCACAACTGGGTCTCACAGCGCCCTTCCTTCAGTGGTTCAATTTTTTCCGCAGCTCCGTGCAGGCCTCTGGCCTGCTGTCTTCGAGTACCAACTGTTTTTAACTGTTCTGGAATAATGATCTGATACGACCCCCTCCCCCTCTCCCCCTTTGATGTACTTATTTGAACTCGAGGCGCTAGACCTTCTTAGAGATGACTCCAGGCGTTCTGCGCCTGCTACGCCCGTGTGACCTGATTTTTGATTTTCCTATGTTGAGAAGATGATACCATGCCTTTCATTTTTTTTTACTCCCCCCCCTGGATTTTCAGTGAATTGTTCACCTTTGCGTTCCGATCAATTTGACCTTTCCGTAGAGGTAATTTCAAAGAGACCGCTTCCCTTCTTTTCCCGCTTTCTGCCGCCGAGTCAAGTAGGTTTTCTTCCATTTCCCTCTGTTCTGCCTCTCTTTTTCCCCTGGCGACGCATGTTGTTCTCCTGCTTTGTTTTGGCATCGATTCTGCTGTAAAAGACGGTATCTTTCCCCTTTCTTCGACCGTTTCGGTGTGTCGTGGCATCCCGCCCCTATCCTAGTCGAATCCCCCCATCTCTAACATACGGCCACACCTTCCTATCAGATAAGAGAGCGGCCTCCCCCTTTCCGCTTCCCTCTCTCCCCCAGGTCCCGCACCCTCCCATTTCCCTGTCAAGCCCTATCCTGGCTGCCTTGGCTCACTTTTTTGGGTTTCTGAAGGCTTTGCCTCGCAGCGTAATTTTTTTCCCCCTCCCTCCTTCTTGTTGTGCTGGGTTATGCCTGGGTATTTTCAATCAATCCCACGGGTTTTCGCTAAGTGTTTTTGTTTTCTAACCCTCTTCCCCCTCCGCTTCCCTTGCTGAGACGAATCGGGCGAGTCTACTTCAGGCTTGCTATTTTCACTCCCACCTTGAGGTCCTAACATTCTTCTGGCCGGTTAGTTTCCATCAAAAATGCCTTCGACTACGACACCCCCATCATTGGCCCGATCGTCTACGTAAAAGGTGCGATCAAAGGCCCTTAAGATTATCGCTTTCCCGAGCTTATTTTTTAAAAAGCAGAAGCCTGGAGAGCATAATATCCTTTGGTTTCCTCTATGTGTTTCTCCATGGAATTGCCATCCCTCGTCCAAGCGTCCCCCCCCCAAAACCTGCAATCTCTCTCCCCCGGTAGTCGTACGGAGCAGCCCAGTCAAGTGGCAGGACAGTTTTTGCGCTTTCCTGCGTCTGGAGTCCACCAGGAGGCGAGTTTTCGAAGCACTTTTCTTTCCTTCCCCATTGCCGCTTAACATTTCTCAGGCGACCTTAACCTCATCTCTTTTCTGGCTTAAACATGGGTTCATTCCAGCTCGCTATTCCTTGGTCAAAAGATGTTGCCCTTCTCCCTGAACTCCCCTTCCGATCCAAACATGCCTGTTTGCCTTCCCTGGACAACCCGATTCCAGCCCCCTCAAGTCCAGCCTTATGTGTAGCACTATTCTAGGGAGATGATGGCGTTTTCGTGTTTTAAAGCTTTCTTTAGTTGGTCGGACTGCCGCCCCGTGACCAGTCAGCTTTTGGGTTCTCCCACCTCCGACGGTTATTAGGTTTAGGGTGCTTATGTGCCTTCCCCCCTTCCTTTTGGTATGCCTCTCCTTTCTACCAGTTGTCAGCTCCCCTCCCCCAGAGTGTTTAGATTTCCGCCCCCCCTGACGTGCTCTCCTCTTCCCTACCTTGATTTCTTACGATGTAGTGACTGCCGGAGGTCGGCCATGCCCGTTTTTTCTGGCCCTTTCCCCCGGCCCTTTTTCCCCGCTTGTTTCTTCTTCCCCGCCCTTCTCTCTCGATGTTTGATGCGCCCCACCAACCGTTTCCACAGTGACCGCTGCCCCGGCAGGAGGGCGATTGACTCCCTCCTCCTCCCGCGCGCTTCTTTAGATCATATCGCTACTACATCCTGCTTCTTCCCCCGAATGCTTTCTACGACATGTCCCCGTTTCAAGGCCAGCCGTTATTCTGTAGCGAGCGAAGGTGGTCTCTCTTTTTGCCCCACCACAAACGTCTCACGGCGACAAGTATTAGTGCCTACTACAGCCTTATCTTGATCTACGCCCCCCAGACCCTTCCTCGCCTAGAAAAGTTGTCTGCTTTCTCTTTTTTCTTGCCACTCTTCAGTACCACGCATTAGATTTTTTTCGACTTGTGTCTCCCTCGTCTCCTGACGTTCCCCTGACGCGCCGTCTTTTCCCGTGATGCCCCCTCCTGGACCCCCCTTCCCCCTTACCACGCTGAGATCCCCCGGCCGAACCGACCAATCGTGCATTCGATTTCTAATAATGGACGCCGTACCCTTTCTTTCCCCCCCTGGTTGTCTTTTTTGTGCATTGACCACGCCGTTCCGCCCCCATCCAACTGCGTGCCGAGGTGGCTCAACTCTGCAACCTTTTCCCAGCGATCTTCCCAGGGTTGGTTCATCCTTGCCGTTTTTTCTTTCGCCTCTCTCCTCTCGTGATGACACGATATCCTCGTCGTTCCTTCAGGCTTTTCCTGTCCCGTCTGACTTTACTCGATCTATATATTTTCTCCTCCAGTTTTTTTTGTTTATCTCTTGCCCTCCCTCTCCCCCCTTTAAGGCGTTTCTTTTCTTCGTTATCTGAGTGAGGGACTAAGAAGGATTTCCCCTGTGGCATTATGCTTCCATTCTAAGTTTAGTCTATGCTCATACTCACGCTTTTTTAAGAGTTTCCCAGGCCGATGAGGACCCCCCTGGCCGCAGTTGAGTTCTCTCTTTTACTTGGCAGGCGAAACCCAGATTTGCCAATTTGAGCTCTTGCGGCTTGGCCTGGTCAGAAACGCCCTTTGAATGTAATCGTTTTGGTAGGGTCGGTCTAGGTTTGGTATATCCCCCTCTGGACGGGTTCCTTAAATGTCGGGAAACATACGTCAAGAACCAATAGCTGTCCTCTCCGTCCTCTTTCTTTCCCTAAAACGCGTCTTCCTCCTGTGATTCTTCAAAAGTGGCCCACCAGCTCCATTCTGTCCGGATTTAGATAATGTGTGTCTTAATAAGGATCGATCTTTTTCCTCTTTGCTTTCCTCGATCTTGTTGTGGCAATGACGTTCCCGAAAGCGAAGTTTTCCGGCGCTAGCCCGCTCCTCGGTATTTTTTAGGTATGGTTCTTTTTAGTCTTTTCTCGCCTCCATGAAGTCTTCTATCTTAGAGACCTCTTTTCTCGCTCTTTTTCTTTGTCGGTAGGTACCTCGTCCAAATCCTCGGGATTTACGGGATTATTTTTGGTGCGTGAATCCCAGGTTCTCTCTCACCCAGGGTGTTCTTACGCCCCTCAGCGAATCGTTCCTCAATTCCATCTCCTTCCCCGCTCCGACCTCAGTTGGTATTTCTCCCGCTCCTCCCGTGAATGAGGCCTCATCTTTTTCCCCTTCTCACAATTGGCGCTTCATTTTGACACCTTAGTAAGAACCCTGCGCTTTAAGGAAACCTTTTTTTTCCAGATTGGTCCGACATTTCTTCAAGACTTTGGACACCGTTTTCCTTCCTCTTTTTCTCCCACCACCTCTTACTTTTGAACTTTTTTTTCTTTCAGTTAGTACCTGAGTCTCCGATTGCGTGCGAACTTGACTCAGCCCTCCTTACGTTTTTGCCAGTCTTCCCCCGTCTGCCTTCTTCTGAGTCCTGCTTCTCGGGTTCGCTTTGGCCCTTTACTCCGAAGAATGTTGTTGTCTCAGGTTTGGCGTTTTTCAATTCGAGCCTCACATAGGTTTGCACGACTTCTCTTTTGTTATTGTCTTTTTCCCCTTTTTCCTAAGTACAGATCGTCGTCTCTGGTACAGGTCAGCTTCCGGCGTCATTTAAAGTTTATTTCGCTCCGGTTTCTTCCTAAATAATAAGCGTATCAACTGCGGCTTTTCCATTCTGGTTCTCTCCGCCGACTTTCCTGGAAGGTAGGATTACGAATCGGCTTTCTGGTTGGCGTGCTTGTCCTCGCTGTCCCTGCCCAAAATTAAATGTGTATCCCCCCTTCCTCTACGCCTACCCCGTAGCTTCTATCCGGGCCTCTGACGTCGTTCTTGCCCGGAACTCCGGCTCGTTACCTGATCCCCCCCTGCTTTTTTTTCTCTTTCTTAGTGAGCAAAAGTGTCGAGGCCCCCCCCCTTCCCCTTCTTTTTGGTGGGGTTTCTCCTGGCAGGTCAGGTTGCGGGGGCAACTTCCGGCCCGTTTCTACCTGGTTTTAAGAACAGGGACTGGTGAATGAAATCTTCCCTACCTCCTCGCGGCCCCCCCATTCCGTCCGGCCCCGTTGCGCGGGCGTTTACTTGGTTTTAAGAGACAGCTGCTATCCTTTTCATTTTTTCTGTTGATTCTGAAAAGGAAAGTTTCAAACTCTTCCCCCCCCCCGCTCCTCTTGCCTCGAGATCATCGCTCCAAGCCTCCAGCAATCCAAAAGGCGTTTTTTCAGGTCGACGTGCCCGGCGTTCCTGCCATCGGTTCTTGTGGACTGACGGGTCCTTTCCTCTTCCGCCTTGTGACAGGCAGGGGCTCGTCTAGCTACTAGATGTGATTGTGAGCATTAGTTTCTGTTTTGAGCTTTGAGAGCGTGCCCGGACTCCCACTTTTGCCCCGTTCGCAATGCATTTCTTGCTGGGCAGCGCTCGATTGCCCCTCCGAAGCTAAAGCACTTCCTTTCTAGATGACCAGAGGCTTCCTCTACAAATCTACTTGCTCTCTTCCTGTCCGGACAGCTTGGGCATCTGTAATAGTCTTTCGTGCGGCCATTCAGCTCTTCCGCCAACCTTCTCGCACGACGTAACTTCCCTCCCCCCTCCCCGGTTGTTGACTCTTGACCTGACCTGCAGTGTTGTTTGTGACCTCTTTTTTTCTTCCATCTGAATGGTAGAACTCTATGTTTCAGCCACTTGCTTCAGAATGAAGGATGGAAGCTTCCCCGACAGGTTCATCCCTTGTTTTCTGGTTGGTCAAAGAAGTTTACCATCTCGGTATAGCGTTTCTTGCGGTGCTCGTGCCGTTTCCTTGGCTCTTTGGTTGATCAGAGAGTGTTCTCTTTCCAAGTGACAGCCGAACGATCTTTCTCTTCCGCCTTGGTTTTTTCCCAAACTGTCGCTGTTGAGACCCAGTTTTTCGCTGTACGCTCCTCCCCCTCCAGCCCCTTTCCCTCCGGATTCTAAAGTCTGAACAGCACGCTTTTCCCCCGTTTATCTCTACATCCAGTTTTTCTATATATAACCCCCTTTTTTTCCTTTTCTTTTCCCAGAGTCGTTGAAACTTGATAGGGGTCTGTCGGCCGCTGCTGTCCATTGCCAAACAACTTTCTTCTCGACTTGCCTTGCAAGTTGGGACAAGTGTACCTTCGTGAAACTTGTGATGGCAAGGTGGTATCTGCCAGACCCCCCCTCCTGTCCCTTATCACCCCCGTCGCCTCGCTTTCCTGCCATATAAGAGCACGCCCCAAGTACTCCAGTAATTACCCTCGATCTTTTTTCCCTTTAGTTGTAGAGCGACTCCCGGCTCCTCCGACTTTTTAACTTTATGCGGTCTTCTGCTTTCCTTTTTGACGATGATAACCCCTCCCTTGTCAGGTGGAATTCTACCCCAGATTGTTTGCTTTTTTTTTTCTGGCCCCGGTGTTTCGGGCGCAATTTACCGCCTATGCTCGTCGGGTCCCAAGAAAATACGCCAGCTCAATTTATGCACGCTGTACGGAAGTCTCCCCTCAGCCCCATTAGTTTCGATAAATGCACCTGGCTCCTAGGCTGGCCTCCCCATACTGGAGGTTGTTCTCCTCTTTTTCCTCTTTTGCTTTTCTCTCCTGATATTGCAAGTGCGACTTCTACTTTTTAGTCGTTTAGAACTGCGGCCTGTTCGCAAGTCTCGCAAGTTTCTCCCCAAAAGAACTATGTCTCTTCCCCTCCGTCCCTTCCGCCTAAATCGTTCGAAGAGTCCTTCCCCCACCATTTCGCGGCTGAACCGCCCAGCTGAGCGAGAACATTTGTGATCTCTTCTTTCCCCGCCTATATTATGGACTCACATAGGCGCTGGGTTTTTGAGCTGTCTTGTTGTCTGGGCAGACCCCCAAGCAATTTGAGTTCGTGCTTTTTCGACGAACTGCTTTTCCTCCCCCTCCGGTCCCTGCCGGGAATGAATCGCGGCGTTTTCGGAAGGATTGTTGCTTAAAAATGGCTGGCCCCTTCCTTCCCCCTGCCGGTCGTGCGACCACGGAACTGCTAGAGACCCCACCCAATACCTGGGCCGATTTGTATTTTATACCAGGTGCTTCCCTACAACGACGTTGATCTTTCCCCCTCCGGAGTTCCCTCCCATCCCTAAGACGACTCTGTTTCCCCTAGGCTTCATATACGTCTCCTTGCCGCGAGACGCCATTGCTTCGGATACAGCAAGTCGCCAATTCCCCCCCCCCTACGCTCCGTCGCCCAGGTAAGTCGTTGGATCTGACCTCCCCATTTCCCTGCCGCAGTCTGAGAGCTTCTTCTTCTTTGATCGTCACCGGCGGGCGGGACTCATCCCCCTATTCCCCATGACGCTTGCCAGTTAACAATGATAACGAGCACTACTCTCTTGCCGTGTTCCCAGGGTTTTACCCCCAAGCTCCCGACGCGCACGCTTTTTCCCCATATTTTTGAGATCCGAATAAAGTCCAATAATCACCCCAGTCTTTAATCAGATTGGTCACACGATCAATCCCTCCCCCCTTCCTTCATGAGCGCCAAGGTTCAATTTTCCTTTCTCTAGTTTTGTTTTTCCGAACGCATCGGCTTACGCATTTCGACGTCCCCTTGACAAATTGAGGTGTTTGGTCCCCGTCTTCGAACTCGCCCCAGTCTTTTTGGGGTGCCGCTGCCCGGTAAGTCAAATACTCTTTTATAAGTTTTTCCGACCTTCGGTTCTACCTTTTAAGACGCACAGCACTTTGTCCGCAATGGTTTCAAGATTTTGACCTTACTTTCCCCCTGTCAGGCTCCTCGTCTCCCTTCCATGCCGCGGTCGGCCGCTTACTTCGTTTGAAGTTAGACAGTCCTCCGTGTTTTCTGCGTTTACTGCCACGTTTATCGCAGAGTAACCCTTTTTATGCGCAGAAAAACAGTTCTCCCCGTGTTCCCTGACCCTTTCCGGATTTGTTCCGATTGACCTCCCTCCCTCCTCGTCCTGTACCATCGGGTTTTCAAGATAGGCTACTACGGCTTCTCTCCCCCTCTTTTCTCTACTGCCTGACGTTTTCGAAAAAGTTGAACTTCCCCTCTAGAGTATCGGTACGCTTTCTTTTGCGAGCGTCTTGCAAACCACCAGGCCCTCCTTTTCGCCGTATGGCTTCCCTGCGTTTCCTTTATCCCTACGAGAGACGCCCCCTTCGACTACTTCTCCCATTGAGCTTTAGCTGGGGTCCAGTACCCCCGTTTTTTTTTAGCTTTTTCTAGGTGTAGAAAGCGCCTTCTCTTCCCTTTTTTCCCGTTATTTTTGTGCTTTATTTGCTGCCCGCCCTTACGGCCTGTCCTCCGAGCTCCAAGTCCGACCGCCAATCGTCACTTTTGTTTCTGTTTTCTCCCCAGGCAACAGTATTCCCCCGTTGCCAGTTTTTCTTTTTTGCAAAAGGTCACAAAGCGTTTTTATTCAAACTGCGGCTTTTCTTGTGGCATCCCCCCGCCTAAGTCTATCGCGAATTTCTTCTTCGTCGAGAATCAGGCGACTCTTTTTTTCTTCTTTGACACCGAGAATAAGTTCCTCCTCAGTGATGAATTCCCTTCCCGCTGCCCTTAGTTAGAGCCTATCTCTTACTTTCATCATCCTACGTTTTTTCTCTGTCTCTTCTTGCGCAGTCAGAGTAATTCTTCCTCATCCGAGTCGGAAACGTCGATGTTTCTCTGGTTTGCTCCTACTAGTAGTTTTATAGCCTCGCAGGCTCCGTCAGTATGAACCTTACATAGATAGTCAGGCAGCGTTATTCCCCCCCGGCCGCTGTTGTTTTCCTCAAACGTCCTGTTTCAGGATTTGCCCGCGGACCCCAGCTTGACCCCTCTGTTGCGACCGGTTGAGGGAATTGGCGGTCTCCCCCCTCCTTTTTTTCCTTTTTTAGGGTGCCTTCTCGCTCGCCCGCTTTTCCGGCGTCTTTTAGTTGCATCCCCTCCCGTCCAGCCCAACCTCTTCTTTGACGATCGATTCTGCGAGTTCCACCGTCTCGTCTTTTTGGTGAGTCTTCCCCGTTTCCAAAGATACCAGGCTCTTTGCGGACCAGTTCCTTCCTTTTTTCTCCAGTCGGCACAATGAACGCGTCGGCTCCCTATCCGTTGGCGTCCTTCCCCGGTCGTGTGTGGAAATTGCGCAGCCGCTTTTGCTCGCGCGATCCGACCCCTCTTCCGGGATCTTCTTGTCCAGTTTGGCCGCGTGCCCCTAAGTTCGTTGTTCTCCAGACGTCTAGCCGATCCGGCCTCGCCCTAGTAGGCTTCGTTTCGGGAGGTTCCCTCGTTTTCCCCATAAAAGATTTGATGTCACGGCCCCCTCTTTCTCATCAACCCTTTTTCTCCTCTATAAAGGCGAGTGTAAACGGCACAACTCTTGGATGCCCGTCCTTCCAGAAGAGTGTCATTTTTTCCTCGTTCTTCTTTCCACCCTTAGTCATCCCCTTCTACGGTCCCTTATGACCTGAAGGATCGCACCGGCGTTAATTCCTCCCTCGCCTCTTTCCGCCCTGAACTTTCTACTCAAAACGCTTCGTTCAGGACCCTTTCTAACTCTTTCTTCCTTTCCAGCAGCGTCTTGCCAACCTTTGACTTCGTTGTTGGGTGATGTCCCCAAGAGGACTAAGGTTTTTTTCACCCATATTATATGCCCTCGTGGTCGACACGCCGAAGATCGCCAAGTTGAGATCACGGCGTACGCTGCTGCTTTACTTGGTTTGTTGGATGTGGTTTTCCCGCGTGTCCTTTAAGCGCGGAATTGTTTCGGTTGCCTTTTCGTCCCCTCCCGCTCCCGCCCCCACCGAGTGTGTCCCATCAGTAGTCTATTTCTGTTGTTCTTTGAAACCCTGGTTAAGCACGAAGACTCCGGTTCCTTACAGGTTCAGCTTCACGCTCATTTGTTCCTCCTTCTCACGCTCTCCTGGTGTTGGGACCTCAAGACTCCTTTCCCGTTTCCCCCACTTCCGGCCCCTTGCCCTGTTTTTTATACAGTTCCCTGTTGGTCAGGCTCCCCTCCTTCTTTGTTGGCGCTTTCCCCCGCGCGTTCGGCAACTTCAATTAGTGGACGTACCCCGTCCTCTGCCGATCACGTCTTTCCAGGCGGCAGGGAGTCGTGGTCGAGACCCTTCCTTTTTCCCCACCCCTCTACCGTCTCTCGGGTTTGTTTCTTCGAGAACCCCTTTTTTTAGACCATCTGCCTTGTTGGGGCACTTTCTGGCATTGTCCCTTTTTCTTTTTCAGCGTCCCGTGGTCGACCTGCGTCGTTTCGCCCAATTTTGTTGCGTGAACTGACCCCCTCAAGACTGCATTTCCCCCCCGCCAGTTTATTCCCAATTCTTCCAGTGCCGAGGCGACGCGTTTTTTTCGAGCCCTCTTGAAATCTCCCCGCCAGGTGGGCTTTGATTTTTCCCAGTACCGCCAAAACTACGCTCCCCACCTTTTTTCCGCTTTCGCCTGTCTCTTACGTGAACTCCCTTCAGCCCTCAACCCAAAGAGCTTGTCACCCCGCCAGGCTTCGGGAGCCGTCTTCCTGATTCCGTGATTTTTTTCGTTTCGGGTCTTCGTTTCCTCGTTTCTGGAGGACGTTTCTGAGGGCTCTTTCTAGGTCTTGTGTCTGTTTTGATTTGGAGTCTCTTGTTCTTCGCACGGGCGCGGGCGTACTCCCCTTCCTTTTCAGCCCCACCCGGCCATTGGCTAGGCAGCGAGATTCCCCAGACGAGCCACCGCCTTGAGTCTGCCGACCGCGTTGACCCCCGAGGGAATGTCGCGCCCACAAGCCCCCTCTTCTTTTGCCTCCAGGCTGTCCATACTTTTACTGTTTGGCTTTGTTGTCGGTTTACCCCCTCCTTCCTACGGCATTATCCCACTGGATTAGCCCCTTTTTGAACCCATTACGTTCCCCTCAATCTGGTGGGGATGTAAATCTTTCCTGTGTCTTCCCCCACAGATGGCAAGGCAGTTCCTGGCTCCGCTTTCCTCCTTTGGAGCCATTAGTAAGGTGTCTTTTTTTTCAGCGTTACAACGACTTTTTTTCTGAGGCATAAGGTGACCTTGTTCTAGGACTTTCCCTTTTTTCTGGGACCTTCGTTTGAGTAGCTTTTTTTTTCTTTCGCGTTGTCTCCTCTCAACTTTCCAGCAATATTTCCCCCGAGCTGGCGAGGACGTTACTGGTCCCCATCCTGGCACAGCGGCGGTCCTTTTTGAGCTGGACGAAGTTTATGACACCCCCCTTGTCTTTCTAACTTTACTCGTTACCCCTAAAAGGAGATTGTTCTTCTCTTTGATGGTAATTCCTCAGAG
>Ga0179593_1503124_pt1 | contig 12530 bp, 13 predicted proteins | sample CZODoug2_1_08_16_FD_185931 | JGI IMG/M metagenome (GOLD analysis project Ga0179593, IMG submission 185931) | Vadose zone soil fungal communities from Angelo Coast Range Reserve, California, USA - CZODoug2_1_08_16fungal (PacBio error correction) | ecosystem: Environmental > Terrestrial > Soil >... | reverse complement strand
TCAATGGTGTTTTAAGCCGTTCCTCTCATTCCCGCTCTTTCTAATGAACATCCGGGTTCTGCGATTCCGCAGGTTCGTTCCAAAACAAAGGTTCCTTCCAGTTTCGCGCTGTGGGTTCCGCGATTCTTTTTCCTTATTTTTTGCCCTTCTATTTTTTTATGTCCTTCGTTTCACTCAAACGAGGCGTATCCCGAAATGAAAGTGTTTCACGCACCCCGTGATGTTTTCTTCTTTAATTACATGTTCCCAGCCCTACTATTTCCCCCTTTCCTACAGATATGTCCAAAGTTGCTTTTCTCAGTTTGAGTGTGTTTTTCCTAGTCTTTGTGTACTTGATCTTTTTAAATTGGCCGGAAACTGTAACTCCCAGGAAACACCCCCCTCTCTTTTTTCTTCCGTACCATTTCCCCCCCCTCTTAGATGGAAGCGTTTTATCTGTTTCATTCTACCTGGGCTTAACCTTTTTTCTATAACCCTTTGCCTTCCTTCCCCCCCCCCGAGCTCCCCCTTCCTTCTGTCTGGAAGAGCCGGCGGGACATTTTATGCATCTCTTTATTTCCTCCCCCCCTCTTTTTTTGGTGATGGTGTCTACTCATCTCCCCTCTTAGTAGACAGCACTTCTGCCCCCGGCACGGCTTCCGTTCCTTATGTCCGTTTCTGTCGCATTCTTTTCCCGTGATCTTTCAACTGTGCCCAATATCGTCCTCCCGCTGCTTGCAGCTCATTTTTTCCTTTTACGGTTCTCTCCCCCCCCTTTTAGTGTTTCCGTTTCGGCCTGTGCGTGTTCTTTGAATTTCTTCTTCCTTTGTTTTTCCAAGTTTTCAAGTCCACCTGCTACCGCCCCCTCCTTTCTGCGTTTTTTGGGAGGCTTGAACTCTCCGGCACGGTCCTTTTCCTGTTTTTTTGTCGGCACCACTTTACAACGGAGTTGCTTCGGGATGCTCTCCCCTCCTCCCTTGCTCCATACTGGGTTTTTCTCTCAGTCTTGACACCACAGGACAAAGCGCCCCCGCAAACTTAGGACATATCCACAGGAACCTTCCTTTTGATTTGTCTCCATTCTTCCCTCGCGCCAACCTCGGCCCGGGTTCTCTACGGTGTGTTCTCTTTTTGAACCCATTCTTCCCTTCGACGTATAATTGGGGCGGTTTTTTTTCAACTTCAGCCCTCCCTTTGCGTAACTTTGCTTCCCACTCTCTTTTTTCTTTTTTTCCTGACAGTTGCGCGGCCAGGTCTCAGCAAGGTTGTGCCCTTCCCTTCCTTTTCCCCACTGTCTCCCCTTCCTTTTCTTTGAGAAATCCCTTTATGACCCGTCTCTTTCGTTCTAACATTTCTCTTCGGTCACAAGCTATTTCCTAAGTTCATCCTATACTTTCCCTGTGACGGGGTATGTAGAGAGTTTTTTTCTTTTCTCCGCAATGATTGATTTAGATTCCGCCTCCGAATTTTTTGGGATTCCTTTATTAATTTTTCTTTCCTCCTCCAAGTCTTTTTCTTATTCTGATACTCGGGAGCTCAGTGTTTCCCCCCCTGAGAGCGACACCTAGACTGTTTGTTCTTGCGCGCTTTTGCCTCCCAATCTTGTTTCTTCCCTTTTAGATTCCCCCCTTTTTTTTTTTCTAGAATGAGACACCTTCGGCGTCCAGGTTTCCTGTGTTTGATGTTGCCTTGTGATGAACCCCCCCGGCTGCCCCTACCTGAGCCCGTTACTTTTTTTCAGTGAGGCATTTATTAGCCTTGACCCTCTCCCTTCGACCCGTCTTTCTTCCCAATCTCGTGCAGATCTTATCCCCCTCTAGTTGTTGTGAGGATCTTCCCCCCGTTTATTTCTTTTATAGCTCATTGCGTTTCTCCCTTCTCAACTTCCCGGAAATTTCCAAACCGCCTCCCATGAAGAGGGGATCTATGCGTTTTTTGTCTCATTCATCAGCCTTCCCTGCGCTATAAGTTGCATTCCTTCGAGATGGTTTGATTCTCTCCATCTCCTTTGAAATTGTCCTCTTCGCAGTGACGTTCCGTTTTGCGAACATAGTTACAGCCGGGGGCGGCGCTGGTTGCGCCCCCCTTTTCTCCCCCTGGTCCTCCTCTCTCCCGTCGCCAATCCAGGATAACACAGCTATTGGTTTCTCCCAGAAATTAAGCCGCTGGCGTTACTGGTCAACCATTAGTTGCGACTGGTTTTACCTTCCCCTCGTTTCCTCTTCCCTCAACTTAGACTTCTGAGAAAGTTTTCTCGACAGGATTTATTTCAGTCACAGATGTCAGATGCCGGATTCCACTTCTTGCCGACTTTTCCTTCTTTCTGGCTAAGGTTAGCCCAGGAAAGGATTAACATTTCTCACAGGAAGTTTCCTCCCCTTGCCCGCCTTCGGACTTTCTTTCGAACGTTCTTCCTATCGTGCTAAACTCGTCTAGCGTTATTTGATCTGTTTGAGCCCCAAGCTCTTTATAGGAGTGGCAATTTTGCTCTCTTTTTTCCCCCGTTCTCCCTTCTTCTAACCGATATCCTGGCTGTGCGGTCCCCGCATCCTTGCCCCCCACAAATTCTCTGTCCTAGTGTGCGCTTTTTGGTGTGTCCTTGTTCCTCCCTCTGAGTTTGTACATATTTGTTATCTGTCCCCTTGAAAGAGCTTTTTTTGCTTTACATTTTCACAGACCGTTTTTTGTTCAGCCAACCTGCCCCTTTTTCCAGTGTGAATTACTGTGCCCCTCTCCACTTTCAAGACCTTCCGTCGTATTCTTTGTGGTCCGAATTTCTCAAACGGTTTCCTCGTACCCCCCCACCCTGACCTAGATTTCCTTATGGCCGATCAAACTGACCCCTTCCCCCCCCTCTTTCGTGTCTGTGTCACCATTCGTATTTAGCAGAGCGCTGCCAGATTTGATGGGCACAGTTGGACTACACCTGCGACTCCTTTCTGATCCTCCCTTTCCTTCAGGATCTGGAAACGTGCATGCTTCTTTTTTATGTCTAACTAGCTCATCCTCAGTTTAGATATGTTTGACAATCAGGATGATTCCCCTCCAGGCAAAGTTTCTTCCCTTTTTCTTTGATCTCGTCCTGCTTCTTCTCAATGCTTTGCATCTAGTTGCATGTCTGCTGTGCGACCTCTCAGGACTGATCAAATCCCTTTTTTCATTTCTTTCAGTGTCGCCTGACTTTGTCTTCGAGGATCTTTTTCCCTTGGTACGTTTCCCCCCCCCCTTTCTTTCTCCCTAGAAATGACTCTTTCCTTGCCCCGGTGAAGGGTTCACTGCTCGGTCCGTCTTTTTTTTTTGTCCCCCCTCAAAAAATGTGGTTCTTGTAAGCGCCACAACTCCCCCCCCTTTTCGACCGTCTCGGTTACATAGGCCAATACCTAAGAAGAAAACCCCGGCAGCCCATTTTCAGATTAGGGTGGACCTCCCATGCGACTCGCTCCCCCCCCCCCCCCAAGGCTTTTCCTTCTCTCCCCTTTTTCCTCATAAGTCCGGAACGCAGACCAGTGACACCGATACGATAGGGCAAGGTTCCGCACTTGACCAAAAGTTCCGCGAGTTTGCAGCACGAGGGGACGCTTCCCCGGTCCTCATCTTCTTCGTATGAATCGGTCCAGGGCTCAACGCGTTTCCCCCATTTTTGGTCGTCAACCGCTTGGAGTTCCTTACCAGTAGTTTTCAGTATGAGTCTCAAATGTTCAAGAAGTAATCCCTCTATTTTCCCTGTGTCCATTCGACCCTAGCCCTTTTCCGTCTTACAGCCTTTCTATCCTAATTGGATTGTCTCATATACTTACCCTTTGCTCGATTATGTTCTCTGAATATCGAGGAATTGGTTCTTGATTTCCGCCTCTTTGGCTTTAGATTTACTCAAGTCGGCGCTCGTGAAAGCTTGTAATGACCAATTTCGTTCGACCTCTATTTCCTGATGACTCGTTTCTCCTCCTAACTGGCGACTTTTTCTTCTTTGTATCTTCCCACCGCGTTGCCTTCCTTTTCGCTGCTGCGAATCGGCCATTTTTCTCGCTGCTTGATTCGTCCCCTTCATGAAAGGCTTTTTTTTGCGCACTCCCCCCTCCTAATGTCCTTTTTCATTCTTCCCATTTTCCTTGTCCTTCCCCCGGGGATCGGATAAAATCGCAGGAGGGGTGGATTGGTGGACCGGTTTTTGCATGATCTCTTCTTTCCTCATACGTGTTGTTGAGATTTATATTTCCCCCAACGGTTTTCTTTTTTAGCGATCGCTCCTCTGTGGGTCCCGTATAAGTCAATGGCCGATTTCCACATTATTCCAACCGTCCAGGATTTTCGCGGACTCCAGTTTTTTCTTTCTCTAATAATTTTGAACAGCAGCTACCGAGTTCCGTAACAGGGCCCTCGAAGGGTCCTTCTGCCTTCGCAGAGCTTTTCTCCGAGCTTCCCTCTTTTCTTTCCTTCCTCTGAGGACTCTAACCTAGTGACTCGTTTTGTTATTCCCGCCCTTGCAAGAATGTTTTTCCTCAGATTTCCTCCAATATGCAGCACTTCTTCCTTTCCAGAAAACGACTTTGGCATTAGCCCCTCCCTCATTGGTCCATAAATATTTCGCCCTGTTTTTCTTTGGTTCTGAGCAGACAGCCCTTTTGCTCTTCCTCCAAAAGTTCTTACCCCCGGCGGACTGTCCGGCACTCTTGTTATTTTATCGCACCTAGGTGTGACTCCGTAAATTTTTTTTACTAGGACATACTGCTCCCCCCCCCAGCAGGATGTCGAATTGTACACTTTGTTTAGCCCCGTTTACTTTTCCTTTTACGACGTGTCCTTCCCCCGAATTCCCTTTTGAGTAGAAGGATAGGCCCCCGCTTTGATGTGTAACTCTAGTTTACGTTTCGTGTGGATCGTTCACACCTGAGTTTCTTCCGGACGACCTATCTTTTATTTTTTTTTTTTAAAGCCCTCTTTTTTCTCTTGTTTTTTTTCTCTGACCGATCGCCCTTTCCCGGGCTAAGGTTTTTTTTTAGATTCTCCTTTTTGCCACCTACAGCTATTTAGTGGACCGTCTTGGAGCATGCGTTTACTTCATTTCTCTTATCAAACGAGTTAATTAAAGAGCTTTCTTTCGCGCATCTAGCTTGTTGTTGTTGCAGCCCCCCCCCCCCCCCTTTACCCCCAGCTTTTTTGACCTTCTTCTGGGGATTCCCAACCGTGTCAAGCCCTTCCTCTCTTTCGGTTTTCTTACGTTGTGATTTTGGTTCCCCTTTGAAGTCCTCGTTCCCCTCCCTCCGAAATTGCCCCTCCCCCCATCCAGCAGGCCCAAGAGCGAGATGCGGTCTTCCCAGTCCTTTTTTCCCCCCCCCCTTTCGTGGCAGCTCTCTGCTGAACCCGATGCTCAGATGCCATTTGACTCCTCCCTGTTCTTCTTCCTTTCTCATGACGTTTCCCTTTCTTCAGGAGCTTTCATCCGTGTTCAGGAGTTCTTATCTACTTCTAATTTTTGAGATAGTAGGGATCTCTTAGACCGCCGACCTCCCCTCCTTCCTTTTGCCTCCGTTTTTTCCTTCTATCTTAGTTGGTTTTTATAGTTCATATCGTTGATCCCCTCCCCTTCTTTTCCCCTCTTCCCGTGTAAGTTCTCTCCGTCCGCCTCTTCTTGTTCCTTTTCCTTCTTGTAGCCGCACTCCTTGTCACTCAGTTTCCGGGTACTTCCATGGCTCGCCTCTCCCTTGCCCCTCCCCCGCTTCTGTTTTTCTGGTCTTTTCCCATTGGTACCCCCTACAGCTTGGTTTCGCCAACACGGGCCAAACCCTGACTTTTGTTCCTCGGACTTTCATGCTCGGGCAGCTTGGAGTAGCTTCCCAAAAGGAAGCGGCCCTACGCGTGCCCAATCCAAATCATTGTTAGGGGCACGAACTTGACACCCTTCCTTTGCACCATTCCCCTTCCTTTCCTAGTCTGTGCGAAGATCCCCTCGACCGCTCGACCAGTTTTTTTCCCCGCCCGACCCGATAGGTCGGTACTGTCCCCTCCCCTTATTTTTGCGAACCCCACCTCCTCTTTAACCCCGTCGTGACCAGCTCTGGCTCTGCAGGGACGCCAGGATGGGCCCCTTTTACTGATGTCGCCTTCAGTCCTTTGCCTTTACGGTCCCTTACTGCCAGTCATGATGAGGTTTATACCCCTTCAGTAGTCCTCCCCGGATCCGCCTAAGTGAGCCTTTCTCCTTCCCGAGACTGACCCTTTTTCCCTCTAGTTTCGCTTGGTCAATGTTGAAGGTACTTTGATCAGCAAGGGTTTATTTCAGCATTGTTCCACTTCAGCATTCGCCGCTATTTTTCTTACATCTCTCTTTTCCTTTTGTTCAGCCCTTGTTCTTTAGCATGGATAGAGACGTTTGGACAGGAGGATCTGACCCCCGAGTCTTAGTTCCTGCCGCACCCCTTTTGTACCGAGTTCCCCTTCGCTTCTCATACCGCCTTATGGGCGCTTTCCCCAGCTACGATCCCTTTCCCTTTCAGCGGTTTAACTTCCCCCTCTTCCTTCTTTCTGGTCGTACTAGCACAGAGTCAACCGGGTTTATACGAGTTTACTGGTCCGTAGTCATTTTAAGGTATCCTGACTGGCGCCTAGGCTCCCCCCCCCTCTCCTGGGAGCCCTGATCTTTTTCCATAAGTTGTTCAGATCTGACCCTCCATTTAATCCTTTGTTTTGATAAGACCCCGAGTTTCATCATCCTTTTCACGCGAGTGAGACTCTTGCTCCCCCCCCCCCAGTTTTTTTTTTCTATTTCCTTTACCCCTTCGAACCAGGAAAGTCGGTCTTTGACTTCATCCGACCATTCTCTTTCCTCCATAGCTATTCAGTCACTGTCCAATGGCGCTGAGGTTTAACTATCTTATGTCAGGAATGACACGTCTGAGATATGCACATCTTTCTCCCCTCCGGTATTTCTTTCCCCCTTAGAGTCATTTCGAAAAGTTCGTTGATTCGTCGGTCCGACTAGACAGAAATGCGTACCTTCCCACCTCGCCTTAGGTCGCCGGGCTTAACTAAATTCTTTCTTCCTCACTGACTTCCTTTCCCTCCTCTTCTTAAGGCCCTTTAGCGGCTCAGCTTGCTTTTTTCGCGTTCGAGCAGCACGACTCCAAAACCCGGATCCTGCCATTGACCCGGGGGCTTTGTCGACTTTCCCCCCCGATGTTTTCATCTTTTTTCCCATTTGATTCCTTCCTCCTTACGCTAAAGGTTCTGCCCTCCATGCGGCTGTATTTTGACCTTGACTTTTGAAACTCTCCTGGCGACTTTCTTTCCCGCCCTGCTTCTCTTCTAGGCCTTTTTTGTTGTCCCGCTTCTTTTTTCTTCCTTCGCCTTCTTCTGCATATCTTTCGGTATGTACGCTTTTTTCATTCGGCGTTTGTCACTTGTTGCGCTGTTTTTTCTGTGGCTCGTTCTTTCTCCCCTCTAAGAATCAAGCTTTTGGGTTTGCGCGTTCAGCAGGTCTTGCCCAGTTCTTCTTATGTGCGCTTTTTTGGGCTGGTGCGCTCTTTTTTCCCTCTGTTGTCCTGATTCTTTTTTTTTCTTCGGATGTTTTCCCTTTCCCATCTTCTTTCGATTTACTCCCCCGCAGTTGTTGGCCTCTTTTGGGCCACCGTCCTTTCTAAACTGTGCCCTGAACCTTCCTTACAGAAAGACGATGTCAAGGTTCTCTTTCCAGCCTGTGTTCCTTTCTTCTCCAAACGGTACCCCGCGTGCCCTCCTGACGCAGGGCAGAAATGTCAGGGAAACGTTTGCTATATATTTCATGCATAGTGCCTCCCCCCTCCCGAATGAACTCTTCGACGTACCTTTCTTTCCCCTTTTGGAGCCGTTCCCCTATCGGTTCTTCACGTCATTGTTCAGGCCTTGTGTCTTCTTCTTTAATTTCCCACTCCGTGTTGTGTTGAGCTTTCCCTTTCCCCCTGCGAATGCAGTCCCTTCCTTTTTTTCCCTCCTCCCTACGTTTCTTCTTTTTTCTTTAATCACTTTTCTCGTCTCATAGTGTCTGGCACTTTTTGTAATACGGATAGCCCGCACTCTTTTGTTTTCCTTGTCGTCCTTTAGTTCGGTCAGCTTTTCCCGTTTCTCATTTCCCCTCCAACTTTTCTCCTCTCCCTGGTCCAGTTTGCCGGTTCGGGTGTCCGATGCCTAGCGTCAACGGTTTCTGCGTACCCTTTCAACCCAAAAGGTGCTATTGGCAGGCCGACACCCCCATCTCATGTGAGGAACTCTTTCTCTCTCTGAGGACCCCACCCTTTTTTCAAAATTTTCCAGCCACCCCAGGCCACTCCAGAATCTTGTCTAGCCGCGGATCGGCCCTCCTGGTTTCCTTGCGTTAAGCTCATTTCCGGCCCTACAACCCCTTTAATTTCACGCCCCCGATAAGTACTTTCGGTCTCTCAAACTTTTGGTTTTTTCCATACCTATTTTGCCCTAGCGGGCCGTTCCCCCCCAGTTTTCGACGCCATCTTTTTCTTCCTCCGGACTTCCTTTTTATTTTTTCTTCACCCTTCGACACGGGGAACAGTAGCAATCAATCTGACCCTTCCCTTTTCGAATTGACTTTCCCCCTTATGCACTCCCTCGCTTTCCTCCTTTACTGTACCTTTCATTCTTTCTTGATAGTCAACTCTCTTTCCCACAATGAGCTGAAGGGGGCCTTCCTTGACTTTTCGTTGAAGTAAGGTTTGTCTTCTCATCCTGTTATTTGATTTATCTCTCTTCTGCCCTTTGAGGCTATTCTTCCATCTTTTGCAAAGCTTTCCTAGTTCGTTCCCCTTCTCCCTCCTAAAGTCGGAGGTTCCCAAAGATCGTCTGCAGAGATCCCTGTTTACGGTCCGATGATATGTTCCTTCCCAATGCCCCGCGATGTCTTTTTATCGCTCGTCTCCTTGCGGGTGCAGTGAGTCCTTTCTTACCTGGGACCTTCTCTTTCTTCCCCTACCGTTATCGCGCAACAAGTTTTCCTCAACCTCCTCTTGCTAGAGCTTTATATCCCTCTGTGATGCTTTAATTTCCGCTCATTCTTATTTTTTCTCCTACCTCCTTTCATGCATGAACCCCTTACTGACCCGGCGGCGTCGACTGCATCCCCTGTCTTATGCACACCAGCTCCTCCCTCCCGCTTGGACATTCCACCTTCCCCTTGCGGGTTCTATCTACCCTCTTTTTCCGCTCCGCTTCTTCTCGTGTATGCAGTTCTGGCACCAGGAGCGGGTTCTTCTTTCCTACTCGTCCCGAAATTTTTTCCAGTGCCCCCCTCCCTCTCCTATCTGACCAGGCAAATGCCCTTCTTTTTTGGACTTTCTCTTACTTCCATTTTTCGAAGAAGAGTCTCTGCCGTTTGGTTGGTTTCGAGCCCCTGCGCTGAGAGTCCCTTTTGCCCGGCGTCTTGTTCCTTCTCTTTGTTTTCCCTTCCCCCAGATTGTTAAGCTTTTTTCTCAACTTTCTTTTACTCCCCCGTCTTTGTTCTCGGAGTAAGGTAGCCCTCCTAGGCTTTTACCTGTCCTGCGAAGAATGTACAGTTCTTGCTAGTGCCGTTTCAATAGGTGAACCTCCTTTCTCTATTGTGAATGAGTTGTGCTGGTACGATCGGTCGTCGGTTGGGATCGCAACTTTTTTCTGTATCTTGTACCCCATATTTCTTATAGGCGTGCCGGTTCTCCCCGAGAAATGAGAATCTTCCCGCTCCTCTTCATCTGGGGCCTTTTTTTCGATGACTCTAAGGTTAGGCAATCAAGTTGCGTGGAGTCGCGTGGGTGTCGCGCGTCTTCTTTTTTTTTACATATATTCTCCCCCTTTTTTAAGTCAATAGGGGTCGAGATCGCCCAAATGTGGTGCAGTGTGACGAAACCCAAATTTTCCTTTTAACTGGCCATTACCTTCTCGCCCCTCATCACTCCCTCTTCCCCAAGTCTCCTTTTTTTCTTCAGCCAGGGGACTTTCCTCTGACCCTTCCAGCAAGTTACCTCTCCTTCCTCTGCAGCACCTCCCCTCCAAATTCCCAGAGTTCTCCGTCGCCTTTCACTTTTTCAGCGGTCCCTTTTTTCGCCAGAGTTCCTGCTTTTTTTCCCAGTGCGAGAAAGTTTCTTGACTGCGAAGATGTGCTGTCCGTACCGTCTCTTTACTCCCCTTTTTCGTGCCAGTCGGCTTCTTTCACTATCCTCTCCTTTTTCCTCTCGTTGTTGAGAGAGGTGCTATAGGAGACCCCTTTTTCGTGCACGCCCCTGTCCATTCCCCCCTTTCTTTCTAGAGACTTATTCTTAACAAATCTCGTTCTAGTTCCTTTTTGCTCAAGATACTCCTGGTTTGCTTTCTAACGTCCTCGAGGTTTCCTTGGTCAGTTTTCTGAGTTTGTCTCCCTGTAAAGTCACGACTGTTCCATTCCTTTTCGGTCAACTCCCTTCTTCCCGACGAGCTTGGAATCTTTGCCGGTGACGTAAAATTCTTGTGCCCTGCTCGTTTGTCCTTCCCCACCCCTGTTTCACAACGGCCTGCGTTCTTTTCAAGTTTACAAGTCCCTTCATGGTCTCACAGTTGAGTCCTTCTCCGACGGACATAAACACTCTCTTCGACAACCAGTTACCGCAAAAGCTTTTCGTTGGCCTCCCTTTCTCCCTCCCCTTGCAATCTTTCTTTCCCAGCGGGTTTAACTTCGCAAAAACAAGTGCACTTCGATCATTTCGGTAGCTACACAGGTTTTGCCCTTGACTCTCCTTGAAATGGATCGTGTCCCCCTTTCCCCGAGCGGGCGCCTTCGTCAACGGTACTACTGCTTTCCTGCCTCCTCCCGGCGGACACTTCATTTTGCGGTGCTGAATCTTTTTTTTTCGACATTTTTTTCTTTTCGGTGCCGTAGTCCATTCTTTTTCCTTGTTCCTTTGACCATCTTCCTTAGTCGACTTTTGCCTTCCCGTGTGCGCCAAGTGAGGACCCTTTCTATCACCTCTCTTTCTTTTGGTGCTCCTCCCCCCGCCTTCCCCCCTTCTTTGCCGCCTCTCTCTTCTTTTCATGCCATCTGCTTCTACGTCAAACTTGCATTATGTCCACGATTTTTGACTTGGATTACCATTCCTTAGTCTGTTTCCCAGCGTCCACCCCCTTTTTGAATTCTTCGCGCGCATTCCGTCCCGCTTATGGCGGAGTTGGAATTGTGCGGATGCGACACTTTTGCCCTTTTGGCCTCTTGCTTTTTTCCGTGGATGAATCTATGATCGGACGCCAGTTTTTTCGCGAGCTTCCTGTACGGTCCTTTTCGGCAATTTACTTTTCCCTGTCCAGGTTTTTATCCACCCCTTGGTCAGTTCGACTTTGGAGCCAACTTCCAAGCTTTCTGCAGATACTTTCTTTTCCCCCCAATCTTTGTTTTTTTTTCTGCAATGAACCCCCCACTTGTCAAGATACTCCCATTCGATTTTTGCCTTCAACTTCCCTTGTAATGACATGTCACCATGTCCCTCCCTCCCTTGGTCGTCGCGAGCCGAAGCATTTTCCCCCCCTTCATCTCATCTTTCCAAATCGCCTCATCCTGAAGTGAAACTTCCAGAGCTTTTTTTGCCTTCTCCCCTAGTTTCACCGCGATCCCCAATCCCTCTTAGCAGTTCCTTTCCCTTGGTTTCCCTAGGCAGCTTTTTTTGTTGTTTCTTTATAGGGAGACAAAGTTTTTTCCCCGACCGACAAATTCAGGCCCTCCACCTCTTGGGCGGACCCGACCAATTACAGCCCTAGATATGATTCCCATCCTGACGCCTGACGGGGTCCCCCCCCCTTACTCTTCGGGCCCTCCTCTTCTTGACTATCCTTTTTCTGCCCTTCCCCTGGTTTTTAGTTCACTAGGTGGGATTTTTCCCCTAATTCCTTTCAACCTCACAAAACACAAAACCTTTTTTTTTTTATGGTTACTTTCTCTTTCTTCCTTTTTCTGCCCCCCCTTCCCTTGTTTGTATGGCTTCTCCTTTTTTCCCGGGTGGACACCCACCCTTTGACTGGGCGCAACGAATTCTGGCTCCATCCTGCGGTTCGGACGTTCCTCGTCCGCTTTGTCACACTCGGCGTTCGTGGACCTCTTGCTGGAGCCGTATATTTTCGGTCACTTTTTTCCGTGTCCTGATCTTTTTTCCCTCTCTACGTTCCTTTTTGCGCTGGTTCTGCATTGTCGTGCCCTCAAGCTGTCTTGATCGTGGCTGTGTTTTTTCGCTCTGCTTTGTTGTTCCGAATTTTGTTCGTTCTATTCCTCTTTGCCTGTTTTTCTTTTTGGCCAGACCAAACCCCGTGACGCCTTTTTTTTTTTCTTCATTCATCCAAGATACACATAATCGTGTCCGTTCGATGGAGTTTTCCCCTCTTTTTTCACGTGACCTGATCCCGTCGTGACCTTTACTTTTTTCTGTAAGTATCAAGGGAAACATGAGGTGAGCTTCAAACGCTGGTCTTTTCTCATCGGACCGAGTCTCCTCTTTCCCAGTTGTCTCTCACTGTCCTCCCTTTCTCTGGCGCGACTCCACGTCTTCTCTCTTTTCCAGACTCCTTTTCAAGTATAG
>Ga0179593_1471592_pt1 | contig 12530 bp, 14 predicted proteins | sample CZODoug2_1_08_16_FD_185931 | JGI IMG/M metagenome (GOLD analysis project Ga0179593, IMG submission 185931) | Vadose zone soil fungal communities from Angelo Coast Range Reserve, California, USA - CZODoug2_1_08_16fungal (PacBio error correction) | ecosystem: Environmental > Terrestrial > Soil >... | reverse complement strand
CTTTGCACGCCATGGCGTTTGATTCTGAGGTTTTCCTCTCGTCTCAGGCCTCTGTTCCTTAACCCCCCCCCCCCAAAACACAGTTCTAGATTTCGCGTCCCCCCTGCTTTTTTTTTCAATAATATTCTTGGCACCTTTGTCAGCGATCTCTGTTTTATTCGAGCTGGCTTTTTGCTGTCCCCCGCCCTGATCTGTTAGTAGAAACCCCCAGTCCTGGTTATCCCAAGACCCTGGCTCCCCCATGTTCATTCTCGAGTTTGTCGCTGGCTTCTTCTGTCTATCTAGACCTATACAGTAGTTTGGAACCTTGCGTTCCTCTTGTCTTTGACGCATACCTTGCCGCTCTTTCCGCCGTATTATGACTTTCCCGGCCGCGTTTCCGCGACCGATATAAGCTTTGTCGTATCTGAGGTTCCCGCCCATACTAGTTTTTACCTGAGGGAGATGAGGCGGCTGCCAGATTTTTTGCCACGTGGGACCCCTACCCCCCATTGGGTGTGTTAATTTCCCCCCTGACTCTCCTTCCTGACATAGGACAGCCCCTGGTCCTGACAGTTTGTTAATCGATCCTGACTCGATCCCCACTGGTCTCAGAGCGTTTCGACCTTCGGGTTCTTAGTACTACTTACTTTCCACCCTAATTTGCTCTTCTACCGAGGAATTGGGGCCGCATCCGTGTATTCTCTCTTTCTATCTTTCCCTCGTATCATCATTCTATTAGTTTGGCGGACTATCGCAGCATCTTTCGACCCCCCCCCCCCCCCATTCACTTTTCCACCTCAGTACCCTCGGGTTTGATCATTCTCAAGAGCGTCTCCCAGCATTTTGAGCGCTCCCCATTCCCCTGGGCGGGCCGCCGCTTTACCAATTTTTGATTTTTTTGTGTATGTGGTGGTGACTGCCATGACCCTCCGTTGTGAGGTCGGGTGCGCTCGCGTTCCTGTTTTTTGTCCGGACTTCCCGGTGGGTTGTTGCGGGTGGTTGGCTCGTGTTCGTTGGAGGGTGCTGGCGATCAGATCGGGTTGTGGATTTTTTAAGGAATTGGGGTTCGCCCCGTTGCAGCAATATCGATCGCCCACGGTCTTTGCGAAAGAGATCGGAGGCTCGGGCGCGGTTGCTACACAAGCGATCTCTCGAGCCGGCCCCCCCTTTTCCCAACGAGGGCTTACTCTTTGTGCATTGAGTCAACTAACGGCGATCCGGCGCTTTCGGTGCAGTGTCCGTTGCCGCTCTCTCTTTCGGCGGATTTGCCCGCAGATTTTTGGTTTTTTGTTTTTTTTTTTTTTTTTTTTTTTGTATTTTTGTTTGCATGTTTGTGCACCCTTGTTAAACTTTTCCCCTGGTTCAAAGTTTGTTTGGTTACCGAGCGACATGCAGCGATTTTACCCCTGGCTGCAGCAAGGCGAGGCCCAGAATCCCTTCACCCGAACGCCACCTCCTTAGTGGCGGAGCCCGCCCCCGTCTTTTTCCTGCACCCCATCCTCTCCCTCCCACCCCCACCCAGAACCACTCCCCATTCGACCCCACCCCCCACATGACCCATACCTCCATGTTCCCATTCAAAGCTCACGGGCCAAGGGGTGAAGTCTATGGAAGAGCTGGCCGTAGGGCCCCCTTGATGAGGATTACCGACTCAGCCCACCATCCAATATTCCCGTCGAATTAATTTGTTCCCCGACAGGACCAAATAGCAGCATGTTCCATTTCTCTCCCTGACACCTGTGCTTTTCAGTAGAAGGTGTCTCTCTCCGGTGCCATTTTTTTTCACAGTTTCCGGAGGCGTCTTCATATTTGACCTCTAAACTGCTCTATTGTGACCAATAATATTCTTCCTGGACCCCTCCTGACTTTTTAAGATCTCATTGGGTAGATTTGATGGGTTGGTTCTTAGCGGTTTTTTCTTCCCCTCCGCCTCCCTGATTCGTTTTTGTTCTGATATAGCGGTTCTAAGTCGTCATCGAGATTGTATTGACATATGACACGTCCTTTTTGATCCTTTTTCCCACCCCGATTTCCATAGACTCTTTTCGGGAGGGTACACCCTATCTTGTAACTTTTTTGTCCCCCCCGGTCTAGGTTACCTCTACCCCCTCGCTAGAAGGAGTCCACTGAATTTTTGTTAGATTTCCCCTCTCGTCTGTCCCCCCATGAGGCTGAACGATTATGTGACTTCGTATTGGATCCCCCTATAACGTGCGGACAGCTTCCTGCCACCCCATCCTACTGTTTCTGTTCTTCTTCCCCTAAGAGTTTTCTGATCCGGAGGACCCGATAGGTTGTGCTCCCCCATTTCACCAAAAAGTTCTGGCGCTGCCTTGTTTGTTTATCATGGACGACACACTCCTTACCAAATGTGCCTGATCTTATTCTCCGTAACTTGAGTCCTTTTTCCCTATCATAGACTCCATATTGACTGTGGCTTGACCTCGCCTTTCCCCTCCCGGGTCAACTCGCATCCAGTTGATCACGAATTCTGAGGTACAGACTCTTGTGACGCGGCAGTGAGTTTGAATTACCAGAAATCTCCTCTCGACTTCAAATCCCCCAGTACTTATTTGCCTCTTCTGTTCCCATACCCCCTGGACCCCCTCCTAGTAGAATTTCCTTTTGTCCCATATTAGCCCCCGATTCACCCTAGTTGAAGGACATTGTGGGAGGCAGTCTAGCCATCGTGATTTTCAGATCCCCATGATGACTTCTCCCCAACCTCTCTAGCTGACCCCCCCCCCCCACCATTTCAAGATTGCAATGTGTAAGGGTGTCGCCCTTCATCGGTGGGCGCTCTAGCCAAGGGGGACTATCCCCCTGACGTCCTGGTCCTATCGCCGTGGAACCTTTTCCCTTCCTTCACACCAGAGTTCATTTGAGAGGTCGTCTACCGAATGTCCCCCCTTTCCCTTGAGACTAGATAGTGACGGAACTCCCGACAACCCATATTCCCGTCGAGCCGACCGCTATGGCCAGAGACGAGGGTTGTCGAGGATCCCTAAAACCTACTTTCCAAAGTGCAGTATTTGTTTCCGGTTGATAGTTGGTTCTCACCCTCTTCTGCGCCTAACAGTTATGTTCAAGGTGTGATGTACCCCCTATCACGCGTTTTGGACTTGTATGCTTCTAGTTCCCTTCGTGTTCGTGTCAGATCATGAAAGGAGTAGCCTTGCAAGTCCTGGTATGCCTCAACCTCTCAAATTTTTTTTTTTTGTTAACTCGACCCCTCCTGTACCAGTGTTACGAGCCCCCCCCTGCCTTTTTTTCACCCGAAAGTACAGCACACCACGTGAGCGTTGGCAACTGACCCCACCTGACGTACCTTCGGTCCCGGAGGTGCCCACGCCTCTATAATATGAAGCAAGTTTTTTCCTAGGTTCCAGTTTTACCGACGGGTACGTTTCTGCGGAGGGGGCGCCTTTAGTCTGCCTTCGTGCTTATTGCTGATCTCTTTTTCCGCGACGAGTTGTGACTTTCTGCTACTTTCAGATCGCCCTCGCAGACCGCGAGTTTAATTTAGTTTTTCATCATGTTTTCTCTCGCATCATCCTGGGGTGTGGCCCCTCTCGGGTAAGAGTGCGGCCACCTTTGTTCAGCAGCTGTGCCGGTACCCCCCTTATCTCAACGTTTTTGACCCAGTCCCCTAAGTAGGAGTTCCTCCAGGTATGCATGGACCCCAGGTTTGCTATACCGCAAGACCCCTCATTTTTTTCTTTTTTTTTTTGAGGCGACACCTTCTTACCTTGACTGAAGAGCGGTTTTTAAGGCGGCCCGTTTTGGCTAGTACGCTGGGAATTATCGACCTCCCGATTTCCCAAACCCCAACTACGCACGCGTCTTAGAATGCACAACTTTTAATGCCCCCGCTTCGGAGAGACAACCCCCTATCCTTAAGGTTATTTTTGTCTGTGGTTTTTCCTACTCACTTCTTCTCCACGAACTGCTCACCACAATGAGAATGCTCAGGAGTCTTGGTCTTCTTTGAAACTTCTAGGTCCCTTTCGAAGTTTGGGGTTACCCGGTGTCTTCCTTTTCATGAACCGACATATTCCCTCGTCCGTCCGGACCTTAGAGAAGAGGTGTCTATCAAATGCTCAGCCTTTCTTTCCCGCGATTGACAAATCCCTGACTACGACCCTCCTTCGGCTTCCCTGCTAGGGTAGTTTTTATTCACAACCCCAAAATCTCCAGCTTCTAACTATAGAATAGACCCGCCTGTGGAGGCCCCAGTCATGCCCATATATCCTTCGTTTTTGTGTCCTGATCCTGAGGTCCTCCTCGTCTGTTGAAAGATTTTCCCCACCTGTGTCCTTTGAGCACCCCTTTCCACCCTACTTTCCTCTCGCTCGAAACATTAAAAGATAGATATGAGCCAGAATAAGAATTTTTTTTTTGTTTTGAGATTATTATTAATTGTCTTCAGAACTTTTTGATGAGTTTTGAAGCGTTCGCTATTTGTATCCACTTGCGGTAGAGGATCTATGACGATGCTGTAGCTCCACAGAGACCCCCCGACTTCAGATCTAGACCCTAGCCTCTGTTTTTTCACTTGTTGCCTGTTCCAATATCACTCGTAGTTCGCCGTTTCGGTCTCATCAACCCACGGCCTGGCTATGATGCGGTAGATTTGAGACCTGACCTGCGCTCCATCCTTTCGTTTCGGATCTGCATCCCGTTTCGTAAGCCCTTTTCTTCCTCACATTTTTTACCCGTTGAAATTCGTTGCCTCCCTCCCCGACCAGCGGGCTGTAGCTTGGATCGGTCCGTCCCCTCATCATACCCCCTCTGGCACGGCTGCTGTAGTCGCCGTCAGCCTCGTTGTGGGCCGCCGATTCTCTTGCCTTTCACCAGTGTCGCTATTGTCCCCCTGTTCACCCCTCCCTTCTCTAGTTTCACCATATCCTATCGCATTCCTGTTGCTTGCGTCCGACAGTCAAGTCCCATGAGCCATGTCAGACCGCTTCTTTTGTTTAGTCCCTCAGTCATGCTTCCCACGTCCCTTGACGGGTTGTCGTATACACGTTTTCCAGGGCTATGTCCCGCACTGCGTCTGCCCCTTTACTGCGCGTCCGCCCGGACGACTTGTCGTATTTTCCATGTGACCGGCGCCGGGGTTCCGACGGTACGGTGCCCGTCCCTGCCCACTCCTCCTTCTTTACTGCATTTTTTCTGGTTACCACCTCGTCCTAGCCATTGCAGGCGCTCCTCGAGTTATCCAACGCACACCCGACAAGACTTCCTCTCTTGTATGCCTGCATAGGTCCTTTGGTACATAACCCCCTCACCCGCAATTTTACGTTCTCCCGTACGCCCAGTGACCCCATCCCCTCCCAAGTGTACCTACCCCATATCTTTGAGCCCCGCAAGGTTATGTGCCCAAGGGCTCCCCCCAGGCACACTCTTCTTTTTTGTTCGTGTTTTTGTCGCCGGCATCGCGCCAGGATTTTCAGAATGACTGCTGGGCACGATTTTCACTGCTTCCTCTCAGGCCATCCCTTTGCGCGCTTCGGGTATAATCGAACCGTGTCACGGCCCCCAGACCACGAATCGCCACCGAAGCTCGAGTCTTCGTACCGGTCAACCGCTGTCCCCGGAAGCTGAGACACCCCATGCTCCGTACTTAGCGCGGTTCGGATCCACCGGCCCCTTAGATTCCCAAGTATCACTTCGCTCCCAACGACCTGCTCCGCCATCTGATTCACCTCCCCCGCTCACTTTTCGAGTCCTCTTTTCTCCATTCCGACTAATGATTGTTCACAGCTGCCTGTCTGCTTGCCATGGTCTTTTTTTTTTTCCTTCGTTCCGGAGCGACGCTCTTCGCGCAACTTCGGCGGTGCCCCTTCCGTGTCGTCCTTACTGTTTTAACCGCCGACCCCCCTTTTTCGGACTTTCCTCCCAGTCGTCCCACCGGTGAACTGGTTCCTTTGCTTGAGATTGACTGGACTGTTGTGCGCCCACGAAGGAGCTTGTTTCCTTCCTTGATGGACTCGTCCTCTTCACCAATCGGTCCCGCGCCGTACGTCATCTTTTGCAACTCCTTTCCCCCCTTCAGCCCCGGTTGTCAAGCCATTGCTTCTCGAACTCCTAGACTCCCCCCCCGGGCCCTTTTCTTTAATACGTAGCCTGCCTGTTACCTAGTGCTTCAGCCCCTCGTGCCCAGCATCCCCCTACAGAGTGCGATTGCCCCTCGGTTCGCTTACCATCATATTATTCCTCCGTACGGACCTGATCTTGTACGTTTTCTCGAGGCCCTGGCAAATTGCGTGATTTCGACGCCCGTTCTTTTTCCCCTCGTGACTATTCTTTAGACCCTAAAAAGACTCCTCCAGTACCGAAGGTTTTCAGCTATGCGTTGAGAGTTATCTTTTTGTCCCCCCCCCCTACGCCCTCCTCATGATTCCTGTGTGAATCCCTTTTTTGCCTTTATTTCCCTCGTTACGCACATTGCTCGAGAGATTTTTCCCTTCACAACTCGACTTTTCCCAAGAAGGTCTTTTGAACTTATTACCATGTACCCCGTGGGTTAGAGACTATCAGGGTCCCTTAACCTCCTTCGATCCGATTGAAGATCGCCTTCTCGGTTCGATGTCATTTCTCCTTTGCAGCATAGGACTTTTTTCTTTTTTTGCCTCTCTTTCTGGTCAGCAATGTTCCCACCCCTCCTATTGCCCGCGTTTCCCGCAGTTCTTCCCAGCCGTATCTGCGTGCGTGAAGGAAGTTCTTTTCCACCCCCCTTGCCCCAGGCCCCTCTTGAGGTTGAATCGATGGTCCGATGTCGAGGAGAAGATGTTTTCCCCTAATTTGGCTGGTCGCACCTCCACGTCCGAGATCACGTTCAGTGCGCCTGTTAGAATGAAGCCGATTGACGACCAAATCTGCCAGCCCTCTTTCTTTTATTTTTATAGTTAGTTTCCCTCCATTTGTGACCTCCGCAGCGCGGTCGTTCAATAGCAAAGTTTTCTCCTGTGATTTGTCGCACACCCAGAATTTGCGTTTTGAGGCCAGTTGCTATCTACATATCCATAATCACCATTATTGGCACCGCCATCCCTCAGCCCCGTTGCCAAGTCCATCGTTGATTCGTGATTTCAGTAGGTATGAATCTGGGCGCGCTGACCGGTGCTTTGTTTTTTCCCGTGCGACTACTCCTCCCTTCTTGGGTAGCTGTCGAAACGCCCTTCGGGCAGCTATCTCCATTTCCCCGTCGACTCAGCTCCGCCCACCCCCCCAGCAATATTCCATAGGCCGTGTTCGACCGATGCTGCTTGTTCTCTCTCGCCCACTTCCCAGAACATCCCCCTGATCGCCCCTCCCCCGAATCCCCCCCGCACTCGACTCCTTTAATAGCTTTATTGGCACTCATTCTTCCTTAGGTTTTTTACTCTCCCCGTGGGCTCTGCCAGCGCGTTGCTGCCTTTTTTCATTCAGAACCGAAACTTCCGCAGGCTCTTGTTTCTTCTCCCCCGGAAAGCTGGAACGGCTTCAATGAGCCCACGCGTTGTGTCCCTTGTCCCACGCTCTTCCCCCCACTGTCGTGTCAGGCTGTCTTCCCTAGAGTTTCCCCTCCATTTTGCAAAACGTCCGCTCCCGCGCACCGAGATTTCGTTATTAGTCCCCTCGTCCTGTTACTAACGTCTCCCTTTCCTAAAGAGGTTTAGAAAGCTGTCGGGTTGGAAGATCTTTTCAATTATTTTGACAAATCTCAGCCGTTTAGGTCATTGTACTCGACCTGTTCCCTACTGACCTATAAGTACGTTCCAGCAGGTCTTGATGATACCACCGTCAATTGCCTGTGTAGTTACTCTACGAATACACTATTATACCTCCTTCTAGGTACTTCGGTTTTGCACCCAGCTTTGAACGTGTGTACCCCAGCATTTACCTCGTCTGCTTTGACTTCCCCAGCCTCCCCCTACTCTTGAACCGTTATTCTCCTTGAGAATTTTCCTTACCCGCCCCCAGCCCAGCACCCCCCCCCCCCCCCCCCCCCCCCGCCTGTGGTATCGCGTCAGAACTCTTAGACCAATCTATTCTTTCCCTTTTGCAAAACTGAGCCTCCGTTTTTTTCCATCTCCGTCAATCAATTACTGAATCAGGTATCCGCTATGACAGAATGATCCTACTTTCATGTTACTCTCCTCCCCCGTGTGGTAGGTGTGACTAGCTCTAGTCCTCATTTGCGCCAGCCCGAACCCCCCAGACGTTTCCCCCAATTTCCCCCCCCCCCCCCCACACCCCACCCCCCCCCGCCACGACACGCGCCACCGCCCCTCCCCCACCCCCCCACCCCCCCCCGCCCCCACCAACGCCCTCCCCCCCCACCCCCCCCGCCCACCCCCCGCCCCACCCTCCGCCCCCGCCCCCCACCATTCCCACAGCCTGACCCCCCCGCTACTCCCCCCCCCCAGCGCCCCCCCACGCCCCTCACCCCCACCCCCCCCCCCCCCCCCCCCACACAACCCTCCACCCTCACCCTTTCACCAACACCGCACATTCAACTCCCCCCACTACTTTCCTTTTGTGCAATGAGAGACCTTTAATGACATTTGTAGGGGTAACCCACGGATTCTCTCTCCCCCCGCCTTACGCCCGTAGCGTTTTGCGCCACATCTCAACATTTCTCCATCCCGCCCCCCCGCCACCGGTAGTTATTGTGCCCCCCGCGCCCATGACTCCACGAACTGATTATGTCTGACCTTCGCACCTTCCAGGCCTCTCCTTTTAAATGTCCTTATGTTCATTTGGATTCCTTTCTTTCTAGCCATGGCTGAGACGACCCCTATTAACGTTACATTTCCCATCACCTTCAAAAATGTATATACTCTCACTGTCCAAGAGTGAAGCTGACGTCCCTCCCCCTCACCCCCCCCCACCCCCCCCCCCCACACCCCACGCATTCTCACCCCTGATTTCCGGATAGAGCCTGTGTCCTACCTTTTTATCTTCGGCAGTCTTTGACGTAACCCACACACACTGTCTTTTTTTTCCCTATAGCGTCCGTATACCGTGATGGTACCCTTTTCCCCCCGATCAGTCCCATACGTTGCCCAACCGCCTCTTGACGGCGTGGGATTGACGTACTCTTTTCAAGCGGAGATTCTGTTTCTTTGCTACGAGATCTAATAAGGATATCATTTTCCACTTTCCCACCCTCATTTTTGTTCAGTCCCGACTTCTTTCCCTCTCACTTAGTTTTTGCTTTTCATCGCCAACCTGCCAGTTGCTGCCTCCTTTTCATGTTGTCACCTCCTTTGGTCCGTCGTCCATTTATTCATGCCTGAGCTTATTGTAAAAGGTTTTCGTACTCCGTCGGACCAGCTCTCTGTGGAAGCAAAACTTTGATTTCAGTCCCCCGCCATCTTTCGATCCCAGTGCCAGCTCTCCCTCCTCTACCCCTCCAAGGGAGTTTCCTTCCCCCCACCTGATTCCAATAGATTTTTCACGTCTCCATGCAGTTTACGCTTCTCCGCTCTGTACCCGTTCCTCCCTCTCCCAGTGCCGCTGTACGGCTCTCTTGCCACCCCGTCCTAAGACCCTTCGAAGTTGGTTCCCCTGGTCCCTGGTGGTTGTGTCTGGGCGGCTATAACGTATATTCCCACTTTTTGAGACCAGCCTGTTCCCTTACCTTTAGAACCGAATGTATGCCACGTCGTACCACCGAAGACTTTCGGTTTGTCAGGCCCGTACGTCCCCTCCACTCTACCCACAGTTTGTGGACCTCTTCGACGTGCCACCCTAATACTTCCACGCCTCTCTTTTGTTTACCGTCACACAAGCCTCTTAGTCTTGTGGTACTTCTACACGCTTTTTTCAAAGAAATTCCCCTTACACCCTCTATACTTGTACCGTTTTTTTTAGCAATCGATCTTCTTCCTCGTTCACGACCCGTGATTATCCTCCGTCCCCCCCCTCCCCCAGATTTCGCATCCCCCAAAGGCTGACAAGTTCCCGCGACTAGTAGCTGTATACATGGAGTCCTTCCCCCCCCCCTTTCCTTTCTATGGGCACCGAACAGAGTTTACCCTCATAGTCTCCCTACACGAGCCTATTCTCCTTAGTGGCCTGGGCAACCCCCCCTCGACCAGTCTATAACGTCTTCCTTCCCCATCCTTTTTTTTCGGTTGACCACGACAACAACCTCACCTTGGTCAGCGTTTTCAGTAACTTTCCTTTGATGCCCCCAGTGCCCCCTTCCTGCTGCCTTTAGACAACCCATAGTAAGGCGTGCATACTCGTCTTTCCTTAATTCGACCAGGTCACTTCTGCCCCACCAGAACTAGAATCTTTTTGTAAGTTTTTTTCCGGAGACGTTTGAATATTCTCTCTTACACCCCCCCAGTCCTCACCGGTATGTCCCCCAAGACACATACCTAGCCTTTCAGCCCCTGATCCAATCTCTGGTCCCCCCACCCAGAGAAGTTTCTTTCTCCTTTTTCGCGTATTGTGCTCTACCCCCCGGAGCATCCCCGCCACGCCCCTTTCCCTTTTTCCGTGCTAGAGTGTTCCGTAGGCATTTTGGTCGTTTTCTCCTATCATATCCCCTAACAGGGCTTTTCAGTAGATCCCATCACGCGTCGACTTTCCTCCCGTAAGCTTTCCTTCATCTTCTCATCGCTATTGTCTCTGTCTTCACTCTGTTCCCGACTTATGGGGTCTCGTTCAAGCGCCGTCATGCATACTGCCCTTCTCCCCCTCCTTTAGCGTCCCACGCACCCACAGTCCCCATTCCACATTCCACACCTACCAGCCTGCACGAGGCGATTTTGAAGTGCCCTTATACGTGTCTCCTGCCCCCCCGTTTAGGAATGGATTCCCCCCCTTGACGCGTTGAGACCACTCACCCCCTCGCATGCCCTGCTCCATCTTCTCTGCTGCCCGCGAGTAATATCAGCTCCCCTCCCCCCCCCCGCACAATTCACACAACCTATTCGACTATTGCGAACCCCCATACTTTTCATCTCCCGAGGACCTTTCCCCGTTCCCACTCTGAGGACGCGCATCGTCTCATGGTCTGCCTCTTGTCGGCAGCGGGTGAGGACACTAATGCATTTTGACCTCAACCTGTCGTTGTCCCCACTAAGTCCACCTTTTGCCTCTGTCACGGCCGGTTCCCTAACCCTCTACGAAGATGTCCCCCAATTATGCTACCGGAGAGACGTAGGCTTTTTAGACTCTTTGATACCTTTGACTTTCCCCTGTCTTCTCGACCGACCCTCTCCCTCACGAAGCGAACCGCCAGGGAGGGTTTTGACCTTGTTCGTCCACTGGCCGTTTTCGTGCATCTTCGTTATCCCCTGAGTAGTTGCCACACTCCGTTAATTCTGTCCGTGTTCCTTCTCGAGTTTTCTCTGTGATCCGTAGTTGGCTTCCCCCGTTTTCTCCCTTTTTCCCAGTCCCTAATGCCGTGCCAGTCTCTTTTACCTAAGCCCCTCATCCGGAGTTTTGTGTCCCCCCCCCCTCCCCGACTTCTATCTTTCGCCGACGTGTTTGCCCCCTCTCTTCTTTCATTGATTTTTTCCATCAGTGTGCACCCCCGGAACGAACCTAGCAAAAGCAGCTCCTTTCCTCTCTTTTTCCCACGCGTTCGCCTGCCGATGTTTTTGTTTTTTTTGCGCGCCATTCTTTTGAGGTCTGTTGTTTGTAATGACCCACTTTTCGCACCGCGTCCTCGATTTTCGCGTCTGCTCCCCCGGTATGCGATCCAACCCAGGAGTTGCTGCTGTGCAAGTGTCGTCCGCCTCCTTTGCTCGCAGCGTCCCTAACAGAGTATCTGATTACCTCTTTCCCTTTTAATTTACTCTCTTGGGTCGTTTCCTTTGTCGTCACGTAGCTCCCTCTTTTCCCTGACGACAGAGCCTCCCAGCTCTTTTGACCAAAAACCTGGAGAGTTAAGTCATCCGCGCAACCCCCCCACCTGCCATAGTCCCACAAAGTCTCCCCCGCCAGCGCGCATAGGTCTTCCCCATACGTCAGCTCCGGACGACCCTGATGTCTTTTTTTTTCCCTTTTCTTTTTTCTGCCAGTTGTTTTTTCTACGACTGCCGTTTGACCGCGGCGGGTAGGGAACCCAGTCTGTTTCAACATCGGACATACTGGGGGGGGGCCAACCCCCACCCACCCCACTACCACCCCCCACAACTCCCCGTGAGGGACATTTTATTTTGGGGCAGAGGAGGACAGGGTTGCTGAAGGGGGGCCGGGGGTCGGGGTTGTTTTTCGGGAAGAATTGACATTCACACCTTTTTTAGACAATGTTTATTGCATTCTACACGATCAATTCCTTCCAGGCGTTCTTTTTTCGAAGCAGAATAGTTCAGTACTGAAAACTGAGATGCTGTTTTAACTTTTTCTCCTTTCCGAAGGTGCCCCCCCCCCCCCCCCCCCCCCCCTGAAGTCGTGTTTTTTTTTTCCCCACCTGCTCGATATGGTTGCTCCCCCACCCCCTCTGCGCTGGACCAATCCTGTAGCGAGAATTCAGCGTGTTTATACCCGAAGACCTGCTCCCTCGGCGACCCCCACGTACCATTTTTGTCTTTCCCATT
>Ga0179593_1719710_pt1 | contig 12531 bp, 15 predicted proteins | sample CZODoug2_1_08_16_FD_185931 | JGI IMG/M metagenome (GOLD analysis project Ga0179593, IMG submission 185931) | Vadose zone soil fungal communities from Angelo Coast Range Reserve, California, USA - CZODoug2_1_08_16fungal (PacBio error correction) | ecosystem: Environmental > Terrestrial > Soil >... | reverse complement strand
CCCCGGGCTTCCTCGGCAGTCACACTTTTCAAATTCCGGCGGTTGTGCTCCTCCCTGGTTGTGTTGTCTTATCTCGACGCGACAGTCATTCCCCGCTTTTCTCCCTTGGCCGCCGCTTCTATATCTCTTTTCGCGCACCGGCGTCCACGCGCTGACTCCTTTGCGATTGAACTCCCCGCCCGACCTCCTTGTTCTGATGCGAAGGGTACCCAAGCGCTGGCTCCTCCCAGATCCAAGCCTCTTTGAAACTGAGTTCTCTGCCTGCAGTGTCAAACTCTTTTTCTAAGAACGCCATTATTTGTCTTAATTTATGTTCCCAGGCCTGCCTCCCCGTGGTTTCTTCGGCTTGTCTTCTTGGATGTTTTTTCCTTGCCAGAAAACTTTTCCCTCGCAGTTTGTCTCTATCCAGGTGCCCCGCGAGCAGACCATAGCTCTTTGGTGATCGCGCTCCGCCTGCACCCTGGGTGCTCTAGTCGGTCCCGAGCTCGTTTGACCCCGTACCGAAAGAACCCCCAGCTTTATCCCTTGCGGCTTTTCTTCTCGCCCCCCCCCTCGTCTCTATTCCGGAGAATTCGATACTTTCTCGACAACGGGTACCCTCTGCGAACAGAGTCTTCCGCTTCGTTCTTGGCAACATTTTTACCGACTCCACGAAGGGCACTGACTCGCGCCAGATCCCTGCTGAGGGTTTTTTTTAAGCAAGGATGATATACCCGTACGACCTGTCCCTTTCGGTTATACACTGCCTTGCAATCCCAAGTGTGCCGCTCCCTAGAGAAACGTCCAAGGTCACTCTAGGATGGTGATTTTTCCCGCCGAATGTCTCCCTTCCTTAATAAGAACCCTATCGCCACCCTTCACGAGGCTTGACCTCCTACGGCCACCGTGAAGATGTTTGTCCCCCAGTTGAGCTGCTCCCCCCCCCCTTAGGGGACGTCTCCCTTTCCACGCACAGGTGGGATAACCTACCCGAGGTTCTGCCACAGCAGAGCCTTCTTTCCTACCCCGTCACCCTCCCAGGCAATCTACCCCCCCGTACGCCGCCGTACCCCTTCATATTGACCCGCTCGTGGTCCACCCTCCAGCTTTGATACCAACTGACTTGCCATTTTTTTTTTTTCAGTCCATTTTCTCTCCTCACTGAGTGAGATCGCCCTCACGAGGAGTGTATTCCTTCTTTTAGTTGAACTGAAGTGAAAGCGCCCTCCGACTTCCGGTGCCGGTGTCGATGTTTCTACAACGCCCGTTCTCCTAGAAGAATAGTTGGCGTTGAGCCACCCCCCCTTCTACCTTCCGCTTTTGGCCCCAGTTGCCCTACTGTTAGGGTCGAGTCAGATCGACTATTCATGCCGTCCCCATTTTGAATATAAATTCGGCCTTACCTACCTGCGACAATATCACTGTAGCATTTGGCACAACCTTTTCCAGCCTTTTTCTCGGAAGACCTCCTTTGGAAAGCCCACCCCTCAATGTTCCTTTTAATCCAGACTTCAATGGGAGATGAGGGAACGTCTCTTTACCCCTTATCGACCCGGAGATTCCCGGATCTATCGCAAGGGACTATTACTTGTACTGGATAGAGACCCGGACTGCCCCCAGCTAGTGTTGATGGCTGGAGTCCCAGGAGAGCTTCATTCTTTCACCTAAAGGAGCCTCAGAAGTGCTTGCCTCTTTGAGAAAACGCCTAGGGGCGCGATTGGATCACCCCCCGGTCAGGCAATTCCCACGCCCGGAGTTCCCCACCATCACAACACTTACTCGGACTGATTCCCTGGCTGACCCAACAGCCGCGAGATGATCGTCGCTTGCCAACCTCCTTACTTCGGCATTGCACAAATGCGCGTTCGCCATCCGCGTCCCTTCCTAGGTGTGTGGGGGGTTAACAGCGCTGAGCGCGACCGGCCCGCTCTGAAGGGCCAGACGGGCATCCTCTCCTTGTGTCTTGACGAGGAGTCCCCCAGCCAGCTCCCCGAGATTATTCGGCCCCCCTTGCAACAGTCCCCGGAAGTCCCCTGACCGAATATTAGTGCACTCTGTTTAGCCCCCTAACGATCTTCCCTTTCACCCCAGTCCTCTAGCCTACGTTGCGCCCCTCTTGTAGATGCCGGCTGCTGAGAGGACTCCCTTAGATCTTCCCTTGTTTCCGGCACTCAGCTCGGCCGCACCGAGCTTCAGCACAGCGGATGCTCCCGTAGTGTTCATCAATTCCACCCCTCGATTCTCACCTCCCGTTCTCCCGGGATTCGTCAGCTTCCCGTAGAGGCACTGCGTCTTCGTACCAGCGTCCTTGCTTTGTCATCTTTGCGCTCAGACAGGCCCGCTGGACCTGGCACGCGGGGCGAGTTACAGGCATGCTTTCCCCTTTTGTCCCCCGAGACTAGGAGTTTGACAAGACAGCTCCCTACGCCGAGTGAGCCGATGCGCACTGAGAAGTCCGACCCTCCCCATTTTAAGACAGGCTTCTTAGAATGCGGGTTGTTTTTAAAATGAACTTCCGGAAAAAATTATCCTGTTGCCCATCCTGATGCAGGAAAGGTTGTTAGAGGAGATCTTTCGAAACACCCCGAAACTGCAAAGTCCCAAGGGGTGAGGAATCCGTGGGGGTGGCGGACCCACTTCTCGCCTCCCGGATAGTTTTGCCAACTCGGCACTCTCCGAGAATCGATCTTTTTTGATGCGGTCGTTTCGAGTCTGAGTCCCCCCCGACTAGCATATTTGGATAAACAGGTGTGTTCATCTATGCGCTTCCAAGCTCTCTTTTTTCGATTCCCCCCCTCCCTCCAAAATGGGGATTCCCAGGCTTGGACGCCAGCCGCCGCGCGAACCTCTGCTATCTCGAGGAGAAGCCCCTTCCTCAATGAGAGCGATGGTTGTAAGGGCGGACCCATTTTTTCAGGAGCGAAAGTGTCCCTGCCACCCGCCCGTCACTCTTCGAATTCGAGTGCACCTCTGAGGGTGTCCAGCGACTCCTTTTTCAGTGACGTCCCCGGATCCTCGATTCCCGGGGCACGATCTCTCCCCCCTCCCCTCTTTGTTTGTTCTCCAGATCGTGCCCCCTTTTCTTGATACGTGAGTCCGGCAGTGCGGTCAGAAATCGAGTCTCCCCTCCCGCAGCAGGCGTGCCCCCCCCCCCGAAATTCGAACTCGTTGCCTTTCTTGCCGGCCATTGCGTCCCTCCCGCGCACTGCCTTTTCCCAAAGACCATCGCGCTCTGGCTGGCCCCATTTTCTCCTCGGAGTTCTGCGCGATTTTCTCGCGGATGGGCTTAGGTACGGCACGTCCTCCAGGTGTCTTCGTGGATCGAACCTTCTGCACTTTTGCCCTATACCATTGTTCTACCAGCGGGATGTGGCTCCTTACTAGTCGGCTCGTCTCGGCACAACGCCACATAAAAACGGATTGCGTCGGCACTCTCCCTCATGAATTTGTCCCAAGAAATCCCGTGTTTCCGATGAAGGGATTCCCCAGCGGAGGCAGAACAGGTTCGGCACTTTTTCGCTGACCGGGACTCGCGTCGTCTCCTCGACCAACCGGCATCGACGGAAGGAACTCCAAGCCCCTGCAGAAGCCGTTCAGGTTCACACACTTCATTGAGCCGCCCCTCCCGCGACGTTTCGGTCGAGGCCCGGTTTTTTCGATAGACGCGCCACTGCTAACGCGCAGGCCGACCCTGCTGAGAGTCACCGCCTCCGAGAGTGCCCCCCCCCACACGGCGCGTTGGCCCCAGAGGGAATGTCCGTCCACGGCAGCGTTCTTTACTCTCTCACAGTTTTACAAGCTCCCTCTAAGAAGCTATTTCCGACCGAGATGCCTCTCCGCGGCTGACTCTCGTCGTAAATCATGTTTCTCTGTTGGAGATGTCGCGCATCGCGGTTTAGGTGAGCATCGCGCTTGCAGCTAGTGGTCGTCCCCTGCCCCTGAGTTGCCGGAACTTTTGCAGATCCGAGGGTAGTCCTTAGCACGCCCCGGCAGCACCTCTGTTTTCTTTCCGGTCGCCACAGTCATTTTCCCAGCCTTTTAATTGTTTCCTTCGGATGGGTATTCGCCTGGTTGTGACCCAGGTTCTCGTTTTCCTACCTGACTGGTTGACCTCGCCGCGCTGGGTCCGCTTGCTTCTCTCGCATCCCCCTCCTCCTGCAGATTCGGTGAGCGTTTTACGTCAGGTCGTTTCGAACTAGCCCCCCTTCCCCGAGCTGCGCAACCCCCCCCACCATGTATCGCCCTCTTTTTCCCCCTGCATGTGGGCGCCACCCTTTTAAGTACTGGATTTGGATTCTTCTTACGATCCGCTCGTTTCTTCATCACGGCTTTTGGCAGCCATTGTGAAGAGGACTTCCGTTGATGTGTCGAACCCCTTCTCTGATGAAGGCGCCGTTTTTTTCTGGCTTTAGTCCCCCCCCTCTGGGGAGGGGATCACCGCGGCATCTCGCCGCCTGCCCGGCGCGGTCTTCAAGCCGTGTGCCCTCCCTCGCAAGAGAGTCTCCCTGCAGGCGGTTCATTCTGTCCCGTACGCCATTCCGGTCTTAGCCCCCCCCGTGCGCCGGGTCCTTTTCCCGCCGGTTCCCTCTTCTTGGCAGTTGATTTTGATGACATTTAGTGGATTGTACCCCCTGCATAGTCTGTCACGCCTCGATCCCCCCCCCTTTCAGGAGTTCGGACATGCTACCTCCTGGTAGCAGTCTTGTACGTGCCTTGCGGCCCACTGGGAGAGGCCCCCTGCATGAACAAATCGTTTTTCCTTTATTCCAATCACCTTCCCTCCCTTGTAATAGGCCACCGCGCCTTTTCAACGACGACGGTGACCCCGGCGTCTATGTCGGCTCCCGGTCGGACAGGCACCGACACGGCCCCCTTCCTCTGAAAATGTGCTTTTCTCTTGGCCGTTCAACTGCCCCCCCCTACAAACTATCGGCTTCCCAGGGGCGATCTCACCCCCCAGGCGGCGGGCTAATACATGGACACACGGGCACCTTTTTCTCGCTGGAGGGTCTAGCGCCTCTGTTTTCCCTTCTCCGTTCCCCCGGCGTAATTCCATTTTTCCATGCCGGTGCCCGGTGGAGTGTACCAGGCGGGCCTTGCCATGAAGGCGACCCAAGTGTCGGTGATCCCCCCGCTTCCCTTGCCCGTTAAGTACCCCCCTGCGGGTTTCGAACAGCGCCCCGTGAACACCCCACAAGCTTCGTCCTGGCCGGCTCCGGTAACTCTATTGTGCGCTGCCTTTTAAGAGAGTTCCCAAAAACCCCAACCAAAAGGGCGTAACCTCACGCCCTCCCCCCCCCTGACTATGAGAAAGTTCAAACGTGGCCCTCATTGCGGCTTCCTGTATAAACCGGGCCCCACAGGGACGGACGTTTTAGGTGGCGCTTGCCTTCACCCCTCCTCTCCTCTCTTTCTCCTGAACGTGTGTGCCTTTGGAGCGCCTTATCATACGCCGCCCTTTCCCCCTTTGAAGTGCTTCGCATGCGTTTTCTGAGAGAAACTTCCTTTGGCGCCATTGCATCTCCTTTTTATCAGAGGTCCCTGCACGCCTCTAGGCGGTTTTATTTCGGTAACCTTCCACCGTCCAAGCATCTGGGCGCAGTCCCCCTGCGGCAGTCTGCGAGGACATAATCGGCGAGGGCGGTGTTGGCCTCCTGCCGGCACCTTTCGACCCGCCCACAACCTTCCTGATCCCTTTGCGTTCGTGCTTTACCTCCCGAACGCCTCCTGAGCGCCGCGCGTCCCCAAGGAACGTTCTTGCTTCATATCTCGTGATGGCGGGCGTGCCGATCGCGTAAGCGCAGCGTCCGATCGAGGCCCGGTCCGCTCTGTTTCCTGGCGCAAGGCACTCCTGCGGTACCCCCCCCTCTTTCTTCGAGCCACACCGATGTTCGGCGTCTCGTTCAACCGACCGCCTGAGTCCCGTCGCGTTTTCGGCTGTGGCGCCGCATAATCCTCCCCCACGAAGGCGTGTCCTGCAAGAGGACCTCCGCTGGGCATTTCGTGAGGAGACCCCATAGTAGACCACACCACCGACTCGTCCCTCTCCCAAAACCTCCGCATTTCTTTCACGTTGTGGACTCGTGACTTTCCCTTTGATATTACCCTCTATTTTTTGTTGCGAGTGATCCAGGTCAGTAACTTTCCTCTCCCCCCCCTCGACTTCAATCCCCCCCCCCCCCCTCTTTTTTTTCGTGAGAGACGTTTCCCCCTGTTTGTTTTACTGCTAGGTAGCGCGCCGTGCAATCCCCCCGACCCCGGAAGACGCTCCCTAAAGTCCCTTTTTGCATGTCTTCCTTTTAGAAACGTCCCCCCCGCTGCAATCCTTTTTTTCTGACTAAGCGGGCGATTTAAAGACTTTTACCCCCACCAGGACCCCCCGTGGCCCCCTTCCCCCTTTATGAGTTTTTCAGTAAGTCTACCCCCCCTCCCGTCTCTTACTTCCCGTCGATTCCATAGCGGACGCTGCGTTGCCCCCCGATTCGCTCTGCTGCCCCACTCATTTCTTCCACGGTCCTCGCACGCCGGCTAATGAGCGCTTTCCCCCGCAGACGTACTTTGCTGCCTGCTCGTCCCGCCGGCGTGGCCTTGCGGTAAAGCCTCCTCAACGCTCACCCTTATTCCTTTGCCCCCCGGTGCCAAGCCCCCCCCCCTTTATCCGTGGGTTCCCTTTTGACCTGCCTTTTTTTTGGGGGACGGGGGGACCGGCTCCCTTTTCCCGGAGAGCGTCTTTCTGCTCAGTTCTCCCCCCCAGTCATACACCGCGGCGTCGTATCCCCGCGCGTCTCTTCTGCACGGCGCCTTCTTCAGTTGCGCCCTGCCACTTCCTGCCACGCGCCCCAAGACAGGTCTGCAGTTTTACATGGCCGGCCAATTCTGGGCCACACGGCGGCCCGCCATCGCAGATGATGTTCCTTCCCACGATTGATCTAACCCTCCCCGTCCGCCCTGTACAGTGGTTTGGGGCCACTTTTTTATACACTGAATCCTTCGGCCCCGTTTTTCCCGGGCTAGAGACACTCCCTGTCACTGCGTGGATGGTGAGGGAGTTCCTCGACCGCTCCTGAAGCGCTCGTACTCCCTCACCCCCTCGCCCCACGCGCCGTCTTTCCTCCGATACGCGGCCCCCTCTTTTTTTTGAAGCATGGTTTTCACGGCTTTTTTTTTGCGAAAAACCGACTTTTTCACCTGGGCACTTTTTTTGGGTTCCAACGACACGTCCTCTTCTCAGCCCTCTCCAAGGCCCCGCTTCCCGTACACTTTTTTCATCACCACCCCGGCACCGGCTTAAAACAGGACGTCCCCCGCCTTTCCATAATCTGTACTCTCGCTAGTTGGTAAAAAATTCCCCCCAGCGAGCATTTGCCATTTTCCCTTCCCTGCTTCTTCTCCGCCCCTCGAGTGAGGCACTGAAGCCGCCGAGTTCGTGTAGGCAGTATGATTTTCTTGACGAAGTTGAAAGCGCAAGAGAAGTTTGGCCCTTTTGCCCCCGGTTTTCTATGTCTTTCCGCCCGCCTCCCTCCACGCCGAGCAGGTCCGCCCTTGGCCACCGGCGCCGTTTAGAGCCACAGGTCAGGTGAGGGGATTTCCTTTTTCCCCTGATGTTTGTCATCCCTTCCATGTTTCCCCTTTTTGGCACCGCAATTGCCTACAATCATAATGAGAACTACATTTGTAGCCTTGTTGGTCCGTTCTGCTTAGTGCTCTCGCGGACCTTCCTGGCAGGCCCGATCCACTTCAATGTCCAAAGACTTCACTCGGGAGCATGATCTTAGTGAGAATTATCGTCCGTCCCCAGGAGGACTGCGATAGCGACCCTGAAGTGATCAAGGGGAAGTTCTGAGCCGAGGTCCTGCTCGATGAAGGTGATGGCTTTGTCTCACCGGATCAGTTAAGGAGCCCTACTGAGCCGGCGGCGCCTTGCCGTGGTGCGCCCCCCTCCCCCGAGGGACTCTCTGCTGGATCACTCCCCCTCTCCCCCCCCTATCCCGTTATTCCTCCCCAGCCAAAAACTTTTTTGACTGACAGCTGGGTGCCAACCTGGCTACACCACAGCCTAGATCGAGCTTCTTCTCACGACATAATCCCCCCCGGTTGGGTCCGCCCCCACCGCGTTATCGGTTCCTTTCCGCGGCGTACGCATTGGTAGGTGGTGGTTTGTTGAAGCAGCGCTGAGAGATTCGTCGCCCTGACGGTCCCGGAAGCGCCCGCGTCTCTGGTCGATCGAGGCGACTCTACGACCGCAGCCCCTTTTTCTCCGCGCTTCTTCTTCTTATCGGCACAACCTCCTAAAGACTTCCCTTTCCCTATTTCCTCCCTTGCTCTTTTTTAGACTCCATCGGGCACAATTTCACCCCATGTGCAGATCGATCCGTTTTGCCCGCGCTATTCCGGTTCTGCTTTTGTGCCGGTGACTACCCTCGATCTTCCTTTCCGGCAATACTGGGGCATCGTTCATTCCGAGCTGCAGCACAGCTCCCGCTCACATCGGACACCCTCCCTTCGATCATCATCCAAACAGAGGGGAGTCCCTCACCGCTCTTCATCAGCTCCTTCGAAGATAGTTCTCTTACAGCTTATTCGCGCGGAAAAGGTGTCGGGCGATCGACCGCGGCCCCTCATCAAGTCGTTTCTCTTTCCTTCTTAGTGCAACGCCGTTCTTGGTCCCCGGCTCCCCGCAGCGTGATCGCGAGCGTGCCGACGATTGAGCGGATACTTTCTGCTTCTCACCGCACCCTTTTTTTTTCTCGCTCTGATCGGCGCATGAGGTGAACCTGCCCTTCTCCCCAATGTGAGTCGTGCTTCCCCGTTCGTCCTCGGCCAAGGTTTTTTTTTTCTCTTACTTTCCCTCGAAAATGCACGCCCCGGGGTTCGGCCTCCTGTGGCGACCTCATCGTCGGCTTTAACTGGATTCGGCCACGGCAGGGCCTCTCCGGTACGATTCTCCGTTTTTTTCTTCTTTCGTTTGCCGCTTTGGCGGGGATTCCCCCGACTAGACTTGATCACCTTTGTCGTACAAGGTATCTGCGCTTCCCCCTCCCTAAACGTCGGGTTCGATTCCCATCTCCCGCCCAACCCTGGGGAATGTTACCTCCTGCTTGTGACCCTGCCCAGCCGCGATTGAACCTCGCGATCTGCATCTGAGAAAGCCAGCATCTTCTCCGTTGCACAGCGTGCGGTATTCCGCGTAGGAGCGCCCTCGCAGCCCGCCCGTCCCCGAGGTTCGAATCCGTGCACGCTGCTGTGTCACAGGCGACTAGATTCCCTGGCCCCACACCAGGGACTAACGTATCAGCTCTTCTTTCACGATCTCTATCTTTTTACCTTAATTTTGTTGTTGTTGTCGATCTCTTCTACGCGCGGATACGTGTTTCTGTGGCCGGTCACTTCTGAGTCGCTGTGACACACGCCCCGGCGTGCACGCGAATTTCGTAACTGGGACGTCAGCGGGCTCTTCCTCCACTCGACCCGCATTTGGTTCAAGTCCCATCGCGCGCATGGCTGGCATTTCCTCGAGCTGCAGATGCGCCTTGGTTCGCGCCTCGCGTTTTTTTTAAGAAGGAGGTACGGCACGTCCTCCCCCTTTTTGGAGCGGGGCGATTTTGCTGTTCCGCTGGAATCTGCAGTACTACCCTTTTCCACCCAGATGGGGATCCCTTTTTAGTCGGGCTCCGCAGTCGCAACGACCGCTTCCAACGGATAATCGATGCTGAAGATCGCGGCCCTGCGTTTCAAACCGACATCCCTGAAGGATTGCCACCCTCGTTTATGTAACACCGGGGTGGTGCAGCTAACGGGTTCCGCAGCGCCGCGAACCATTGACTGCTCGACGTCTGGCAACCTCCACCCACGACGCCGTTTCAAGCACACCTCTTCGCCTCCACGACGGTACGGAACCTGTTCGATGAAGCGGTCGGCGCCCCCGCGCAGCGGCTCCCCCTTCGGCTCAAGCTGCGGTCACCGCCGCTCGAGAGTGCCCAGTTCGCGTTGCCCCGAATGACCCCTCCCCCGCGTGCCAGTCCCTGTGATGGCCGTTGCGAGCGCCCCCCTCCTGAAAACGATTCAGCTCTACAAGAATGCTGCCGACGTGCCGACAGGCGCGGCTGTCAGCAGTCGTAAACGATCTCCCCTGCCCCCCTCTGTGTTGCCTGCTGCGCGCATCGCGGGTGTTTTTGAGAATCGCGCGGTGCGAAGCTCTGATCGCTCCCCCCTGAGTGCCGGAAACCCCCCTTTTGAGGGTAGTCCTCCCCCAGCACCGCCGGCAGTCTGACATAGCGCTGGTCGGCTTTTCTGCCTGGGGGTGAATTGTTCCCCGATGCGGCTTAACAGAGCCTGTTGTCGACATAGGCGGTCTCGTTCTTCAGACCCCGAAGGTTGGCCTCTTCCGAAGAAGCGCGTTCAGCTGCGGTCTATCATTATGGCGGTCTTCTTCCTGTGACGAGTTATGGACCCACTAGAAAAGGGTCTCTGGTCTTTGACTTGAGTGTGTGGGATGTTTCCTTTTTTCGTGGGGGAGAGGGGGGGGGGGGTTTGCGCTTTCCGTCGCAACTCGCTTTTTCCGACGCGCTCCGCCCCCCCACCCCCCCCATGCGTATTTCCTCCTATGGGTAAACCGTCCAACGCGCATGTGGGTCTCCCAGCCTCAGTACTGGCGTGGATGAGTTTTTTAGCGACGATCCTCTTTCATCACGGCTGTTTTCAGCCAGGGTTGAAGCAGTAGCGCAGTCCGTTTGGATCGGTGTCGAACTCTTTTTTTTGCCCTGAAGTGCGCTTTTTTAGCGCGTTTTGAGCAAGGTGAGTTCCAGTCTGTCGGGGGCGCCCCTTTGACGCCGGCGCGTTTCCCCCGGCGGCTCACGCCCCGCCACCGAACGCGCCGTGTGCGCCCTTCAACGCGAGAGCTCCCCGCGGCGCATCGCCTTTTACCCTTGACCACGGCACTTTGCGTCTCCCCAGCGCGGGGTTCCGGCGCTAGGCTCCCTCTCGTCCGCAGGCGAAATTCAGTTGAAGTCCTTTTTATGAAATTGCCTTGATCTTGTTCCTGCCAGGCTCTTTTCAGAACAGATCCCCCTGGGTCGGGGCCCTGCTACAGTAAGGTAGGCTTGATGATGGTAAGGTGACTTTTCCCACAGGGAGAGGCCCATGGCCGGCATGCCCCATAGCGATCTGACTCCCCACGTCTAAACCCGGCACCGCGCCGTGGCCGGACATGCTCGGAGTCAGTCATTTTTTTTGGTAGCCGCCGTCTCCCCCACTGGCCATTAAGTGCAGACACCTCTAAACCGGACCCCTTTTCGGCAACTGATCGCTGCGCTTTTCGGCACGAACGAAAATCATACTGCCTACCTCGGTCACGAATCTCACCATTTTAGGAGTATTTTTCTACATGGGTTTCCCCTCGGACAACACGATGTCAAGTCCTTTCTCGCTGGCGGTTTTTCCCACGAGCAGCCTCTAAGATGGCGGTCTCTTCGTCTATTGTGTAGGGGCCGTTGGCGTGTACGTCCCCGGCGGGAATTGCGCGGCTGGCCCGGCGACCTCGAACGTTTCTTTTCCCACGGGCGTGGTGTGCCCGTGAACGTCACCTTTTTTTTTTTTCAGCGCCACGGCCTTGACCAACACCAGCTTCGCGGGGGCCGGAGCGCCGGTCAAGCGGAGTGGATGAGTGAGGAGTAAGTAGTTCAGTCGGCGGCGCACCATCCCCGCCCTCCCAGCCTTCGACGTGACTGTTTCGCCCCCTGCGTGGCCCTTTGCCGGCATTGCTCCCGGTGTATAACCGGGCCCACCGGGACGGACGAGGTTGCGATGCCACCGTGGCTGCCTGCCACCCTCGTGATCTGGCGCGAAGCCCCCGTGTGGCCCTTCGGTTCTCGGCCTGTTGCCACTTTCCCGCCCCGTTGACGGCCTCCCCTTCGCAGCGGGTAAAGTTTCCGGCGCAACTTTTCGACGGAGCAGTTGTTCCGCTCGCTGGTTTGACGCCGCGGTGGGTGGGTCTTTCCTTCTCCGTTAGAACTCACGCTCTCGGTCTTCGCCGGCCCCCGGGGCCTTGGCGCGGCGATAACCCTCGTCCCTTGGCGGCTCGCTGTGGCGCGGCCGACGCAACCTGTCTTTATCTTTGCTGTTCGGCTTTGAAAACGAAACGCCTCTCGCCGCCGTCCAGTCTCCACGTGACGGCGGGCAGTCCTGTGAGCGCTCCCCCCTAGCCTTTGCTGGCGGGGGGCAGCTAGTGTGCCAGAGGCCCTCGCCGCGATCTATTGCCCCTCCCCCAGGTTAAGATTATGGATCTCGGCGCAGGAAGCCCGCGGCTGTCCCGTTTTAAACTGCCTCCTGAGGCCCACCGATCCGGTCCGGCGGTCGGCTCATAGCCGCCTGGAGTCAGGCGCGTGTTCAATCTTCGGTGCAGCTGCGCTTCACCTCCCCGCGTGCCGGCTGTCTGGCTGCTGTCTCGGGGATTTTTTCCCGCGGCGACGATCTTTCGACACCCCAACTGAGAGCTGGTCTCCGAACGACCCCCTCCCCTATTATTGCCTGGTTGACTGCCGTGACTTTCCGGGT
>Ga0179593_1694986_pt1 | contig 12531 bp, 10 predicted proteins | sample CZODoug2_1_08_16_FD_185931 | JGI IMG/M metagenome (GOLD analysis project Ga0179593, IMG submission 185931) | Vadose zone soil fungal communities from Angelo Coast Range Reserve, California, USA - CZODoug2_1_08_16fungal (PacBio error correction) | ecosystem: Environmental > Terrestrial > Soil >... | reverse complement strand
CTCTTCGCCTTCGACTTCAACCCGTAACATTTCGCCAGTTATCGAGAAACTCTTACCCTCGCTGCCGGAGGATAGTAGCTCCTTTGTTTTGGAGCGCCGCCGAGGTTTGACCCTTCCCCCATGGAAAGCAGTTTCCCGAGTGATACCCCCCTCCCGTCTTATCCATCGTTCTCCCTTGTTTGGGGGATGTTGTAGGCTTCTCTTTAATGTCCTCCCCTCCCCTTAACGGTTTCCTTAATGGTGAATGGCGTTCACCTTGGGAAACCTCATCCCTAAAATACGTGCGCTTCCTGGCTTTTCCCGACGGCCACGGTCCCTCCCCCTTCGCTGGTATTCCTTTGCTACGGGAAACATTCTGTCTCCTGTGCACGGTGGCGCTCCTGGCTTTCTCTTGATGTGCAGCCTTCCCTAAGTCTCTTCCGGGGGGGTGGATTTTTCAAAAATTGTGTGTTTCCCTTTCCGTCAGCGTGATGCCAGTCCCCTCTTGCCACCCCAAGTAACAAAACTGCTCCTTTATCCTCTTCGAACGGCGAAGCCAATTGACCCTCTTCAATTGTCTTACAATGGTGTTATCTCCAGCTTGAAGGAAATCGTCCCCACCCTTTTCTCCAGAGTGTTGGACCCCCTTTTTCTAACTATTCGGGCCTGGGGTGCCCGTACAGTCCCCCTTCCTGGGGAATGGGCTCCCGCCCGGCTTCTCCAGGAGATTAAAGATGGAGCTTTTAGCACAGGAGCCCTCTTTCCCTCAAAAGCAGGGTCCCCCGACCCCGACGCCTCTGATTTCTAACATCCCCTTTCCCTCCTGTTTCCTATAAGAAGGAATCCTAAAGCCATGTTTCCCCGGGGCTCTTCGAATGCTTGCGTCTTGCAGCCCCCTTCGATTGCGACGAAGCCCCCCCCGGCTCCCAAAGCAGTAAAGTATTTCCACCTTCGTCAAATAAGTACTCCCTTTACGAAATGGTTTTCTTTCTCCCTCCTTCCACTTTTGGCTATTGTGATGCACCCGTAAACGCCACTGAGCCGCACGAATTCCTCTTCGAGCTGTCAATCCACTCTCAACTCGGACACATGGAGTTCTCCTCCAGACATTAGAGAATAAGATTCTCATTTTTTTTCCTTCCTTATCATCCACCATGATCGGCGTCCGTCTAAAATGGGCCTCAGCCTGACGGAACAGCTTGACTCCCGCTGCAACTGTCAACTCTCCGCTCCCTTTTTCTACATCGTTCGCCCACCTTCTGGGTCATGCTAGAAGACCTTTTATTCTTCTCGCCCCGATGCGGTGAAAAGCCCGTTTTTTTGATTGCTGCACAGAGCCCCCTTTGGATCCCCTTTCTGGACATCCCGCTTTTTTCGCCAAATATTCCATGCCCCCCCCTTGTTCCAGGTGTCTACGACACAGCCCTTCATCGGCTTTACCAGGATACGCCGCTCCTCTTTTCCCGGTGCTCTCACAGCGGTTGCCGCTATATGACTTGGAAGAAGGCAATGACTCTGAGACCCGAACAACGGAACTTCCTGCGTTTCTGCTTGTCCGCGAGAGAAGTCTCCCTCAACTCCCCTCTTTTCATTATTATTTTTCCTGCCTTCGCTTTTCCTTTTCCCCCCTCGCTTTGATCATCGCAATGAAGACGTTTTCCTCCCCCTCCTTTCCTCACGCCTGACAGGCAAGTTGCTCTAGGCACTTCTAGCTCTTCCTCCTTCCTCCTGTTTTTTTTTTTCTCGCTTGCCCCTCACCATTGCATTCTGGTTTTCTGAGTCTGGGTGAGCTTTCCCGAGGAGCTACATGCCCGATTTCGAGCTCCCAGCGCTCCTTCTTCATCCAATTTTTCTCCGGATTGCTTCGCTTTTCTGACGTACCGTCAAATCCCATACTCTTTTCCCCTTTGTGCCTTTTTCCTTTTTTCACGCATTGATGAGTTTCCCTTTCCCCTGTGCAATTTACGGACCAGTAGACCCCTCTTTTTGCTATGGGTTCCCCTCCATCGCTTTATCCTTCAACCTTTTGATTCGCGCCGTGGAGTCTTTATCTCCCCCCCCCTTTTTCGATCACCTGGGCACCATTTTGCATTTCCTCTTTTCTCTTTTCGAATTCTTGCCAAAGGCCCTGTTCCTTGTTTGCCAGCAAAATAAGGGCAGTTCTTATTCTTCATCCGCATAGCTCTATCTTTCCTTTTCGTCGAGCAGTACGCCACTTGTCCCTTTTTCCTGGGGCTCCCAGAAATGTCTCCATGCCGCCCTGCGACGTTGTGCAGTTGGTTTTTTTTTCATCGCGCTAGGCATCCTTCTTTGAATGTTGCCCCTCCTTCCCTAAGTTCAATAGAATGCACTATCCTTTTATTCGTACCATTGAGATCCCTTCCTCCCCGGCCATGAAGAAGTTCCCTCCTTCCTTCGAGTCTTCTTCGCCCTGCGTTTTTATCCTTAACAGGTTCCGATGAAGTTCCCACTGGGCGATTTCTTTAGTCCCTGTCCTCCCTCACAAGCTAGTATGGCGAGACGTCCCCCTTTTTTTTCCTGCCTCTCTCGTTGAAGTCATTGACTTCTTTTTTCAGGTGAGTCGGTCTCCCTCTTTCCTTTTTTTGAAGCAGATTTGATCATCGGCTTTGAGGAACTCCCTTTGGTCCCGTGCTAGAGGCGCATCGGTTTGATTGCTTTTTCCTTCCCTTTTCATCCTCGCGCGCTTGCCTATCGACAAGCCCTTCCTTTTCCGGCTCGGGCCGAGCCCATTTCCGACTCTTTGACGAACTTTCACCCCCCTGGGCCATTTTTCCTTTTCCCTCAGCTTTTCCAACCACTTCTGTTGTCGTTAGTTCCTTCTGGGTATGAGTGACGTGAAACCATTGTTTCCTTCGTGATTCGCCTTTGCTTCTCCGCCTCACCCTCCATTCACCCCCCTCGCTTTTTGTGCTTTAAGGATGGCCTTGGCCAACCCCTCCCAAACAATTTATAATTACTCCCGTTCTGCTTCCCTTCCTTTCATAGTCTCCAGGTCCGCGCCCTTTTGCTCTCCTATCTGTTGCCACTATCCTCTTCCAAAGAGAGGGACCGCCATGTATTCGACAGCGCTTTTATTTTCGTCCCCACGGCGTGGCACACCGTCTTTTCCCGCGTTCCAAATTAACCATCCTATGTGGCTATTCTTCCCATCCTACATTTAGAAGTTGAAAACAAGCCCCTCTGCCCCTCTGGCTCCATTTTTCCGCTGGTGGCTTAGTCTCTCCTCGGAAACGTTGAATTTAGCCCTCTTTTTTTTGTTCAAGACCGGGAGAGTTCTCCCCCCTTCTGCGTCAGATCATCCCTTTTCTTTCCCCCCATTTCGCGTTTCTCTCCCCCTTTTTCTTCACTGGATATTAATTTTATATATGCTGCCTTTCTTTTTTTTCGGTGCCAACAGTTGTTTGGTTGTGAGTCTCATCAAGTTCTGTTAATATTTTTCTCCCCCCATAACCTCGGTCAAAGGATATAGCGCCAACCCCTTTCCCCATGAGCGGATGATAGCTCTCCACCTTATTTTTAACCCAGAAGAGTTCTTTCGGCTTTAATGTCCAGTTTCCTATTTTCTCCCCCCATCTTTTTCGCCAAACTCTCGCTCTTGTTTCCTGTCAGAGCCCTTACACTCCATAGCCCTTAAAGGTTCTTCCCTGTATTCTCGTTTTTCGCGACAGTCCACACCTTTCCCAGAAGAAAATAAGTCAGTCCCCCCCTGCTGTTCCCTTTTTCCCCGACACGGCCCCCTGTTGTTTTCCCTGTTTTCTCTTTGGAGGCATATCGCCCTTTCCCAGATAGGGCACCCGTTTTTTTATGACTGTCCAGAAGGCAGAAGAGAGAGGTTGTTTAACCCATTTTTGGAGTTTTTCCCCTTCTGCTTTCCCTCTTTATTCCACACTTATTTTTCCAACCCCCCAAAAAGAGACTGATGTGCCATGTCGAGATCATTTCGTCCCTTGCGGAAGAAAAATACTACCTCGAGACTCCCAATGGGTCCCCCCCGATCATACAGGATTTTAAGGAATCTACCCCCCCTCCCTCTTCATCTGAACATCCGCTTTCCAATTCACCTCTTCCGTTGTTGCACGTTTTTCGTTTTCAGACCCTGAATGGGTTTTCCCCCATGCGCTTTCAAGTGTAGACTTCGATCGCTGCTCTCATATGACCACTCCCTTTTTCCCCGACGTGCCTCGATGTTTTTTCGAGCCATGGCAATGAATCTAATTTCTCACCGCAATATGTAAATCCTTTCCTTAATTATTGCCTTGTTAGATTACCCTCCCCCCCCCCCTAGCCTACGCCCCCCCCTTTTTAAAAAACCCTCCTTACGGGCAAATCTTACCCTCTTCCCGCTCCCCAGCTTTTTTCTCCATGCGTTCCCTCCCTTTTGATGGCCCCCCACTGATCCGAACCTCTCTCCACCCAGTCGTATTCGACCCTTTCCCTCTCGACTCCCCCCGGTTCCCGTCTTTCATGTAGCGACTTCTCCCCTCCCCGCTAGTTGATCACGAGTCCATTCGGATCTTCTCCCTTCCCTTCCAAGGTCCTCCTCTACAACCTGGCTTCCGATGGCAAAGGAACCTTTGAAAGCAATCTTCGGCCGCTTGCAGCACCTTCATTCCTTCCCTCCCTCCCCAGGTCAGAGTCGTCTCTCCCTGCTTTCACACATACCAAGAGTTAGACCTCGTTACTTTCCTCCCTCCGGCGGGTGTGCAATGCTATAAGATTGATCTGTCCTCCTCTCGTCAGCGTTCTCCTCAACTGGAGGAAAAGGGCTGGCTTCACTCTTTTCATTCGTAGCCAAAATCTTCTGCCCCTTTTTCCAAGGTCTAGCCCGAAGCTCCCCCCTCCCTGCAAAGGTTCGCCGCTTGCCCAACCTTGAGAGAACCTCCCTGTTCTCTCCGTGAAGTCAAAAGGTGGAAGATCTTTTCCCCTTTCCCCCCGTCCCACGAGTTACCGATCTCTTCCCATTCTGGGTCGGGATGAGTCCGAGCTCTAGCCTCAATCACAATGGGATTATTAAGACTAGACTTGCTCGTTTCTTCCCCCCTTTTTTCGTTAGATACCTCTCATTGACTACCATCTACTCACCCCGCTCCTGCTTGTTCCCCCCTCCGTAGAGAGGCCCATCTATCTTTTCCCCTCTCCCCCCTTTTTTTTTGTCGATTTCACGCCTAGACAGTCTTTTTTTCTTTTTTTGGATGAGAGTGCGTCTTTTTTGTCATTGAGATTTTTCTTACTCCCCCCCCTGACCCTTTAATCCGAAGCTCAACCGCTCTAAGGCCCTCAAACTTCCTTCTTTTGTTGCGCTTTTCCCCTCCTTTCGGCCCGAAATGACGACTCCCCACCGAGCTTTAATGGTCCTTCTTTCTCTTCCCCCCGTTTCCTTCTCTTTCACCGGTTTTGCATTTTTTTTTTGGATTTGAGCGCAACTGGGTCTCCCCGGCGTCTTTGGAAAAGACGTTCTTTTTTCTCGAAGCTGATATCTTGTCCTTGTGCACCATGTGGCATGAATATTGTCTTCTGCTTCGTACAAAAGCACTTCTTTGATTGTTAGACCCTCAGTGTCCGAATCTATCTGTTATCGCCCCTTCGATCCTGACACCCTGCCTTTGAGTCTTTCCTTCGGCTCAAAGATTGGGTGATTTTTACCTTTGCGACTTGAAGTTGTGAATGCGGAGCCCTTTTCTAAGACGACCCGGTGATGTGCCCCTTACTCTCTGCCTTACCCTGCCGAGCAGTTTTTTACTCCTCCCCGATACTTGATGTGAATCACCCCTCTATGAACCGTTTTTCCTTGAGTGCCCGTCCTCTTTTTTTTTACGCCCCCTTTTACCCCCCTGCGCTTTAACCTTGGTTCGCGCTCGAACGTATGCCTCGTTTGGAAGGTCCTCTTCCAGGATTCATAACACTCCCGTAGGTACTTTGCCTCGAAAACCATTCCTTCGTGATTTCCTAGTATGTTTGGCCTTCTTTTCCCGGTGCTACTCGGGTTTTGGAGGCTCCTAGATCATCCCCTGAAAAGCAGATGCGCCTCCAGTTTAGATGAGGAACTTTAATTTTCTATTCATTCTTCCGGGCCCCTTCGAGTAGTATTCGTGTTTTGACCGGAGACCATCGCGCCGTCTACCTTCTCTCATCTGTACCCTCCTGCCTCGGCCATGACCGCAATCTCCCGCCCTTTCACCCAAGGCCCTTTTCGCTCTTTTATCTGAAACTTCGTCTGCTTTTTGTTCTTCTAACGAGGCCTTGATCTTGAAACCAGAGGTCCCTACTCTTTGCACTTGCTTCCGAAGGAATTCTCCTCCCCTTCACTTCCTCGCTTTTTTTTTTTTGCTTGAATAACGCTCACCTGCCCAGCGGCCCTCAACCCCATTTTTAAGCACTTAGCTTCTTCTTGTCTACTTTCATAGGCCTCCCTGTTTTTACAGGTGACAGATCCTCGTTTACTTCCCAATTATCCCCCTCCCTCTTTCCCTGGTGCAAGGCGCCCTCTGCTTTTCGCTGATTGTGGAAAAAGCTCCTACCCCCTCCAAATTCCTGATCATTGCTCTCCTTTCTTTTTCGGACCTCCTCCTTCCACACAAGACATACCACCCCATTTAGACTTCCGAAGAAGATGGTGATAGTTGATTTCTCCCCCAGTCTTTCGCGATGGTCAATGTCCCCTCTCTTTATTGATTGTTCTCTTTTCACTTCTTTTTAGTTCCTCCTTTCTTTATCCTCAGGTGCTCTTACTTTTTTAGTCTGGAGCCTACGCCTCTATTCTAATTGTCACCCCACCCCCCCTCAGATCTTCCGTGGTTGTTTGATATTTCGTATATCTCTTCTCTTATAAAAGTAATTATTCTCCCGAGAAAAGAGATATCTCTCCAGTCCCCCCCCCCCTTCGTTAGATGCCCGATTCCCCAATTTCGTTCCTCCCCCTGAAGAGGTAGTTACATGCCAGCCGGAAGAGTTGCATACTCCCATTATTTAACATCTCGTTGCGGTTTAGTTTTTTTCGGGGGGGACTTTTCCCCTCCTCGTAGGCAATTTCTTGGTTATTTCTTGCGAGAAAGTGTCACCCATTGTCGAAGTACAATCGTTCAGCTTCGGCGGTCCGCTCTGGCTTGAATATTGAGGCCGTGGTATTTATACAACCCTCATATCGGGCTTCAACCTTCTTTTTTCCCCGGCCCCCGTCCTGGCTTTATGAACTTGCCTCCTCCTCCTGCTATTGATTCAACCTTTGCTCTGTAACTCCCCTTTTCTCCTTACCCCAAGAACCACCAGCGATTTTTCCCCCTTTCTCGAAATTAAGGCGGAATCCCTCTTCGATCCCTCCACTGTGTTTCTGTTTCCCTCGGACAATTCCTCGACCATAATTGTTTTAAAGAGAGGGCAAAGGACCTCTTGTGGTGCCAACGTTCGGTTCCGAAAGATATGGAGGGTATGTTCCTCTCCCCCCCCGATCTCCATTATTTCCAGATTTTTTGATGTTCTCTCAGATACGGTCTCTAGCTGAACACTCATTTTTCCCCCCCCAGAAGACCTCCTAATGATGGACCATTTCGTCTTTAATTCCAGAGGACAATTCCTCACTAACTTTTTCCCCCGGCAGAATCAGCATAGGCTTTTATCTTCCATGCCGCCTCTCCTCCCCCTCGACAAAAAAGACGGCTCCGGCCCCCTAGAACTACCTTCTCCCTTATACCCCTGTTTTTCCTCTTTCGCCTTATGCCCTCCCCATGGATTGTGACAAGACCTCCCCCCGACCGCGCACAGAAGTATGACCCTCGCCGAACCCTGTACTTCCCCCTCCCGGACATCGGGCGATCTTTTTAGTTGACCTGGATGAACGGCTTATTCCGAGGATAGAGATACCCTTTGGTATCCGCGCCACCATGGAGAGGTTCTTAACAAGTGTTGTTCATGCCATGCCGCTTTCTTAAAATCTTTCTCCCCCACTTTTCACAACTTGCTAATTCCGTGCTAGGCCACCCCCCCTTCACAGAGTAGACCTTTATCCCGTGACCGGCAGGGTGTGCCTTCTCCTCTTTCCGTTGATGCTCGCCCATTTGCTGCAAACATCCCCCCTTCTTCTTGCTTGCAAATACGCATTCTAACTTCAGCCAAAATCTTCTTGACCCCATTTTTTAACTTCTCTCCAAGCCCGACTCTTTTTTTCCAAGGACCTCTTTCCCCCCCATTGGTACACACAACGCCCCCCCCCCCCCCCCTACACAGCTCTGTTCTTCCTCTCTCTGCAGGGCAACCCGTTCTTTAGAATTCCTCAGTCTTTCCCCGCAAAAACGGAAAGCCTACTTTTTCGTATTAGCGTCATTGTTCGAAGCGACTCCCCCTCACACTCCCCTCCTCAGTCTGCTTCTTCTGAGAGTAGGAGCCCCCTTCGCTTCTTATACGTCGAAAGCTACGACCCCTCTTTGATGAGTCCATGCTCCGTTGTTCCCCCAATCTCTTTCTACTGTGCAGAGTGTCCTCCTCCTCACATTTGCATTCTCTCTAGGTCGGGTGAGTAGCTTTATTCTCATCTAATCGAGTACTTCCCTGACCTGAGCGAAGGGCTTTCTCCCCCTTCCTTGTAGATGTTCCATGAAGACGACCGACCCCGCCCCACCTCTCTTGCCGTGGTGCTTTGGTCTCAACGCCTTAGCGTTTTCCTCTACCCCCGTGTCCACATTTTCCTTAACCAGCGCTTTGGCGTTCACCTGGGTACCATTTTGGACAGCGGCGTATGTTTCCCCTTTCCGGTTCCTCTGGAGAGGTTCGGGCCCTCCAATTGTGAACCAACATGTGAGGCCATGTAATTGTTTTTCACCTTCATCTACGAGTACCTCCCCCCCCTTTTCTGCGGCGCACATCAGTTTTTTTTTTCATCAGATGTTTTAAGTCACCTTTTGATTTCGAATTGCACACCCCTTTCTTCTCTCCCCGCGAAGGTCCGCCCTCTTTTCTGCCTCCATGTCGAGCCCCCTTTTTTTTCTACTTTTTTTAATTCCCGTGGCGAACGCGTTCCGAGTCCTCTTCCCGGCCCATTTTGAACCTTCTCCGAGCAGGTCGGACCCTGACAGTCCTTGATCTCTACCTACTGACTTTTTCCCCGTTTAACAATTTTTAATCGGTCTCACATGTTTTTTTTTTTTTTTTCCCACATGAAGATGGAGGGAGTACAGATAGCCGCTTCCGGCTCCCTGGATGGTTTGAGAGGCCGCTATTTCGGTATTCTTTTCCCGCACTTCTGGCTTACCTCTGGAGACGACCAACATTTTTTTTCTTTCGTTGAGGTTACGTCAGTTTCCAGTATTTTGACCCTTCCGTTTTGCCTGTTCTCTGTAGGCGATTTGTTTCCCTCCTAAACATCTTCTGATTTCTAGCCGATGCTGTGCGGACTTTTCATGATTTTCTTTACTTCCTAATATGATACCCTCTAGGATAGGGGCAATTTCGTAGAGCGCCTCTGCCTTGATATCGACAAGTCTGAACTCATTGGCGATCGGGTCCCTCCATACCCATTTTCTGTCAGGGAAAAAAGGCCCCCTCTGGGGATGGACCGCATACCACCCTTCGGAGAATGGTCTTTGTAATTTAATTAAGAAGGATGAAGTGCAGGTTGAGTGAACCTCTAAGAAGATGGTTAAGAAGCGAACTTTCTCCCGCCTTTTCACCTGTCCATTCTTTTGCGTTGAAGCTTGAAGACGTAACTATTGAAGTGGACGAGCGACAAGCAAAAACCTTCAAGAAAGATTCCCCCCCTGTCCCCTATCTCTCTTCAGGGTCGGGGGTGGGTTGTGTGGGGGGACGAGGAGTCCCCTTAATAGGCCTGCCCCCTTTCCTTCGAAAAGTTTGCAACGTCAATTGAGTTTCCCGGATCCTGTTTTTCCATACCCCAGCGAGTTCGTTTCTTTCCCCGTGCTTCCCGTTCCTTTCTCCTAAGCTTTTGGCACGGATTTTGCCCCCCCTTTTTTTTTTGTTTCTTTTCCCAGTTATCGCCTCCCTCCTCCGACCCCAATTCCACTGTCCCCCCCCTCCCGACGGGATATATTCCCCCGACCGACTACCAGCCCCCCAGACCTACCCCACGCGCCGAGATTGGCCTTAAGACGATGGTGAGATGGAGTCAACTCGTACATTCCCATTTCTAGTTACTAGACAGATGACCTCCAGGCTTGGCGCCCGATACTTTGGCCTCCCCTTTTGCTTTGCCTCCTTCCCTTGCGACCTAATGGACCCCTAGACAGGCTCATGCTCCCTTTCCAACTGTTTGTCTTTCTGATGAAGACATCGCACTCTCTTTCGTTCCATCCATTTATAAAGTAAGTTTTCATTGAAGAGAATAGGACCCTCGAGATCTTCCTCCCCCGGAAGGGTATATCCAGATGTAGAGAACCTTTAGATTTTTTTCCGCGCCAAGCGCGCCCTGCACTTTCTGGAACAATCGTCAACATTCTATTAGACCTGTTTCGGGATTTTGTCCTTGTTTGTATTTAAGTAAGACCCCAGCCTCCCGTCTGCATGATCATTTTTCTATCCCTGAGGGTAATGATTGTGCCACATAACGTTGGTCTCAAGAGACATTTCCGAAACCCCCCGGACTGTCCAGGACACGGCAGTGACCTCTGACGGACCGACGGTAATTCTTAGGCCCTTTTAAGAAATGCTCTTTCCCCCTGTTTCTATACCTCTCTATTTTTCCCCTGCGCGTGCAGAGCATCCGCCGCTATTCTTTTCCAAATTTTTTTCTGCCGATGGCTTTTCCCAATCTGCCATTTCCTCAATCCCACTCCCAAAAGCGACGGATTCCTTTCGATCTTTTTCTCAATTAGCGTGCCGGATAAGCCGATAGTTCCCTAAATGTCAACGATGCATAACTGTATATTTCACCCAACTAAGCTCGCCTATTTTTTGGAAAATAGTGCCCCGGCCCCCCGATCGAATGGTGTGTTCACTCCTTTTCAGCCTTTTAATATGGCTTCATTGAATTCCAATTTACGAAACTCCCCGCTCTACAGATGGAGCTTTTCCATCTGATCGCGCCCCCCCCCTCTTATCTTCACCTTCCCCGTGACTCCTCCCCTATGATGACCCCCCCTGAGCCCATTCTTTCATCCCTTCAAATTTCCTCACTCCCGCTCTCACGGCGGTTTTTATATTCCTTTTGGCTTTTAGCGCAAAGGCATCTGCCCCCTTCCAACTTTCATTCGACCACCGCCGTCACTTCCAACGATTCACTTCTCTTAAACTGTCAAATGGTTTTTTCCCTTTTCGTAGCCCCTCCTGGCATTTTTTTGATGTCCTACAGCCTCAAATCGCCCGCACCCCTCAAGATCCTCCCGTCGAGACCGACACCACGTTTCCTGCTAAAGTTTTCCCCATGCCATCCCTTTTCTCTGGCCCGCATGTCCAATTCACTGGCGCCCCCCATCTCCTTATCCGAGATCATGAAAAGGTACCCTCCCCCCAGCTAGGAGTTCAAAACATTCAACGCCTCACCGTATTTTCCCTCCTTCCGGATGCACAACGTCGCAAAACGTCCCCCCTCCCCCTCTGTGGCGCGACATTCTTTAAACATCACCTAGTCGTGAGTAGCTTCTCCGACCTAGGTTCCCCTTCCTGCTCGCCGATTGGCTGCAGCCGTCAGTTCAGATTTCTTGTCGCAACCATTTGAGGGCTGGACAACTTGTTTGACCATCATGAATTTCCTTCTCTCCTCACAATCTTCTGGCCAACACATCTACACGCGCTAAAGCTCCCCGACCTTTCAACTATAGACGATGGACTGGCCCGTTGCTCCCCTCGGTGGCGACTTAAGTGCCGGTTTTTGACTCTCCTTTTTTTCCCATCATTTCCGACGCGCCCACACTTTAGCGCTTGGGGGTCTTTGTCTTCGTCATCTAGCGAACGCCAATCACTCTGCCAGACTTGAGTATGGTTTTGCTTCTTCCCCCTCCCTTTTTCCGCTTCGGACAATTTCGTTGCTCCAATGCTTGACGGAGATTCAACCCACCCGCTCTTAACACACGAAGTCCCCCTGTTCCTTGCGGCCAATATATCTTTGCAGCATATTGTTGTCATAGAGCCGGCGCTTCCCCAGTTCTTGGTTTCTCTTCTGTGTGAGTAGCTTTCAGTCTTCGGATCTGACTTCCACTTCCGCACTAACAACGAGCTCGTAAGACAATCCACTCTTCCGATATGATTGCTTCGCTTCTCGATCAGCAAACCACCCCCCCGATCTGTGCCGCTCGGGCGCATTTCTACGTCCTGTCCGCAATTAAACCGTTTTGCACCACCCTAATTTCGACAGCGCTTCCCAACTGGTTTCCCAGGGCCCCTGGCGCTGGGACAAGCCGCTTTCCTTTTCTGGGATAGAGTTGTTATCCTGTGTTTAAGGGCAGATTTTTTCCGATTCTTTCCGCATTTTTAGTCAACTCCCCTTTTTCTCCGCCTTTAGGATATGTTCAGCCCCTCGGTGAAGATATAGAGCCTTCCATTCTTTTAGATCATGAACTTTCCCACTTTTTCGGAGAGAGACTCCCATAA
>Ga0179593_1485693_pt1 | contig 12531 bp, 17 predicted proteins | sample CZODoug2_1_08_16_FD_185931 | JGI IMG/M metagenome (GOLD analysis project Ga0179593, IMG submission 185931) | Vadose zone soil fungal communities from Angelo Coast Range Reserve, California, USA - CZODoug2_1_08_16fungal (PacBio error correction) | ecosystem: Environmental > Terrestrial > Soil >... | reverse complement strand
GTGTTGAGGTTGATGAACCGGTGTTTTACAACCCTCACCCCTTCATCGTTTTCCGAGCCTACCCCCCTCGCGAACGTTTGGTTTTTCTGGACGGTAACGTGGTTCCAGCGACAATGATGGCATCCTTTATGTTAGCCCTCTGACCTTCCTTTCTGCTCCTCAATCGGCTTCCCGCGGGCCGGCCCCCCATCTTCCTGCGTTTCCAGCTGTCTTTTTTCCCTCCTTCCTTCACGAGATCCTCCGCACTAAACACGTTTATTCGAGTTCTTTCCGAATTGGTACCGTGCCTGCATTTGATTTTTTCCTTTTTTTTTCGCACTTGTTGTCAGTTTTTTTCCCGGGGTGCAAGTGTCCCAGAGCTCCCCCGTGCGAGACGAAAGGGGGCGTTTCTGATTCTTTGATACCATGGCCAAATTGCCTGGGCAGCCATAATGACGAAGTCTGCCTCATCAAGGTCTTTGGGTAATTCCTTCTTTTTTTTTTTTTTTTTTTTCAGGATTTGACGCGAAGTTCTGAAGATTTCCCCAATTTTTCTCACTCGGCCCCTACCAACTTTCCGAGATCCAGACAGATTTAGCTTCCTGTGAAGGCAGCCCGTCTCGAACACCCTGCTCGAGAATTTTGCATCAGGGAGAGCAGACCTCGCGTCTTGCCTTTTCTCCCATGCCTTTTCGTTCCAAAATGATTGCATTTTGAACTACGTCCGCCTGTATCCCGAACTCCCCGTGAACGCGCCATTTATCTTAGGCCTTTGAAAGTTACAGGCGCAGACAAGTTTTCATGCTCCTCTCCACTCTCCGTTTCATGTATGGCCGGGATCCGACAGCGGCCTACGACATAGCCATCTTGCTGACGTCTTCGACCCCCTTCTTCTCCTGCCCGCACCAGGCGTTTCGAGTGGGTCTGTTCAGGCCTCCTTGCTTCTTCGTTTCTCTTCCTCGGTGACATGTCTTCATGTTTTTGCGCTCAGCATGGTGTTGGTCCTTCTGGCGATGGTCGATGATGCCTTTTACACTCTTTCCTTTGCCTTTTCGAACCCTTCTGAATTCGATGCCTCGTCGGTTTCCCCCTGGTGTTGTCGTTTACTTTCCTGCTTTCCCGTTCTGCCCACCGGCGTGTTGTTTGATCCGTTTTCCGCTCCGCGCCCTCCGCGGTTATTCCTTTAGTCCTCGATTCTGATTGGCGTGACCCGTTTTCTTTTTTGTTCTTCCAACATTTTTTTGACTTCGGCCCTCCTCCAGTACTGCTCGTTTGGCTTGCGCACCGGTCATCAAGGATGATTTCTTCCTGACCCTTTTTCCCTTTTTGTTTCATTTTCCTGCCCACCCCCCAATCTGTCGTTCATCGCATCGGTTGAAACGTGTTCCGTCTCGTTTTACCCGGGCTCTCGTTGGGATTTCCCCTACTAACGGATTCCCAAATCTGGAGGGGGTTTTTTCAGCCGCCACGTTTGCAAGACGTTCTCCCATCCTTTGCTTATTTCCCTAGGCGGCCAATCAGATCCCCCGAGGATAAGAAACTTGTTTTTTCTCCGGTCCCTTCCTTCCTTGGCGCTGGAGTCCGACAGTTTCCGGCTTAAGATCGATTCCCCGTTCGACCGAGGGCACGGCTAAAAGCGAGACCCCCGGCTTCGAGTTGTTCCCTTCTTTCCCTGAATTCTCGAATGACGTTTTCCGCCTTCAGCCGCTGATTGAAGTCTTAAAGGCCCTCCGCTGGTTCCATTGTGATACATCAAGAATTGCCAACCACGCTACCCGTTTTTTTTCTCGATCCCCACATCCAACAGGCCCCCCCCCCCCACCTGTCCCGCGGCGAGGCGTCCCAGCGCGTGTAACTCTCACTTTTCCCCGCCCCTTCGCACGCCCTCCTGGCTCCACTGACATTCCCGACGTCTCCCCCTGCTCGAGGTGTTCACGATTTGGTCGCGGCCTCCCATAATTGGGACCGAAAATGGACGATTCTCCACACCCCTGTTCCCCATCTTGCCCCCCAGGCGGCGACGCGTGGCGGCGATAGGAGGAACGCAGAGGGCCCCTTTTGAGGGTTCCCTTCCCTGTTGTGTTTTTTCCGGAATGTTGTTTTGCGGAAGCTTAGAGGGCTGGCGGTATTCTCCTTTTTTCTAGTGCGTCCTTCAGCTTCCGTGCAGCATTGTGGTGCCTTCCAATGCCGCTTGGATTTCCGTCAGCAGAGCTTTCCCCCGTCGCCTCGGTTGTATTGGGTTTGATTTTTTTTTTTTTTTTTTCTTATTTGTTGTTTTTTTTTTTGTTACTGTTTTTTGGTTTTTTTGTGCCCTGGTGTGACTGTCGCCTATGAGCCCCTGCTTCCCATGATTACGTTTTTTTGTCTTTGGAGAGAAACCCCGGAAGCCAGGTTTTCCCGTCTCGTCGTCGGACGGGAGGCACCCCCTTCTTTCTCTCCCCCCTGCTTTCCCATGCTGCGCGTCGACGTCTCGAAATCGATATGAAGTTTGAGAATGGTTGCCGCCGATTCTCCCCCCCCCTTCCCGGGAAACGATCAAAAATCCAATGTTTTTCACTTCCTCATCTTCCCCCACGTCATGCGTGCGTTTGGGAAAGGTCACGCTTAAGTTTCCTTAGTCCATGAATTTTGACGATTTCCCACCCTTTCGGGGTTGCCCGCAGCCTTTTGCGACTAGAGATGCCGTCTCGGCCCCTCTAGGTAACTCTTCGACCCACCAAGTTCTTTTAGGGAGGAACTTTCGGTGTATGTCGGCCATTAGCGTCGTGTGTGGTAAGGCCGAGATCTTCGACCTTCTTTTTTGGCCAGTTTCCCCCCATCCCGTGGGTGACCCAAACGGCAAATTGTTGATTGGTCAGCGGTCCTCCCCCTCGCTTTTTATTTTCCCTCCCCATCTTTCTCTCTCAGAAGTCCCATAGGCCGTTGTTTGAGGGCAGACCTAAGGAATTGGCTTTTCGTTTCTTGTTTTTTCTACTTTTCCTTTTTTTCCGTAGTCCTGCTCTGGACAGCGCCTTATCCTCTTCCCGATGTGGAAACTCCCTTTCTCCCCCTCCTTGAGAGCGACGGGAGGCACTTTTCCAGAAGACAACACGCTGTAGAGGAGCAGAAGGAGCGGCCGTCTTCTGAACTCCCTCCTTCGAAGGTTCCCTTTTTTCACAACTCTTGCACTCCTGCGTGGTATCCTCGCATGACCCTCCCTCTGGAGCTTGCGGAGACTGTAGCCGCAGAGGTAATCGGGATTCCATTTTCGCACGCGGTTTTGGGCGTTCCTCAAATCCCCGATTTTGTTTATGTTTCCAACCGGAGCTGAGCGGGCGCTTAATTACGCCAAATAGTCTTGACCAACATGCATAAGGACCCGCACTTACCTGCCGCCTGCTTCTTTTGTCTGGTACGGCTGTACGATCGATATTGAGTGACTGAACCGGGCATAGGGGTTTATCCGCTTCTCCCCCCCCCCCAGCCCTCCCTCCTCTGACTTCCGATCGTCATCGGACAATGTTACTCAGAGTTCTCAAAGGAGAGATGGAACTTTCCAGCTCCTATGATGCACCTCTGCGTCATGCGCCGCCGTTACGTATCTGACCCACATTGGCTACGGTTCTTTCGTGACGCCCCATCTCCCTTCCATAGCGAGCAGTTACCGCTCGACGCTCGCAGGCGATGTTTTAGTTTCGATTCTCCCTCTTCTCCTGCGAAGGGCTTAAGGTGGACAACGGTGCATGGCGTTTTCTACCCTTTCACTCGCCGGATGATCACTTTTTACTTCTTGGGATTGTCGTGTTGTGAGCATCAATAAGGCGGCTCTCTCTCTTTTTTCTTTTACTGTTTCCACCCCCTTGGCGAGACTTTATAGGCCACTCCCTGCCCGGAGGACTATCTCCCATCTCCTCTTCGCCCAGCACTTCCCGTCCAGAACTTGCCGTAGCTTTTCGTCACCCCGCACGATGTTCGGGCAAGCCGCCATTTTCTCGACCGAAGCTTTCTTTATTTCTTTTTGATTTCCTTCGGGTTTATCACAGATTGTGATCGTAAAACAACTTTCCTTTTTTCATAGCACTTACGCGTGTTCCATGCAATAAGTTTTTTAGTACCCGATCCCCCTTCGTCCTTTTTTCTTTGGCCCTTCCTTGGCGAGCTTACGCGTTTGCTCTCGCCGCCCCGAAAAAACAGCGTTGTTTTTCCTCTTTGGCCGACCCGCCGCGGTTCACCTCTTGCTGTATTAGGCGCCCCGCTCCGTCCTCCTCACCTTTTTTCCGTTTTTCCCTACACCCCCGTCCGATCGACTGCCCTTGAAGGTTTGACCTCTACGTCTCGCGCTTTTGTCCTCTCCTTGTCCCGGCCTCTCGTGCAGGCCTGCATTCCGCTTTTTGACACGCTCCCCCTTCCTTCCTCGCGCCCCTCCCCGAAGCCCTCCGTCGGCGCTTTCGGAAGTTCGTCGACACCCCCCGCATGCCCCTGCAGGCACGTTCTTCCTGGCGCTGAAACACCTCGCCCGTTAGAGTGCGAAAGACACATCCCGCATTGCTTTCACTCTTGCACCCTTTCTGCATCAGGGGTTGATCAACGACCGTTGCGGTTTTTTCATCCCCCCTCGTTGATTTCGAGCCCTACCACTTCATCCTGACGGCGAATCCCAAAAGGATCCTACCTTTCCTCTTCCTCTCCCTAGCGCTTGGTCCAGCACTCCGTCGACAAGGTTTTCCACACCCCCAATACCAGGCCCCTTCCTACCATCTTTCCCTCCTCTAGAACGCGGAGCGCTTTTTAGCAACCCACGGTGTGGGTTTTTTTCCCCCTCGAGCTTGGCGGCCCTTGTGCCCCCTGTTTCCCCCCTCCCCCCCTCTTGCTCCCTTTCAGGACTTCCCCTTTTAGTCGAACAGGCTCCGGCCACAGCCCTTTTACCCCCATAATTCCAATAGCAAACCTTATGTCCAAGAGCCCGCTCAAACCCTCTGATTTTTTGATCCTTTCCCCCCTCCCTCCTGTCACTGACGATCGGTCCGTCTTTTCACCGGAGGCCTTGTTAGCAAAAGATCGCACCCCCGTGTTGCGTCTTTGCCCTACTCACGCCGAAGGCTCGAAGCACCGGGGAACCTTTGGTGCCCATGCCGTTCTGGCTTTTTTACGTCTACCCCTGAATGGCAGCTCCGTAATGAGCCTTTTTCTGCTGTCCTCTTTCTTTTTGACCACCGGGCCTGGATAAAGTCGGGCTTTTTTTGCACGGCCAATTCGTCTCCGCCGTTTATTACGTAGGAATGCACAAAGGTTTGTGAGCTCGCTCTTTTGGCTTCCTCTCCTGCCCCTTAGTGGCGCGCCTCCCATGAGCAAATATTTTGAGGTTTAGTTGTTTTCGTTTCCTCCTCCCCTGGCTGTTTTCTCGCGTTTCTACGACTGAGTCTCGGACGACCCTGAGCACGCAAATTTGCCTTCCAGAAGACTCGGCTCTTTTATCCCGTTTCACCTGGAGCGTAGGCCCTTTCGGCAGCCCAAGGATCTGCCTCACTTGTATCATTCTGCCCTATCCTACCTCTTTTCTGCTCGCAAGGCGAGGCTAGGCACCCCTTAAAATCGTCCCCTCTCCCCTTTGAATGCTCCCATAGGGGTTCTGCCCGTCCCTTCGAACAGCTTGACTCGATAAACGTGTTGTTGAGGTCCCGATCTCTTCTGACACGTCCCCCTTTTTTACACCTTCCTCCCGGCGTATCAACGAAGGCCGCCGATGTGGCTAAAGAGTAGGCCTCTGGGTTTTGCCTCGTCGAACTCCCTTCCCCATAAGCCGAACAAATACTAATTTCAGAAGTGTTGGTTTTTTCCTACCGTTTCCTTACTTTCCTTTTTCGCCCCCCTTCCCTTCCAAGAGAATGTTTGTCACCATTTATTACGGTTGGCCCGATTTGTCCCAAACGCCGGTCATAGGCCATCACCTTCCCCGTGCCGTGATTGTTCGTTTTCAGCTCTTTCTTTTTTGCAGGAGTAACGGGATGGCAACCGTTGATGCTGCCGCCGGTTGAGCTTTGCGGGCAGTATCTCTTTCCTCTTCTTTTTTTTTTAGAGCCGCCCCTTGCGTGGCAGCAGACGGTGAATCGCCCGGGCCCCGTTTTCTCCAATCGCCCTTTCTTTTTCCACCCACCTTCCTCGTTTTTTTGAGTTGGTGATGGACTTTTTCGGAACCGGTTGTCCAAATTTTCGTCCTTTCTTTTCGCTCGCGCACAGTCGTAACTGTAAGGCTCCGACGTCACGTTTCAGACCCAGTCTTTTTCCTCTTAGCGTTCCTCCGGCCAGTAAAACCTGCAGCTATGCTCTCAAAATCGGCGGATGGGGGATTCGACGCGGAGTTGTTATCGGTCTTGCGCGACCCATTCCCCTGAGCTTCTTCCGCCCTTTCGAGTCTCCGTTTATCCCGGGCCGAAGACCTTTCGTTTGCCGTTTTTGTTCCGTTTCGGGCCGTTGTTTCTTCACTTTTTTTCCTGTCCAGTTTCCACGGCCTTGAGGCGAATCTTTAGTTGATTCGTTGGATATTTCGTTTGGTTTCCTGGGAAGTGGCGATTCCTTCTGTCTTCGACTCCTCCGATCCCCCCTTTTGTGGGACCTTGACTCCTTCTTGAGGCCCGGACGAGATCTTTTCTGAGATGGCAACCTTGCTCCTCCACTCCCTTTTCTTTAGCTTTTCTGAGGAAAGACAGAAAAATTCTCAGCCTTTATTAGATAGGAGTCCATTTTTTTTCCCCCGTATTTTCGTACACCCTCAGACCACGATAATCCTTGCATCAGGTTCGACGCCTCTAGAGTATGTGGCCTTTTACCCTTTAGTTCTCCCTTCCCTCCAAACAACATTGGGATGTTGACCTCAGTCTAAGTACCAACGTCCAGTAGTTGTTCGAGTGAGTTAAGGATCTCTCTTTTTGACCCTTTAGGAGCAGAAAGATAAGCGCACGATAAATACCCATCATCGCTTCGTTTAAATGTGCCAGGTCCTAAGCTTCCCTGAATCATTCATTATACCGGTCCTGACGGTCTGCGTCCCCATAATCGTGCAATTGACTCGGCGCTCCTTCCATCTTCCCTCTCGGGGTTGCGTCGCAAGGCCGCGGTGTCCGGACCTCGTTCCTTGTCGGTTTTTTTTTTAGATGTCTTCCGCATGGTTGGCCTTGTTGGTGCAGGACTGTTTGACTTATTTCAAACGTTACTTTTTGTTTTGACGATCCTTTCCTTCTTCCTTTCTTGCCCATGACTGGGAGCATCGCGGTGACCCCCGTTGTCGTGTCCCTTTTTTAGGACCTTTTCGTCCGTGCTCGGCTTTACCCTGGGTGGGTAGCAGGAAGAGAATTAGGTCTATAGGTCCGCCCCCTTCCCCCCCCCCCCCCCCTCCCCCTCGCCCCCCTCCAACCCCCCCCCCCCCCCCCCCCCACCCCCACCACCCCCCCCCACCCCAGATGCGGGATTATCCTTCTGAATTTCGCGATCCTGATTGTTTGACCGTTTTTCTTTTTTTTCCCCCAACCCCGAGACGTTCCGAGCGATGTTTTTCCTCGAAGGACCATGAATGCTGATCCTTTTTTTTTTTTTTTTCCCTCTTCGACTTTGATCTTGCGGATTCAGATAGCGGAGTTGTACATTTATGGCGCCCCTCAATTCTTTTCCTAATCTAAGAGGCATTAGGTCTCGATGAATGAGAGCGATGGATGGATGCTTTCTGCCCTTCAAGATTCTTTTGATGTTTCTCTCAAGATCCCAGGAGAGAAGGGCCTCATTGTGCTTCTTCCCTTTCCTTCTCCTCATCCGTTGAGAGTTTGCGGGTTTTCATCGCGCGCGCGCGTGCTCACCGCCCTTTTTTCTTTCCCCCCTCAAAGGACTTTTTCCCTTGGAGAGGCCGGCACATTGAGACGGCTGATTCAATAGATTTCCTGTACTCAATGAGACGTCTGCCCCTTTAATAGCGACTTTTGCCTCCTTCCACGGCAAGCTACTGACTTTCTTTACCATTATTGTCTCGAGGAAACCGATGACTTTCCCGGTTTGGTACTTTTGAGTCACCACCAGACTCTTCCACCGCGTAGGTATACATTACCATCCAGGCCAGTTTCATTTCCCCCTTTTTTCCCTTCTAGCCCCAATCTTCAAAAGAATCCCGCTCTCTCCTGGACCAGAAACCCCCCCTTCTTAAGTTCCTCTCCGGAACCCCATGCTCTCGCACACGAGTTTTTTGTATAGCAGGTTCCCCCCCCCGTGGTGGATGATCTCCACTGCTGATCCCCCTCCTGTTCTCGATATCGGACCGAAGGCTTCTGCCGGCATCGGCGAGCTTCGTCGGCCTCTCCGTGCTTTTCCCTTATTTTTCCTTCTGTGCGACGTTAGTTCCTGGCCCTTTAGAGGAAGAAGAGGATCGCGGAGGAGGAGTCTGTTTTAGCGTTTCACTTTCCGTAGCCCCTGACCTAGACGCCTGTGTGTCCTTATTCCCTGCCGATGGCGTCGTTCCCCCTCGCTTCTGGCTCTTTTTTTTCCTCTCTCGCCACACAACTCCCCATTCCGCCAGCAGGCTCCCACTTTTTGCGACTGCCGTCATCCGGCTCTTTCGTCTTTGGTCCGGGCCCCGTTTTCCCCTAATCCGCTTGCGGCCTTTCTTCTTCGACTTTGGCACCACCATACGTCTCACCTGACTAGTGAACAATCCGCCCCACCAAGCCTGAATCCTTAGACGTTTTTTCTCTCGATATGTCCTTTTTGACTTTCTGGGCTCTTGGCGCCTTGGTGTTAACACCCCCCCTAACTTTTTCCCTGATCCAGGAAAGGCCCTTCGAAATACATCGTCGATGCGTTCTGGATGTCCCTTCCTCGACGTGGTCGCTTTCCCCACTTCTGTCTTTCTGTCTCCAACATAGGACTCTTTGTTGCGGTGCACTGTTCAGCTTGTTGGCGATTTATGCCGTCCCGGCCCCCAGTACCTTTCCCCATCCCTGAGACCCTCACCCCCAAATTGTTTTCCGATCGAGTAGGAAGGCAGCTTCCTCTCGGTGTTGTTTCCATGGTCGGCTTCTGGTTCCCCCCCAAGTTTTCCCCCGGCCCTTTTTTTCCCCCCCCCGGCAGTTCCAGGGGTTTAGCACAACACCCCCCTTTCAGGTGATTTTTCTCTCTCTTCCCCCTATTGCTCTTTCATCAGGGTTTCACTAGGAGGCGTCTAACGTACAGCCCACTCCTTCTTTTTCTTTTCTTAGAGGTTCCCCCTTTCTCCCTCGAATAGGGTTTTAGTTTTTTTTGAGGATAGGAAATTAGTTCTATCGTTTTTTCTTTCGTCCCTGGCTCTTCGAGATCCAGCGTGTCTCTGTCCTTGAATACGATCTTTCCCCTCCAACGTTGTTGTTGTTTTACCGCTCGGATCCTCGCCCCCCCCCCCTTCCGCTGAGAAGAACTGGCGCGGCCTTATGAAATGGCCTAAGAGACTCCCCGGAAGGGTTCTCGCTCCCCCCCCCATTCTCCTTCAATTTGTTTTCTTCCTCCCCCCCCTATGAGCGCGGATAGCTGTGCCGCCGTAGGTGCCCATCTGATGCATGTAGCCTTGCGTTTTTTGAGCTTTTTCCCCACCTGAGGGGCTTTCAACCTGGTGAGGGTTGGCAGTCCGTGAGCGACTTGGACGGCTTCCCAAATTAATTTCACTTCGGCATTGTCATTTTTTCCCCCCCCATGCCTCCAACTCTATCCTTCCCCGAAGCGCCGGTTTTCCCCTTTTTTGAGATGGCTCCGCGGTCGTTCCGCGTCGTTCTGCTTGCCTTTTTTTCGAAAGCCTGCATTGCAACGCCCGACAAAGGTTTGAGGTGTGCGCTTAATGCCCCGAAGTTGTCGCCGTTGACACTTTCCGCCCGCCGACAACTCATATCGATTGTAGCCCCTCCGTTCACCCCCTTTCTTTTTTATCCGGTTTCCCCGGAGCGCCATAGCCCGATCTTGGGCCCCTGTCTCCTCCCTTTTTCCCCTGAGTCTTGATCGACCAGGCATGGTGCGTGATTTCAAAGGAGGAAGTATGGATGGTTGCCCTTCTACTGGCATTTTCCAACCATGATTTTTTTCCCTTTCCGGAACGGGTGACTCGAATCGCCGTGTCTAATGAAGGATTGAGGATGACGGATAATTGATGCGCCCTTTCTTTCTTCTTTTTCTGAAGGGGCCCTGAGATTAGTCAGATTTTTTTTTCCTATTCTTCCCCTACAAAAGCGTCTTTAGAGACCTCTACTGATAGGAACGAACAAGCACGTCTACCTTCTACAAGAGAGGACTCCTTGAAGTCAAAGGCCATACCCAAATTCCAGTCCTGACCTCCCCCAGCTCTTTCTGGACCCTCAACCAGATATCCGAAGCCGAAGTCGATACTTGACGAGATCGTAGACCCTTGTTGATCACTTCCGATTTGGAGCTCCCCAAAAGGAATTGCCCTAGACCAACCCCTCTCCCCTTCTTTTTTTCCCTTTTTACTTCTCCCTGACCTTGGGGGTCCAGTCACCTATATATAGAGTTTCAGGGCTCTTATTGGCCCAGCGACTTTCTCTCTTTTTCCGCCTGCCGGCCGGAAGCTGGTGGCCTGTTTACGACCATATGTCCTTTTTTTGTGATCTTTGCCCCTTTTTTTGGATTCTCGCCCCTCTAGAAACCCCCTTTGACAGGCCGTTCCTGCCTTTTTTTTTTCTCGATTTATTGTCCTTCCCTTTGCATTGAGAGCGTCTCTCGATAGCGCTTTACAGTCCATGCAAGACGTCGGGCAGGATGCATCTCTTCTTGATTTCCCTCCCCTCCCTTCATTTTTTTTCGCCCCCCCCCCGCCTGAAGGAACTCTCGAGGCTTCTCGTAGCCTGAGTCCCGCCCTCTTTCCTTTGAACCTCCTTTTAGGCCCGCAGCTTATTTCAGTTCCCGATTGCTCATGTTTGCTAAAGCCCCACCTCTCCAAGCTCGAGTCAGCGACTGTCTTTCCTCCTTCTAATGCCTCTAAAGAATCTGCCGTTGCCCGCTTCCCCCCTACATTTGTTGCTTCCCCTGAAATGCAAACGCCGCTTCGTGCCGGCAGCCCCTCCCCTTCTTTCTCCAGACCAGGACAGCAGTACTTTCCTTCCGACCGCCTTTCTTCCCCTTGTTTGTCCTTTAAATAATCCAGTCGGACCCGTCTACCAATTTTTTTCCTGCTGCAGTTTTTGAGCGAGCTCAAGCAACTTTGCGAACCGCTAGGCCCGTCGCGCTTATTCCTACGTTTCCTGCCCCCCCCAGACAGGTATCCGGCCCCGTTGCACGGACCACACCTTTTTTTCCCTCCCCTGCTAGCAGGTAAGTTCGCAATTAGTCCCCTACCCTTTCTCGTCCGACCAGAACTCTTTGAACTACAGTCCAGCCCCCCCCCACTGCAACCCACACTGAGAGGCATAGCTCATACTCCACGCTTGTCCTGAATGACTCTGGTCCTTCTTAAATTCTTAGTGCTTCCTCCCCTCTAGTGTTGCCGAGACGTCGTCCCCCCAGTTCAGAACTGATTCTTTCGCCCCCCCACGTTTCACCTTTTCTTGCACACCCGAGTAGGAAGCGGTCCGGGATCCGGAATCCAGATGATTTAATCCTCCTTTTGTGTCCGCGTTAGATTCGCTAGGGCTTGCACGTGCTACGACTTCGGTCCCTCGCGCCTCGATTTTTGAGGGCCCCGTTCTGACTTTAGGTTCACGCATCCCAAGGTTTTTCGCCCTTCCTTTCCTGTTTTCCCTTTCCCTACGCTTTAGGCGGCGCTCTGATTGCCCCTATTTTTTGTCTCCCCTCTGTCGGTTTCGTCATCTCTCAAGAAATGAGAACTGACCGTGAAACTTAAGCAGCCCTGCGTCGGTTTCCTTCCGATCTGGAGAGAGATAGGAAGAAAGACCGGGAAGATGCAATTGTGCCAGTCGCTTCTTAGGGAAGAGATCAAGAAAGACTGTCTTAGCACCCGACGATAAATTGAGAGATCCCTACCTTGATTTGTAGGCACAAGGCACTCTGAGAGACGCAATCCCTCCCCTCAGACCCTCTGCCGCTCCGCAAATAGGCAGTGGCGTCTTCCCCACGTTCCCAGTCTCTCGTCGACATTGCCCCCGTCTGAGGACGAAGGAACGCAAATCTTTTGTTTTACCCCCCCCTTCCACGAGTTGATGTAGACTCTATAAATGTTGGTTGCCGGGAATGCCTATCTTTCGTCTCTGTTTTTTATCGAACTTTTCTCAAAATCGACGCGTCCGCCTTCCCCTCACAAGGCCGCCTCCTGTTGATGCCGTAGAGGCCGTGAGCTTATTTTGTCCTCCCCGCAGTTGTTTTTCAACTATTGAGACCCTACTCCCTGGCCAGTGTCTTACCAAGTGTTTCCAGTGAGCATTACTTCCTGTGCGCGCGCCAATGTCCTACTCTGATTGGCGGTTCTTTCCTTTTACCTTTCAGCGGTACTTACCTAATACAAGTTGCCTATATTCCGGTTTCTTTTTTCTTCGAGGCCTCAGCTGCGTGTGGAGGAGAGCGCCTGGCGATTTCCTTGTCAGCTTCTCTGTTCGGCCATTG
>Ga0179593_1464682_pt1 | contig 12531 bp, 13 predicted proteins | sample CZODoug2_1_08_16_FD_185931 | JGI IMG/M metagenome (GOLD analysis project Ga0179593, IMG submission 185931) | Vadose zone soil fungal communities from Angelo Coast Range Reserve, California, USA - CZODoug2_1_08_16fungal (PacBio error correction) | ecosystem: Environmental > Terrestrial > Soil >... | reverse complement strand
CTTAGCGAGTTCCATGGGTCTTCAAGATAAGATTTACCTTGGTGAGATTTTTTCCTGGTAACCGGATCACTGAGACTGTCAGATCTATGTTCCAGCCCTCGGACCGTTCCCCCCCTGCCGCCGCCCGTATGCCTCCCCTTCGCAATAAGTCCCCCCTATCCTAAAGACTCTATAGCGGTCTCCCATTTTCCTTCTTTCTTATTTTCCCACAAGGCCGGTTTTCCCCCATTGGTGAGTTCCCCTGTCTAGTCGTCCCCGTACACTAAGGTTGAAGACTAACCCTGCCCTTCTTATTTCCTTCTTCCAGATTTCAGCCCCCTCAGGACGGCTTCGGCTTTTCTTTTAGAGTTCCCCTTTTCAAATCTTGGGGACCCCCCTTTTACGTCATCTTCCGTTGCGCGCTTTAATCTTTTCGCTAACAACAGAAGTTTTTGATCCCGTTTTCCCCCTCCCCCTACCTCTTTTTCCTCCCAGTCCCGGGCAGTTCTTTCTTTCTCAAGTCCGCTCCTTCCTTCCAACTGTGTCCTTTTCGCAGCTACCCACTTCCTAAGCAGTTCCTCCCCCTTCCCGAATTCCTTGTCCCCGAAATCGTATATTCCTTTTCTCTTTTTTTTTAGTTGTCCTCCTCCAAACGCCTTTTTCTTCTCTGAAGTCTCCCCCCCGAGAAGCTTCTAGCTTCCTCCCAGTCCCCCTCCAAAGCTTTCCAGGCGAGTGGCATATATAAGAGAAGGTGATTTTTCTTTTCCCCCCTAACGTTTATTCCCTCGTTGGGACCTTCATAGCCTCCAAATGAGATGAGAGTCTCCCCTTTTTTAAGTCCCCCCCCCCCCCCCAGCCCCCTTGACTTTCCAGTAACTCCAGCATCTTATACTGCAAGACGTCCCATACTACGGATTTCCGTCTTCTTTCAGTTGAAGTATTTTTTTTCCCCCCCCCTTTCTTCCCGTTGATCCTTTCCCCTGTCAAGCGTCCCTTATAGAATCTCTCTTTTCAAGACTTCCCCGGCCCCCTTCTCCCCCTCCAGCACCCCCAGACAGAGAGGAACCGGATCCTCCCTTCCGAGTCCTTAAGAGGGACTCCCATTCCAGTTCCCGCATACCATCGACCTCTTGCAGACTCTTCCTTTTCCTCTCGTTTTTTAATTTTTTTCACGATCTTTCCCTCTTCCCGGGTTCTCAAGTTTTTCCCCCTTTAGTAGTTTGAATTTTCAAGTTGTTTTTTCCTGCTGGTAACCCCCTCAGCCTCAACCGCTGAATTTGTCCTTTTTTTATTGGATCCCTTGGACTGAGCTTATAATTGCCAGCTTCCTTCACCTTTTTAAATTGGCTGTTCCTCCCCATTCCCCCATAAAACTTTCCCTCCCTCACCCTCCTCTCTCCTCAATCACCCTTTGTAGGTTGTGACAGACTCCCCTCCCAACTGCTCGGCTTTTCACTCTTTCGCTTCCCCTTTTCTTCCCCGCACTTTTAGTCCCTCCCTCAGGGCATCGAAGACCCCCTTTTTTGTGTTCTCCCTTTTTTTGTTGAGGATCCCTTTTTTTTTGCACCAGAGATTTGAAAGAAAAGGCCCCATTCGAGACCCCCTTTTTTTTCTTAGTGACCTTTTCCTTCCCGCCGCCCCTGAATACTTCTGCGAGACTCTCTACGTTTCCCTTAAAAAGGACCCGCCTCCTCCGTCCCCGGAACCTTCCCCCCAATTTCCCTTTCCTTCCGCATCTTGGGCTTTCACCCACTCCCGACAAGTGAGGAAGAGCCCTTGGCTCCTTTTCCCTTTTTTCATATTTAGCCCACGAAATGCCCTTTTTTTTCCCCCTGGTCCTTTGTTCGGCCTTTTTTTTCCCCTCCCCGGACGACCCCCCCTCGTTCCCGAGAGATCAGGGTTTTTACCTCCTCTCCGTTTTTTTTTTTTTTTTACGATGATATTGCCCCTCTTCACCTCTCCTTGGGAACTTTGGCTCTTTTTTTTTTGCCGTTCACCCTTCCCCCCATCTTTCTTTTGGCCAGATCTGCGCACCGAGTCCTTTTTTAGTCTCCTTGATTTCATACTTTTTGGAGTGACGTTTAATGACGATTTGTGGTTCCCCTTTTTCTTCATCGGCTCCCCCTGAAGGTTTCCCTTTTGACCGAGTTTCCTGCAGTTTCTTCGGGTCATCCGTTTAACTCTATTTTTCCAGTTCCATCGAAGGGAATTTTGGAGTGAAGACTCTCCCTCCCCTTTCAGTCTCCCCTTTGACCCTTTTTTTTTTAAAACTTTTCCCAGGTCCTTTCTCTGCCCGTCTTCCTTTCTGCCCAGCTTTGTTCTTTTTTCGCCTTAATTTTCCCTGGGTTTCTCCTTGTTTTGAGAACCCATTTAACCCCCGCCCCAATTCTTTCTTCGACAGACCTTTCTCTGTTTATTGTGCATTCCTAGAGATAGTTCGTAAGGGTCAGCCCTTTACGTAGTAGGACGCCCAAGCTTTTCTCCTTCCCCCCAGACCTTCCCCATCTTAGACGTAGTTTCCCTCCCGATAAGACGAGTCGCTCTTCCTTTCCCCCCCCTCCTGTTTTTCTCTTTTCCTTTTCCCAGTAAATGACGAGGAGCTTCCTGTAGCTCTGGTCGATTATCTCGCCCGTAAGGGAGTCTTTGTCTTAGGACCTTCTTTTTCCCTCTATCCTTTCTTGTCTGTTATCTCTGGGAGTCTTGATTTCTTATTCTTTATGTTCGTCCTTTTTTCCTGATATGACTTTTCCCCGCCCTCTCTTTTCTTCCCCTCTCAGATCGCTGTCCCCCCCCCTCTTTTTTTCTGACCTCTTCCCTTCCGGAGTTCTTTTTTCTTCCTGATTTTCGTGTTGTTAGATCAGGTTTCCTTCTTTTCCTCTGTGATATTTGCTTTTTTTCTTTTTTGGTTCCCCCCCCTGCCTCCTTCTTTGTTTATGCCTTACTTCTCCAACGCACGTTTTGTACCGCGAGTCAACCCCTCCTCCCCTTTCTCTTTCGCGTTCGTTATGTTTACCCATTACTTAGCTCTTTTTTTTTCTCTTGGCTTCTTTCTCTTCCTCTTTCTTTTTTTTGCTTCTCTTCTGTGCTCTACTAAACCTCAGTTCCTTTCCGTTTCAAGTTTTTCGTGCATGCTTTTTCCCCTTTCTTCTTTTCCCGGCTCTTTGCCTCGTTTACCACGTGTTTCCCTCCCCCCTTCGTATTCCTGTTTTTTTGGTAAATGACCCGAAAGTTCGTGCAGGCGTGTCGAAGGAGCGTTTCTTTTTTCTTCTTTCCCCACGCTTTTACGTCGGCCCTCCCACGGACTATGGAAGCAAGATGGACGCGACGAAGGCTCTCCCTGAGCCCCTTGGTTTTTCAGACGAGTCCTTTTTCCCTCCCGCTAAAAGACGATCCACGGTCTTCTTGTCCTTCCCCCCTGACCGTACTGACTTTTTTGACGTCATATAAAAAGTTGTTGTCCTTTTTCCCCCCAGCAATCTTCTTTGATCGGATCCATTCCTCTTTAGGCTGTTCTTCATTGGACTTTGCGTCCTGGTCCCAAGCTCTTGCCCCATTGGTCCCCTTTTTTGATCTTTTCTTCGCGTGACATTTTCCTTGAGTGAGCCTTCCGGTCTTACTTTACTCACACTTTTCTTTTTGAGTCCAGCCCATGAACTACTTCTTTGTCAGCATTCGATGCGAGTTCTCAGAAGATGGTTTGTTTCTTCCCCCCCATCCCCCCTCCTGATCTCCCCTAAACTCCCCCCTCCCTTTCCCACTGGATCCTCCGCAGGTGTTGGCCAATCGACGCCTATCTTGAAGCTGCGTCGCATTTCTCCCCCTTGTCCCTTTACCATATCGGCACCCCTGCTCCCCCTCCCCTCTGTCTTTTCGTTCTGAGGAATTCCTCCAGAGTCCGGCTCTGAGTTTCCTCCGACTCGTCCCAAAAACTTTGATAAACCTCGCCCCCCATTGCTTTAGCTCGGCCCTTGGTTGTAGGGTTTTCTTTTTCTGGTTTTTTGTAGCTCCGTCGGGAAGGATTTACCTTATACCGATCCCATCCCCCCCCCTTTTCCTCCTCCTCTTTTTTTTTAGGATTTGCTTCGTTCTACTATTCCTTTCCCTCCCGTTCCCCAGCCGCTTCCCCCCCGACCAGCCCCCACAATCGCCTCCCCTTGCTGGCCTCTCCTAAAGTTTTCCCACTTGAACAGTTTTAGAGATTCCCAGTCTTTACTTCCCCCAGCATAGTCCCCTTAGGCTACTATTGCTTATACTTCCCCTCTCCCCCCCCCTTTCCGGTAGCCGTCCGAGAATTACCCGTGCTTTCCTTACCCAGTTCGACGCTCTCTGTTCTAGTCTTCTAGTTACACACACGCTTCCTCCCCCTTCGTATTTTTTCAATTTCTACTGGCTTTTGTTCTTAATAACCCCCCCATTATTATTTCCCTTTCGACGATTCTTTTTGGTCTTTCCTTATTATTTCTATATCATAGTCTGTTCCTTTTTTTTTTCGATAGCGGTCCCAGCCCCGGCCCCCCCACAATCTCATGTTTAGTAGAGCCGCTGTTCCTAGAACTCTAAAGTTTTAAGTTTAAGACCCCCCAGAGCCCGCCCCCCCCTTCCTTCTCTCACCCTTTTACACATCCTTCTATGCGGTATCGTCCCTCCCCTCCTTTCCGTGATATTCACTCAAACTTTGGTTCTGCGTGGTGAGTTGCTGTGCAAGCTTCTCACTTGTTCTTCCTGTTGAAGACCCCTCAATGCAGGCCTGAGTTATTTTTTTAAGCCTGCCCATGCCGCCCAACTATACGCGATTTTTTTTTGCCCCCCGTTCCCCCCCGCGTGACGTCCCAGATTCGCTGAAGTGACATCGTCCTCCAGAAAGAACTCCCCTCTCCATATGCAAGTCCTCCTCCCCCATCGTAGTTTTCCTGCGTCTGGTCACCCCGCATCGCCCCTGACTTTCTTTCCCCAGGATTGAACCGAGTTTTTTCCTGAATTAGCCTCGTCCTGTTCCCAGTCGAATGAACTTCTTCCCCGCCAGAATAAGTTCACTTCCCATTCCCTGATCCGTTTTCTCTCCTAAATCCGTCCCTTCTATCAGAGCAATGTCAGCTTTTCCCCTCTCAACCCCCCCTTTTTCTGAGCCCCATCTTTTCCTTGGGTTTGACCATTGCCCCCCTCCTCCGGAGGCCCTAATTCCTCTTTTTTCATTTTCGAACCCCTTTTCTGTTGGCTTCGTTTATTCAGCATCTGAGTTTACCTTGCACTACTAAACCCCTAGAAATAGTCCCAGTAGGTGGTCCTCCTCCTCCGTTTCGAACCTCTTTGCCGTCCTTTCTTATGTGCCTGCTTGTTACGCGTTTCCCTCTTGGATAGGATCCAGCGCTGTGTCCGCGTTTTTTTAAGGAGTCCAAGTCCTTCCCCCTCCTTCCCCTCGCCGTCCAACCTTAGCGAACCGCGAATCCTTGCGAGCGGAACTAGTTTTTATCAAGATTTCTGCCCCTTCCCAGATACGCTAGTCCGCCCCCTGCTTCCCCTATTCCCTTGTAGCTTTTCGTCTTCTGGAATGTCGCCTTCCTTGCAGAACCCCTTTCCTTTTTTAGACCAACTTTCCTCGCAGATTTCTCGGATGAACTCGATTTCTCAGTTCTTTACGGTGGCCTTTCTCTCGTGATTTTCTTTGACTCACTTATGTCCAGACTTTTTTGCCCCCTCCATCACGCCCAATCTGAACCCTTTCTCGTCAGTGACTTTCCGAATAAATCCACCCCCGGTATTTTTACGTCACGTTCTTTCTCCTGTTTTTTGGAGACCCCAGTTCTTTTTGTGCTTTCTCCCTCCCTCACTCCCAACCCCCTCCCCTTCTCCCTCTTCGGTCCATCCGTTCTTTTACCCCTCCCCCTTAGACCTTTTATTTTTTTTTTCTTGCAGAGTAGAAGAAAAGGAGTTTTTTCCTCCTAGTTGCAAGCCCCGGCCTCCCTTTTTAACCTTACTCCACATTTTGAGTCTGTCTTGGCTTTACAAAGTTGCGGCCTTCTCCTTTACGGTGGAAAAAGAGTCGCACAGTTGACACACTTTATCCAACCTTTTTACTTCCCCCCCTTTCGACCTGCGTCTTCAAGGAAGAACCCAGTAAGTGAACCCCCCGCTTCCCTGAGAGGTTTGGAATCCACTACGAGACTTTTTCCCCTCCCCTTGTCTCAAAGGTGCCTTGCATCTTTTCAAACCTTATTTTTGTTACTTTTTTCCATGGACTTTTTTCTTTTTTAAACCAGAGCTGACAAAATGCTCCCTTTATCTCGATAAATTTCTCTTTTCTCTTCTTTTACTCACGTATTTTTTTGTCTCTAGATAAGAATATAAACCGCGCCTTTTTTTTTTCAATGGTCCTGGCCGGGAGTTCGCCTGTCCCTTTCATTCAAAACTAGTTTTTTTTTTAGCTTAGGAAATTTTCCCACCTTTTCAATGTTTTTTTCCCTGGAGGGATCTTCAGGCCTGTCCGCCTTTTTCACTTATCTGGTGCGGTCTTGCTTTCGCATTCGAAGTCGTGTTCCTTTCCCTGGTTTGGAATAGCGCTTTACTCTTGGAGGTACTCTCTCCTTTTATAGTCTTGATTTCTGGGTAAGCCTCATTATCAATACTACCTTGGCCCCTGTATTGGACTACTACCCCAACTCCTTATGAGTTCATTCGTCCTACACTCACGGTGATAGTCTATCCTCTTTTAATTTTGCTGACCGGTTCTTTTTCTTTTTTTTAAGCCAGCTTTTAAGACATTGCTCCCAAGTTTTTTTTTTCCCTTTTTTTCAAGACCCAGTTGTTTATTCCCTTTCGACGTCTGGTCGTTCCCCCTTCTATGTGAGTTTTGTCGCGAGATCCTCTTCTGACAGGAATCTTCAGAGAGGCCAGCACCATTGTTTCCTCCCCCTTCCCCTAGATTTTTAGACGTTTCTACCCGAAACTCCTTTCCTTCTCCTTTTAAGAGTGCCTTTCTGAAGTCCTAGTTCTCGCGCGTTCTACCTCAGAGTCGGCTTGGGCTCAGATCTCTCGTCATTTTGACAATTGGCTGCCTTGGGATTTCTCTTTTTTAACTTGATTCCCAAGTTATGATGGTTTCTTTGGTTTCTCTCTTTTCTTCACGTGTGTTTTAGTCCTCCTTCTCATGACGATGACCTCTTGATATACCCCTGAGCCCCCTGATCCTTTTTTCCCCCTAATTACCCTCTCTTTACTGTTGATTTTTGGTGATACTTTCTCGATTTCTTCTTCCTTCTCTTTCTGGCCAGACTCTTTTTTGATCGTGTTTTTCACCTCTACTGCTAGGGTGTGTCTTTCCCTTCCCAAGCAAAGGGTTATTAAGATTTTCACACTCACTTCAGTTCAGGTCGGGTGGGCTTCCCTCTAATTCTCCCTTTTCTCTTTTTGGATGCGGGGAATTTCGTCTTCTCTAACCTCTCGAGACATTCAACGGCATATTTCCCTGCGTCCCCTCCTTTTCCTTTGGGCATTTTATCTCAAAGGGATACCCCCCCCCCTTCCCTTTAAATTTCCGTCTCTTCCGATAGACAGACTATTCTAGGAGTTTCTCCCGGTCTCTTATAGGTAGTGTTCCCCTTTTCCCACCCGCCACGTCGCGCCTCTTATGTTAAGTCAATTGGTACGGTCGTGTCTCCCCTCAGTCTCTCTCCTCCGGGACCGTTTTTTAGACTCTTTTGCCTGCTCAAGTCTTCTTCCACGGAGTTTCCAACCCTGACGGAGTTCCTCACTCGCCGCAAGCTCCACCTGCCCTGTGTCCAGTTTCCCTCACGCTCTTAGTAGGTTTTTAGGAGACTCCTCTTGATATTCGGCCTTGCTTCCGCCGGACCTTTCTTTTCCTTGAACAGTTGTCAGTCCATTTATCTTCTCTTCCATCGTTCGGCACGCGTCGCTTTTTCACGTTTTTCCCCGACCCCGAGCTCACCCCCCCTCCCCACGCTGATCCGGAGACCCCACATCCCCCCTTCGGAGTCCCAGAATTAATACTAGCGGAAGACTCCTCATTTTTTTTTTCTCAAAATTCCCCGCCCTCTGAAGTGTCCCCCCCCCCATTCACTACTTACAACTGTGAGTCTTAAGAAGTGTGGGTTCCCAAGTCCGAAGATCCGCGGCCTTCGTTTGATAAAGGATTCCAGCATTTTTTTTCTCTTCCCTTGGCGTTCCATCCCTAGCTTCTTTGGTCCTTTACCCTCTTCGTCCAATCTTAGTTCCCCATGTCCTTGAGGCCTCATCTCTGTACCCGTTTTGACCCCCTCGACAACCGTTACTTCTTTTTCATTTTTTTTATTGTCTCTCGGTTTGTGAGCTTCTGTAGGACGTTCTCCTCCCGATTGAGAAACCCTCATGTACTATCTTTCTCTAATAATCCCTTTGAGAGAGTTGATGGGATCTTGATCCGCTCTCTTTCTAACTTGACCTCCCCATGGGACCCCCCAGCAAGCCCTAAGTATGTTCCCAAAGTTGATTTTCCCGCTTTCTAAAGTTCTGTTCGCGGTTTTTACCATTTGTCATGTGTACGGATTTTTTCCATAATAACTTCCTTTTACCCTTAGGTCCTCCTGGAGACTACCCGTTGACCTCTAAGAAAAGCTGATCGCGCTTCCGGCCTTTATTGTCAACCTTACTACCTCCCTTTTACTAGAGATTGCCTGATATGTTTTGTACGATTCGAACCCCCCCCCCTCTGGAAGAATCCCCCCCCCATTTTTCCCTTTTTTGCATTTTTGGTGTCGTCATATGAGAAGTGAGTTTTCTTCTTATTCAGTCCCCCCCCCCACCTTGCTTATAGCCAACTTGCTTCCTTTTTTTCTAAGAGTATTCATGGCTGTTAAGTAAGAGTTTGATGTTTGCTCGTGTTCCCCTCCCCAAAGCTAAAGTCTCTCAGTGGAATCTATGTCAAGTACCGGGCTTGTTCTTTTTTTGCAAAGATTCTATTGGCCTGGCCCCTTCCTCAAGCGATCCCAATATCACGGCTTCGACACCTCTTTCGTGTCTTACGTCCCCACTTGCCCTTTTTCCCCCTGGTGTTTTGGAGATGCTTCTGTAGGAACAGTTCATCCTTCGTTTCCTCCCCCAACTCCTTTCGCTCTTATTCCGACAATCCTTCTGACAGTTTCCCTCCCCCGGCTTGGTCCAGAAGAACCCTCGGACCCCTTTTACTTCATGCTGTTGGCGAAGTGTTCAATGTTTTTACCCTCTAAACACCCTTGACGAAAGTCTCCCAGAATTGCTTCCCCCCCGACTTTTTCGTTTTTTTTGTATGTAGAGCGGCAGACTCATTCTTTCTGGGAAACCTAGTACTTCCCGGTCGTCCGCGCTTTCCCGTTCGACGCAGAAAGTCCGGAAGAATTTTGTTGAACATCCCTTCGTTTCTGATCCCTATGCCATTTGCTCGAGCACGTTCCGCCCACTGCTCCCCGTGCCTAGGCCGAACCCAGAGAGCGAGGATCCTTCGCGGTTTCCTTCGACTCGTCCTGCGCCGTCCGCCCTCCCACCCCCGTTGTTTGTTCCTAAGTAGTTTTATCCCAAGCCTTGGAGCCGTCTAACAGTCAATAACCCCGATTTCCCTTCCCCTCCATCTGAAGGATACACTCTTCCCTCCCAGGAACTACTCAGTATTGGCAGTCTTCTTCTGTTTCTCGGAGTTGTCCTGGTGCATACTTGCTCCAGCTCTTGCACTCTTTTTCCTCGTGCCTACTTTTCGTTCGGCCCTCCTCACCGACGATTTTCTAATCGTTCCATCAACGCTTTAACATTTTTGAGTCATCGTCGAGCCCCCCCTTCCCGTGACTTCTTCCCGCTCCGCTATCCCCTACAAGCCTCCGCCCTCGTTATAGGTTCTGATTTTACGATTACCGGGTTCATCTTTATCTAATGGGTACGGTCTCACCGGTCCCCTTCTCCCCCGTCGCCACGAGGAAGGTCTGGGGGCTTTCCGAGTTCTCCTCGACGCACTGTCAAGACGAAATTTTCCCTTTAGAGTTCACCCCATACCAATCGAAACGTGGGAGCCCTAGTCTTCGACCCTTAACAACTTTTGGGTTGTGATCACGGATACTTTCTTGTTCTTGACCCAGGCGCGTTTCGTTAATCAATAACCCCTGACGTGTTCTCCCTCCTTTTCTGGGCTCTCCCATTCCGTTTGAGCGGTGTTCTTATCCGAGTTCCTCCAGCAGGCGGCTTGGAACTAGCCTTCCAGCCCCCTTTTCGTTTGAGTTACAGGCCTATGACAACGTCGTGACTACGACTCTTGGACTTTCCTCGAGTCGTAAGAGTGAACTCTGAGTTCCCCTTTTGAGACGCATCTGAATATCCTCCTCGCCCCAGCTTACTTCAAAGTACCTTTGCCCCCCCCTCCGTCTGCGTTTTTTCAAACCCACGCATGGTTGTAAACTCCCCTTTTTGATCTCTGGCCTAATCTGACCGGATACCTTGCTGCCATAGCTAGCGCTCCCCCATTTGCCCCACCTGCGGGTGAGAGATTTCAAGTATTTTCATCCCAATTTGTTTTTTGTTTTTTTTGATATCGATCCCCCCTGCTAGATCTCACCGCGCCATTGTTTGCCAAACTGGGATTTTTGGGCGGTGCTTCTGGCGGCACACTAACCGCCGAATGTCGTTTGGCTCCTTTTTCCCTTCCACTTTTCTCGGCCTTGGCGTGCTTTCCCCCCCGCTCGCTTGCCCGTTACTTTGTCATTAAGGTGAGGCCTCCGGCGAAGTCTTCCCTTTCAGGGGGACCTCAATCTGGCCCTCCCTCTCTATCCTTTTCTTCGAGCGGCCCGGAACACTTTCCGCTCGCGCCGTTTATCGCAAGGGACTTGTGATCACAGTCCTTTTTTTTTCGGAACGATACAAGCTTTCCCGGTGAAGGTCTTTCTACCGCTCGTGTCTCTCGGATTATAGGAAGCTCCCCCTCTCCTGTCGGATGAGACTGTTAGAACTCGTTCCCCCCCCAACGAAAACTTCCGACTATCCCCGTCTAAGAGGTTTTATGCCTCTAGAGAAAGTTCCCCCCGTTTGGGTGGGGGTCTACTTTTTTCTTTTCTTTTTTTTTTGGGTGGGGGTTTTGGTTGTTTTTTTTTTTCCGGTTGTGTTTTTTTCCGTCCTAATCAGTGAGTGATGGTCCGTCCCCCCCCGCGTCCTTCTCCCCTCGATCCCTTCCGCTTAGTCTTCTTTAATCCCGCCCCTTTTATAAGACGATTCATCGTTCCAATATCTTTCCTCCCCTCGACTATGCTACTTGAACTTGGGCGAGGAGATATCCCTTGAGCGACCTTGGATCCAGTCGTTTTTCCATTTAAGATCGACTCTCGCTTAATCTGTTTTTGGGGTATCGGAGATCGTCTTGCTTTTGTTGGGCCCCCCGGCCGCTATTCAGCGGGCAGCTCCCTCCTCTTTCTCCGAGCCAGCAGAAAGCAACTCCGATAATGCCTAAGTCTATGTTTTTTTTGATCCGGTCGCTCTTTCCTCGGTTCTTCTCGGGGAGAAGTTTGCGTGGGCCCTCGGACTTGGCTCAGGCTTTTGGAAATATTCTCCCAACGCCCCCTTTTTTCTCGGTTCAACCCCTTCGCTTTTTTTCGAGCGTCTAAGTCTTTTTCGGAGGGCCGGCCGCTTTGATGTTTCGGGCTCGATATCTTGGATTGCGTTGAGGCTCGCCCCACGATCGGTTTCCTAATTCACCTTCCTTTCGTCCTTTCGTTCCTGAGGCTTAGATGAAACCTTTTGCAATCCTTCTTTTGAACTCTTTAGAACTTCACCCCCCCTACCTTTCGAGGAGCAAGGCGTGGCTCGGCGTATGTTTGACAGATTCCACTTTCGCGTTTTTTTTTTTTCACGTCACGTCGTGGCCTGTCTGCACTCTCGCCGCGGGCTTTCATTGATCCCTCCCTTATGGCGTGCGCCCCGCGGCCTACTATACCAGAGTTAGTTCAAACTTCCGATACCTCCTTTTCGACGATCCCCACCCCCTTAAATTACTGTGTTTTTTCCCTCCCGATGTATTGGTCTCCGACGCCATCGCAGGCGGCGATTATAGGCCTTGCGCCGTCCTTCTAAACCCCCCCGGTTTTGCACGTTTTTTTCTGGGCATTTCTTTGGACCTTTCTCGTGAGCACTTCGCGCCCCGAGCGACCTCTTTTTGAGCCTTGTTCGGTTCGAGAGAACCCCTCACACTTGATTTCCCAGATGAATAATCTTCCTACTCTCGTTGAAGGAAGACATAGGGGTGCTGCTCCCATCCCCCCCTCCCTCTTTGAACGCCCAATGAACCCCCCTGAAATTTGAGGTCGAAGGTTTTTGGAACTTTCCGACGATATCCTCGCTCTTCTTCATTCAACGCGCCATTACGTCCCTCTTTTTTCTCTTCCTTCTTCGACCTCCTTTAGATGGAGATGCCTACGGAGCCAGCTCGCGGTTAATGCGCAGGACTCGATCTAGCCAGCAACGATAACATCGAAGTGATCTAGGCAAGTGGTCGCTTTGGAAGAGTGGTGTGTCCGGAATTTGCCTAATCGACGCAGCCCCGAAAGGAAATTT
>Ga0179593_1262886_pt1 | contig 12531 bp, 10 predicted proteins | sample CZODoug2_1_08_16_FD_185931 | JGI IMG/M metagenome (GOLD analysis project Ga0179593, IMG submission 185931) | Vadose zone soil fungal communities from Angelo Coast Range Reserve, California, USA - CZODoug2_1_08_16fungal (PacBio error correction) | ecosystem: Environmental > Terrestrial > Soil >... | reverse complement strand
AAACCCGTCGGCTCTATCCGAAATTTTTGCGGTTTTCCAGACTTTTTCTGACCTTTTTTTGATGTAACGTCCCCAGGTCGGCTGCTCTAGTGAGTCTTACCGGCCTCACTTCGTGACCAAATTCCCCCTTTCGGACGACGAGCTCGCGCGAAAATGGAACACCGACTTTTACAACGGACCGTCTCCGCGAACGTTTTTGTTTCTGCCTTTTCCCCCCTTTCCCTGCGGCTTCCGCTTCTACCCGCTTCTGAAGATTACCTTTTCGAGGCGCTTCTACTTACAATTCAACTTCGAGCTATCCGGTCGAATTGTTATATATCTTCTTGCGCGCCTAAATGATCGCCCCACATTCCCTTTTTTTTATCCTCCTCCCCCTCTCCCCCCCCGCGGTGGGTCGCGTGATATTCTGGCGCCCTTTCAGTGGATGGCCTATTTTTGACGATTGTGGTCCTTTTTATTTACCCCCCTCAGCCACTCTCAATTTTTACATGAATTATGCTGGACTTTAGTTCCTGGGAACCAATCGCGTTTCCATCCCCCTCTTTTTCCCGGATTCCCCCCTGACGCCTTCGGGTCGTTGTTGATGAATAGCCTCCTTCTTTTTGCGCGTCAGTTTCTTTTCGTTGTGTTTTGTTGGAAACCCCCCCCTTAGGGGCAGAGTCCCTTTCCACGTCTCGGAAGTTCGCCGCCTTTCTCTCCTGTTCTTGCTTCTTCGTTAACTGTTCGTGTCAAGGTCACCAGGAAAAACAACCCCGCCCCCCGCCCAGTTTTCCCCTGGAACTCGCCCTTATCTATTCCCAATATTCAACCTCCGAGAATACACGAGTGCGGACCCCTTCCCTCGCGTATGCCTTCAAAATTCTGTCGTGTTTATTATTACGACGCGTTCCTATCCGCCCCCGAAGTTTTCCCTCTGCCCCAACTAATGGTGGATTCTCTTTTATTGGCGGCAATGTTTAAGCGCTACTGGGCACTCTTCTTTCAGTCTACGGGCCCACGCCCTTATCAATGCTCCGCTTGTGGATTCTTGTTCGGTTTTTTGAATCCGCTCTTGCTCTCCCCCGCTTGCCTGTTCGATTAAAGACCGCGTTCTCTTTTCATACAATCCTTCCCTCCTTCGTCTGAACTACGTCAAGCTAATAACGCCAGATTCTCCGCTCGCCAACTTCGCTAGAAACACTGGAAGCTGCCCGGTCTGCCCTTGGAATAGAATCTTGCCGCGCTTCCTTGCTTCCCACTGGCTTCCCCCCCAAACTTTCGATGTTTATTTTATTCACGATTGGCGTTGGCTATTTTTCATTTTTAGGAATGCTCCACGCTGCTTCCGTCCCTTATCATTACGATTGGGATCTCAGCAACCTTCCTTTCTTGATGAGTGTTATTTGTATTCTTGTTTTGCCCACGCGGCAATCCGACGATATTACCTGTCTTCTCTGCACCTTCGACTGTGGAATTGCTTTTCATACCAGTGAACGCACGGAAGCCTTCCCTCAGTCTGCGTTCCGAGCTTTTCCCTCCTTCCCCCGCGATCTCCACTTTCGGAAGTTTACTGTAGCATAATTGTGGACTTTTGCGCGACACTTCCCCCCAATCGATCTTCGTACCACTCTGGCAACGGTTATTAGGCTCTTTCTTTTTTTTTTGCGGCTTGGCGTGCTCTACTGCTTGGCTGGCTGCCCCTAGACGTGACACCCCATTACACTCCTTTTTAGGAACAGGTCTTCTGTGGTCTTTCCACGAGCATCGCTTCGGCTTCTCCCCTTCGGGAATTTTCTTCTTTTTCTCCTTTGGAGGGCATTAAAAGTCGACTTTTTGCCACGTTGTCTTCGGTCCCGTTTGCGCAATCCGCAGGGTCTCCCCCCGGCTTTGTACTCCGAAGGACTTCGCATTGATGTGCAACTCCGATATCTAAACTTCTGCTTACGTCCCCTCACGTGCGACGTTTTCTTTTCGTGGACGGGCCATTTGCCTTCGCCTCGAAAGTCATTTTTCGGCTTTCCCCTTGACTCCCTTACAATCAGAATTGATGCGCGCGGTATAAGATTGAGGCGAGCCCCCTCTTCCCTAACCTTCACTTCGCAACGTTTATGGCGATCTCTCCTTTTAATCCTTTCCTCTTTTTTTGTTTCTCTATCTTGCAAACGTCCCCTTCTTCGTTTCTCCTCCTCGGCTCCCCCGCAAATAGTAAAGATGATTTCCTTCCTTCGTTGTTCTAAACGTGTGTTCCGTCGGTTCGAATGACTTCGCTCGGTAAGCTGCCGTCAACGAAAGCACTTCTCTTTTTTCGTGCCTCATTAGAGTCCCTGGTGATTAAAGTCGCGGCGTTGCACTTCGCCCAATTTCTCTCGATCCCGAAGAAGTCCTTTGAGCTTCCATCCCCTGTAGACCACGTCCGTGCTTTCAACGTGGCCTTGATTCCTCTTGATAAGCTTGAAGAGACTGCCGCGATGCTATCGGGTGACAGCCCTCCTGTCCTGCTTTTTATTGGTGGTCACGTCGTAATCGGTTGTGTTCTTCAGTCCTGCCCCACCTTTAGCGAACGACTTCCACCAGTTTTCTCGCTAAGAACGTTGAGTTCTTGTGTCGCAGATCTCTTTTCATTTTCGCGCCTTTCTCACGTGTATATGCGACCTAGTTGGCTCCCTTGGAGCCACTTTCTTTTTCGATAGTCCTGATATTCCCGTTCGCCCTTATGATGCGGGTCCCTTTTTTCATTGCTTTTAATCCTCCCTAGGAGTCTCCGTTTGCTCCTGCCCGCCTAGACTTTACGTCGGCTTCTCGTTTTGCCTTCAAATAACAAGAATGAAGGGTTGATGTTTTTCCTCCCCGGCAGTGGCTTTCGATTTCACTGAGCCAGGGCCGGCCCCAAATTTTCGATTTCGGTGACCTTCGTGACAACGCCATCGGTCCTCCCAAAAGAATCGACACCTCTTTGATTCCAGTGAAGCAGTCCCCCACTTCTCGTCCATCGTTCCACTTGTTCAGAATTTCTTCCAGTGTGCTAGATTTTCTCGCTCGGCTGAATCGAGTGCGTGGGCCTTTGTTTTTCTTTCGCCCCTTGACCAATTTCTTTTATTCGGCGATCACCCTCGTTCTTAGCTGCCGTCCCCCTTCACGCTGTGCGCAATGCATTCGGAAGCATTTAGCCATCAGACCCGTTAGCATTTTCTCCGTGCGATGGTCATTTGTGCCTTTCCCGCGTTGCCCCTTGAAGAGCTGGCTGTCCCGCTTTTGCAGGAAACCCTTCATCACCCACAATTAGTTTTTCTTAGTGTCGGCTCTCCCGCGTCTTAATACCCTTCTTACAGAATTTTCGTTTGCCGTCGCGAGGCTAATGTAGCACTCGTGATCTTTCTTTTTGCGAAGGAAAAAGACACTTTTTTTCCATCTTTCTGAGTCTTCCCTTTCTTGTTTCCTTTTTTCCCTTGTCTGCCAGTTTCTCTGAGCAATACAGAAGATGGAGGCGATAACTTTCGGCGCCCCTTTAAGCAGTTATTGCACCCCCAAATTAATTGCTTGGTTTAGACATCCCCAACCTCCCCACAACCTCACGAGAAACCCTTCCCTCTGCCGCGCCGGTCTCTCAGCAACTACAAGAATGCGCTTTTTCCAATCCTGTCCCCAGCGCTGAACTCTCGTGGGTTCCCAGTTTACCGAGTACGCCTCTTTTAATGTAAAAAGCCATACCTTCTTGGGCGTCTGTCAACTTCACCACAGCTCGTCAGTTTTTCTTATCGCGCTTCTCTTCCCAGTGGTTTTTAACTGACCCCTCACTGAGCGTCTGTTTTTTTTTCGGGCACCGGGAGCTGGGGGTGCGTTCCTTGATTTATCTCAGTTTTTGACGCTCTTTTGTCAATTAGAACTCTTCTCGCGGTCCTTTAAGATCGCGCGTCTTTACTTTTCCTCTCTTTTTTCTTGATTTATCTCGAATGCACCTTTAACAAAAACTTTCGCGGACGGACCGTTGTAGTTCATTTTTTTCCCTTTCGCAGCGTTGCGATCGTCTTTCCTCAACCTCTTTTCCCGCAAGTGATTCAGTCTTTCTGAGGCTCACTACTATCCGCAGGACCTTTTTCCCCTCCCTGATGGTCGCGAAAGTTATTGACACCCTCAACCAATTTTCAGGAAACTCTTCTCTCCTGTTTTTTTATCCTCCTTTCTCTCTTTTAACCTCTTCCTTTTTCTGTTTTTTTTCTAGATGTCTGGTTTGACACCCCACGCGGCCTATTCCCCCTAACTTTTTTGCTGGTTTATCCCGACCTTTTTCGTCCGTCCTTTTGAGGTGAAAAGCTTAGGAGGATAGGAGTGTCATCCCATGTGCCTTACGCACCGTCGTTTTGAAAAACGCGATTGTGCTCGCGCGCCTGCTCTGAAACTTTCATCCCTTTTTCGAAATTAAAAGTCCCGTCTTCTTTTTTTCGAAAGGTGTTCCCCCCCCGGGAGGCTCTCTTTCGCAGCTTTAATTTGACACTTGTCTCGGAGATTTCTTTTACCCCTTCGAGAACTTGGAGCATGTTCATACTTCTTAATGGTCGCGACAATACATTGCTAAACTCTGTGTCTTTCCTTCACCCCTACCTCCAGGGGGTTTTTTTCGCTTGTCGCCCCCAATTATGGGAATCTCCCCTCTTTCTGGCCGAAAGATGAAGCTTTTTTTTGGTCGCAATACCTTGTACGCCCGCTTTTTTGCATGATGGTATCCCTGAAGGAGGCTGAATTTCTGCGGAAATTGAACCCTTTCCGGTCATCGCTGAGTCCCGGATCAATCCCTCTCTTTTTTTTCGTGTTCTTGATGACCGACTTCCTCGTTGCGCTTTTTTGTCGTGCGTTTTGTGATGTTGGTGCTTCTGACAACCAAGACTTGTTTGGGTCCTACCCTGCTTTCCTTTTGAAGTTTCGCCGCCTTTATTCGATTTCTCTTTTTTGGCACTGTCATTTACAATGTTCACCCTCCAAGCGACCTGGTACCCTACCGGATATCCCCGTCTTGTGATTAGCAAACCCCGGGCCCTCAGTCGCCTGGACCTCGCCTTCTCGACCCGACAATTAGGTATGCACAGGTTGGTTTTTTTTTCTTATACGACGCGTCTCTCCTTGAATTCGCGAACCAACTGTGTTGTGATTCCGGTGCCCTTCCAAATTCTTGAGTTCGCGCTCGCTAAGTCCATATGACTTTTCCAGTCTCTTGACCATTCTGTCCCTGAAAATTGCTCCGCTTGTGGATCCTTTGGTTGCTGAATCTCGGCTTCTCGCACAGCTGAATTGCCTTCTTTTTTCCCGAACCGAGGTTTCTCTCTCCTCCCCCCAATCCATTGTCACGGAATCTTACACTCCGTTCAACGACTTCATAGTCCATTCTTCTCCCCGCGACACGTCACGATAGCCACAATGGAGCCGGCGTTCTCCCCCTTTCTCGACGAATCGGCCGCGGACCTTCCTAGATTTTTGGCAGCTTCAAGTTTGCCTTGGTGATTTTCTTCCCCTCTGTAGGTGTGTCTTACGACTTTTTTTTTTCCATTTTAAATGATCTGGCTCAGTGAACCATCTGCGGTATTGTGGAATGCCTCAGCCAAACCTTCCCCAATTTCTGTCTCTCCTTTTATCTGGTGTTGCTCCCTTCCCCGTACGCTATATTTCCGTTCCTTTTTCGCTTCCCAGTAGCCTTTTTGGATTTTCTGAAAGACGTCCCTTAAGACGGTTTTCGTTTAACCTGAGTTCCGGAAACCTACCCTTTTTTAACACATGCAGATCAACCCTTCTTCCCCCCATTTTTGCATAATCACAGCGTGAGCGCGCGAAATGGCCAATCCTCTCTTTCACACACTCTCTTCAACTTTTATGAGCGTGTGTTTTCTGAGTGAGAGACTTGCCTTCAATGGGTTCCTATTACGAGTGACCCCCATTCCCCACGCAGTGAAAGGTCGTGTTGCTGTGAGAGCATCGCGTGTTCTTCTCTTCTTTGAGTTATTATTCTTTTATTCCCTTTTTTTGCTCAAAGTCGCAGTTGCCACGTTCTTCCCGATGGGGATTTTTCCGCAACCCGGTTTCAGTAGCCGACCTCCTTCTCCTTTCCGACTTGCAACGCCGCGACTTTCCTATAACCCCGTCTGCTAATGAGGCCCCGTCCACTTGAGATAATTACCCTTTCACAGATCCCTGAGATACGACGCCGTCGCGTTACTACAAACTCCTCTTTTCTCTCTAGGTACGTATGTTTTTCCGCGCTTCGGCTTCGAAACCGAGCCTCACTTTTCCTCTTATTTTCCCTCATCCGTTGTGGTGTTGATCTATCAATCTCCCCTTTTTCCCGTGAGGATTAGGTTTCGTCAATTCCTCGCCCGGCAAATTTTACCCGCATCATGCAGTTGTCCTCCAATGCGGTAGCGGATCGTCTTTCCTCTACTTTCGCTTCGCTTCCCTCCAGTCCACGCAATAGAGTCCTTCCCTTGCTCCTTATCGACGTGATAGTCCATTCTCTGCGTTTCCCCCCTCCCCTGGCTCCATTTCTCGGTCACATCTCATCGGGTGCGGTGCTTTTCCTGATTGGCGTGGCCAGTGTTGTCGAAATAATCTTAATCAAGAACACCCCTCAAGGCGCGCCCGACCGCTCTCTCTTTCGGTTCCCCAGACCCATACCTTTCTTTGTTTTTTCGGTTCGTAATAGAGGCTCCCCGTCGAGAAATCCAATTCGCGCACTTCCCGCCCACCCAGCAAATCGCCTCACCCGTCTGAGTGTGTCGCAGATCTGTTTCATGTTTTAGCAGTCCTTTTGATATGTGCACAGTCGTTCCTCCTTTCGCTGCTTTGTTCAGAGCCTTTAGTGAAAGATTTCTTTTGCCTGCCCTTTTCTTCTTTGACTGTCTTTCTTTTTTATGCCCCTCCTTCGGTCTACTTGCCGCGAAGATCCAGGAATATAGTAGCCCTGGATTGCCGCGTGGGACCCGAATAACCACGCTCCTTCCCAGATGAAGTTTTTTCGGTCCCCATCCCTTCTATGCGATTTCCTTCTCAGGCTTGTTTTTCAATTCTTCTCAATCTCGTTTCCATCTCGGACCAACGACATCGGATGACGACCATTCAACGCATCGCCCTTTTTCTCGCTCCATGCAGTTCTTCATACAATCTCTCCGTATTCCGGGGCAGACCTCCGTTTCGTTTTTAGAGCGTGTCCCTCGGGTTCGTAATAGTTTGTATGGGCCTCTCTTCCGTAGTTTTTCCTCTTTCCGTGACAAGGGATTGTATCTTAGTCCGTTCGTCTCAAGCGCAGTCCATTCCAAGTTTCTGGTTCCCTTCCTCCGATAGTCATCTTTATTGCGCAACATTATCCACAAGCGGAGATTGTCCATTTGGCGCTTTGTCCGTAGCCCTTGTCCTGACCGATTGTTCCCTCGCTTGGCCTTCCCGGGACCAACGGCTTTTTTGCTTCCCCTCGGCGATAAACAAGTTTTTTCCCGTCTTGGTGCTTTCTTCTCCCTCGTCGTTCTTTAACCGGCGACAGAATTTGTCCTTCGTTCGTCTTTCTGTGTCTTTTACGTACGTGAATTAGGCGGGGTGCGACTGGCCCCCCGCCCATGTTTGATCTCTCTGGGCTCTTTCCCTTTCGCTTTCATGTTTTCCTGTTCGATTTCAGCTTTTTTCTTTTAAGAGAAAGTTGCGGCGAATTCGTATTTTTCACGTTTAAGCAAAAGTTCTGCCCCAACTTGACTTTTTTTAGAAATCCCCACCCTCCCCCAACGTTGGCCCAGCAGAGACGATCTTCTTCTCATTTTCATCAACAAAGACCATAGTAGCTTCTTGGCAATCGTCCAAAGCGTTTTAACGATCTTTTTCCAGTCAGTAAGATTTTAAGCACTCCTTTTCCTTCCCCTCATAAATTGCGCGGGCGTCCTGCTTTTCCCTCTCCCTTTCTGTCAAGCTTTGCCCTTTCTTCCCGCCTTGCCTCCTTTTTCTGACGAGAAACAGCACTCTCTTCGTTGGGTGTTAGGAGGGATTTCTCTTGGGGTGGCTATGGAGATATCTACCTTGAAGATAGAGTATCGGCATACTCCTTTCCTTTTTTTCTCGCTGGAAGTACGCATCCTTCGATATGTCCGAGCATCTCTTCCCTGGACTTTTCTGATGCCCCCTTGTCCCTACACCCACCAACTTCTTGCGAAGGTCCGTGGATTTTTTCGTTTATCCAGGAGTCCTTCGCCACATGAGTTGTTCACCGCCGTTGTTGGTAAGGCCGGTGAGTCTTTCCTCCGAGCAGCCGTGTGATTTTCTTTTCTCTGTTCGCTCACATTACTTGAAACCCTCCACCATTTCACGAGCAGAGTGGGTTTTCTCCGATCTCTCTTTCTTTTCCCCCTCTTTTGTTGGTCTCTTTTTTTTTTTTTGCCTTGGGTCCCCCAGCGGATGATTTTCTCCATTTTTGCGGTTGTTTCCCCCCTCCCTTTTTTCATTTTTCTTTGAAAGAAAGGTACTGTATGCTCGGAGTGAGACTAACTTCTTTTTCCTCGTTGACACCCCCTGGACGGAGTAGCGCGCGACCCCCATGTCAAAAATGATTCTGACCACGGACCGTCTCCTTACATTTTTGGCTTTTTTATTCACTTCACCGGTGCAATGAGGAGGCGAGCCCCTCTTTTCCTCCCCTCTCTTGAATCGGCCCCCATTTTTGATCGTTGCGTTAATTAAAGAGAGACTCGGTCGACTGTCATATACTATATCTCTTTGAGCGATCATCCTGTCGAACCCCCCCTCTTTTCCTTTCTTCCCTCATCCAAAACCCTTTTCCCCCGTCGTTCTTTTGTTTCTCCTTGCGTCCAATTGGACGAGATCAGCGAGGGCGTTCTTGATCTCTGTGGTCCCGACCCTCGCCGCCGCTCTTCCATGTTATGGCTCACCCGGATTGCGTTGACTTCGTCTTTCACTGGAACCCATCGCGTTTCAATCGTTTATTTTTCTTTTATGGAGATTCTTATGCTTTTTTATGACTTCATTCCTCCGGCTTCTTGGTCCTTGGTCTCGTTGTTGGGTGATTGTTTTCTTGATGTGGGACCACCAGCTTTTCCTTTTTGCGACCCCCTTTGTCTGTCACCTTTCCTCTCGCCGTCTCTTCGCCTCTCTTCCTGTTCTTTCCTGGTCATGAGCTAATTTCCCAATGAACCTCCCGACTTGAAACGCCGAGAGATTCCAAAATTTCTTGTGCTTCTTTCACCGTCCCTCCTCACTGAGTTTCCTTTGCACTTCCTCGGACCGCGCTTTTTTCCATTCTTTTCTTCCCTTTTTATTACTCAGCGTTTTCTATCAATATCTCGCGAAACCAACTCTTTGGTGATCTCTGACGGTTTTTTCCACCCTGCTTCCCGCCCTCTTGCTAATGGCCTCGTCTTGGGACAATCGCCCCGTTCCCAATGCTCGCTTGTTTCTATTTGTTCGGTTCTTTTTACGAGCAAAAGCTGATTTTTACTGTCACGACGATTTTCTCCTGAATACATCCCTTGTCACTTAACTTCCTCATTTTTCCCCTTGACTTCCCAAGCAACGATCTCCTCCCTTCTGTCCCGCTAGAGAAACAATGTCCTCCCCCTTGGTCCTTTTCCCTCACCTTCCGCGCTTATTTATCTTTGCTCTCTTCCAAACCGGCATGCTTTCCGATTTTTCTTCCAAACGTATGCGTTTCAGGCTTTCAACTGAATCGGCTCATCCTTTTTCCCTCTTGGCCTCCCCCTTTCATCTGCAATCTGCCGGATTTTCGTTCTACCCTTCAATTCTGATTTTCCTTGCGGGATGAATTCGTTGGTTCTCCCGCGCGATACTTGTTTCTAGTTTCGCGCCAAGTCTTGGATTTCTCATACAGGTACCACCTCGTCAGAAGGCGGTCCTCATAGGTTCTTCCCTCCCGAACCCAGCGATATCACTGTCCGCTGCCCAGACTTTCCTAACCTCGTTATTTCGTCCTGAAATGGCAACCTCTCTGCGACACCCTTCCTCGGACCACTTTATGAGGCGCGGCTGGTGGGTCTGGCTGTACCCACTTGTATTATAGGGGTTTTCGCCTCGATTAAGACGGGACCACCACCTTCCACTCCGGCCGTTTGGTCCGTTTTTTCGTTCCCCTGACCTGTCTGTGATTTCTTCTTCCGCGTGATTTCCTCAAAGTCGAAGTGGCCCATTTCCTGCCGTGTTCATTTCTTTTTTCCCCCCCGTCCTTGTCTTCCGAAGACTGCGAAGTACTCTTTTCCCTGCCTTTTCACTTCTCAACGGTCTTTCCTGCGTCCGACACGGGAGTTGCGAGTGAGGGCGGGCAGGACGACAATACCTTTCTCGAAAGTCATTCGAGCCATCGGTCCTTCCGACCGCTTTTTTTCTGGACTCCCCCTCCGCTTTCTGCTTGCGCCGGTCCTATTTCTCTCTCCTTTCTTTTTTTCGAAAAACCGAAGCCGCACTTTTTCTGGCGATATCTCTCTTTATCCGGTGTGAAGACCGCAACGTGCGGCTTAGTTTGACCCGCCGCTTTCTCCTTTCACATCTTACTTTCATCTGCGGAGTTGTCTTCCGCGACACTTCGTTCGGTCTTTTCCTTCTCTGATACTTCTCTTCTCTGTCCTCCTTTTTTTCCGCAATCGAGCCACTTTTTTTTTCCGTTCCATTAGCGACGTGTTCCTTTTCTCTTACGCGGTTGCACATCTTGGCCCGTATTCTTACACGACGAGTCTTTTTTCCCTCCCTGTAGCCCCCCCCCTTGTAGAGGAAGTGGCCACTTCCTCCTTTTGTCTTCAATACACGCGGACTCAGCCCTCCGAACTGCCTCCCTCCGCGCTTCTCTCTCGGGTAAACCCGTTTCCTTCTTCATTTGTGCCGTACATCTGGCTTTTTTAGCCGAGAGCAAAGTCTTCCGCATACGCCCACCCCAGCGTTCCTAACCGTTGCCGCTGGAGTTTCTCTCCCCCGCGTTGGCCCCCCTAGAGAAGTGCTCACTCCTGCTTTATGCGGACAGTTCGGGGCCTCCAGTTTCGCCTTGCTTTTCGATCGTTCCGCAAGTGGAAAGCCTCTTCTTGGTGGGGCCCTGGTATGAAATCCTCTCCTTTTCTCCTTTTTCGAAAGCCTCCCCCTTAATATTCCTTTCTTGCCCCGCTTTTTGAAATTCATCCACGCATTCCCTCCCTCATTGAAGGGTTTGCTGAGAAGCCCCCCCCCTTGCAGATTGCGAATTTCACTTTCCATCGTTTCGTGCCAATTCTTTCTGTTAAGCACTATTACACGCATCGGTGTAGTACCCCTCACGCATCGCCCTTTTCCAGTGTCCTCCTTTTTACTTCTCTCTATTTCGATTCACTGGGCCCTTCCCTGCCGGATTACAGTTTTTCTCTGGCTTTTCCATTTTCTCTTCCCTTCGAACCTTTCGTTATGGCGGCGAATTATCCATCTTCCGTTGGACTGCCCAGAGCTCAACGCTTTTCTTGAATCGACTGGTCCATTAATCTGTTTTCGCGCATGAATAGCGCTTCATCTCCACCCAGATTCCCCCAGCAGGTGCTCCTTTGTCCTTTTCCCTCTTCCCGTAGATTGCCTGTCCGATTTGCATTAGCAGCTGTTTTTGGCAACCGCTCCTGACACATCGGCGACAACTTTTATTTTTCCTCGATCTGCGTGGTTTATGAACGCGTTGTAACTCAGTTGCCGACAGTCATTTGCTTTTTTTCGTCGCGAGGCGATTTTTCCGCCCTTTGCTTCGGAGGTGCGAAGGAACCCATCCCCCGGTTGTTTTTTCCTTGCTCTCTCGGCGTTTCCTTGATTCTAGGCCCTTCCAGAGACCCCCGCCCCTTAAGAGACCAGTCGTTCTAATCCCGATTCCTTTCACTCCCCTTTTTTCTGCCCCAACCTTTCCTTGGTTCCAGACCCCCATCAAAATCCAAGAGCCCCACTTCCTCGCGTCCCCGTCTTTCTTTCCTCAACAAGACCCTAAGAGCGTTCCTTGCCCCCCCCGTTTTTCACCAAGCGCTGGCATCAGAGCTGCCATTACCTCCTTAGCCTAGACCCTGATTCCCACGCATAACTTCGGTTTTGCTTTTCCCTTGACCACAGCTTCCCTTCCCCTTTTCTGGCGGCATCGCTGATGCCGCTTGCAGCCCTTTCTCACGTCTCCCCAGCTGAGAGGAGGGTTGCTTCGGCTCCAAGGGAGAGGGTTTTTCCCCTCTCATGGATGATCTTTACGGCATCTAGGTTTCAATTCGCGAAGTCTCGCTGTAAGTCGAATCTACCGTGATAAGGTCCCGTCCTTCCTTCGCGGAGAAGCGAGCTTCCTCCTTTCCCACATTTCCCCTAACACCACCGGGAGCGGCAGACGGTCTTTTCGTTGTCAGTTTTCCTTTTCTCGCGCGGCGATCGGCGACATCCAAATCGAGTTGTCCGCATTGCTTTCAGGCCCTGTTATTTCTTCCTCTAAGAAGCTTTTTCTTTTCAAATCCCGATTTTTCCTCTCAAACTTTTTCTTTTTCAAAAAATCCACAATTTCTAATCTGAGCCGCGTGGGTTCTTCCCCTC
>Ga0179593_1617697_pt1 | contig 12532 bp, 18 predicted proteins | sample CZODoug2_1_08_16_FD_185931 | JGI IMG/M metagenome (GOLD analysis project Ga0179593, IMG submission 185931) | Vadose zone soil fungal communities from Angelo Coast Range Reserve, California, USA - CZODoug2_1_08_16fungal (PacBio error correction) | ecosystem: Environmental > Terrestrial > Soil >... | reverse complement strand
TTTCCTTTCATTACAGGCTTAGCCAATCCTCCTTTTTCTTCTTTTCGAGAAGTATGGCACGGACCTTCCCCTTCCCCCCCCCCTCCCCACAATTAACTGTGGGTGGCTTTTCGATCGTGCCACTTTGTTTCTATTTTTTTCAAGACGTGGGACCTTTTTTCCTTCCCGCCTTCCCTTCTCTTCTTCTACCTCTTTCCTCCACTCCAAAGCTGATAATCCAGTAAAGTTCGTCCTCCTTTTCTGTATTAGATACGGGCGTCTTTTCCCCTTCCTTATCACTTCCTTTTTCTCCTCCAGCCAGCACGCGTTATTAATGGCCGTTTACTTTAGTTATGAAAAGTTAACGAACTCTCCCCTGAGGATGGACCTAAGCCAACACCCCTTTTTTCCTCCGATCGGTTGCCTCTTCGGGCCCAACTGCCGGCAAGTGATTTCCCCATTCCATTCCACCCCTATCGAATGATTGGACCTTTTCCTAGGTGTTCCCCCCCTCTTTTGGAAAACCTTGGCGTAGGCCGATCCACTGGCTCTTTCCCCCCCCCCGAAACATACGTTCTGTGAACTTTATCCCTTCGCCGGAAAAGGGACTTCCTCAAGCTCTTTCCCCATATTCCCTTCCGTGGGTATATTATCGATCAATTCCCTTTCCTCCGGGTTTCAGAAGTCGACACTTGCTTTTTCCCTCCCTTCCAATCTGCAATTTATCTTTTTTCTTGCCCTGCAATCCCTTTTACAGGACAGGCAGCTTTTTTGTTTTTCTCCCCGAATAGGACGACAACCTTTTTTTTTCAGTCCTTAGAACTACGCCGGCTCGGACTTTTCCCCAGCCGGCTGCGCCCCATCGATCTCTCGGGACTTATCTAGCTGGGTTCGGTCTCTTGGCATTCAAAGCGACACCTTGTCTCGAAGTCTTTCCGTTCCATAACGCCAAAGCATTCCCGAAATTTGGCCTATGAAGCCTTCATTGCATGACGAAGCGGCTCCTCAAGATGGCCTGGCTTTTCACTGTGATGCGGGTTAATTTCGGTCCATGCCTTCCAATCAGGTACAATTGCCCCAATCATCGGCATTTGGCATGGTGACTGGGTCTTCCCTATTTCGGGATAATTTTCTTTCTTCTCTTCCGGCGCAAAAAAAAAATCAACTCTGCGAGGTTTTTTTTTATGAGGCCGGACGCGAACTCAATGTGTAGGCGGCCTCTTTTTCCCCGGCAGCATATAGGCTTCTTTTGAGCTCCTCCTCCCGCAGTTCCTACTCCACAACAAGCGGATGTTTATGTTCTTTTTTTTTCCTTCGTGAAATGGCGGGGGTCTGGACCTCCTTTTCTCAAGAGCACATGCCTTGTGTCCCTTCCTCCACAGTGGACTGACTTTCCCCACTCGAGCCCCGCTATAAAACGGAGAGATTTTTCTTCCCGCCGCAGTCCGTAATCTATTTATGAGACGAAGGTCTGTCGGTTTATCCCTTTTGAAGCTTTTTGATCGCATCTAATTTGTGATCCCCTCTAACGCGCCTCGACCCTCCTTTCCAGTTTGGCCATTTATGTCACACTCCGGGTCCCTAGAGAAGAGTCATCAAACCTTCTCCCCCTTTTCTGGCACTGAATCCTCTCTCAACGCGGTTTCGTCCTCTTCTTGCGAGCGGCGCCGATGAGAAAATGAGGTTTCTCCCACCGATCGGACGCGCTTTTCCCCTTCTTATACGGCGGGTAGTGTTTCCCCCCCCTACCTTCTTAATTTATCACCCCTCAGGCTGAGAAGACAGCACTTCAGGGAAGTACAGCGCCCCCCCCGAAGAGCCTTTTCCTTCCTTTGGGCAACGTGTGGGTCTGGTTTTCCTAATTGCAGTGTGGGGTTCAATCACGACGATGTTCTTTTTTCCCAATAGAAATTTTTCAGAACTCTTTCTACTTAACAGGTCCATCGCCTAAGACCCTTTCATGCACAAAGCCTTCTCCCCGCGATAGCCGCGTTTTTTCCTTCTCCTCATCTTAAATTGGAAGCCGTTTTTTTCCCCCCGTTTTTGTCATCGCGACGTCCTTCCCAATTTCTCCCCTTTTCCTCGCGATAGTTCCCTGCCTCCTGAAGGAAGCCTAGTGTCTTGACTGCCCGCCCCTCTCGAAATGAAAACGATGGGCCTTTTTTTTTTCCTCTTTCTTTCGATTGGGCGAGCCCTTCCACCCCTCAATAACCCTTTTTTCCTTTTTCCCCCCCCCTATGGCGCGGCTGTCTTGATCGAAGAAGACTCCCTTTTTTTTCTGCCACATGGCGAAAGACGAGATTTTTTTTCTCGGAATTTCCCTTCTCCATTCGGAGTTTCTTCTCTTTCCGCGCGTTGGCTTTGGAAAACTCGGTTTTGTTGCGTAATTTTCTTTTTTTTATTTTTGGATTGGATAATTTGCATTTTTTTGTCTTCTGAGGTTATGTCCTGGGTTGTTTTCTCTCTCGAAAGGATGCCAACTGCGGCGTCCGCTCGGTCTATCTCAGACAGCGACCAATAGTGCAATGGCATGATTCCGAACCGTTTTTCTTCTTGGACGTGACGATGTCCTTTTTCTAGTCCGCCTCCCCCATTTTTTTTTTTTTGCTCTGGCCGCATCTTGCCCGACACTCGGATATCATTGGAACATCCCTCTTCCGGACTGTTACCCTTTTCTCCCGGAAGAGTTTACCGCCTTGATCCCCCCCCCCCTTGCTGAGTTCCATCCAGAGTTTCGTTAATTGACTTATTCCATTCCTCCTCCGAAGGAAACTGCCCTTTCCCTCCCCTCCCCCCGACACGATTTTCCCCCATGTCTTCTTTCCTCCTACACATGTTTAACCTTTCGCGCCAGAATAAGCGGGTTTCTTTACCCCCCGTGTTAAATGCTCCACTGATCCCCCCTTGAACAATCGTGGCATGCGATTCGAGAAGCGCGTTTAGTTTCCTCTTTCTTACATGGAGCGAATCGGAGTTTCTTCTTTTGCATTTCAGCAACTGACTGTTTTTTTTCTTTTTTCTTCCCGCCGGAGACCCCCTTCTCCCCCCTGTCTCAATTCAAATCGCCTAAGAGTCTCACTCATAATTTCTACGGAGAGGGGATGTTAGGGGATATTTCCCCTTCTATTTACCCGCACAACCGCGGCAGCTCTAATTTTTGAGTCTCATTAACAATATTGTTCCTCTGGATTTGTACTTTCCCTCCCCTCTGCCTGATCCGGACCTATAATTCCCCTTTCTCCAAGTTATAGAATCTTTAGAGACATCCTTTTAGAGAAAGCGTTTCCGAGACGGTTCCTACCCCCTTTACGCCTGCGAAATTTATCCGGAAAGAGTAGTCTCAGCGTTTGTGGAAGGGGAATACCTTTTCAGGACACGCCTTTTTTCTTGATCCTGTGAAACTTCTATATCGAGCTTTTCCCTTTCTCCTGTTTTTCTTGAGAGATAGAAGTTTTTTTTCTAAACTCTTTCTTCTCTGCATTCTCTATCATTCCAAAGGCCCTCGGATTACTTGGCTTGATGATCCTTTCTTCACTTTCGCTTTTAAAAGAGAATAGCCCCTTATCCCTTCCGAGAAAGTTACCTTACGAAGGGTCCGGGCCCCCCCTCCTATAACTTGGCTCCCCCCCCCCTCTTCCGCAAGGCTGAAGTATGATGACCAGACCTTCCTACTTTTGAATGAGGCCACTAATTTCTTTCTCTCTCCCTCTGTTGCATTTTTTTCAATCGACTTTTCTTTTCATCGAACCTACAAAATTACGTATTTTTCTCTGGCTAAGGGATTGCGCCTTTCCCCATCATTATGCTGATGTTTCCTGGCAGCCTCTCCTCTGCGGGAGAAGAACTACTGTTCGTGGAGGGAAAGTTTTTTACAAGCCGCTGGCTTTTTCCTTCCAATCTCCAGCCCCTCTTTTCCCCTCCTCCGCTTTTTAAACTGTTTTCTTTCCTTTCTCAATTTCTTCCCGTTTACAAAAGAGCGGCTTTCTTTTTTCTCTAAAGGTGAGGATCCCTTCCCTGGCAATCGCGTTTTTTTCTTTCCTGTCTCCCTGTCTCGGCTGATTGCGGCCGAGTTTTTTCTTTCTGACTCCCCCCGAACTAGGGATTGAACACCCCCACTGGATCCCAGTCTTGGAGGAACCTTTTCGATTCTTTAGTTGACTAATTTTTTCCTTATTACGGGTGCGGGAGATTTTTCATTTTTCAGAGTTTCTTCACGCGTGTTGTCATTTTATGCTGATGACAGCGCTTCCCCTCTTTTGACTCGAACAACAGTTTTTCTCTTCACTATCCAATCTCTTCTCTGCCGCGGATGGATGTGCGCCGCATCCATTCCGATCTTTTTGGTACGAGCTCGACAACTCTTCTTTTCGAGGTGGAGCTGTCTCCTTTTCCCATTTCTACAACCCCCTGTCGCCTCCTTTCCCCGAGACCGACCTCCCGAGAGCGAAGGCATCCCCCCTCAACGTTTAACTTACTTTCCTTCCCCTCGTTTCCCCAAAGCAACCGATCGAATCAGTCAACTCGACTGTGCATTTTGTTAATTCTTCCCTCGGGCCGGCAATCGTCCTTTTCTGTTGCAGCAGCGCGCCTTCCCCCCCCCCCCCTTCTATCAGGAACCCCTCGCCCTTCAAGGGACAGGTTAGTGTTTCCGAGACCACTCCCTTCCAGCAGAATCCTGCCCACTTCCCTTTCTCATCTTTCGCCGTAAAATCCCACTTTTTTCTCTTTCTTCTTTCAATTCATTGGTCAACATTTCCTTTCCGTCAGTCGCGATGGCCCCTCTTTCGGAATCCTTCACTTCCGGGGAATGATGAGCTCCTTTTGCGATCGCTTGATATTTTTTCGCCATTGGGTCTGGTGCCGATATCGAACAGTGCTCCTTCGCGACTGGGGTTTCCTTTGCGAAGAAGAACGAACCCTCCCCGGTCTGTTTTCCTGTGCCCCCACACTGATTCCGGCTTTTAACAGACCCCCCTTTTTTTCCCGAATCGACTTCAGTACCTTTTTCATGTTAAGCGCTTCTTCTTCCATAAAAGGCCCCCTTTTCCCGCTCGCTGGATGTTGATAAATTTCTCCTGTATTGGGAAAACCCTTTCAAGCCGTATCCATTTCCCCCCCTTTAGAACCCTCCTTTCCCCGGTTTGTGCACATCAAGTCCCTTTCTACCCATCGGAGACGCTTTTTCCTCTTCCTAAACCGTTTTACATTAAGTGCCCCCCTACCCCTTTTTCTCCTAGCGCCAATGTTGGATGAGCTGGAGATTTTCTGATGGGTAAAGAAATTCCTTTCTTATGAGCGTCGATCTTTTCCCTTTGTTGGCTCCCCCTTCCTCTTCTGCTAAGGGTTAATAAATCTTCGCTCCTTTAGAGAAGACCCCTGATTACTGACCACTTCATTTCATCCTCAATGCCTTTTTCTCTATTTGCTCTTAAACTGTGAGACTGTTTTACAGAAATTTTTCCCCTCAGGTTAAGTAGTCAAGAACTTTTTCGACTTCTATCCAGTAAAGGCTATCCCCTCCCCCTTCGGCCTGTTGGGATTATGACCTTGTCGATAAAGGAAGTCTAGATACCTTCAGCATATAGATGACAGTGTTTTTTTTTTTTTCCCCGCTGCGCCGACACACATGGCGCTAATTTCTTCACGTTTCCGGGTACCCCGGCACCTGCAAGGATTGCAGGTTGCGTTCCTCGTCGTATAGGACCCTTCTTCCGACACTTTTCCGTCTCCACAGGCACCAGTCCCCCCACATAACCGGAACCGAACCGATGATTGTAACGGTATTTCCCTTCAGGAATGGTGTTTTCTCCCCGCAGCACACTGTCCCCCCCTCACTGGGTTGTTAGACCGAACCCCCTTTTTCTCCTTATGAGGGACGTTTCCCTTTCACTCGAATTCCAACTTTCTTTCTTTCCCTTTAGCGTCTTTCCCGCCGCCGTACTCTGCGATCGATTGCTGCCACAGAACGAACCCCTTTCTTCTGCTAGATCGAGTCCTTTCTGTTTCCTTCCGGTCTCGCCTTCGCTGGCTCACGGTCAGGTTCCCAGTTGTAGTCGATGCGTAACTTTCCAAACAAACAAGTCCCTTTTCCAAAAATTGTCTCCCAAAACGAGCGCAAAGCTCAATTGAAAGCTGGTCCCCCTTTTTTTTTTTTTCTTTGCAATCGTGTCGACTCTGTAACCCTTTCCCAGTTGGTTTTTTCCCCCCTCTAAGAACCCTCCCCTTCTTTGAGTTTTTTGTTAAAGATTCTGTATTTTCGTTCCGTAGAAGGGATTTTCCCTCAAGTATTTACGATTTTCTATTCCTTTTTCTTTTTCGTCGTTCTTCTGTGTCCCTTTGCGGTTGAGTAACACAGATGCGCCACCTTGGCCTTGTCAGATGGTTGCTTTTCTTCATTTCAATTGCCGGCCTTTTTTTTCTGCAGCTAAACGATCACTCCTCATTGATGTTGGATTAGAGTCCATCTCTTTAAAGGAACCCTCCGGTTGTTGCTCCCTTCATTAGTCTTCCACCATTCCTCTCGCTTCTTTGCACTTTGCCTTTTTCACGCTCAATTCGGTTCAGGACCGACCGTATAGACTCCGTCTTTTTCGCAATTGACTGATAGCCCCCTTTTTTTGTAAGAATATAAAATCGTGTTCTGTCTTTGATGGGCGGTTCCTTTTTTTTTCCCCCCTTTCCCCCCCCTTCTTTCCATAATAGGGTGACGCTCTAGACAAAACTGGTCTAAAGCCAACAAAGTAAGTGTTTTTCCTTCCGCGTGTCACGACGTGCCCTCCTTCTCAAGCCCCCTTTTTTCTGTCTGTCGTTAAATGGCGAAGACGCGTCTCGCCATTTCTTTTGGGTTTTGTTGGGTTGAGAGAGATGGCTAGTGTCTCCCAATTTACGCCTACCACTTTTGTTTTAGTTTTCAATTATTCCCGTCCGTTTTCCTCCCCCCACCAATGAACAGTGCAAAACCCAATTACTTTGGTTCTAGTCTTTTCTCCCCCTTGACCTATTATGGCCAGACTTCTTCACAACCCCCCCTCCCTCAAAATCCTTCACCAGATGTTATCTTCCCACTCCAGTCAAGTTCGGAATTCTCTCCCTCTCTCGGCTTCGATCCTGTGCTTCTTTTTTTCCTTCCTATCTCACGTACGTGGTGCTCTTTCCCGCCGCGCGTTCGGAATGGAAGGAATAATTGAATGTTCTTTTCACGGCCTTTCTACGTGAAAGAGTCTCCATCCATTTGGTCTCTTTTTTATCCCTTTTCCTTCGACCCCCAAACGACGTCCCCACTTCAGTTTACAACACAATCTGACACTATAGATTCGGATCAGGGTTCCGCCCCCTCTTGGAAACGCGGCGCTCCTCCTCACACAATCCATGTTCACTCGATAAATACGTTGATCCCCCCCCTCAATAGACGAACTCTCCCCCTTCTATTTAACCACCTCCTCCTGCTTTTTTCTTCTTTCTCGATCCCTTCCCCCACTTCCCATAAAGGGTTTTACAGAAGGCCTCAAACGATTGAAAGTCCGCCTTTTTAGAGTTGCCGAATCGTTATTTTTCTCTTTTTCCAGTCCCAGCCTCTTGTCCCCCTTTGGCTATTACCGAATCTCTCCCACCCCTTTTTTTTCAGTCCATGAGAATAACGAACGCGTTCTTTCGAAAACAGCAGCGCTCCCTTCCTTATAGCGCTGGTTTGTGCTTTTTTTTGAGCATACGAGACAATAACGGACGTTTCTGTCGTACCTCTTACCCTAAACGCTTCTCCTTTGGATTCGCTTTTAAAATCCTCCCCTGAAGGAGAATCCTCCCTTTGCGAAAAAAGCCCCCCACCCCCCCCCTTTTTGTTCAACTTGTGCTGCTGGTATTTCTTCACCATCCTTACACTCTTTCCCCTAATAGCGGTTTTTTACTTTATTGTTTTTTTTTTACTTTTCGTTTCGCCGAGGTAGGGATATCCTCCGATACCTTTCCCGCTCACACAATTCAAAGCACCTTGTCCCCTTCGAGGTGCGATTTATGAGCCCGTTTTACCCCATAATTCAGTCGCAATTTTTCCCTCGGTTGCGTCCCTCTTCCCCTCTACGTAGGAGGTCTTTAATTCGAGAATGTCTTTATAGATTCAACAAGAACGGATGGCGATTTTTTTTTGGAGAACGTCGCTTCTATTTTCTGGTGATGACGTCCCCCCCCTTTCCTCTCCAGTGACCTGTGAAACGAGTCCTTTGAGAATCACCCAACCCCCCCCCCCCCCCCCAACCCCCCCAAATACAAAAACCACCAACCCCCCCCCCCCCCCCACACCCCCCCCCCCCCCCCCCCCCCCCCCCCCCCCCCCCCCCCCCCCCCCCCACCCCCCCCCCCCCCAACCCCCCAAAACCCCCCCCACCATCCATCTAACCGGCATGCGGACTTAGACGTGTTCCCTTCCTCCTTGCGCGAAGGGCTGAGATTTAGAAGCTCCCTCCCTCCTGATAGAAGCGTACTTTTTCCCCCAGAGAACGCGTCCTTTCCCCTCCTAAGATTTATGAATGCCCCACTTCTTCTGGTGACCGATATAACAGCGAAGAGTTATTTTTTATTTCATTTCTGGAACTTGAAACATTCCACGCCCGGGTTTCGTCTCTTTTTTCTTCGAGCGGTCCCCCCTCTTCCAAAGTTGCCGGACTGAATCGGGAGGCGCCACCCCGATTTTCTAAATGCTGGCCCCTTTTTTTCGTGTTTTCCCCCCACGCCATTTCCCCTCCCTACCCCCCTCGAGGCGCCCTTTTTTCCGTTTAATTTACTCAAGGAAGTAAGCGACATCCCCTTTCCAGAATTTTTTTCGGGAAACGCTTGGGGCTTTTTTTTTTCTCCCATTGCAGGTTTCTTTTCCCCCTTTTAAAACCTCCCTTTCCTTTCGTTCGTGTCGCACAATAGTCCTGGTTTTCAGCTTCCTGAGCACATGTCCAATTCCTCCGACACCACGGACTTTCCCCCCGAAGCAAGCGTTCATTTTCCTAGCCGGAATTCGCATTCTTAAGAGTTCCTTATGCGCATCTTCCTCTGCTAAGGAAGGGTACATCCCGCCAATGTTGCAAGCGACTACAACCACTCCGCCAGCCGATTGCTCTTTGCCTTTCACTATTAGCCTTAAACTATGGGCTCTTTTATTTATTAGATTTGCGCGCGCGCTGGACCCCCCTTCCTTCAAAAGATGGCGCGGCTCTTTTTCCGCGCTAAGGTCTCTTCTCCATTTCCCTCCCCCCCTAAAGTCGATTTGACCTGCCGCTTTTTTCTTTTCTCGAAAAGTAGGAGTTGACTGATTACTTCTCAGTTTTGGAATTCCTTTTTTTTAATTTAACTTGTTGCTTTGGATGGCTTCCTTGGGAGATTAAAAGGGTGATTTGTTCTTTCTGAGCTGGGGTTGTATCAGCTTTCCCCCAGATACCACATGCTTTCTTCCTTCTTGTGTTAGGCCGTCCCTCAAAGACACTCTTTCTGGGCATGCTTGCAAAGCACCCCAGGAGGACAAGCTTATATTGTTTTTCCTCCCAAGAAAATGTTGTTCCCTCTTTCCTATTGTGAGCGCTGCAGCGCTTTCTTTCTTTCCCCCTCGGAAGGAAAATCTGCCCATTACCCCCCTCACGCCCCCGTCATAAAGGACAGGATTAATCCCCCCCCGAGTATTAGTTCCTCCGACGTTATACCTTCTTCCGCTGATGTCAAATCCCTTTCTTTTCTTTTCCGTCAAACGACCTCCTACCTCCCGAATAATTCACGATAACCAGCCTTCTTTCCCAGATTCTGGATCTCACCCTCCCCCGATTTCTCCCGCTTCCTTTCCTTCCCGGTTGTAGAACCTTTCCTCCACTGATTGAAAACAAGGGGAACATTTTCTGTTTCCTTTCCGAAACGAAGCGTTCTTTTTTTTCTCCTTAAAACTTCTGCTCTCCTTAGATAGTCCTCCTTTTTTCGATGGGAAAACTCGGGCGTCCTTCCCCGGATCGCTTCCCTCAAATCGCATCCTGATTCTGCCTTGCCGCAATTTTGAATCTGCGAGGGAGTTATGTAGGTGTCGATTTTAGAGTTCCCAGCATTGCCCCCCTCCTTGCAGTAGAATGGCTTCTTTTGCGCTCATCCAATATTGGAGCTTTCGGTGTAAAAAAAAACCCCACCTTTTACATAACAGAAGAATGCCTCCTTCCTCTCATGAACAGGTGGTGAGAAAAGTTCTCTCGGACGGTTATTAATTAAGAGAAGCGTTCGCTCCTTTTCATCTCTTTCGCCTTTCGCAGCGACCCTTATCCTTAACGAGTAGCATCCTTTTCTTGGACGAGGAAGGTTGGAATGATAGCTACGAAGAAGATTTTGACCCCTTCAAATTTCTATTCTCCTCTTTCCTTCCGTTTTTGTTGTTGATCTCTCTTAAGTTTAAAAATCGGGAGTCTGCCTCCCCCCCCCTTCATCGCCGGGACCTGCTCCCCGGCTGATGCTTTCTTCTTTCCGGATAATTACGATGAGACAAAGCAGCCTAAAACGTTCCACCTGCAAGCGACCGCTTCTTCCCCTTCCTCTGGTCAGCGAAACTTCCCCCTCTCCCCGGGCACCCCTTCCTTCCGTATAAAGAGCTCGGTGCTGTAAACCCTTACCATTACCGCCTCTCTTCCTCTCGAACTAAGCCTTCTTCCGCTGTTGCATGCGTGGGACAATAGACGGTTTTCCCTAAAATAACGCGCCTATTTTCTCAGGTTTTCCTTCTGCACCTCCTCAATAAGGATGCGATTCCTTTCCTCAGAGATCGCCGGAGGGCTCGCCTTCTTCTGGCGGAAAGTTTTTCCTCCGGTTGCTCTCCCTTTCAATATCTAAAGCCTCTTCCTTTTTTCTTTTTTTCGAATGACACGATGGGTAACCGGTTTTCTTTTCCACCCGTTTCCCCCCCGGCTCTTTCCCTCCTCCTCGAATCTTTTCTCCATGGTTTTCCAGCATCTGACAGTCACCCCTCCCCCCTTGCGATCTCTGAATGTATTTAAGTGGCTAGTTTTTTGATCTGTCTGACGTTTAAAATTCAACTCCTTTTTCTCTCAGCGGAAGGTTATTCTCTTTTAGGAACTATTAGCGTTCTTCGATTTATATTGATTACTTCTCGGGGTTTTTTTTTTTCCCTTAAGATTGTTCCATTTATCTTCCTTCTGTTTCGGCATCGAGATGATGCTTCCTTTCCCAAGAAATTGGGGATTATGAGGGTCCCACTCATACCCTGGGCTATTTGATCGGCCCTCCCCTTCCAGCTAGACTTCCTACGGCTATTTTGCGAAGTGCTGCCATTCACGATTTTTTTTTTACGGAGATAGACCCTCTTCATGGAAAAATTCTTCGGAGGAAAAGCTGATACACCCCCCTCTTTTCTTTTCACATCACGACCGACTGACATCCCGAGCTCTCAGGAATTCCTTTCCACCCCTCCCAGCCAACGTTTAACCGCATGACCCTTTTTCACCAAAGCAACGCGCTCTTTCTTTCCTTCAACTCTCACCTTTCGAAATTCACGAGACACTCCCAGGCAAAATCGTCCTTTAGTTTTGGGGAGAATCGCCTTGATCCTTTCCTTTTCTCATCCCCGCTCCATATTGGAATTCTTTCTCTCCCCGCTGGCGAGCAAATCAGCTTAAAATTTTTCCCATCTGTTCAGGGTTCAATATCTTCCCCCCCTCCCCAATAGGCGTTTGTCTCTTCCTCTTTTCACTATTTCTCTATCAAATTGGCGACTTCGTTCAAATATCGAATGAACAGCGCTTCGTGTTTTCTTCCTTGATTAAAGGGTAATGATTCTAATCCGCTTTCAGGGATCACCCTCCTTCGGCGAGGGAGTGGGGAATGCCCTTTGGGTATTGGTCCATCCCTGTGTACCCCCCCCCTTTTCTAAGAAGTTATCCCCCCGTTCTATTTCGACAGACTCCCGAAAATATCGGTTCGGTCTTAGACAAACACCTTTTCCTTTCGTTTTCCCTCATCACCCACCTCTTTTTCCCTCATCGCTTTCAGAAAACGCCTTTCTGGTCTTGTTCCTTTTTGGCTTGTAATTAATGTATTACACCTTCTAGGAGCTCAGTGATCTTCTTTTCCTTGTATTTGGGAACCCCCTTCTTCCCCTTCTCCTATTCAAGCATTTATACCCCTTTTCGGTGTACATAAAGCTTCCGTCGTTTCATTTTTCCCCTTTCGAAGAATTCGCTCTCTTTTTTCCACCGAGTGATATTCACCTTTTTCAGTGCCATGAAAATGACTCGACTCGAGCTCGGCAGATATTGATACTCCGGATGGGTTTCCCTTCCATTGCTCCATAAATATTCTTAATTTCTTTTTTCGATGGCGAGTTCGTATTTGGCCTCTGAGCATCAGGATTCATCTCCCCCCTTCCCTCAGACTTCTGCGCAGAAAACTCTCCACTTACCACGTAGAAGTTCCTCCTCCCCTTTAACTCTTGATGATGACGCAATTTCCGTCCTTTTTTCCCGTGATTTGAGCACAAATCCCCTTCCCGTCCCCAAGCGATTTCACTCTTTTTTCTCATAAGCCAAAG
>Ga0179593_1295762_pt1 | contig 12532 bp, 17 predicted proteins | sample CZODoug2_1_08_16_FD_185931 | JGI IMG/M metagenome (GOLD analysis project Ga0179593, IMG submission 185931) | Vadose zone soil fungal communities from Angelo Coast Range Reserve, California, USA - CZODoug2_1_08_16fungal (PacBio error correction) | ecosystem: Environmental > Terrestrial > Soil >... | reverse complement strand
TGATCTCTTGATGTTTTTATTTGTTTCCCCATTTTCGCTGTTTTGACCATGGCGCTTCGGTTTTGTACGGCGAACCCCGTTTTCACGGGTTTAAACGGTTCCTTTTGTTCTTTCCTTTTTTCTTTGTGAATCTCCTTATTCTCTCGTAAGCTTTTCCTTTAAGTATTTCCAACTACGTATTTCTTTTTTCCACTGCTTGTGGTTTCTCACTTTACCCGTTTTTTCCTCCCCCCCTCGATGGCTTTTTTGAGAGCGGCTTTTTCTTTTTTTTCTGGTTCCTGTTCCCCCACTTGTTCCCCCACGTCGTCTCCCCACATCTGGATCGCCTCCATTTTTTTTTTGTGCAATTCCCGTCCCCCCCTGCAATCCTGTTTCAAGTCGACGTTTATCCCGTCTGATGCTTGATGATTTTGATTGCCCTGTATCTTGCACTTTCCCCTTTCATTCCATTTATCCTTTTGCGAGATTTTTTTCAAGCAGACCCACTTTTTTTTTCCCCATGTTGCATTTTTACTTGCTGCTTTTTCTTTTTCCCTTTATACTTATTTTGCAAACTGCCTGTTTTTTTTCCCCTTCTGCTTGAGGGAATCGGTGCCGTTTTTTCCTATGAGTCCTTGAGCTCCAAGTACTCCTCCCTTGCATTTCTGTGCGGATTTTCCCTGTCTCTTCCCTGTGTTGAAAAGGGAAAACGTTGCTTTTGTTCGCTCTCCTTCTCCTTTTGTGTTTGTGTGTGGGTAGTTCTTTCCCCCACCCCAACACACCCTGTGCTTTGAAACGTACTTTTACGTTTTTTCCCCTTGTTACACTTCCAAATCTTTCCCTCTCAGCACCTTTCTGTCCCTGGATTTTTCTTTTTTCACCTGAACCGTGGCCGTCTCCTTTTTTTGTCGTGTCCCCCCTCTCCTCCATGTCATCCAGCTTTTTTTTCCCCGACCCACATGTTTGGGATCCTTTTCTGATTTTTTTCCTTGTGGTGACAGTTGCTTTTTTTCTTCCGAATCGGGGACCTTTCTAGTGCTACTTTTTCATATTGGTCTCCCCCCTCCTGTTGTGTATGGTCCTTGACGATCTCGCTCACTGGTCCATAACCAAGACTCTTTTTGTCCCCCATTTCCGATGCATGAATGGAAGTGCCGTCTCAGCATTCGTCTTGGTGCACCCCCCCCCTCTTTTTTTTTATTACTGTGCTTGGTTTTTTCCTTCTTGGTTGGGGACTGTCTGGTGCGTTGTGCACTCACCACCCTCTTGACCATTTCCCCGTTTGGAAATATGTGCCGTTGACTTTTTATTTTTCCCGGTTGTACGTTTTTTCCTGTATCCCTTATTACTATGGCCTCTGTTTCCAATGGTCCCCCCTCTTTGTCCTTTCCCCGTTGTTGCTTCGAGACCCCTTGTCCTCCCCGGCGTTTGTAAGCCTCTTTAGTTTTAAAACCTCCATTCCCGTCCCCTGAGTCACCCCCATTTCCTTTCAATCAAGGGGTTTTTTTGTCCTGGGCCTTCCGTGGTTTCCCCCCCCTTGTCCCCTCCTTCCGTCTGTTATTTCAAATTCTGACCCCTTTGTTCTGTCCCCCTATTCTTTCTTTCGTCACCTTGGCAAATCGTTGTCAGCTTATTCTTGTGATGCCCCCCTTTGCAATTCACCTCTTCGCGGATCCCCCAAGAATCCCTTTTTGTTGACTTTGTGGGGCATTTCATTGCCATTTGTGTTTTTTTTATGTGGTCTCGCCTCGTGAGAATTTTGGTGATCTTTCGAGCTTTGTAAACCTATCTGTGCTTTTGCTTAGATTTTTTTTTTTTTTTTCTTTACCCCCCTTATATACTCCTTAAATTTCCTTTCAGTTTTATTTTGTGGCTTTTTGGGCTTCTTTTTGATTTTTTTCTTTTGAGTTGTCCTTTTTTTTTTTTCTTTTTTTTTTTGTGTGTCTTTTTTGTGATTTATTTATTTTTTTTTTTATTTTTTGGCTGTTTTCTCAGTTTTTTTTTCTTTTTAAGCCCCACCCCCCCCCCCTTTTTTCTCTCGGGGGGAGGGTGTGTTCATTTTTTAAACGTGGTTGCTACGGTTGTTGTGACACTCCATCCCCTTTTCGGACGATTTTACACCTCCTGCCCTATTCTTTTCACGCGATATTGGGCATTGGTATACTCGAGCAATTTCCCCTCCCCATGTGATGATTTTGATCACTTCGCGGTGGCCCCGGTCTCTGCCTGGTTTTTGAATCCCCCGCGCAGGACCCCCTGATTCTTTTTTTTATTCGTCCCCCCACCCCCACACGAGGACCAACATATGTTCAGCCTCCCGACTTGGCCTTTACTTTTTCATTTTACCTTTGCAAATCACTTTTCTTTCCCTCTCCATTTAACTTTCGACATGTTTCCCTGTCGCTCGTTTTTTCCCTTTCCTTCTTTGTTGTCGTATTACTTTTCTCCTTTGTTGGGCCCTCCAAATCATCCATCGTTTCTCAATTACGGTTTTTCCCTCCCCCGGTTTTTCTGATTTCTGTAAACTTGCCATGTTTTATTTTTTAGTTTTTCCCCGGTTTGTTTGTCTCGCCCTTCTTTTTTCATTCTTTGCGGGACCGCGGGAGGCCCAGTTTTTCTAATTTGTCCTTGCAATCTTCAACCCCCCTTTGATGCCCCTTTTTCAGGGGTCCCCTGCTTGACTCAACGACTCGTTTTATTGCCTTTTTTTTTGTTCCCATCCCCACATGTGTTTTTGCATTTTCCTTTTAAACCCTGACTCCTGTTTTTTTTTTTCTTTTGCCAACTTGCCCCTTGTGCAAGCAATTTTTCTGGGATCCTTGGACCCGATTTCCATGCCCACCTGTTTTTGGGCTACACCTCGTTTTTCTGCCACTTTTCCCCCTCTTCCCGACAGTTTGCTTCGCTTCTTTCTTGTACGCCGGTGTTTCTTTTTTTGATTTAATATCCACGTTGTCAGCTTACCCCTGTGTAGTAACTTTTATGCCTTGATTTTGAACCCTTTTTTGTGATTTTCCTTTCCCGTTTTCCCTTTCCGACTCATGGACTCCCAGACTTCTCCTTTTTGTTTTCAAGTGCGGGTGGGAGGTTTACTTTTGTGTTTGTGTCTCCTGACTGAGTCCTTTTTCTTTCAAATTGTTCCGTCCCCGCGGATAGGAATGTGCTCCGGTTTTTCACGTATTGAGTACATGTTGGCTCGTTTTTTCATTTTTTGGTCCGTTGGTCGTGAAATTTTTTTTTGCCTGTCTTTTTGTCCCCCCCCACCCATCCCCGGCGACATCTTTTGTTTTATTCATAGTTGCTTTGGTCCTCCGCTGCTTTGCCCGATGACCCCACTTCGTACCCCTTCTGTGTTTTGGATTTAACCTTTGCAAATCGGTATTTGAACCGGGCTTCTTCGTCTTTTTTTTTTCTTTTTCCTCTCCTACGTTTTGTTTGTTTTGTTTTTTGTTGAAGTGCGATAACATCTCCGTCCCTTTCGTGGTCCCTTCTCCCCCCCAACACTAATGACCACCGACAGTTTCTGTCCAATCTTTTTTCTAAAACGTTCTTTGTTTCTCCAAGGCCTTTTGTCGGGTTTTCCACAGTGGTTTCCCCACCTTATTTCCCTCAAACCATTGTGTGTGACTTCCATCACCTGATGTTTACATGACCGTTCAGTGACCATTCAATTCATGAATGGGCGTCTTCTCCAATTAAAAGTACTGCCTTCCACTTTTCCGGTCTTTTCTTAGCAACACATGCTCTCCGTCCCATAGTTTCTGCAAAACGGCTCACCTCATTTCTGGGTGAGAGTTGTCCCTTATCTTTTTTGCGAACACCTTTCCTTGCTGGTCACCGGCCCCCTTTTCGTGTTTCAGTGTGTTCCCCGTTCACGCGCCCCACGGGTTGCTCTGCCTCCCCCCACCAACATGGTGCCGCTGCTCCCATGGGAAACTCCCTCCTGACTTTTTCGGTTGGAATGCTTTCACTTCTTTCCACCCCTCTGTTTCTGCCCCCCCCCTTTTACCCCCCCCCCGTCCTTTTAATCTTTGGACAAAAAAAATTTTGTCCACTTCTTCCTTTTGGCTCCTTTGTGAACTTACCAGTGACTGTGCATCCTGCTTTTTTTACGCAGTTGCAAGAAAACCACCCCCCCCTTGATTCCAAAGGCGTGTCCCCCGTGCCTTTCTTTTTGTCCACGTCTCGGTTCCCCGACCCCCGATTGTGCCGCCTTTTTTTTTTTTTCCTCTGGTTCAACCGAAATTTCCGTTCTGGCTCGGTGGTCGTCCCGGTGCGTTTGACCCCGTTCTTCTTTTTAGTGTGCTCACTGGCCAATCCTCGCAACCTTTTTTAGTTCGTCGCATGGCCCTGTGTGCCAAGGTGACCCTTGTCCTCTTTGTCGACGTGTGCTGATTTTTTTTCCTTGTTGTGCCTCCCCACCCCTTCCTTTGGCCACCTACTCACTTCCCTTGGCCGAGCGAATGTAAAAATTTTCCCCCTCTTTTGCCTAAGCCTTTGGTATGGTGCCCCCCTTTGGTTCATGTCATATTGATTTGCCTTGTTTGCTAGGGTTATTGGTCTTCTACAAAAATTGTTTTTTTCCCCTCTTTTTTTTTCTTAGTGTGTTTCCGCCGCTGGCATCTCCACTCCCCCACGAAGTGACTTGCCTTTTTCCCCCCTGATCTTATTCCCCATTTGGTTGTGTACGGCGATTCCGCCCTGCCCACCAAGGATCGGATTTTTATGATCTGCGCCTTTCTCACTCCGTTTTCCTAGATTCCCCCCCCCACAACGTGTTCCCCCTTTTTTGCGCCTGAATGGTGGCCCTCTATTTTTTTTCCACCCCCTTTTTTGCTGACCTGGCTTCTTGGGGAACGCGCTTCTTGCTTCGTCTTCCCCCCCCTTTTGACCGTGGCCGTGTTGACCCAGTTGTACTTTTCTGTTTTTCTTTTTTTTCGTTTGTGTTTTTTCTTGGGTTTGCACATCTTATACATGCCCCCCTCCATTCCTTCTGGCGTTTATGCCCCAACCTTCTATCAAATGGGGTCCATGCCCACCTTCCCCCCTCCCCCTTGTTCTTTTCTTTTTTTTTTTTTTCTTTTTTTTTTTTTCGCGTCCAACGCTTTGGCTTTCTTTTCCTTCCGAATGACTCAATTTTCCCTGTCTGCATTTTCCCCCCCATTTTTTCGTCAACTCCCTTCTGGTTCCTCACCCTTTTTCTGTAATGGGTTCATCCGGATCTTTTTCTTTTGAGGCTGGACAACAAACGACCTGGCCCGCCCGGTGCTGCATCCCCTTTTTAGGTTTTTAAAAGGCATTTTGTACTGCGGGCGCTTTCGTTTTGATTGACCACCTTGAGATTTCTTTCTTCCCCCCCAACGGCTTCTTTCCTCTTCCCGCGGTCACCCGTACGTGATTTTCAATTCTGGTTGTCCCCAGCTTTTGTCCTATTGTTCGGTACGTGACAGGTTTTCAAGGCCTTCTGTGCCCCCTGCATCTTTTTGTGTGGGCTTGTCTTTCACCCGGTTCTCCTTTTTTCAAATTCAAAATTTTCTTCGTTGTTGAGGCCCCCCGGCCCCCCCCCCTCGCCTTGGTTGTGCTCCCCCCATGCCTTTCTTCAACCCATTGTGGTTGTCCCCCCCCCTGACCCTGTTCTTTCCCTAAGCGCTCTACCCTCCGTCTCCCCTGACATGAGTTTGTACTTTTGTATTGGTACAAGTGCCGTACCTTTACGTCAATCCAAAACCCCCCCTTTCTGTCCCCCAGTTTGCTCCTTTTCTTCAGGGAAGTGCCGCTTCTGCACTCCGTATGCCCATGAGAACACAACCCTTGTAGTGAACCCAGCGGCGCACTTGAGTTATTCGGGTGTGTGAGTCAGGACCGGCTGAGTAAAGGTGGTGTTCCAAACTTGACACCGCCTAAAACCGCACGCAACAGCCGCCCCCCCACCCCCCCTTTTTCTTGGTTTTTCTTTTAGTCTTTTTACACGTAAAAATTATGAAGGGGGTACGAGGCAAGTTTGCTGTTTTTATCATACCGCAGGCTTTCCCTCTTTAAACGAGTTTTTCTTCACGAATATCTGGGTGGCGCACGTGGTAATGATGGTCCTTCGCCTTTTTCTTGGATACAACATGTTCGCAGGCACAGAGTTTGTGTGGGTGAGTGTTATTTAGTGTGAGGGGTTTTGTTGGGTATTGTATTTTTTGTTTGTTTTTTTTTTTTACTTTGTTTTATTGTTGTAATTTTTTGTTTTCGTGTAACTTTACCTTTTTTGAGAACCCATTTTTTTTTTTGCCAATGATATTATATGCTACCAGCATTTCCTCACTGTCAACAATGGATCTTTTTTCCCCGCGAATTCTTTTCAGTTCTCTTTTTTGAATGAATTCGTTTTTAGTTCTCTACTTGCCATCAGACACTCCCATTTTTCCCTTCTTGTGACTTTCCTTGCACTACCCGTGGCGTTCGTGATTCCCCACACAGCTATTCTCTCGATCCCGCTGTGGGTCTTCGCGGTTTGTCCTTTTTTTTCCCATCCCCCCCCTTCTTACGCGCTTCGAAGGCCCATCTCCTTTTTCGCGTCCTCCAGGGACAATCCCCCTCTTGGGTTTTTGTACCAGCCCCATGACTTGAAATTCATTATTTTCATTTTTATCGTTTCCCTCCTATTTTCTACATGAACAGTTGGCCCGTTTGTCTTTTTTCCCCCCCCTTTGACGTTTTTGGGGTCTGTTCGTGTCTGGGCCTTTTTTCCACCACATATGCTTTTGGCCCACCACCGGTCTTCCCTTTATTTTTTTACGTCACGTCAACAGCTTTCTCTTAGGATTATTCCTGCGTCCTTTCCCGTACGGGCAGGACCTTTTTGTAACTTCTAGCGTGCCCCCCTTCGCCGACAACACTCTCTCTTTTTCATACTCACGTTTTGTGTTTTTTGATCTTCTAATTTTCGCGTTCTTTTTGGTGGTTTCTGTCCTTATTTCCAACATTCCCCCTGAAGACGCTTTTTTGTCCCCGTTGCCACCCCTCCCGTCTCCGTGGTTTTACGTTAAACAATGAACTTTTTCTTAACCCATAGAATCCATATTTTTTTTTAAGCGTAGAGGTTTTCTTTATTGTGTAAGCCATCTGTTTTTTTTCCCTTTTGTGTCTTGTTTGGTGTTTTTAATCTTAGTCCCCTGACTCTCCCCAACTCCCGCACGTTTTTTTTTTCGTTTGGCACCCATTTTCACAACCCCTTGTCCCTTTTGTCCTTATCCTTCGGTGAATATTCCCTTCATTGTCTTTTGAAATTCTTTTTGCCACATCTCGGGCTTTCCCCCCGCTGTTTTGATTCCCTGGTAAGCTGAACCCTTTTTTGTCTTTCCGTAAGGACGTCCCGACTTTTTTTTTTTTCTCTCCGTTTGTGCTGGGCCCCCACCCCCCTTTTCATCACCCGCAGATCCACCGATCCTTTGTATCTTTGCTGTAAACCGCTTTGGTTTACTCCTCGATCTGCCATCCCTGTTCCACGTCATTTCATCCAAGAGTGCTTTTCCCTTTGTTATGCGGATTCGGCCCGACGTCACTTTTATAACTTTCTTTTTCACTTTCGCCGCCCCCCTATTCCCACTTGTTTACCTTGTGTAGTCTTGCTTTCGCATTTATCATTTTTTTTGTCCCCCCAAACAAATGTGGCCTTTGTGCCCCAAATTTTCCTTTCGTTGATGTCTTATGCCATTTGGTAGAACCCTGGGACTTTCAGACTTGCCTTGTCTTGGTAGTTATTTTGTGTCAGCCAACTTTGCGCTAAGGGTTTTTTCCTACTCCCCTTGGTCAACCCAAAGAACACCACAGGGCAACGGTGTTCCTCAGTGATTTTTATTTCCGCACCCTTTTCTTGGTCTTCTTCCCCCCCCCAAAAACGGCTCGGACACCTTACTCTTTGGTACTTTTACATGGACCGACCCATAGTAGCAAAGCCCATCAGTTGGTGAGTTACTTGGGTTTTTAACACCTTTTTTTCACCGTTTTCCATGTTTTTTTTAATCTTGAGTCCACCCCCACTTCCTCAATTTGTTACCGTTTTTGCTCCCAACCAATTTTTTTCCCCCTTGTATTTTTTTCGAACTTTATTCTGTCTTGTCAGAGAATCCTTCTTTCCCATCTGCGTTAGCTTACTATGACAATAATTTTTTCCCCCGTCCGCTTTGTTGATTTACTTTTTGAAGATTCTTTACGGGCCATTTGGTTACCATCCCCGGCTCCCCCCTGAAGAAGCAGTCGTGTATTTTGAACTCAAATGCTGTCTATCCCCCCGGCGTTTCTTTTTTTGGCCACCCACTCTTTTTTCCTTATGGAGCCACGTTTTTGTCCGGAGGATGGGTAGCGTGGGGGCCCCCCTCCCCTCTGACTTGACTTTTTTTATTGTTTTCCAGTTCTGGGTAGCGTTTGAAGCCGCGCTCTCTTTCCACCCTTTGTGCTGTAACGTGTCCCCTTGACCTTTCATTGCCGGCCTTAGGTCTCTTGGTTTAACTTGACCCATCTTTCCACTCCCCTTCGTTCGGCGCGGCTATGTCCTAACAGTGATGAATTCAGCAGGTCACGTCCTCGCTTTCAGTTTCCCCCCTCCCTCCTCCTCCCCGCGTCCCCACCCCCCCTGCCCAACTTTTCTATTCCCCCTTCACAGGTGTCCGTCCGTTTTTCTCCTTCCGTGTCCGTTTTTTCTCAGCAATTATTATCTTTGGAGTTTTCCTCAGATTACGGCCCCCTTGCGTATCCCAAGAGGTGTTCGTTTTCCTCACTGTTTCCCCCTAAGACAGACGTTGTTTTTCCTTCCTTTTCGCTTTTTCCAGTCCACGTTGTTGATGGTTGGGTATTATTTATGTTTCATCCGTATACAACCAAGAGTCCTTTTTCTTTCTCTCTTTGGTACACGGTTGGTGGTGTTTGCTTTGGATAAGGGGTGTTTCCTCTGCCAACAGAGAATTGCTGTGGGCCTTTCGGACTTTGAAACCTTCCTTCCACCTGAACACTAACCCAACTCCTTTGTTCACTCCACCCGGGCTCCTTCCCCCTTTTTGTCCTTGGTTTTTGTTTTTTTTGTGACCCTGTGCTGCGTCGCATGGGTTTTGTGTGTCGCTGCGGTACAGGTCTCCCTTTCACTGTGCCAACCCCCAATTTTTTTTCTCCGATTTTTTGGTCGATGTGAGTGGGCCACGGTTCTTCTTTTTAACGGTTTTTCCCCCCTTCACCTTTTCGCCCCTGATTTTCATTTTGCCCGTTTCATTTTGAATCGCAGCCGGATTCTGTTATCGATTAATCGTACCATCGCCTGTGCTATCATACTCTTTCATTTTCCGTACCCCTTCTCTTCCTTTTTTGCCGCCAATCCTTCGCGGCCGACACCAACCTATGTTTTTTTTTTTTTTTCTGATTTTGCCCCAGAACCCTGGTAGTGTCCCAACCCTTTGTTCCTGTTCAGGGTGCCTGTTTTTTTCCTCGGTATGCATATCATTTGCCCTCCATTTTTCTTTATCGCCTTTTTTTACATAAGTTCCTTTTTTCTTTTTTTCCTGTGCACGTAATTTTCGTTTGTCTTTACTGCATAACTTTTTTTGCTGTCACCCCACCCCTTCATTGTGCTACTGATCCCACAAATAACGTTGGTTTTCTTTGCCCCTTTCCCGTCATTGTATCGTCATTCTGACGGACATTTTTTTTCGGGTGATGGAGTTGGGTCCATTTTCAGCCGAGCTCTTTTCCGCCTTTCGCGGCCCGTTTTTTTTTCCCTTTTTTTTTTTTTCCCCAGCCTTTTTTTTCATTTCTGTTTGCACAACCACACCCAAAATTCCCTTCAATGTTTTACCCCTTTTGACCGCTGGCACTCACACGACTTCGTCCCCTTTCCTCCTTGTTTTCCCCCCACAGTGGTTTTCTTGAATTAGTAAACATTCGTGGCAGGTGCTTTTTTCTCCAATTGGCCCTCCTATTTTTCTGGACCTGAATTTCACGGCCTCAATACCGTTTTTGCTTTACCCTGTTTCTCCCCCAAGTTCCTACTTCCACGCACCTTTTTTTGATATAGCTCTTTTCTTTTTGGAATTCCGCCCCACTGTTGCCGGCGATTACCCCCGTACGCTAAGGACAGCTGCTCTTGTGCATAACAAACGTGTTCTGTGTATTGTAGCTTAAGTGCTTGGGACCCCCCTGAAAGGGTCGCCTTGGTTTTTTTGCACTGTTTTTTTTTTTTTTTGTTTTGTGTTTGGTTTTTTTCGTTTTGGTAAGTTTTGACTTTTTTTCGACCATTTATTGTATGTCTTTTCCCCTATTTTTCTAGTTTTGTTTTCTTTGGTTGGCGGACGTTACTATCTTGTGTGGTTTGTAATTCTATCTTTATTTTTTTGAACGTTATCGTTTTTTTTAACTGTCTCCTCTCCACTTCCCCCCCCCTTGGTAGCCTTTTTGATTGGGTCGTCTACTCCTTTTTTTTTCCCCCGTTGTGTGCGATGACTTTTTTTCTTTGGGTTTTAGTTTTTTTTGTCTCGTCAACTGTTTTTTTTTTCGGATGTTATCCTCTTCCCTTTACTCTCCGATAATTTTTTTTTTTTTAGTTACTTGGATACATCTTCCCCCCCCACCCCCGGACCTTTTTCTTGGTTTACTCTCCCCACCTAATTTTCCACGTGCGTTCCTTGTCCCCCTTTCTGGTGGGCCTCTTGTTGCCGGCCCCCTCCCCCCTCCTGTGGTCGCGTGACCTTGTTTGACTCCCACTCCTTTTCAACATGGGGCAGTCCCCTCCACCCCTCTTTTTATCCCACGTTTCTATCTTTCTCCTGTGTAGGGTCCCCCATTTCAACTCACTGTCTTTCCTTTCCGGTCCTATCTCGCAACCTTACCCCCCCCCCACTCCTGCCCTTTTTGTTTCAAATTTTCCCAGGCGACACGGTCCTCTTGGATGTATGAAGTGACACCCTTTCATGTCTTTTTACCACAAGTTTCCGGCTCTTGTAGGATTTTTGTTTACACGCGCAACACCTTTTGCTCATCCCCCTTCGCTTTCCCGCTTTGCCTTTTTCCACTTTTCCCCACTCTTTGGCTTGCAGGTGCACTTTGTTGACCCCACACCCCGACGTTAGGCCACCTCTGCACTTTTAATTTTCCCCCAGAAAAAATCCGTTTTGCAGTGGCTCCAAGACCGCATCGGTTTTTCCTTTGTCGTAAGACCCCCTTTTTGAGGAACAGGGCCTGTGACAACCTTGTTAGACCGTTTGTTAACTTCATGGTCTTTTATTCCCCAATTGTACCAATTATTGCAGTTTTCCTTTTTGCCTTCCCCTTTCACCCCCAGTCATTCGTGTTTCCTGTTAGTCGTTTCCGTCCTTGAGGCTCCCCCTCGTGCTGAAATCCCAACTTGTCCCCCCATCCCAATTCGCCGTTCTCCTTTTTACTCTTTTCATGCCGGGTTTTTATTTTGTTTTTTGTTGGGCATTTTGTTTTTCACCGGTGCCATTTCTAATCGCTGATGCTTTTTTTTTTTTTTTTTCGCCCGTGTTTTTTTTTTCCTCCCCCCCTGTTTCACACCCGTTCAGGCCTACCCCTTTTGGCCGTTCTTCTGGCCACATGGTTTCAACTTCCGAGCTTATGTTCACAAATTCTTGGCCCCCTGCGTTTCCTCCCTTTTTACTTTGCTGTGACACCCAATTGTGTTTCCTTCACGCTTTTTCTGTCGTTACCGACATCTTTTCCTTCGTTTTCTTTCTCGCCTTTCAACGAGAGCGGGTTTTTCCCATCACTCCTTTATTGAGCTATTCCCGGTTTTTGCCGTCTTCCCCCCTGTCCGGTGTGCCTTGGCATATTATTTTTTTTTTTTTATTTTTGATTATTTATCTGCCCTGTGTCTTTCAATTCTTGTTTTCCAATTTTCTTATCTTGTGCACCGTTGTTGCGTTTCTTTTTTTTTATTTATCTCTTTGCCCTGTTGTTGTCTCTTTTTAATTTATTATTATTTTGTGTTGTGTCCTTTGTAACGTAGAGTTTTGGACCCGCGCTTCTCTCCCCATCCCGGTCCCCAAATTGGCCCCGTCTCGGGACGGGTGGAGGTGTCACTTTTTTTACTTTGTCCTTCCTATGGTTTTGTCAAACTTTTCGGTTTTTCAATTGACCCCGACCAATTTACTTTGCAGTGTATGCCCCACATCCTCTCCCAACTTGCCCCCCTGACCACACTTTCCTTTCCCACCCACTGAAGGTTTTCTTACATCTTTTTCTTTTCCCTTTGCCCACCTCTTGGAGTGCTTTACACTTCCCGCCGTTTTACGAAACAGAATTCTGTGCATTTCTCGTCCTAACCGCTCTGGTCTCTTGACAAAGGTCTCCTGTACCATGTTGTAGTCAATCCGGATTATCTTTTCTTTCTTTTTTTCCACCCCTAAACGTCTCTTGGTTTTTTTTGAAAGGTCATTTTTTTTTTGATCTGGGCTCGATGGTTTTTTTAGGCCCTTGGAGAGTCACTTTTCCCGTGTACTCCGTTCTCCCACGGCTTGTGTGATTTATGGTTCATTGTCAGTCTCCTACTCTTAAGTTTTTCACA
>Ga0179593_1283148_pt1 | contig 12532 bp, 16 predicted proteins | sample CZODoug2_1_08_16_FD_185931 | JGI IMG/M metagenome (GOLD analysis project Ga0179593, IMG submission 185931) | Vadose zone soil fungal communities from Angelo Coast Range Reserve, California, USA - CZODoug2_1_08_16fungal (PacBio error correction) | ecosystem: Environmental > Terrestrial > Soil >... | reverse complement strand
CTGATCTGCTATTCGCTTCGAATTTTACCCTTCGTTGAGCCCCCTGAACTTGTCCCCCTTTTCGGCGAATAATTTTTAACTGGTTTCCCGCCGGCTTTACTACATCAGGTGCCTATGATCGCTTGCGATTGTTTCTCACTGACGGCGTTCTTGCACCTGGTCTTTTTTGAGCCTTTCGGTCTGACCCGACGCACCCCAGGTTCGTTACTGTGACTGCTCCCGCGATTCATCGTTTTAGAGCGTTCCCGGCCGCGTCTGAGTTCAGGTTGAGAACAAGGGTTCTGCAGTAAAGCTTGTTTCCCTTTCATCTTCGATTCCGCATTTTTCACTTCCTTGCAAGTTGCTGCAACGGACTTCAGAGTTTTTCCTTTTTGCCGTTTTTGTGGCTCGTCCGGTAATTCGAAGATTCAACGCGGCCCTTTTTTGGTCACCCACTTGGTCTTATCAGTATTCTTCTCGGCACTCTCTTTGAGTGTTGTTCCAGCAAAACCGATATTCATTTGCTTTTGTACTTAAGCGGTGATTGTTTCGATTTTTTTCTATTTTTTTTCGCTTCGACTGGATGGCTTGTTCCCAGACTGCATCATGTTGCCCTTTCCTGACCCTGCACGCGCTTAGCATCGGCCCAACTTCCCTCCCGTTCGCTAAATCGCCTCCAGTCCCGAACGCGTCCATGTCCCGTAGGACGTATCTTCCTTGCCTTTTTTTGAGTACCTGGGACTTTTGGGGCTTATAGGGGGTGACGAACACGTCCCCCCCTTTTCGCCCTTCTACCGTCATCTTAAGGGCTTTCACGGCACTGGCATCGGCTTTACTTTGTTTGTTTTTTCCTTCCCTTGTCGCTTCTAAGCCCCCCCCCCAGTTCATCGTTATATCTTGTAGAGCTGTGGCCGCTTCGTGAATCGTCGATGGGATAGACCTGCCCCTGGGTCGAAATAGAAGCGACATTCGAGGTTCTTCCGAATAACGAATTTTGGTTGTTGTTGCCCTTTCATCAGATTCTCTCCCGTGCTCCTCGTTTCAATGTCGCCAACCATAGTCCCTATAGTGACTTTGTCAAAGCTTGCATTGTGAGACACCCACTTTGTTGTCGTGTCGCGCCTTTCACTTTTCGCAAATTCACCCCATTGAGAATCTTTACTTTCGTCCCCCGTAGCGCTGACTCTCCATTTTTCGGCCCTGTCGACTTCTCCGCTGGAAGACCATCAGTCTGAAGCTATCCCTTCCTTCTGCGCTTCTTTTACATCGATGAGTTTTGTTTGTCAAAGTGTCAGGACTCGCGGCATGATCGTTGGTTTCGTGTTTCGCATACTATCTCTCTCCCTCAGCCGCGGTGGGGTGACATTGTAGGCTGCCTTTCTATAAGACGCGAAAGTCCGTTTTGACGTTTCCCTTCGAGCCAGGAGATTTTCTCACACTCCGCCAGACGGCCCCCCCTTCCGTCCCTTTTCCGTCTTTACTCGCCAGGGTCGGAACCGGTATCTTTGGTTTGGTTCTGGGAGTGCGTTCGCAGATTCCATTTTTTGCATTTTCCGACTCTTTTTTTTTCGGTCAGAATGAAGCTATGTACCGATAATGATGGCCGTTTAATCTGCTCGATGCGGAGCCGCACGTGATAAATGTTCATGGGACCGTGTCTTTGTTTTTGCTTTCCAGAGGTGAGCCGATCCTGCTCAATACCTGCTTTTTTGCGGCCCCTCTCCGCAATTCCGCGATGCTCCGACCGGCGCTCCTCCTTGTGCCGACGCGCCCAAATCCCCCCCACCTTGCGAGTTTTTAATTTCACGTTTTTCATTGCGGTTAAGTGCAACCCGAACACCTGATCTGGTCGTTTTTCCTCACGCCAGTTTGCCGGAACCAGCCTATGACCACGGACTGAGTACGAGTTCCCTTCCCCCTGTCTTCCGGCGGCCTAACCCTCCACTATGTTTCTGTCGCCGTATTGTTTGTTTGGTCTTTCGTTAATCGAGCCGTTTTTTTCTTAACCCAGACAACCGCCGTGCCAGGGTTCCCAAGATTAATGCCACCCTCCATCTTTCCCCCCCCCTCCCCTGACTGTATCGCCCTTTTCCTCCTCCCGTGTTTGTGTGGGCTTTTCCTTAATCTCGCCTGCGTAATTTGTTGCGGATGCAATGGGCATTTGTCACTGCGGGTTGTAGGGTTTGTTAAGAACGCGTTTTTTCGTTCACCCTAAGACTGCGAAACATACCTATCCCCCTCTTTTTGTGGGCGGCCGCGCATGCCCCTCGTGCCTCATGCCGTTTTTTCATGCTTTCCTGGGTGTGCCTACACCGTAGATCAGGTGTCCGGTGAGGCAATTGCATCTCTCCGCCCGCCCTTTTTTCCAAGCACCCCCTTCCCCTTATCGCATCATCGATTTACGGCCCCCCTTGATGAATCTCCTTGCCCACGCGGAATATTCGGCACCTTTTTTCACGTCGCTTTTGAGTCCTAGAGGGTTAGACTACCCGTCCCCTCGCTTGCCTCTCAACCACAGACGCCTCATACATCTTACCCCCCTACGTTCCCCTGCGGCTTCAGTTTCTGGCCCGGTCTCATCTTCTTTTCTTTTATTCTATTATCAGAAGCTCAACTCTCCTGCCAGCAACAAAACCAGTTCGTTTCCTTATTTTCCCACGCACGCCCCGTCGACCCCCAATGATACCGGTCGTGCTCCCCACCCTGTTGATGTATGCTTATTTTAAAATTCAGCCTGGCCTGTTTTTTGTTTACGATCATTGACTGGCACTAATTGCCGACGTGATCAACCCCGGCTGCTATCCCCTTCCCTTATAGGATCGGCAGCCTACAAATGTCTACACTGCTTTGTATTAGCTAGCTCTGGAGCCCACCCGCACTTTATGCTGGGAGTATTGTACTGGTACCAACTCAGTCAGATCTGCGACCACGTGCCCTCAGTGAGACCTCTTCCGACTGAGGGCACCGAAGAAGTCTCGTCTGTCAGCTGGAATCATGATTTGACCCTTTACCTCTCGGGAGAAAATAAATTAGCTTTTTATTTTTGCTTCGATGACTTCCGCCCCTACGCCCATAGGTGTGTCTCCTAATGCTTGTCCGCCCTCCCTCACTCCCCTTGTGACATGTTAGTGGACGCCTTGATATTTCCTTTCTTTCTGTAGGCTCCGTCATTGTCCCTTCCCTTTTGCCCCTTTCTTTCCCCGGCTCCATTTCCCCCCTCAACTCCTCTCAGAAACCACCCATTTTCCCTGCTAGACACTCAAGCCCCCCGCCTAACTCGCCTCTCTCACCCCTCGCCCTCTTTGCTCCTACTCTAGTACCCCCCCCCCCCCTTTCAAAGGCATCTGCGTGCTCGCAACTCTTCTCTCCTTTTTCCCCCTCTTGGTTTATCCCCTGCTCATTTCGTATCTCGTATCCCTCGTTGCTTGCCATTTCTATTTTTCTGCGCTCGTTATTCTTGTTCGTGTTTCAACGCCTGTACTTGCACCTCCTGTTCGCTCCGCCACCACAATTCATTATTGCCCCACCACTTGCTTATCTCCGTCTTTTGAGCCTTGGTAGAATGGCTACTCGGGAATGTTGTCCCCCCTTTTCCCCTTTTGGTTCTCCAGCTACCGACTACTCCTCGACGAACTGCCTTGTCCAATACGCCCCCACACCCCCCCTTTAGCGGCCGGCCCACTCGGCCACCGTTCCTCCTAAAGTCTGCCGCTCTCCGTACCTATTTTCTCCCGACAGATCAGATTGTCACCTTCCGTGGCCTCGGACAACTTTTGGCGTGTGCTTTCCGCCGGCATCCCTCTATTTCTAGACAACATCTCTACATTAGAGACACCCCACTTGTCCTCCCCGCCAAGCCTTTCAACTCCGCTCGCCCGACCCTGTTTACTTTCCTCAAACCCCTCTATCCGAGCTATAATTAAGAATCTATTTGATTTCTCCAGGCGGCCCCTCGACTCGCCAGTCGCCTCCGATCGACAGGGTAGAGCCCACTCCGGAGTTTACACCGCCTTTTGCCGAAAACCGCCCCACGAATCTCAGTCCTACATTCCCCCCCCGCCCCTGATCACTACTGGCCCTCGTCCCCAATTATGACCAATTAAACCCAGCACGCTTTACCTTCTTACTGTACCGGCCCACCCTCGTTACCGCACCTAGTCTACACTTCGGGTCTTATTGTACCCCACATCCTTTTTCTACTTTAGTAGTCGTGCACCAGCTCTAAGTTGGTGCCCCGGACCCCTTCCTCTCTTGATTAAAGCGCCCCCGTTGTGCATGCTTCCCATCCATACGCACTGTCTCAAACCCCCTCTCCACCCTCTTTCTCCTTTACATCCCTGCTTTCCTCTCCCCTCCGCACGTACCAGCACCACACCCCAGTGATCGCGCTATGCTTCAGACCTCATATTTCACAACCCCGAGCAACATCCCGCCGACCTGTCTAAGAAGTAGGCCCGGTTACACTTTGTTCAACCTCTATCCCGTCCACAGCCACCCCCTTATCATCTGCGCCCCACGAGCGGCCCTTATGCCGCTACCTATTCCCTTTACGGGAACCGTGACTGCTGCGTCCGTGTAGTACCACCTGCGCTCCTTTTCCTCTTTCTTCTCCTTCTCCCTGATACCCTCTCGTCTCTCCCTCCTGTGCTCGACACTCCGAACTCTCCCCCCCTTCACCCCCCCCAAGACCGCTCTCGGCGGGGGTAACGTCAGACGATCTGTATCCTCCACCCCGGACCTTTTCCATGGGCCCCCTGCACCGCGCGACCGTTTTCACAGCATGATTTATGAGTCCCACAAATATCTCTGCTCAGTACCCTTTCCCATAATGAACTCCGTCTTTCCATCTCTTTCCCCCTTTTTTGCGGACTCCCTCTTATTATCCTCATTTGTCTCTGCGTGGGCGAGTTCCCCGTTCCCCCCTACCTTTACTGATTTTTGCTCCATCCATACCCCCTCATTCTCTTCCTTCCCGACGTCAGACCAACCTTCGTCTCTCGCTGTTGCTCACCCCCCCCCCTCGCTCTTGTCCTCTTAAGGTTCAGGCTTCCCAACTCCTTGAAGGCATCTTGTTTGGAAAATAAATTTTTCGCCCCCTCTTTCTGCACCACCACCCCTTCGTTCTTTCTCTCGCCCCATTCCCCTCTCTTCTGTCTCCCGTCTTTCCTCTATTTCCTACCCTCGCTGCACATTCTTGCCTTCCTCAACCCGCTTCCTCATCCCCTCCCGATACTCTTTCTTCCTACTCCCTCTCATCAACCCGTTATCCTGCCCCCCAATCACCCAACAACCCCCGCCACTGCCCCTTATCCGTACCCTAATCTTGATTCGGCGCCTCCCATTCTCAGCCCAATTTAATTATTCTGCATCCCCTCGCGTTCCAACACCACAACGGACCAGTTCAGCCTTCTTCTCATGGAAACCTCACGCCCACTCGGTCGTCAAACTCCCCGATACAGCCTCACCGGCACTACTCTCGGACCCTTCAAGTCCTTAGCCCACGTCCTCGCCGGACGCCGCTATCCTTATACCGCTGCTTACCTACCAGACACCTGCCAAACCCCACTCCCTCATGACACTCTCCCCAATCCCCGCACGTCTCCTCGTGAGCCCCCCCCCCCCCCGCTCCATTTCCCCCGAACTCCCCAGCGTTCCGATCGTACGCGATAATCGCCACCAGCGCAATTTGTCTTCCCCTCTCAACTCCCGCTCCCGCGTCGGCATCGGTTGAGCCCCGCCAATAAAACTCTCATCACCCTCTGCTCTCACCGTATTTACACTTTCTTCCCCTCACACCCTCTGTCCCCCTCCGCCTCTCGTGAACCCCCTCGACCAACACTACTTTGGGAACTTCTTCCTTCTACATGTCTACTCCGTTCTATTTCTCGTTCTTTTTCTCCCCTTTCCGCACGTCATGTATCTTTCTCCTCTTTATATCCCTATCTTTCTCTATTTCTTCCCCACCCATCCACTTACTACCTTGCTCCCTCCACAGTCCTCCTCATCCCTCCCTTGGTTCTCCTCCGCTCCCAACTTTCCGCCTCACTCCCTCCTATTTCACCCACTCCCCGTCCGGGCGGTCAAACCGCGCATCTCCCTGACACCACCGACCCTCCAGTGTTGCCATCCTGTTCATACGAGGGCCTGTGATCACTTCCTCTGCCTCGTACCCGCTCGCCTACCCCTTCCCTTAACGCGTTCTTTCTTTCCACTCCCCACAACCACAATCTTAAATTTCCGCCCACCGCCTCTCCTCCCCTCCCACCGCCGGACCTACTATTAATAACTCGTTACACCTTCTTCCCTCCGCCTATCGCATTGCTCTCCCCCCTCAAGCTAACATTTCCTTCCTCCCTCCATTACTCGCTTTGATGCCCCACACCTCCACACCAGTCTTCCTTCCCCTACCTTGGATCCCTCATTGCTCCTCCTTTCTCGCTACTCCCCTCGCTTCGCCACACTTTTCTCCCTATCTGCCTCCCTCCTTCTTACGTTCATTGTTAGCTTCTGCAAAAACCCCCCCCCCCCTATTTCCGGTCTTAGCCGCATACTTGCCCCACATTTTTTTTTATCTGTACCCCGTGGATTCCTGCTGACATCCACCTGTGGCCCCGAATATACCCTCCAACCTCTCCCCCATCCCGTCTTACGCTCCCGCACACATCTACCCGCTCCCACTTAATCCAAATCTTAACATCAAACCCGATTTTTCATGCCCCCCTAAACTCGACCATCCCTACCTACCATATTTTACTTAGTTTCTCCCTCAACCTAGCTCCGATTCGACTATCAATTTTCCCCCCTCTGCATCTTCCCCCTTCCCTTACCCTATCTCCTCCTTCTTACCTTCCCCTTCTTGTTTCTGAGCACCTCCTCTCCTCTTTTTCGCTCCCCCCACCGGCCCTTCATCTTCCCGCCCCTCTACCTTAAGGCTCTTCCCCTCTCCCGAGTGTAAACTTTGAACACCCAAGACACTATGTTACTTTTACCCAGTTTCCCAAAAGTTGAAAAATGATTTCTCAATCGCATGTGAATCTTCCCCGTCCTTTACTAAAAGCTTGAGGAGCCGTTCCCCTTTAATTTCTTGCCCCTGGAGTTCCCCCGTTCTGTCTACCGAAGCGCTTTCACGCCAGAAGTTTTCCTATTTCCTTCTTTGAGAACACTCCTCTTCCCCAGCACAGTTCCCCCTTGCCTTCCGGAGACCTTGTCTTCTTGAACAATATCACGCTATTCTTAAGATTTATTCCCCTCTTCCCTGTATCACATCCTGGTCCCTCCTCTCCCCTGACCTGCTGATCCTTTACCTACTCGTGTTGTTGTTGCGCGATCTGATTTCTCCTATTCGGATGCGACTTTTCAGTGCCAGATGTTTTTCTGCCGTTTACGCCTTTGGTGTGGAAACCCCCTTCCGTCGCTTTCTCTTTTTCATTTTCACTGCTTTCATGCTTCTCATGCAGTGTGCAGAATTATCTTGCTGCTTTTCGCGTTGCACCAGATAGTTGACCGGACCCCTTTCTGGTTGCGAGCATGGTCTTGTTCTCCCTCTTTAAACCCACCTACCTGTTCTTCTTTTTCCTGTCTTCTCCTGATTCCAAGGTTTTCGTCCGTTGAATTCATCTATCCTCTTTGACTTTGAGTAGAAATTCTTTTCAAGAGGGTCTCTTTCAAGAACTGAGGAGTGTTTTTTGCCCCTCTCTCTCTCCCCTTTCTTCCTTTTTCTATTCTCCCCCCAATTCATCGCTGAATGCTACATGGACCTTGTCACCCTGTCCGTGGTGCCGTCGTTTCGACTGACCTTCTTCAATTGTCCTCAGCAATTTCGTGAACCCTTTATACTTATCTCATCTCCTTTTCATTGTTGCCTCTCACTCCCCTAAATAAAGAGTCGGATGCTTTTGGTACTGAAGTTTCCTTTTTATCTCTGTATTGACGATTCTTTTTTGTCCAGCCTTGGGACCGTGCTGTTTCACCCGCCTTTCTTATGCCCTCTTTCACACCTCTTCCACTGCGCGGCAACTTTTTTTGATCTTTTCCCCACAGTCCCCTCGGGTTCCGAAGTAAAGCTCCTTCCAGGACTCCCTTCACCTGCACCCTCGTCGCTTCTTTCCTGCAGCCCGTCTTTATACTTATGGCTTTGGTGCCCTGAAAATGCAAATTTGCGCGCAGAAGCCCGTCCAGCTTCCTGCACTTTATTTGCTCCCGTTATTCATTGTTTACACCCTTTAATGTGTTTCCACTATGCCAGCAGCTTAGCCCAAGCCCCCTCTGGGCTACCGTTAATCGATTTAATTGTATAGCTTGTGTTTCCTCTCTTATCCCTCCCCTGTCGATTGTTGGATTCTCTACCCACAATGCCCCTGAGGCTCCTCTCCGAATCCCTTTTCTTCCTTCATGGGCCCTTATAAACCCGCTTTCTTGTGTTGTCAGTCGCATCCCCCTCCTTCTCTACAGGAGGCAGTTTCTTGCTAACCTAAACACGTTCTTGATCTTATTAGTGACATGGTCCTTCTTCCCGCTTTTTGCCCTTTTCTCTACACATGTGAACCTTTCTGTCTTCAGTAACGGGACCGACCTGTATAGCAAATAACCCCCGCGTCCAATAGTTTTCTTCCTATTCGACCTAGGTTCTGAATCCCTTCTCCAGATAGACGGACCAGTCCCCTCCTCTTCTGTACGAAATCACCCGTCCCTCTATTTCTCATATGATTGAATTTGAGACTTGATTCTTCTTCCTGGCCGAAAGTGTCAAGTTGGCCCTTACGCCGCAGGGTCCCCAACCCCCCACAATGTCGGGGTTTGTGTTTTTTTTCAGTACCTACGCCCCTGCAAGGTGCCTCATGTAGTGTCTCTCTTCTATATTTTCGCAGCTCTGCCTGGTTCTTTCAGGCAATGTCTTCTCCTTCTTGCCGTCTCCAACTACCGGAAACTCTGGTCTCCTTCTTTTTTGATACGCATCAAGACGACTCCGCCCCAGTGTTGACGCACCCTCCCCCCCCTCCTTGTAGTCTATTTTTTGGAGATCGGTGCCTTTTTTCCCCCAGTAAGCACTTAGCGAATTTTTTTCTTGCCATTTCTTTCCCCGTCTTTTCTATTCCTCTGCTTTATTTTGCCTAAGCCCTCCTGTTCTATAATTTAGAGTTTTCCAAGCCAGCATCTAGTTCGGATCCTCCAATGGAACTTTGCTCCGAATCTTTATGATTTCTTCTCTCTTTGCTTGGGCTTCAACTCTGAGTTTCCCCTTACCCCCAACGACCAGCTCGGGACTCCTCGCTGTTTCTGCCGGGTCGTTGCTGGGAAACTATCCTATGCAATTCCCCCCCGCTCCTTTCTCGAAGTCCTCTTCCGCTACTAGCCTTTTCTATAAGACAATTACTTTCTGCCTCTGAGAATTTTCTTCTCCTTCTCAATTGCTCACGTTCTCCCACTGATCTGTGGTGTCATCTGTAACGACCCTTCCGCGGCAAAGACCCACTCCCCCACGTCCTGAGAGTCTCACCGAGTTTTAGGAAACATTTACGGCGTAAGCCCACAAAGAAAAGGTTGTCTTTTTCATCAGATAGGTTCCTCCTCTTTTGTAGAGGTTCAGGTGTAATAGATGCGTTTCCCCACCCCTGACCACCGTTTTTTGGTGACCCCGTTTACCCCCCCTTCCCTCCCATCCGCACCCCGTCTCCCTTCCCTCCGTCTTTTCCTGACTCTCTTTTCTTTTCATCATCATCTTTTTTTGTTGAGCTCTCTCGAATACAAGGCCCCCCCCCTTTTTTTTCCCCCTTCTGACCTTGGCATTGGATGGCATTTCTTACCCCAGGGTCACGGCGGTTTGAAGGTTTTGGTTCTCCTCCCCTTTCGATACCTCAATTCTCAAACCTCAGTTCCTATTCTGAGCCACTCCGGTTGCGTGGGGCGTTGCTGACGTCTCCCCAGGCCGTCACACTCTTTTCTTTCCGTTGTCATTTTCTTTGCTTTTTTGGGCCAGCGTTTTTAGTTAAACTCGTCATCCCGCCCCCTTTGTTCCCGTTTTTTGGATTTCACCCTATACTCGGTGACCTCCAACGAACTGAAAATTTCCTATTTTGCATATCTTCTTTGCTTCCCCCTCTCCATCTGCAATCCCTTCTTCGGCGCCAAGTCGTAGGCCAATTGCTTTTTCGTTTCCCAGCGACCGTCAGAAAATTTAGTGCGCGCGATTTTTCTTGTCTAGTACACCCTCACCTCTTCTTCCTTCCACAGCCACGATCTACTTGTCTTAATAAACCCTGGAAGCACGTTCCCCCCTTCCCCCCCCTGTACTCGCCTCCGATGATGATTGAACTGCCTACCAGGCAAAGCTCCTCTATTAGTAATAAGCATCGCACCTCTAGCGGTCCATCTAATTTTCCCGGCACCCCCAAGTCGACTCAAGTCTCTTCCCCTCAAGAATCTTCCCCCAACCTCTACTTCGGTCTTTTCCCCACCTGGTGGCGGAATATGTCTGGAGTTATCCCCCCGAACGCGGCTGGCTCCTTGCTTGTTTTATCCGCTCGTCGTTAATGCAATTTCCGGAATGAACAAATCATATCCCTTTTTTTTCCGAGTCTATAGGTCCCTCGAGCGCTCACAATGTTCCAATTGCTGCTTATGGCCGATTTTGCCTCATCCCAGCAAACCTTTCCCCCCCCCTCTTTTTCATGTTGACGGATTCACGTGTACCCTGAGGTCCCCACCTTTTTTAGCCAAATCAGTCAGATTATGCTTCCTAAGCCCCGGAATGCTCTCTTCTTACTGCTGGTTGTTACCGCAGCATTGTCTTACAAGTCCAACGATCGCGGTCATCTCCACTTTCTCCCCCCCCCAGTCTTCCCCTCAAGCCCAAGATCTCGCGTTTGTATCGATCGCTTCCGTTTTCTTGACTCCTCCTCCGCGTTTCATCTGTGTTGTTTTTCCCCCCCCCAGTCTCTCAGCAATTCCACTATAATAAGCACTTGCTATTTTTGGGCTTTCCCCCTTTCAAGACTGCCGCAGGTTCTCTCATATTTTTTACTTTTCACACCCCTGTTTTCCCCCCAGTATATTATGCTTATGCATCCCGATTTCCTTTTCCCCGTCCCCCGGGGCAGTGTGTCTGATTCAAAATAGACGATTTCTCTCCTCTCCCCTTCCACAAGCCCCCAAGGAATATATTTTACTGGTTTAGCATAGGCTTTCTAAGACGGCTTTTCTTTAAAAGCCCCACCCTCGACGTTTTACCTCCTGTTTCTCGTTCCTCCTTCGCTTTCCTCTAGATCTTGAGAAACTTTGGAAACACTATAGCCCCCTTTCTGAATAGCTTGATCCCTCCGAGCTTTATGCTGTCCGGCTGAGGATATGATGAGTTCCGCCCGGGCCCCCCTTCGTTGGTACCTTCCGATACATCGCTCCGCCGTGTGAGTTTTTTTTGGCCTGTTAAATACCTGATTAAGGTGCGTGTCCAAAGAAGGGCCCAGTTGCTACGACGGGACTTCTCTTTTTCCCTCCTATTTTCCACCCCCGCTTCAGTACCCCAACTGGAAAATTTTTTTTCATTTTATAGGAGTTATGTACGCACAGAGGAAACCATTCCACTACCCCCGTTTTTTTCTGGTGATACGTAATCCCAGTGTTCACCCCCCTTTCGAGAAATTGTAAGTAATTAGAACTACTTAGGTGTGCCGGACCACCCCCAACTTTTTCCTTACCTTCTCTGACATCCATATCCGCCCGGCCCGAATCGGCCTGTCTACCCCCACTTGTTTTATTCGCAGTCTTCTAGTTTACTTATAGCCCCATTCATATTACCCTCCTCTGCCTCCTCTCCTCCCACCATTCTCCCCCCCTCGGGCTCATATCTCAACCTGACCGTTCCCCAGAACCCCCAACATTACGGGCACCTTTCTGTCCCCCTCACCCAATCTGTGGTTTTAACAAGTGATTAATTCTCCTTCTTCCTCCCTCTTCCCCACTCTTCCCTCCACCCCTCTTTCCTCACTTATTGTCACTGTTCCTCTCAGCACTGAACCTCCCTCGGCCTTCCGAAACCACAATCCCCATTCTGCCCACTCGCTCCTCGGGTGTCTCCGCCCCCCGCCCCTTACCACCTCGCATGCTCGCATCACCCCACCCCGACAGAACCACCCCCCAGACTTGAAAATCTCCCTCCGCCTGTGTTTCATCCCCTTCCTTTCCCCTCCCTTCCTGGTATCCCCTATGTTCAAGAGAGCTGCCTCATTATCGCGCACCCAAGTGTGACCTATGACTCAGGCCTGCTCCTCGATACTCAATCTTCCCGCCCAAGCTTGGAATCGTTGGACGTCCCTTCCCCTTCCCCAAGTACTGTCTTTGACAGTATTTCGAACATTGTACTGTCCAGAACCGGTTTTCACTAAAGCCTTCTCATTTCTTTTCGAACCATCGCCCCTCCCAGCACTGATCTTAACACCCTGCGGCTCACTTTGCCTCCCTTCCAATCCCGTTGGAAAAAAATCACGCCTGTCCTCCGACTAGTTGTTCACGCGTCATGATCCCCGGCACACTTACCCTGCCGCCGAATGCGAGGATC
>Ga0179593_1713293_pt1 | contig 12533 bp, 18 predicted proteins | sample CZODoug2_1_08_16_FD_185931 | JGI IMG/M metagenome (GOLD analysis project Ga0179593, IMG submission 185931) | Vadose zone soil fungal communities from Angelo Coast Range Reserve, California, USA - CZODoug2_1_08_16fungal (PacBio error correction) | ecosystem: Environmental > Terrestrial > Soil >... | reverse complement strand
CTCTTTCCAAACCCTTTTTCTTGGCCGTACCCCGTCGGGCAAGAAAAGCTAAGACGGGGCTACTTTTCTTCTCTTCTTTTATACAGGTCCTGCGTGGTCAAGGTAGAAGGACTTCCCTCTTTTCTTCGTCCTACCCTCACGAATCAGAAGGTCTCGGGGTCACTCTTCCCTTTTTCTTTTCCTTTGCCTTCTTTTCCTGTCCACGGCCTGACCACTGGCGCAGGCAAGCTGCGCCATCGAGGAGGCACCTGTCTCCTTTCCTTTTTCCACATCTTTCTCCTTCGGAGCAAAGTATATATCTTTCCGAAGAAAAGGCAAACGAGACGGTTCCTCCTCTCCCCCCCCTCACTTCCCCTAAACTCCCTCTGGGTCGAGCGACAGGCACCTTCTTTTGGTCCTTTTTTTTTTCCTCACTATCAGGTGTTACAGGCGATCGGATTTATGTGGAAGCCGATTGCTTCTTCCCTCCCCCTTCGGTCACCTCGGACGATTCAAAGAGTAAGGAGGAACTTGAGCCGCAACAACGCCTTTCACTTCCAGGTAGCTTTTTCTTTCCCGCTACTCAGAAGTCGTAATGGCCAGTTGCAGGCGGATTAAAAGAAGGATTTAAGCACAACCGCTACCACTTTTTCTTTCCTCTTTTCTCCTTGAATTTTTTTCACTGTTTGCGATGGGTATGCTAGCTACAGCTGATGTAGTGTAAGTAGCGACCCTCTTTTTCCCTTTTTTAGAACCCTTTTTTTTCCCCCTTCTTGTGAATTATTACGGCTGGTTCGGAAGAAAGTGGATTAGCAGCGCCCATTCCCCCCCCTCCTTTTGATTTTCCCCCCCTTTGAATTCATGAAATGTTCCCAAATATTTCAACAATAATATAGGGTCGGGACTGAACGTGTGGAAGATCGGGCTTCCCCTCCCCTTCCTTTTCCTTCAAGTTTTTTTGTCCTTTGCTCGTATTATCTCTCGTACGCTAGGTATAGTTGGACGGCTCTTCGCGGTCCCCTGCCAGCGGGGACAACCAAAAGAGCAAATTCACGCCTGTTTCTTTCTTTTGGTTTTACCCCTATCCGCACAAAGATACTCGTGCTGCCCCCTCCTTTCCTTCTTGCTTTTTTTTTTCGGCCGTTTCAGCAAACTAAACGTTAAAAAAGACCGTGCGCACCCTTCTTCCGTTTTTTCTTCCTCCTTCGCCGAGATGTGCCAGGCGTAAGGACGAAAAATGGCATTACGTATTGTCGTTTTTTTTTGCATCCTTTTTCGCCGGAACACTAGGGGAAGCAGCGCTCTCGCCACCCCCCCCCCCCCCCCCCCCCCCCCCCCCCCCCAGAGGCATGCTGGCTTTTTTTTTTCGAACCTTCTTTCCCTTCCTCTCTTCTGCAGCAAAGGGGGGGACTAGGACTTTCCTCCTTTAATTTTCCTTCCAGCGCGCCGGATGGTTAAACCAGGGTGGTTTCCCCCCTTTTTCTCCCTCTCTGCCCCGCCCGACAGACACACGTTCTTTTACAGTCTTACAGTTAACGGGACCCAGCACAGTTTGGGCCTCTCTTTTCCGCGTTCTCCATTTCCGACAGGGGATCGTTCTCCCCTTTCCCTTTTTTTTAAAATCCCCCATCCTGGCACAAAGCAAGCGAAGGAACCGGCTTTTTTCTCTTTTTCTCCCCCCCCGCAGTGCGGGTGATCAAATAAATAAGCGCGCCCCCCCTTTCCTCCCCTCCGTCTTTCCTTTCTTTGACCCAAACGGCGTTGCAGGAAAAACCCTTTAATCGGGGGACCTACGGCTTCCCCCCTTTTTTTTTATCCGTGCCTCAGGTTTTGGGTCGCGGTCGAAGTTGAGCAAACAGGACGTGATCTCCGGGCGTGGAGCCCTTCTTTCTCTTCCTTTTTGAGCCTTTCCCTCCATTTCTTATCTCGATCAGAGCAGGAGCATATCTCTCGTTTCAATCCTACTTACCGTTTGTTGTTTTCTCTCTTCTTTCCTTTTTGTAAGCGTTTTCCCTCCCCCCCTGAGAATCACGTCCGGTTTGCTCAAATCGACCTCGACCCAAACACCTGCGGCACGTCGCCGGCCTGAGGGGCTTTTTTTTTTTCTTTCAGCCTTTTTTTTCCTTCCCCACCCTCCCGTTTTTTCCAGGCACGGCCGTTCGGGGGTCACCCAGACTGTCGATAACGGAAGTTCCCCTCCCTTTTTTTTCCCGGGGTTGAGGCCCACAGGCTTCGAGGGCATAGGGAAGTGTGCTAGGCAAGTAACTGGACCAAACCCAGTTCATGTCCGTGATAGCGTTACAGGTGGGCGCGGGCGGTAAGATTAAGCGACGGCCCATTGCCTCCTCTCCTCTTGAGTTTTTCCCCCTTTTACTCCCCTTCGGGAGAGAGTTAGACGGAGGAGTGCGCCGCCTTTTTCCTTCCCTTTTTAGCAGTTTTTTTTTTTTTCATCTATTTATTGGGAGACCAGGACGGATCGGCAGGTTGGGAACTTTGATGATGCCGGTAGTCATAGACTCCTCTTTTTCCCCTTTTTCAGGCAGATCATGGCAAAGATGTTCGATTCAAGAAACTATCCTTCCTTCCCCTTTTTTTTTTGATTTTTTTTTTTTCCAACGAAGGCTCTTAAAGAGGCTGCCTGTCTTGTTTTTGGATCGGCGCGGGATATAGCCCGCTCTTTTCCCCCCTGAATTTCCCTACCGGCGACGGCGTAAGGATCGGACGGGCCTTTTTTCTCTCTAAGTTCTTGCCTCGTTCCACTTCGTCGTCGGATCGCGTGCATAAGAGGAACTCGTTTTCCTTCCTCTTTTATCCCTTCGGATCTTACCCGAAGTGTGTCAAGCCACAAGGCAAGCACACGGGCATCCCTTTCTCCCTTTTTTTTTTTTTTAATTCTGTAGCCGGAGGCAGCTCCAGCACTGACGAAACACGCATCGTTCCCCCCTCGCACATTAAACGCAATTCTCTTTCTTTTTCCTTTTCTCTTTTTCCTAGTCTCTTTCCCTCTTTTTCAATAGTGTTAACATTCATGAATTGCACAGTGTGGCACGATATTGGGGCTAAGAATCAATGGTGAGGCCTTTTCGTCCGCTGCTTTTTTTTTCTAACCACTTGCGGCGAACAAGGACCGTATAATTACTACCGCCGGTTTCCTCCCCCTCCTTGACGTTTTCCCCCTTCTTCGCGACGGAAACGAAAATAAGACAGAGGCTTTTCTTTTTTTCCCATATCTCCCCTATCGCGCCAAGATGAAGAATTGGTAGCGGTTGTGCGGAAATACGGCACTGGAATCCCTCCCTCCCCTTCCTCCTTGAAATTTTTTTTTTCCCTCTCCGCCGCCACCGGCACGGTGCCCACCCCCCCCCCCCTTCCTTTCCTCGTTCCCAGCAAGGTCACGCCGAACAACAGTTCGATCGCGGACCTCCCCCCCCCCCTTTCTTCCCTACTTTTTTTTTTCCCCTTTCCGTCTCGGTCTGTCGCAACGCGGATCAGCTTCACGTCGACGGCCTCCTTTTTTCAGGCTCCTAAAAGGCGGGCCCTCTTTCTTTTTTTTCCTTTTCGCGTAGCGACGCAATAGGTGATAACGTAATTCCCTTCTTTCCCATTTTCTATGGCGAGCTTGGAAATGAGGCCCAGTGTCAGGCCTTTCTTCTCTTCCCGCTTTTTTCACGCGCGTATGCTGGATGCACACGGAATTGCAAAGAGTGACCACCCCCCTTTTCTTAGATGCCTCTTTTTCGACATTGAACAAAGAAATAGGAGTAGCCGCTCCCCCCTTTCTTTTTTTGCGTTTTTTTTTTTTTTCCCCCCGTCGCCCTGACTCGAGCTTGTAGGGAAAGAGCGGTTTCCTTCTTTTTCTTCCTCCGGGGCAAACGACACATTCGTAGCTCGACTTTTCTTCCTTCTCGATCTTCCCCCTACGTACTCGAGCGACTGAACATAATGTTAATGAAGAAGTGCTCCCTCCCCCCCCCTCCTCTTGAGGCTTCTCGCCGCATACCAAGCCCATTCGGGGCACTATACGGGAGCATCGAAGGGACGTCCTCCTCCTTTCCTTTCCTCCTTCCGAGAAAAGCACGAGATGGAAATACAGAAAGAATCCTTTTCTGAATTTTTCCCCCTTTCTTTCCCAATTCCTTGGCATAAAGAAGGAAGAAGAGGGGTCTTTTTTATAGGCCTTTTCCTGCTTCTCTGTCCCCGGCCTGACAAGGCGCAGCCCCCTTCTCCTTTTTTGCAGTTTTATAACCGCAAGGTCTATTACGTGTCAGATGGCGGCTTCTCCCCCTTCTCTCCCCTTTTCCTCCTCTCGGTTGCCCGCCGTTTCGTCGAAACGCCAGCATCTTTTTTTTTTGTCTTTTCTCTGTGAAAGCGATCACGGCGTGGCGGGACAGACCGAGCGAACTATAAGGTTTTTCCCCCCTTCCCTCCCCTTCGCCTCTTTGTCGGCCGGGACCTTGAGGCGGCACCTCGACGATTTCCCTCCCCCCTCCCTTCTTTTTTTTGGCACTTCTCAACAGCCTTTAGGTAGCTGGATTCGCAGGATTTAGCCTCCCTCTCTGCTTTCCCCTTTACATTCTCATCTTGGAGCCCTTCTTTTTTTTTTTTTTTGAGCTCTTCCTCTTGATGTTAGTTCGTAGAGCAGTTGGAGCAAGGGGAATTTTTCTCCCTTCTCCCCTTTCATCTTTTTTCCCACCCTGCTCTGTTGATATTATTACAGGCAGGGGAGGCCGCAGTTGTTTCCAAAAACTCTCGATTGGCCGAGACGAACGGCCCCCCCCACTAGCGGCAAAACGGTTGCTTCCCCTCTTCCTTTTTTTTAACTTCTTCGGGCGGACCCAGACAAAATATGCGAAGCTTAGGAGTCTTTTTTCCCAACTTCCCTTCCCTGCACGTTGAGAAGGCATGTCCTTTCTTGTTCCTCCCTTCTTGCGGGCCTCTTTTTCTGCAGCTGATGGAGCTGTAAGAAGGCATTAACCCTCTCAGATAATCCCCCCTCTCAAGTTGTGAGGGATGTGTTGTCTTTCCCCCCTTTTCCCCCTATCCTATCGCAAGATTACTCGTGAGACCTCCGGCGGCCTTTTTTTCCCTCTCCTTTTTGCTTTCCCTCCCCCTTCAAGACCGCTGCGAAATGATCGTGCTTTTTTCAACTCCTTTCCCCCCTTCGCCGGTATAGTGCCAGGACGCTTCTAAAGGAAGAAAAATGGCATTCACGTGATTGAGTTTTCCCCCCCCTTCTTTTCTCTTTTCCTCCCCAGGTTCTCCGGTCCCCCGCGGGGGAAGCAGCGCCTATACGCCAGATTCCTTTTTTTTGATCTTTCTCCCCATTTGGAGGCTGCAGTCGGCTCATCCCCTTTTTTTCCGTTCCGTCCCCTTTTTGGTCTCTTCTCCGGATGGTTACAACGGGTTGGTCAAATGATGCTTCCCTCTCTCCTTTCTATGACTTTCCTCCTCCTGCGACGCGCTCGCCGCAGGGAAAGTAACGGGGACCCCCCATCCCCCCCTTTTTTTTTCTCTATTTTTTTTTCCTTTTTTTCCTCCCCCTCTCACCACATGGAACGCGAACTCCTTTTTCCCCCCTCTTTCCCCTGGGATTCCCCCCCCTTTTTCCCTGTAGAAAACTTAACGAAGGAAATCGAAGCATGTCTCAAACCCCCTCCTTTCTTCCTCTTTCTGTTCCCCTTTCTCCTTAGTCTGGGTGACAACCAGAAAGGAAGTGCTGGAAAAAATGGATTTTTGGTCCCTCCCCCCCCCCCCTGTCCCCCCCCTTCCCCCCTCAATGGCTGGGGTATGGAAAGCAAAGCATCAGGCCGGAGACGTTCCTCTTTTTTTTTTCCCCTTTTTCAGAGACTTTTTCTGTCGCGCCGCGGAAACGAATCTCGGACGAAGAAGATTTGCACTTTCTTACTCGCTCCTCTCCCCTTTTTCTCTCCTCTCGAGATTCATCTCCCCCCCTTCCCACATAACGCTTGGCTGACGATACAGATTGATTATAAACGCCAGGTATTCCCTCCTTTTTCTTTTCCCCTTTTTCGTTGATCCCTCTTCACGCTGGTGTAAGCAGTAGTCCCTCCTAGCTGACCATCGACAAACTCTGGTTTTTCCCCCCCATACGTCTCTTACCGGAAGGAAGCAGGAGGGTAAATGTCGTGAATCTGTAATTCCTTTTTTTCTCTTTCTTTTTTCGAAGCTTTTCGGGTCACCCAAACAATAGGTTAATGAGGATTGCTTGTGCAAAGGACTTTTTGGACTCTCCCGAACTAAAGCGGGAAATGGAGTAGATAAGAGGTAATGGAGTATCTTCTCTCCTGTAAACTTTTGCTTTTTTGCCGCCGCAAAGTTGTAGGAGGAGGGAAGTCCTTTCTTGTCGTTTCCCTTTCTTGCCCCCATTCCCTTTTACTCGAGCATTGGAGACAAGGACGGATCGGCAGGTTTGGGAACTTGCTGCTGCCGCGCCTTCTCCTTCTACTCCCTCTTTCGTCTCATAACTATCCTCACACTATATCGAGAGCCAGGAAAACAGCCCGCCTTCCTTCATGTAACTTTTTTTCATTTCTTCCTTTAAACTAGGCTTCCTAAAATTTTTTTTGGATTAGGAGAGGGATTAGCCCCTCTCTCCCCCTTTCCTCCCATTTTCTGTAAGGTTCTTTGACGGGGCCGGCGTGATGACCGTTGTTGCTTTTCTCTTTTGAACCTCCCTTCCCTTTCCCCACTTCTTCGTCGGATCGCGGGCATAAGAGGAAATCAGGGCGTGCCCCTCCGTCTCTTTCCCCCTTTCTTTCGACAATCCTTTTTAAAGACAAACCTTCCTCCAGATTTTCCCATCTTTTCAAGGGATGTAAGAAGGGCGGGACTCTCATCCCTTTCCCGATCCTCCTCTCCCGCCAGGCCCGAGCGCCCCCCCTCCCCCCCCCCTTTTCATTTTCCCTCCTATTTCTTCCTTCGCCCGACCCGAATTATTGTTGAAATAGTGGAACAATAATGAATTGCACAGGTGGCTCTCTTTTCCTCCCTTCCTTTTTCTTTGGCTCTTCCCTCCCTTTTCCTCCCACTAAGCAGTTTCAGGTAAGGGATAATGGGATGCGAGACATACGGCTTCTTTTCCTTTTTCCTCTGAAGGTCTTTTTTCTCTCTCCCCCCCCTCCCTCACCGGTGTCATGGACACACTCTAAAGATTGCGGCAATCCCGAGATACACTTCTCTTCCCCCCCCCTTTTTCCTTTTGTTGTCCCCCCCCTTACTTTTCTTTCTCTGTCCTCGCAAGAGCTCATTGTTGATGAAAGGAATGAGAATTCCAGCTACCTCCCTTTTCTCTTTTTTCCCCCCTGGGGCTTTTTTTCTTTTTTCCTTTTCTTAGGTGCCCAGCAAGGGTCACGCCAGACACCCGTTCGACGGCTTCCCTCCCCCCTTTTCTTTTTAATTTTTTTTTTTTCCCCCCACCTGATAGGTCGTCCGTATGGACGAAAACGCGTGATCGCTTTTCCCTTTCCTCCTTCCCTTTTTTCTTTCCTCCCCCCTATCCGGGCGTTCGACAGAAACGGAGGGAAAGCAGTAGATTCTCCTCTTTTTTTTTTCCCGATATTTTTTTCGCACTTTCCTATGACTTGTGTTATAGGAGTAAAAGTATGAGCGACATTTTCTTTTCTTTTTTCTTTTTTCTTTTCTTCCGGGGACATAGGACGCGGAAGTAGATGCCGAGACCGACCTTTCCTTCTTCCCTTCTGATGTTTTTCCTTCTTCTTCGTGATGGATTCGGATGAGATGCTGAGTATGGCAAAGATCGGCTTGCTCTTCCCTTTCCTCCTTTCCCTTCTTCCCCTTCCTTTTCGCTTTTCTTTTTTTCTTCTTTTCTCGCTGACCTGAATCTGACAGACACGTCGCCCGGCTGAGCTTTCTTTCCCTCTTTTCCCCATTCCCCTCCCCTTTTTCTCTCCTCCGGGAGGCGAGATCTTCTTTCCCCTCCCCCCCTCCTCCTTTTTCTTCTCTACTCCCCTTTTTCCTCTCTCCTCCCTGACATACTGTAATTGACGCTGCGTCTTACCCGCTCGGGCAATAAAAGCTCGATCCTTTTTTGTCCCTCTAACCGCCCCTCTAGGGGCAAGTAGAAGGTTAGAATAGAGGTGACTTTTCCTTCTTTTTTCTAAGCCGAGCTGGAAAATAAGAAAGAAGATAAAGCCTCCTTTCCCTCTTCTGTGTGTTTTCCTCTCTGGGGAGAAAATGGTAAGAAAGGAAGGCAAAAGTACGTTCTCTTCCCTTCCAGTTCTCCTCTATAGGAAACTGTCGATTTCGACTCCCTTTCTCTTACTTGATCACCGATGGCGAGATAAGGAGAGCAAAGTATATATTTCTCTCACCTTCTTTTCTTTTCATTCTTTCATCTTTTTTTCTCTCTCCCGGCACCGTAGTGTGTAGGCTGATTGCTACCATCTTCCTTTCCTTCTCCCTTCTTTCCCCTACGACTCCTTCCTTCTTTTTTCTTTGGAAGCGATGCATGATAAAACTGTCCCTCCTTTCTCCATTGTTTTTTAGAAACTCGAAGAAGTTCAAAGCTTCATTTCTTTCTTTTTTGAATTTTCGTCTCTCAGCCTTGAGGTAAGTGGATTAGAAGGGAGGTAAGAAGACAATGATGCTCTTTTCCTCTCCCCTTTCAGTTTTTCCAACCTCTCCCCCTTCTTCATCTTGGCGCGATAGGTTGTACGATAAGGGTATCGCGGGCTTCTCCCCCTCTTTTTTTTTTTCTCCTTCTCTCATGGGAGCAAGGATTTTCTTTTCTTCCCCCCCCCCCCCTTTTTTCCTCCCTTTCTTTTTTTCCTCTTTCCCCTTCTTGTTCGGCCCGAAAGGGGATTCGAGAGCGCAATTCCCCCCCCCCCCCTTTTCATGCCTCCTTTCCCCCCCCCTCTTCCCCACACGGTGCAATTAAGAAATTGTTCCCCACACTTTCCCCCCCTCTTTTTTTTTACTTCACTTCCATTTCGTGAGATAAGGTAAGAAAAGGAACATTCAATTAGAATTCTTGTTCTTTTTTTCTGCGATGAGGAGTGATGGAGGCATCTTTCTTTATCCTCCTGTCTTTTCAAAGAGTCTGGAAGATGAAGGGGGAGGGAACGCGGGGAGGGATTTTGTAACCCTCTTGGTAGGACCTCTCCCTATCCGCAAGATTAATCAGTGCTGCCCCTCCTTCTTCGTCGTTCTTCCCCCTCCTGCCGACGACCGAAGTGCCAGGAGCGATTTCAGAAACAAACGTCCTCCCCTTCCATGTCTTCGCGTTGGCTTTTTCCCTTTTTTTCCTTCCCTCCGGCCCGTCCGAGCCATTAAAGTTAAGTAGAAGGAGTATTTTCCCTTCCTCTCCTTCCCTTTTTTTACCTAATCCCCCCCCCAAAAGGAGGCAGGAAGCATAGTTTACGAGGAATTCTTGAACACAATTCCTCTCCTTCTCCTTTGGCTTGGAAGTCTTTTTTTTCTTCCTCCGCGGAGAGAGTGGAGGAGAGTTAGAGCGCCCATTTTTCTTTGCATTCCCCCCCTTTCCCAGAGGTCGTCTATGGACTACCGGACAGCAGCAAGTGCCCAGTACCTTCCGCTCCCCTTTTCTCCACTTTTTTCCCTTTTTTTTTCCCACTGCTGCCTCAGCGATAAAGGGACCCTCTATCCCTTCTCTCCCTTTTTTTCTCTCCCTCCCCCAGGGACAGTAACGGGACCCAGCCACAGTTTGGGACTGCGACGCTCTCGCCCTTCTTCTTTTTTTTTTCCATCTTTTTTCTTTCCTTTCCCGCCCGCGCCACAAACATGGGAAGCGATTCCACCCCGTCCCCCCTTTCCCTTTCCAGTCTTTTTTTCCCCTTCCCTCTTCCCTTTCGACAGCCATGTTTCTCAACCCGAAGTGGGGTGATCAATACCCCTCTCCATCCCTTTTTCCCCTTTATGACTCCCCCCCCTTCTTTTTTACTCAACCCATCCGCCATGCGTGTCGAGGGTAAGAGAGTTCTTTTCCCCTTCTTCCCCTTTTTTTTTTTCTTTCATTCAAGTCTTCTTTTTCTTTCTTTTTTTATCATAACAGCGGGGCGCAAGCCAAGCGTTTAGTGAGATGGAGAGCCTCTTCCCCGCCTCTCCTTTTTTTTCTTTTTCCGGGGAGCACCCCCCTTCCTTTCATCCCTCCCCCCCCCCTTCTTTCCGAGAGTCTTGTCCGCGGCGCCTCCAGCGAAAGATAAAGATTGGATTGGAAGATCCCGCTGTTCTCCACGTCCAGGATCTGCTTTTTTCCCCTTTTTCCTTGCATGCTCTCATCTTTCTTTCCCCTCTCTTCCCTTCGACAACGCATGGAGGAGGGGTTTGAGTCAAAACATCCAGTTTTTCCTTCCCTTCCTTTTTTTCTTTTCACGACTTCCCCTTTCTTTTCTCTTCCCCCTCCCTGCGGGGTTGAGAACATGCTGTCGAGGCTAGGAAGTTTGCTCGGCAATTTACCTTCTTCCCCCCCCTTGCTCTCCCTTTTTTTCCCCTTTTCGGATAACTTCAGCGAGGCACATGGAAGAACAGAATACGCGGCCGGCCTCTCTTCCTCTTTTTTTTTCAACTTTCTTTCTTCCCTCTCTGCTTTAGCAGGAAAGGATTTGCCGCGCCACGTTTTTTTTTTCTTTCGGAAGTTCCTTTTTTCTTTTCCCCCAACCCGGGTGGAAAAAGACGGCGCGCCTTTTCTTTCGAAAAGGCCTTTTTTTTCCCTTTCTCCCCTCTTGTGCTGGCCGAGCGGAAGAATACCAAGGTGGCGCGCAAGAAGATCAGGGCACCGCTTTTTTCTCCCCTTTTTTTCCCCCTGCAAACGTTTTTTTTCTTTTCCCTCGGCTCGTAAACGAGGGATGACTGAGCCTTGTGTTGATTCGGCGCGGGTTATAGCAAGTCACCCCTTCCTCCCCCCCCCCCCCAACGTGAATGCAAGTTTTATTACTAGAGGCATGGCACTCTCCTTCTACTTCCTTCTTTTTTTTTTTTTCTTGTTTCTTTTCTGGTTTTTTTTTGGCTTGAAATCGGAATCGGGAAATTCGTCGTCGGCATCGCTTCCCCTTTCCCCTTCCGACGATCCCCCCCGGGCAGAAAGTAGGAAGTATGAGGATAGGGGATAGGGTCGCCCTTCCTCGAAGGGTCCCCCTCCCCCCCTTTCTTTCCTGAATTGCGCTTGGGTGCGTACAATCGGGCAATGGATGTAATCCGTTTCCTTTTTCAAGCATCTCCCCCCCCTTTCTTCTTTCCGAGAGAAATATCAGAGCCCGACCAGGCGTCGTCCCCCCCCCCCTCCATTTTTTCCCTTTTTCTTCCTGCACGTTGAAAAATATCATAGAGTCGCATATTTGTCGGTCCTCCCCTCCTTTTTTCTCCAAAGCTTTCTTTCTTTTTCCTTTTTCCGCTATTGGGGGACGGCATACATGGTGAGGCCGGTGTTCTTCTTTCCTTCTGAGGCGCTTTTTCTTTCTTTTCCTTTTTCTCCCCCTTCTTCATAATTCACGCCGGGGTGCCGAAAAAAGAAGGTTCAGTAAGGGCTCAGGGCTGCGCCCTCCCTCCTTTCTTCCTGGTCTCTCCCCTTTTTTTCCCCTCTTAAACGTCACCTCGCGAGGAGAGAAGGACCCATCGCCCCCTTTTTTCCTTTCCCCATTCTTTTCGGCCCTCCCCCCTTCCCTTCTCCTCCTTGGTAGCGTTTTGTGCGGAAAAAACAGGCTTGGAATCCGCCGCAACTTCCCTCTCTTTTTTTTTTTCTCTCTCATTTTTCTGCTGAAAGAATGCGAATCCAGCTACCTAAAGGCTGCTCTTCTCTTCTTTCCCCCCCCTTTTCCCAACCGTACTTTTCCCCCCTTTTCCCTTTTTCCTCGTCAGGTGCACAGAAAGGAAGACGAAACACAAGTTCGATCCTTCTCCTCTTTTTCCTTGTCCAGTTCCTCTTCCCCTCTTTAACCACCTTGATAGTCGTTAGAGGTATGGAAGACAAGAGTGATCGCTTTCAAGTCGCCTTCCTCCTTGAGAACCTTTTTCCTTTGCAGGCGAATAAAGATGATCTTACGAGGCTTTTTTCGCAAAACCCCCCCCCCCACCCCCTCTCTTTTTTTTTTTCCTCTTCTATACTGCTCGCCGTAGAAGGAAGACATCCGGTGATCCCTTCTCTTCTAGGCCCTTCCTCTCCCTCCCCTCCTTTTCTAACTGGAACAGGTGAATATACAGATGGCGAGCTTGGCCTTCTCCTTCTTCTCTGTGAATTCTACTCTTCCCCTTCCTTCCGGACCAGGTGCTAAAAGAGAGTATGATGGATGCACAAGGAATTGCAATATTACCACCCTATTCTTCTTCGTTATTTTTTATCTTGAGTATGGAAAGATCGGCTTCTCCTTCTCTGCGACTTTACCCCCTCCCCCTTCCTCTCTCTTCTCCCCGGCTAGGGGCAAAAGAGGGCTGGTCTGCGGCGTATCGCTGACTCCCTCAGACTAGTCCCTTCTCTTTAGATGAGGGGTAAGGAGAATTTTCCCCACCACATTCTTTCTCCTTTTCCCACCTTTCTTAGCTACGAAGGGAGGAGGAGAGAG
>Ga0179593_1629455_pt1 | contig 12533 bp, 17 predicted proteins | sample CZODoug2_1_08_16_FD_185931 | JGI IMG/M metagenome (GOLD analysis project Ga0179593, IMG submission 185931) | Vadose zone soil fungal communities from Angelo Coast Range Reserve, California, USA - CZODoug2_1_08_16fungal (PacBio error correction) | ecosystem: Environmental > Terrestrial > Soil >... | reverse complement strand
CCGAGGGAACTCTGTTTTACGTACTTCAAAAAGTAAGGATGATTGATCAATGCCCTTTACCGCGAGATTAAGGCTAGAAACTCGCAGACGCGATGATGTCAGGTTTTCCGCGCAAGAAAGGGTGTTCGCATCTCAGGTTCGACATGTGTGGGACGCTAAGTGAATTGGGGGGGTGACCAATCCTGAGCCACGGCAATGGCCGGCCAATTAGGGGGTCTCTGGGATGCTTCGAGAGTCGATCGAAGCGGGAAGCGCGCCTTCGTCGAAATGTACAACACGATCACGACGCGATCGAAGCAGCATTATTCTGCGGGCAGACGGTTCCGATGAATGAGATTTCTAGCTGTTGGGGGCTTTAGCGGAAGCCATCTGGGATCTGATCCTGTTGAAACCAGCTATGGCAAACAAGTAGTATCCGCAAACAGTGGAAAGTGAGGGTCTATTGGGCGGGGGGAGATCGCAACGGAAGTAAATGCATCCTAATGAATGGAGTGAGTACTCAAATAATAAAGGACACGACTTGACTACAGATTGCTCGGCAATAGCGGACTTCGGGGTCTCTGAAGATGCTCTAGGCACCTGACCTTTGGCGACGAGTGGGGATGGATCATCACAAGTCGGGAAGCTCAGAAAGTCTATGAGACATAAAGCGAGGCGGTGGAAACTCATTGACACAGCGAATTTCTACACCAACCGGCACGAGCGAAAGATCGTGGGCGAGGTTCATTAATGGTCATCGCGAGAGCCTCGTTTTAGCCACAAATACTCAACGCGGCGGCCCGGCGGTGAACCACATGCAGCGGGAAACACCGCAAGAGATGATGCAGGCAGTGGAAGCCAGTCTGAAGCGAATGCAGAACGACTATATCGACTGTACTGGGTGCATATCTGGGACGGGATCACAACTGTGGAAGAAAGGTCATGCGGGGAAGGACGATCTCGTTCGCGCAGGCAAGGTCTCTACGTCGGTATCTCGAGACGCTCCCGCCTGGTGGGTCGCCCAGGCAATACTCTGGCGGAGCTTCGAATGGCGCTGGACACAGTTTCTCGGATGGAGATCGAGTACACCTAGCGGAAGCGCACGGGTCGGACGCGCGAAATGATCCTATGGCGAAAGCTTTGAACTTGGGAAGGTTTGGCTGTGGTCTCCCCTGGCACGTGGAGGTTCCTAACCGGGAAATATCACGGGCGAAGAGGCAAGGCCGACGGCGGGGGCGGATGACCAATGAGGGCATGCAGGAGTTCCTTCCCGACGAACAACACGCGGATGCGAATCATCTCGGCGGTGAATGAAGTCAGCTCCGAAAGGCCGGTCGCAGCAGCTATGGCGCAAGTCGCACTCGCCTGGCTGCGCATCAACGGTGCTTTGCCAGTACCCAGTAATCCATCATACGGAGCGCGGAAGGGAAGGATCGTCAAATCAGGACCAATATCGCCAGTTTTGGATCTCGTTCTCTCCGCCGAACATGAAAACCTCGAGGAGAGCAGCAATCGACCTCGATTCCCACAGAGTATTTACGCAGAGAGAAATGGTTCGTGCAATTAGGTTATGGCGGCGTTGGGCTCGCCTCCTGCTTTTAGGGGGACAGCTTTCAGGCAGGATGTGCGCTACGATCATTCATCAGCACCATTGCTTGAACGTTCGCGCGCTCACGAGTAAGGGACGAGTCATTCGCAAACATGTTATCGCGTGGGAGTGTCCACTTTAGGGCCCGGTCGTAATTTCCAAAGAGAAGCCCACGTATGCGTCATTAAGAGGTGTGAGTGTAATCGCGCTAGCAAAGCAGCAGAGCATATTGTCGGCAGGACGGCTACCGATGCTTTGGTCAAGTCGTTACATGTTCGCGTCGTAAGCCAAATCGCAAAGCCGCGAAGTCGCAGAGATCACGGTTCACAAATGTGCAGTCAAACGACGCCTTCGAATTCTCCTTTTTGTGATTGTGCTCTGGCACTTATTTGGGGCATCCGAGCGCGCGGCCTCTTCCAGCCGTCGAAGCCGTTCTCCGTTCCCGTAGACTCCCGCGCTGGTCTTGGAAGGAAAAGCGAAGGTTGCTGAATATCTGGGCCGCAAGTCTTTGTTTCCTCGGATGGTGGAGCGGAGAATTGCACGACCTTTGAGATGCGTGACGGATGTTATCGATTGTAGATGTCGCAACTCCTGCCAGCCGCGAGGTTCTTCGGGATTCAGTTGGATTGCCCAAGAGACAGTTGCCAAACGCCGAATGGATTTATACTCGCCAGCATAAGTCCGGGCTTCCGAACGCCATGCAGGTACAAGGCCGGTTTTTCAACACCGGCCTGAAACTGGCAATCTACCATGGGCCCGGATTCACCGGCGCGGTCGATATCACGAAAGAGGCCTGGTTTCAACACTGTCGACCTGGAGGGTGGGTGGGGCTCGAAGGCAAGATACGTCAAGGATATGAGAAAACCTGCGCTGGGGATGACCGATTTGGCAAAAGCGGCTCGGAAAGGGCAGGTGGCTCTGGTGTTATGACGGGCCCGGCCACCAATTTCTCGAATTTTCGAAATCGAAAACAACGCTGATGCGGCCTGGGAACGGACCACATGCCTCGATGCGGCGGGCACCTTGACAAGTGAGCCGGTGCCTTCGTCGATGCGGCTCGAACGGAATCTGGAGCGTCCGATCACAGGCCGCCGAGCAGCGACGACAATACATGGCAGGATGTCGAGCGGAACAGACCGGTCTTTGTGTTCGTCATTCTATCGTTATCGAGAGGCCGCATCCGAAGGTTACGTTCGCCAATGACTTTTCGAAGCGCCTTGATCCCAACAGCCCGGGAATGAAGGTCGTGTTACGCGGGACAGCATCGATTCCGACCGCGGACCAGGATAAAAAAAATACTCTATACGGCTTTCTCTAGCGGACGACGTTAGAGTTTTTCTGAATGGAAAGATTCTGTTCCGTGGTCGAGTTCGAACGGCGACCAGAACTTCCGCCGATCATGGATTTCGGCATCATGAACCCGAAAATGAGGCCGTTCTTACTTTACACTCCGAAGGGCAAGGAATGAATCAGTTGGCCCTCAGCGAAACTTGGCGGCGGTATGGGATTCGTCTGCAGGCTGGGGAATTTGGGGAAAAACTGCGCACTCTAAAAAATGAAAATTGAGGACCTTTTCCAGACTTATAATTCCGCAGATACAATATAGCTAACCTTGGCAGGAATTCCTTGTGGTCGACCTCAGCTAGCGTGAAGGAAAGACGGGAGGATTGGGTTGCATGTGAACAAAAACACATTCCTACTGAGAACGAACATGATGGAAGGTGTTCTCGCCACCTTCGGCGACACTGCGCTTGGGTACGATGACGGAGCCGTGGGGCGCGAACCACTATAAGGGCGTTTTTTGGGGGGAAACGGGGAGTACGTCAGTTTAGAAAGCAAACTGAGAAGGCGCTGCCTTAGGATAGAAATCGACGTACAACGCCGGCATGTCGCAGAGACGCAGTTGTCGTCGAAGGTGGCGAGAAACACCTTCCATGTCATGTTTCGTTCTCAAGTCGATGTGTGTTCAACATTGCACCCAAGCCGCCCGTCGCGGTCCTTCACGGCTAGCTGAGGTCCGCACAAGAAATTCCTGCCAAGTAGCGATATGTATCTGAGGAATTATAAGTCTGAAAAGGTCACTCAATTTCATTTTTAGGTGATCAGCCCCAAAAATCCCAGGCCTGCAGGACGAATACCATCACGCCGCCAAAGTCGCTGCGGGCCAACATTAGTTCATTCCTTCCTTCTGAGTGAAAGGTAGACGGCATATTTTCCGGGTTCATGATGCGAGAGAATCAAGGATCGCGGAAGTTCAAGTTCTGGCGCTTCGACACGGTAACAGAATCTTTGCCCATTCAGAATTCAGGAAAAAACGCCTTAAACGTCGTCGCGTATAGCGATTATAGAGTTTTTTACCTGGTTCGCGGTTGGATCGATTTGATGGTCCGCGCGACACGACCTTCATGCCGGGGCGTGGATCAAGGCGCTTCGAAAAGTCATTGAGCGAACGTAACCTTGGATGGCGGGGGGCCTCGCGGATACGATTTATAGGAGGACGACAAAGCCGGGCGTTCCGCCTCGGCATCCTGCCAAATTGCGGTCGCTCTCGGGGGGCGGCCGTGAGCGGACGCTCAGATCCGTGGAGCGCATTCGTACGAAGGGGCGACAGGCTCCACTGGTCAAGGTGACGCCGGATCGGAAGGGGCAGGTGTCGTCCCAGGCCGCCATTCAGGCTTTTGTTCGTTATTTCGAAATTCGAGAAAATCTGGTGGCGCCCGTCAGAACAGCAAGAGCCACCTGCCTTTCTGAATGCCGCTTTTTCAATCGGTCATCACCAGCGCAGGTTTGTCCAATCCTTGACGTATACTTGCCTGCGAGCACCACCTACAGGCGCAGGTGGAACCAGGCATCTTTCGGGATATCGACCCCCCGCGCGGTGAATTCCGGAGCCCATTGTAGATTTGCAGTTTCAGGCCGGTGTTGAGAAACCGGCCCGTGTTACTGCATGGCGATCTGGAAGCCCGGCTTATGCTGGCGGAGATAAAATCCATTCGGCCCCGTTGGCACTGTCCGGGGGCAATCCGAAACTGAAATCCCGATAAGAACCCGCGGCTGGCAGAGTTGCGGACATCACATCCGATAACGCCGTCACGCATCTCAAAGTCGTTCAAAGTCGCGCTCCACCATCGAGAAACAAAGACTTGCGGCCCAGATATTTCAGCAACCTTCCGCTTGTCCGTCCAGAGACCAGCGTCGGGGAGGTCTTTTTACGGGAAAGTAGAACGGTTCATGGATCGGCTGGAATAGGCCGCCGTCGGAGCCAAAAATAAGATGCCAGAGCCACAAGCACAAAAAAGGAGATGTCGAGCGTAGGTTGACTTGCACATTTGTGAACGTGATCTTGACGACTTCGCTGCTTAGCGATTTGGCTTAAGACTAGAAACATGTAGACGAATTGGACCAAAGAATCGGTGCAGGCTGCCTCCAATATTGCTCCTGCTGCTTGCTAGGCGCGATTACACTCACACCTCTGAATGAAGGCATAGTGGGCTTCTTGGAAATTACGACCGGGCCTCAAGTGGAACTTCCCAAGCGAGACACGTCGAGATTGAACCTCGGCCATTACTCAGGTGAGCGCAGCGGACGTTCAAACATGGTGCTGATGCATGATTCGTGCGCACATCCTGGCTGAATCTGTCACCCTAAAGCAGAGGCGATTCCCACACGCCGCTATACCTAATTGCTCCACGAACCATTTCGCTCTCGGTAAAACTCTGTGGTGGGAATCCCCCCCGCCATGGGGAGAGAGGGGGAGCGGAACCCAAGAAGAGCGGTGGGGGAAACCGACGTGATGGTTCCAGCGAATTGTGATTCCCCTTCTTACCCTCTCTGACACCCAGTACCAACACCTCCCCATCTCACAGACGTCTTTCGTGCAGTACTGACAACGATCCCAGAAAACCCAAGCGGAGCTGCCAGCTGTGACAGCGCGCATGCTGGGGAGAGGCACCAAGGAATCGATACGATGAACGAAGGTGCGTCCCCCCCATCGACGGGAAGTGAAGGCGAAAAGCGCGGGCCGCATCTCCCGGGAGACACGAAAGGACTCCTCCGCTGATCCATCTACCCCACCCGTGTAGATAAGGGTAGACAAGGAAGGGAGAAAGAAGGCGGAGTCGGAGCACAGCAATGAAAACGCCAACCCCGCACGGAGGTATGAGAGACAGTTCCCCCCCCCACCCGACTTATTAATACAGTCCGGCCGCTTCTGGGTGGGCAGGACCGCGGAAGGGAAAGACTCACCCATGCACATTGAAATGAATCTCATCTTTCTCCGCTTATTTACCTTGCTTATACCTTCCACTAGAATTCTTTGACCTGTCCACCATTTCTCATCCCCTCTCCCTCCCCCCATTCGAAGGTCTCGCTCTACCTCCCCCCCACGCCCGGGGGAATGCACCACCAACAGCTAGGAGGCAAGGACTGAGCACGAACGGACACCGAGGTAAATGCGCAGGAGAATAGAACACGTGAAAGTGATCTCACGTCTTCCTCACCCTTACAGTTTTTTCTCCTTGTGACCGCAAACACGCCAGCCAAATGAAAAGCTTAAACAAGGGTCGACACCCATAGGAAAGAATGTTAGACGATTCCCGAGAAAGGTTGAGCTCCGCCAGGTTGCTACTCCGTATCTGCAATCGATAAAAATTAGGGGTGAAAGTAACGAGTTGAAAGAGAAGAAACTGTCCGGGTGAGGGAAGGATAGGCAGAACCCAAAAATGGAGGTTGATTCCCACCATGATTCCCTGGCAGGAATCGAGGAAAGACAGCGACAGAGAAAAATTGGTACTCAGGCCCCCCCCCCTGCAGCACAATCCGAGATAGAAAGTAAAAGAATCGAATATGGATTAAAAAGGTGGGGATACAGGCCGAAAACGATTTATTGCAAAAAATGTAAAGGTCACGTATATAGTCGGTCTGCAGTCGATTCAAGGGGACTGGGATTCCACTGAAGTCGCCCCAATGAACGGACTAATATGGCACGCGTCGTATGTACAGAGGCACCGTGGTTTTTATTTTTAGGGTAAAAGAAGGGTCGCAGCGTTGGAGTATTTTGTGGCTTAAAAAGAGGCTCTCGCGATGAACATGATGAAACTCAGCACACGAATCTTTGCTCGTGGACGTATGGGGTAGAAAATTCGCTGTGTAATGAAGTGTTTTCCACCCGCCTCGCGGTACGGTCTCATAGACTTTCTGAGATTCCGCTTGGGTGATCCCCATCCCCATCGTTCGCCAAAGGGTCATGGTGCCTAGGGCAGCTCAGAGACACGAAGGTCCGCTATTGCCGAGCAATCTGATAGTTTAAAGTCGTGCTCCTTATACTTGAGTACTCACTCATTCATGTAGGCGTGCATTTACTTCCCGTGCCGATCCCCGCCCAATAGACATCAAATCCACTGTTGCGATACTTGTTTGCCATAAGCTGGTGTAACAGGAATCAGATCAAATGATGGATTAGCTAAAAGCAAACAACATATTACGAAATCAATTAAATCAGGAACGTATGCAAGCAGAATATTGGCTGCTAGCATTAGCCGGTAGTGGAATCGTGTTGTTAAATTTGGACGAAGGGCGCCGATTCCCGCTTCGATCGACTCTTGTCGAAGCATCCACGAGACCCCTAATGGGGCCAGGAATGCGCTGACAGGATTGTGTCACGCCCCAATTCACGCTAGGCCGTCTCCACTCACATGTCGCAAATGTATGCGGAACACCCTTCTGCGCGACAAAACCTGACATCATCGAGTCTGCGAGTTATAGCTTAATCGCGCGGTAAAGGGCATTGATACAATCATACTTACTTTTGAAGTACCGTAAACAGAGTTGCCTCCGGAATAGACTCTTGTAATCATAATAAGTTGGCCGTGGTGGGTTGACGTCGAGGACGAGGCCGAAGGGGGGAACTCTGTTACGTACTTCAAAAGCTAAGGATGATTGATCAATGCCCTTTACCGCGAGATTCAAGCTAGTAGAACTCGCAGACGCGTGATGTCAGTGTATGGGGTAAGAGACCCAAGACAGGCCGTGGGAGAATGAAGGTCCTTCTAGGAGAAATGTGTGGGACCGGTCTAAGTGAATTGGAGGGGGTCCGACCAATCTGAGCAGCGCAATTTGTCCCTGAGCCCATTAGGGTCTCGGCGGATGATTTCGAAAGCCGCGATTCGAAGCGGGACAGTCGCGACCTTCGTCGAAAGTACAAACACGATTAACAGACGCGATGACCGAGCGCTATTCTGCGGGCAGGGACGTTCCGATTGAATTGATTTTCGAAGAGATGGTGGGGCTTTTAGAGGACGCCATCATGATGATCCTGTGAAACCAGCTATGGCAAACAAGTATCGAAACCAGGGATTTGAGGTCTATTGGGCGGGGATCGCACGGAAGTAAATGCATTCCTAATGAATGAGTTGAGTACTCAAAGTATAAAGGAGGCACGACCTTGACATACCAGATTGCTCGGCAATAGCGGACTCGGGTCTCGGAAGCTGCCCTAGGCACCATGACCTTTGGCGAAGAGTGGGGAGGGCGATACCCAAGTCGGAAGCTCAGAAAGTCTATGAGACCTACCGCGAGGCGGGTGGGAAACTTCATTGACACAGCGAAATTTCTACACCAAACGGCCCGAGCGAAAGATTCGGGGACGAGTTCATTCATGGTCATCGCGAGAGCCTCGTTTCTAGCCACAAAATCTCCAACGCTGCGCCCGGCGGGGACCCAATGCGCGGGAAATCACCGCAAGAGCATGATTGCAGGCATGGAAAGCCAGGTCTGAAGCGACTGCAGACCGACTATATCGGACCTGTACTGGGGCATATCTGGGCTCGGGATCACACTGTGGAAGAGTCATGCGGGGACTGGGACGCATCGTTCGCGCAGGCCAAAGGCTTCTCTACGCGGTATCTCGACGCTCCGCTGGGGGTCGCCCAGGCAAATAATCTGGCGGAGCTTCGAGGCTGACACAGTTTATCGGATTGCAGATCGAGTGGAACAACCTCGCGGAGCGCACGGGGTCGAGCGCGAACTGATTCTATGGCGGAAAGCTTTGAATTGGAGTTCTGGATTGGTATCCCCTGGCACGTGGAGTTCTAACCGGGAAATATCACGGCCCGAGGCAAGGCCGACGGCGGGCGGATGACCAATGAGGGCATCTTAGGAGTTCATTCCAGAAGCAAAAAAAAACTCACGAGGGCGCGAATAAGCCGGCGGTGAAGTCAAGTCTCTCGAAGGGGTCGCCGCATGGCGCAAGTCGCACGCGCCTGGCTGCGCCATCCAAACGGTGCCAAGTAATCCAATCATCGGAGCGCGGAAGGTATCTCCACCCAGGACATATTCAGCCCAGTTTGGATTCTCGTTCTCCCGCCGAACATTGAAAACCCTCGAGGAGCAAGCCAAATCGACCTCGGATTCACATCAGGAGATTTACGAGAGAGAAATGGTTCGTTGCATTAGGTATGGAGGCGTGTGGGACGCCTCCTGCTTTCGGGTGACAGATTTTCAGGCAGGGAGTGCGCACGATATCATCAGCACCATGTTGAACGTCCGCGCGCGCACCCGTATGGCGAGTTCATCGCGGAACTTGATCGCGTGGGAGTTCCACTTTAGGCCCGTCGTAATTTCCAGAAGCCAGATGCGTCATTCGAGTGTGAGTGTCATCTCGCTAGCAAGCAGCAGGAAGCAATGTCGGAAGCCTGCTTACCGATCTTGGTTTCAGTCGTCTAACATGTTCGAGTTCTTACCAAATCGCAAGCAGCGAAGTCGTCAGAGATCACAGTTCACAAATGTGCAGTCAACCTTCCGCCTCGACATCTCCTTTTTTGTTGCTTGTGCTCTGGCACGTATTTTGGCTCCGAGCGAGGCGGCCATTCCCAGCCCTGTCGACGAAGCCGTTATCCGTCCCGTAGACTCCCCGCGCTGGGCTCTGGAAGGACAGCGAAGGTTGCTTGAAATCTGGGCCGCAAGTCTTTGTTCCTCGATGGTGGAGCGGGAATTTGAAACGACTTGAGATGCGTGACGGCGTTATCGATGAGAGTCGCAATACGCCAGCCGCGGGTTCTTCGGGATTCAGTTTCGGATGCCCAGGGACCTGCCAACGCCGAATGGAGTTATCCCGCCAGCATAAGTCCGGGCTCCAGAAGGCCATGCAGTTACACGCCGGTTTCCACACCGGCCTGAACTGGCCAATCTACAATGGCCCGGATTCAACGGCCGCCGGGCGAATATCCCGAAAGATGCCTGGTTTCCACCTGCGCATGGAGGTGGTGGGCTCGCAGCAAAAGTTATACGTCAAGGATATGGACAAACCTGCGTTGGTGATGACCGATTGAAAAGCGGCAATTCAGAAAGGTCAGGTGGCTCTGCGGTTCTGACGGGCGCCCACCAATTTCCGAATTTCGAAATACGAACAACGCCGAGCGGCCTGGGAAACGACAACCTGACTTCCCGATGCCGGCGGGCACCTTGACCAAGTGGAGCCTGTCGCCTTCAGTCGAATGCGCTCGACGGAATCTGGAGGTCGCTCACGGCCGCCGAGCGCGACCGCAATACATTTGGCAGGATGTCGAGGCGGAAACGCCCGGCTTGTCCGTCCTCTATCGTTATCGCGAGGCCCCGCATCGAAGGTTACGTTCGCCAATGACTTTTCGAAGCGCCTTGCTCCACAGCCCGGAATGAAGGTCGTGTAGCGCGGACCAGCATCGATTCGACGCGACAGGTAAAAAAAACTCTATATCGGCTATAGCGACGAACGTAGCGTTTTGCTGAATGGCAAGGATTCTGTTCCGTGGTCGAAGCGCCCAGAACTTCCGCGATTCCTGGATTCTCGGCATCATGAACCCCGGAAACTGATGCCGTCTTACATTGACTCAAGAAGGGAAGGAATGAACTAATGTGGCCCTCAGCGAACCTTGGCGCGGATGGGGATTCGTCTGCAGCTGGGGATTTTGGGAACTGAAGCACTCTAAAAATGAAATTGTAGTGACCTTTCCAGATTTATAATTCCGCCAGATTAGGATTACATATCGTCTAAACCTTGGCAGGAAATTCCTTGTGGCGGACCTCATCTGCGTGAAGGGGACCGACGGGCGGGCTGGGTTGCATTTTTGAAACAACACATCCGAATTGAGCAACGAACATGAACATGGAAGGTGTTCTCGCCACCCCTTCGGCGACACTGCGCGGTACGATGAACCCCCGAGCCGTGGGGCGAAAACTATAAGGGCCGTGACGGAGTCGTCAGTTTTACGAGCAAACTGATGAAAGGCGCTGCTGGAGTTAGAAATCGAGTACAACGCCGGGCATGCGCAGAGGACGCAGTTGTCGTCGAAGGTGGCGGGAAACACCTTCCATGGTCATTTCGTTTCAAGTCGGATGTGTTGTTCAAAATTGCAAACCCAAGCCGCCCGTCGGTCCTTCACGCTAGATGAGGGTCGCCACAAGGAATTCCTGCCAAGGTTTAGCGTAGTATCGCGGAATATAAGTCTGAAAAGGTCACTCAATTTTCATTTTTAGCGTGCTCAGTTCCCCAAAATCCCCAGGCCTGACAGACGAATCCCATCCGCCGCCACGTTCGCTGAGGGCCAACATTAGTTCATCCTTCCCTTCTTGAGTGGCAAGGATAGGACCATCATTCCCGGGTTCATGATGCCGAGAATCCAGGATCGCGGAGAAGTTCTGGGCGCTTCGACACGGAACAGAATCTTGCATTCAGGAAAAACAGCTAACGGTCGTCGACTATAGCCGATATAGAGTTTTTTTACCTGGTCCTGGTCGAACGATGTGGTCCGCGCGTACACGACCTTCATTCGGGCTGTGGATCAAGGCGGCGCTTCGAAAAGTCATTGGCCGAAAACGTAAACCTTCGGATGAGGGGCTCGCGATAACGATGAGACGGAACAAAGACGGGCGGTTCCGCCTCGGAAATCTGCCAATTGTATTGCGTCGCTTTATCGGCGGCGTTGAGAGGACGATCAAGATTCCGTTCGACGGCATCGTCGAAGCGACAGGTCCATTGGTCAAGGGTGCCCGCCGGCAGCGGAGGCAGGTTGTCGTCCCCAGGCCGCCATCAGGAGTTGGTCGTATTTCGAAATTCGAGAAAGAAATTGGTGGCGCCCGTCAGAAACAGCCAGAGCCACCTGCCCTTTCTGAATGCCGCTTTCAAAGCGGTCATCACCAGCGCAGGTTTGTCCATATTCCTTGGACGGTATAAACTTTTGCCTGCGAGCCCAACCACCTCCAGGCCGCAGGTGGAACAAGGCATCTTTCGGGATATCGACCCGCGCGGTGAATCCGGGCCCATTGTAGATTTGCCAGTTAGGGCGGTGTGAGAAACCGGGCAGTGTACTGCATTTGGCGTCTGGGGAAGCCGGACTTATGCTGCGGAGTTAAAACCATTACGGCGTTGGGGCACTGTCCGGGGCAATCCGAAATGAATCCAGAGAAACCGCGGCTGGAAGGAGTTGGCGACATCTACATCGATAACGCGTCACGCATACGACAAAGTCGTTAAAGTCGCCCGCTTCCACCCAATCGAGGAACCAAAGACCGTGCGGCCCAGATATTTTCAGCAACCTTCGCTTGTCCTTCCAGCGCCAGCGCGGGGAGGGTCTACGGGGAAGAGAAACGCCTTCGGACGGTGGGAATAGGCGCGCGCTCGGAGCCAAAAGAAGTGCCGAGCACAAGCACAAAAAAAAGGAGATTGTCGAGGCGTAGTTTGACTGCACATTTGTGACTGTGATCTCTGACGACTTCGCTGATTGCGATTTGGCTTAAGACTCGAACATGTAGACCGACTGACAAAGAATCGGTAGCAGGCTGCCGACAATATGCTTCCTGCCTGCTTGGCTTTAGCGCGATTACACTCCACACCTCTGAATGACGCATCGTGGCTTCTTGGAAATTAAGACCGGGCCCTAAAGTGGAAACTCCACGCGAGACAAGTTCGCGATTGTGTGAAACTCGGCAATTA
>Ga0179593_1385694_pt1 | contig 12533 bp, 16 predicted proteins | sample CZODoug2_1_08_16_FD_185931 | JGI IMG/M metagenome (GOLD analysis project Ga0179593, IMG submission 185931) | Vadose zone soil fungal communities from Angelo Coast Range Reserve, California, USA - CZODoug2_1_08_16fungal (PacBio error correction) | ecosystem: Environmental > Terrestrial > Soil >... | reverse complement strand
CTCACCTCCTCCAACTCTCCTTTGACTTCTTTTCGCCCCCCCCTCCTAAGCGTGGTTGAGTCACCTCTTGGGACGGTGCTCTTCGGGCAGTGCTTGGTTGATGGTTTTGCCAGCTTCTCAGCTTTTATAGCTGTGGCCCTCTGGTTTGGTTTTAAGTGTCCTCCTCCGGTTTGATTCGGCCTCCGGCGCACACGCTGTCACCCACCCCGTTGGGAATGCATTCGCGGCTCCGCCACCTTTCCTTCCCCTTCCTGCACGCGTTTTTGGGACCTCTCGGTTGTGATTCCTTTCCCTGAATGGCGGCCCACCGCCCGACCACTGTTACCCGATGGCCGTTTTTGTTTACGAGCGACCCTTTTTCTTTGAGCTAGGTTACGCTTCTGGATGGATGTTAATTCCCACAACCTCTTTTCATCCTTCAGCAAGCAGATGGTTTCCTTCTTTCCGTCCCCGGCACGCAATTTGCCTATTCAGTTCTTCGCCGAGTTCCCTATCCTTGGTTTCCATGAAAAATCCCGTAAAGCGCTAGTTCACACTCTTGCAGACACATTTCCCCTGCATCACCCTACCCCCGTTTTTGTTTCTTTGGACAGTGTGCCTTTAACCCAAGTGCCTGACTTGCGGTGGGTCCAGTTTTTTCAATGAACATATCCACTAATCGATCTGCGTCACTTCTTTTCCTATAGGGGACATGTGCTTTTTTTCAACTTTTTTTTGTTGCTAGCTTCCCCCCGTTACGGAAAGTCTTTCCCCTTCGAAATTACTGAGTCATTTTTTCTCGCCAATCCCTTAATTACCATCCCGGCCTCCGCCGAACATAACAGTGGGTATAGGACTTTTTTGTCTTTCAGCCCCGCCGATTTTCCTTCAATTAATTCCATCTACTTTTGTTTAAGTCCTTCGGTTTTCGTTTTTTGAGTGCGGGGTCTTTACATCTTTTAAAAGCATATAAATTTTCCCCCCGGTTCCCCTTCCCTTCATGTGACTCTCTCCCTTCCCTCCCTGAATTCTTGCATTACTTTTTCTGGGCCTGTTTTTCTTTCTAATCATTGTAATTTGTTCGCTTCGGGACGGTGCGATTCACTAGTTTTCCTCTTTACGAAAAAGCCTGCAGTTGATGTTAATCCCTGAACGCTCTTACCCCTTCTTGGTATTCTATGATATCTCTTCTGCGACCCCCCAAGTCCGTCTTTTTGTCTATTTAGGCGGATGACCTCGGATTCTCTCTATTTTTCTTGGGCTTTAGTCTCTTTCCCCCTTTCTTTCCATTTTTCCGCGTCCTTTCCTACGAAGTATCTTTCTTTGGCTCCCCGCTTGCTGATAACCCTTTCTCCATCCTTGTCGTAATTTTTTTTCTTCGGTCCTCCTTTTTTTTCTGTGAAAACATATCTAACAATTTTCCTTTCTTTCCTTACATCACCATGCACCTTCCGTTCTCGTCCTCGTGTAGTTGCCGGTTCCCTTCGCCGACAAACGTCACTTTCTTGGTTCTTAGATCGACCCATGCTAATTTCTCCCGGCAGGTTTTTTGGTCTCCCCCCCCATGGTATTCTTCCTCCCCCCCCTCCGCGACCTATATACTATTGTTCTCTTCCAAGTGCAACGTTCCCCCTTGAGACATTTTCTTTTCGTTACACGGTTTCCTAGCCCCTCTTCCCTCCCCTTCCTCGCTTTCGTTCCCCTCTAAATGGCTGGCCTGATTTTGGATCGGTTCACCGCTTATCCCGTCGACGGTTGGTTAGCTGTGACAAAGTTGAGGTCCGGGGACTTTTTTGATTTTTCCCTCCTGGGACCCGGACTTTTCCCAAAACCCCCACAGTCCCAACTCAACAGCGGTGCGATCCTACTTTAATTCGATTAACCACACAAGACTCTTTTTCTGTTGTTAGGAGATTGCGGCGTATTCTGAAGATTGTTTGCTTTTCACCCTTTTATGTATTTTCGTCTTCCACCCCAAAGTATCCTTGGCGAGGTGTTTTTTAATTGGTGACGGGAACTAGATGGAGCGTCTGGCATTAACCAGCGAATCCGCTTCCCAGCTCTCCCCAGTGCTTCAGTTAAGCCCCTGTTTCCGGGATATGAAGTCGACGCCCGGCATCTGGCTCCCGTTTTTACCTGACACTGATCTATTTTGCAAGGATCACTCATGTTTTTTCTTTTATCAATTTCGAGGTTTTTCGTTTGGCTTGTTCTTCAATGTGCCCTCTCAGGTTTTTCCAAGTGGTTTTTTTCCCTTCCCGTACATTTACGACAGAACTTTCTCCCTTGGTAACCCCTTTGGGTTCGTAGGATCCGCCAATCATCTTTTCCCAAACAGTTGGTTGCAGGTAGTGGAGTCCTGTCCGTCTTTTGTGTTAGGCCAGGGCATGGGGTCCTTTTCCAGGCGCAGTAACCTTCTTTCCTTTATTATGTCTGTTCTTTTTCTCCCGGTTGGTTGACACGCCCCGTTGGGTGTTCGTTCCCTCTCTTTTCACACTTTTTGACTGATGGACGGGACAAGAGAAACAACACGTCTGTCACCCGGGCGCGAGTTCCCCACGCCTCTTTCTTACCTTTCCTTCTCGTTAATAAACTTTTTGGCAGTCAGACCTTTTCCTTTCGTCCCCGCATCACCCCTTCCCCCCCGACCTTCCCCACCGCTGTGTTCAATATTTATTTTTAACGAAACCCAACCAGCTTCCCATGCGGGTTGATTGTTCTTGGTCATTTCCTGGAGGGGACTTTCCTCGTCCCCCTTTCACACCACCCCTGTGAAAAACCGCCCTCAAGAAGTTTTTCCTCCCTCCCACAAGTTTCCCCCTCTCCTTTCTCCCCACGACCCCTCCTCCCCCCCGCCTTGTCAGATGTCGAAATTTTACATGTGCAACCGGCCATGATTCCGTTGGTATTTCTTTAGCCTTCCTGTGAGTAAGACGCCTGGATCGCTTCTTTTATTTCTTCTGAGATGTCCCTGCCGCTTCGCCTTTGGACTTTTCGTCACCCAATTCCGTCCCCCCCCCTAGCACCCATGGATCGGTGTTCAGAATAACCCCGTTTGGTCAGGAACAAGTTCTTTTTCACGCGCCCTTCTCCCTAACCCGATAACGAAAATTTTAGTATTCTTTGTTGTTCCCCTCCTGCTTATTCTGATCTTCCCTCTGTCGTTTTTTCTCTGGGATTTGGTACGCTTCAGTGTGGTGATTTTAACCTCAAAAAGATTTTTCCCGCCCTTTCTACGGCTTTTTCCTTGAGCCTGCTTGCCTTCTCTAGTTGACCCAAACCCCTCCTGGTCCCTGTCCGTGATCTTGTCCGACTTCTGACGTGCCCACACTGGCGCTGCGCGCCGGGACGTCCTCACCTGCGATGCCATTTTCCGTTTCTCAGCGAGGCGCTCCCCCAAATCTTTCTCCTTTTTTTTCCCCGACCCGGTCTGATGTAGCGTGCGACTTTACTTTTCCTTGATTTCTCAATTCGCCCTTTTTCTTCGATCTACCGCTTTTGACTGGACCTACCCCTTTTGTGAGTTTTGTCCTTTTTCACATGACCTTCGCCACGCCCTGCCTTCTCCGTCTTGTAAGCTGTTGTTATCACTTGACCCTTACCTTCCAAACCTTGATGTTTCTAATTTTCCCCCTCCCCCCCCCCCCTTTTTTCTTGGTCCCTCCGGACTTACCTGCCCTCCACCTATCTATTTAGCCCGAATACAAAAGCAACGTTTACTATTTCAAGCGCTTTTTTTCGACTTTTCTTTCCCTTTCCTTATCGCCTCCTTCCATCTGTGAGACCAGCCTGAGCTTCCCTCCCGCCTCGCCCCCGATTTGTCTCTCTCCAGCTTGAATTCAGAAGAGTGACCGCGTCGGTTGGGTTTTCCTATCCGCCGTCCCCTCGCCCCTTCCCCCCCTTGTGCTCCCCTCCTTCCTTTTAGTTATTTTCAAGGTGCGGTAGGACGGTCACGAAGTGAGAGGCCCCCTGCCCCCGTCGCAGAGTCCCACAAGGCCTTTTTAACTCTCCCTTTTTTCCCCCCCTCCCCCTTCTTGACCCCGACCTCCTGTTTCCTTTCATCGTTTCACATTCTTTTTGTCCTTTTTCTTTTTCCCTTTCCCGAGTGTTTATGTCTAGTTGACCGCGCAACGCCCTATGCGCATTCTGTGAACATACGTTTTCCTTCATGTCTCTTCTTTTCACTCCCCTCCGTTAAAAAGAACCAGACAATTTTTCTTTCTTACAGTTTGACTTTCAGGCCTGGGAGGCGCACTCTTATTTGGCTGCTCCCAAAGCACGTTAATTTTTAAGAGAGTCATTCTCGTTTCCTGTCTTCGCCTCCCCCCAACCAACGTGCCCCTCCGGCACTGGCATCTTTTCTGCCCCTCCCTCTCGCTGAGTGCGCGGTTTGTGCCAGCCCATGATCACTTGTATCCCCATTCCCACACACACAACCCCCCCCCCCCACCCCTCCCGTTCGGAATGCGTGTTTGTTCCTCTCCCAGTTTTGAACTGCTTTCACCTTTCTTTTTCTCTGCCCCACGTATAGTCCCTACTTGCCCTACGTGCCGGGCTCGGGCTTTTTGTCGTGCATGCTTCCATCCTTTTCCCAAACTCCTTTTTTTTTTTGTTTCTCCAGTCGGCTTCTTTTCCCGAGTATTTTTTTTGTTTCTGCCTGTTACCCTCCGCCTTCCACGATCAAGGCTGCTGACGCTTTAATTCTTTTCTCGTTTCCCCAACGTGTTAGTGTTGCCTCCAATTTTCTTCCTTCACAAGCGCTATTGGCCTCACAGTTCTTTCCTGTCACTACCTCCTTTTCCCTCTTCCCCTTCATCCTTGAAGGCCTTCGCACTGTGTGCACCCGTGGTTGTGATTTCCTCCCCTTTCATTCTCCTATCGAGAGGACCGATAACATCCCCCATTTGGCCGGATTCTAAACGATTTCTTCTCCTTCCCCCCCACACATCACCTCCTGAAGAAGACTCTCAAATGATTTTTCTCCCCCCAAGTTAGGATTATCTTAGTCCCATTTTCAGTTTTGGTGCTCCCTTTTATTTTCCTTTAATGTTTTTTTTTGTGAGATGATAGACACTGCCTTGATTATTTCCCCTTCCTTTCCCACTCCTCACTCGTTGTTTAGTGTTTCTCCCAAATCTTTTATGGGATCGGCTGTCAGTCTTTTGATTGTTATACAGCATCTCATTGTTTTATAGCTCGTCCCATAGTTTTTAGGGTTCCGTCCTCTGACTTCTTTTTCGCGCCACTTTATTTTGGCCCCTTCCCCCAACCTCGGTCGCACACAGGGCTCCTCATTCAGCGTCTTTCTATCCAAAGGTACTGTTTTCGTCTGCTCGATTTTTTTCCCCTCTTCGTTTTGATGACAACGGACTTTCTTCAACTACTAAAAATGTGTTTCTTTACTTCGTGATAATTCAAGTAAGATCTCCTTTAGCCGACAATTATCTTTCAGCCTTTTTCTTAGTTCCCGGAATTCCCAAAAACTCCCGCAGATGATGCCCGGGCATTAGCACTTTGGAGGTGTCGTCTTTTTCTTCCAAATTAAGTAAGCTCCACGTTCCTTTCACTCCTACGTCCTTCTCCTTCTATTGTGATCCTTTAGTTTGAACTAGCCGACCGCTGATCCCAGAAATTTCTCCACGGCCTTTTTCCCTTCCCCAGGGGCGTTTTGCGTTTTTAATTCTTCCCATTGCTCATGTATTCCTCTTCCATTAACTCCCTTATCACTCATGAGAGTGCCTCACCTGCGCAGAGGTTCCCAGTTACGGTGCAAATTTGGTTGTTTGGCTTCTCCCCTTCAGAACTCACTTTCCTTCCGCTCCCGCACTTCCTTCCTCTTTGTTCGAGACCCCCTTTTCGATCAACTTCCCCCGTCCCTTGCCCTCCACTCCAATTGTTGTCTAGTTTTTTTTGACGTTGAGATCCTAGCAGCAATTCAATGCCTTCCTGATCAATCGTCCGGTGTTTCCCTCTCTTCCCGGCCTCGCGTGGGATGTCCCCCATTTCCCATCCCGCCATGACTCAAAATCAAAAGCGGTCCAATCCGTGCTAGTCCCCCCCTCCTGCTTTCGCCCCTAATTTAGGCCCTTTCTTTTCGTTCAGTCAGAAGGTAGTGGCCTTTTTTTGCTATCCACTTTACTTGCGCGGGCCCCTCCGTGTTTTGGCCCCATACCGCACCCATTCCCGGACTTTTCTTACAATACGCTTGATCCAACCCTCCTGTTGCCTTTCTTATGACTGTACTCCCCGATTCTTATCCAATTGACCTCATTTTTTCACAATTCGGCTTCATTTCAAAAGTGTTGAGTATATCCCCGGCCTAGGAGATCTGAATGCCTGAACTCGGCTATCCTATCATACTCAGTTCTTTTTCTTCCTTTCCTCTCCGATTTTCTTCCTTTGTTCCCATCGTCCTTTCTTTTTTCTCCTGGTGCTCCCTGAGGTCCCCCTCAACCTTTTTGGTGACCCAATCTCGATCACATTTTCCCTTCAGGACATAAAATTTCACCAGGTCCTCCGTTCTTAGGGCCTTTTGGAGTGTCGGTCATTTTTTATTCCTCCACCCCTCATAACCCAAAAACCGTCATGTCATTTCCCCCCCTGTTTTTCCCCAATGTCCGCAGCACCTCTTCTTTAAGGCTTACAGGCTATTCAACAATAGCCTTTGAGCGCCTCGTCGCTTCACCCTTTCCTCTAATCTTTTTTTTTCCCCCATTCTCGGCTCATCCAATTTCCTCTGGCGTTTTCTCCCCTGGAATGGCACCCTTTTTAGGTTCTAGGTGATTTTTTCCGTCTTTCTTACTCCCGTTTAGAGCGACCCGGTCTTCCGGGATCGGTGTTTCTTCTCAACCTCCTGCACCCCTGTCCATGGTCCAAAATCCTCGTTGAAAAGAACCGCCCCTTTTTCATTTCATACCTCCCTCTGACCCCACACTCAGTAATTATTTTTCAGTTACTTTGTTTTTTCAGTTCCTCTTATTTCCTCTCAACTCTTTTCCCAGGACCATTGAATCCATTTCCGCTTCACCCCTTCGCCCTTGGTGAGCTTTTTGTTTTCTTTCGGTACGGGACCCACCGCCAGCGCGCATTGGTGTTCTAAACATCTCCTAATCCTTCCCCTCTCACTCTCCTCCGGCGGATACGCAAACGTTGTTGGAATTCATAGCTTTAATCGGTTTTATGTTGTCCACCCATTACTACATGTGTGCTCTGACCTTCGTATCGCATTTTTTAGTTTTTGATCAAAGTTTTTTGTTGCAGTGTTCTTTTGGGCACTGCCCTTCGCAGGGTTTCCCTTTGGTACCTTGTCTCTTACAGTCCCACTCTCCTTCCTCCTCCCCAGCAGCCTCGTTTCTTTCTTCTACTTTTTGGTTTCTCTCCCGCCACCTCCTTTCAACCTTTGACCGTCTTTTGGCATGTCGGAAGGCCCCCCCCCGCTGAGGGTTCGGCATCGGTGCCCTGAACCGGTTTCCCCTCTGCGTCGGTGTCCCCGTTTTTTGAAAACTTGTTGTGTGGGGTGTTCGTTGCCCCCCCTCCTCCTCTTTCCTTCTCCCTTTGTTTGGTTTCAGCGCTTGGTGTGCTCCATCCCAAACCCAGGGCTAAACCAACCTGGCGCGACTCCCCCCCCTCTCCTTGGGTCTCCCTTCCTGCGCATGCTTGTTGCGCCCTCCTCATGGCCTTCGCGTCCTCCGACCCCTCGCCCCTTCCCTGCAGAGGTAAGTTTTCTGTTTACCACCCAAACACCGATGACATGTTTGATTTTTTTTTTTCTTGTTCTTCCTGCATTTTACCCTCCTGGACGTCCCCACCCCCCCTGAACGGCCTCCCTTTCAGCTCCCTGCCCCCACTGGCACCTGTAATTTTATACCACGAACCCCCAGCTGCTTACCTTAGGTCTGTTCCCCGAGGCGTGCCACAGTTACTTGCCCCCTTACCTGACTTCTCACTGTTGTTTTTACCCTTTTATCTCCGGAAACCGTGTTTTGGATTCTTTTGGAGCAGAGTGATCTGATCTTCTGCTTTTTTTCATGAAAACTCTGATTTCTATTTTTAGGTTTTTTTCTTCCACCAATCTCCGGTCCCCCCCCCCACTAGCCCACCTGGCTAGTTTTTTTTGAGCCCTCCACTCCCTTTTGCTGGTCCCAAACCACACTTCGCTTGAATGCTGCGGAGCGAAACGGCAACCCCCGAAGGCACGTGTTTTTTTTCTCTCCTATGCTCTCTGCCGTGTTGTTTCGCTGGGATTTTGACCGCCTCATGTTGTTACAAAATTCCACAGTGCCCCCCCTGTTTTTCTACGTCTCCTGACGACTTTTCGTCTCTATCTTGACACAGCACTTCCTTCCCTTTTAAGTTATTTTGCCTGTCCGTCGCTTCTCGTCCCCCCCTTGTATGCGCGCGCCGTGGGAACGTAGACAAGGCGCTGAAGAGACCCCGTTGCTTCGTCGTAACCTCGTGCTCGTGGGTGACCCTTAGTCGGGTATTCTTTCATTTCCTTCGAATTATCCCCTGTCCCTTATTTTCTACGTGACTGTCCGGCCCTTTTGTAGTTCTTCCTTTTTAGGCGTAAGTTTCCCATCCCTGCAAGCCTATTTCCTCCTCTTGAAATTTTTTTCTGTCCTTAAAGAAACAAACTTCTGTAGTCTCTGCATTTTTCCCATCAACCTTAGGACACTAGAGTCCCCCATGCTGCCCCAAATAGCGTGCGACCGTTACAATCCAGCGGAAGAGGCCAACCCGAGGGCCGCACAGCCTTTCCTTCCTAGCTCTTTAAGCTTGATCCCTCCCAGGTCGATCCCCTCCCTCCTTCTTCCCATCGATCGTTCGCCAGTGTTGTGAAGACGGACCAACAGTGCCTTGTTGGAGTTATCATGATTAATAACACCAAATCTCTTTTTTTTTGATTCCCCAAGCTTCTGTTACGTCAACCGCAGGTGTGCCGGTCGTTCCCCGTTGAACCCTTCTGTTGAGAGTTCCTTTCCTGTCCCTTTTTTTAGCACCACCCCCTTGTGCAATTCCCCATGATTCCTGAAAATCTCTTAAACGTAGGGCGCCCTTTTCGCTTTGAAGACTTCCCCGTACTATTGGCCTTTGCTTTTGAAAATTAGATGTTTTTCTGTTACCATTCTCCCCGACCCTCCCTTCCCCTTGAGTACTCTGGTACCTCCGTACCCGCTTTCTCATGTTTTCTTTTCTTCCTGATGCTGGTTCCTCAATCACGGTTCAAGCCTCTCACCCTTGTAGTGAGTTTTCAAGCTACGTTCCTTTGTACTGGGCAGTCCAACAGGGGATTCTAAAAAGCCCGCCGTTCGCTTGCTAAGGATCTCTTACATGGGCCTTCGTTTCCCCCCCCCCCAAAGTTTTTTCCACCTCCTTACTTCCCCATCCTGCTCTGGACGTCCAGCTAGCGAGTGCATACGGGATCTTTTTACTGGCAAGTCCTTTCTTTGAAATTTTATGAAATTAAACACCCCACTCCCCGTTAGTGACTTCTTTCTTTTTTTCTCGCCCTTAGTTGACTCCTCTTGCGGGATTTTCTTTCCCCCCCGGATAAGGGTGCTGTCTAAGTTTCCGGTCTTTTCTTCGTCTTTTGACCGTTTAAAGTTTCCTTGCGAAGTCGGCTTCTTCCATGCGCTTGTTTTTTTTTTATCCTTCCCCCAGTACCTTTGCATATAGTATTCCAGGTCATGCGGATCAATTTTTTCCCCAAAAGTTTGTCTTTATGTTGCCGCCATTCTTATTTCCTACAAACGACATTTTTTTACCCTCTCCTTGTTCCTCCAGACCTTTTCGCTTCCGCGAGACTTACGTTTTGCTAATGTTGGTGCAGATGTTCCTCCGTCCTTATATTACTTCCCCTTCCACCTATCACCCTCCCTCTTGAGTGAAGATATACAGTCCTTTTCTCTATTTTTGGAGCCCACTCCCCATCCTCCCTCATTCCCAGTCCAATTCTTCACATTCCACCCGGTTTTGGCGTGAGTTCCCCTTTTCCATCGGGCGTGTGCGGAGGGCTATCGATTTCTTTTTTCCTCCTCTTTGTGTTTGTTGATCTAGCTCTCACCTCCTCCCCTCTTGCCTTAAATGATCGATCTATCCTCGCTTGGGGTTTTTTAACCTCGGGCGTGGTTTCGTCTTATTTTTTTTATGTGGTCGCTGCCTTCTCAAGCGTTGATCTAGTGTCCATCGGTTCTTTATGTCCCTAAGGCTAGTGATGCGGCATGGCTGGACTCCCGTCCCCCACGATGTTCGCCACCCTTTCTTTCCTCCTTTCCCCCCGATAGTCTCTAAAGGTATTTCCCGATTTCCTCCGCTTGCTTCCCTCTCCCTTTTTTGATGCAGTGAATGGCTTTGACAGACGCCAAGTTTTCTTCTCCTCGGTACGATGTAGATCTTTTCGTCCGAATATCGGCATCAGGTCGGTCTTCCATTTTTCCCCTTCCCCACCCTCGCGCAGCACGCTTGTCACTATTCTTTCGCAAGCCGCTTTTTTTGTCTTTTCTTTTCTCCAAGGAACTCACATCCACCCTATCCCGGCCGTTCAGCTCCTTTTACTTGGATTTCAGAGAAAAGGTACGAAGATCTCGCCGTGCTTCCAATACCAGACCGCCCTTTTCCCCTTCAAATGTGGTTGTCCTTTTTTAATTTCCTCCAAGTCCTCCCATTTCGGTTAGGCTTTATGAATATCCTGACCAATACGTTTCCGTCCCCCTCTCAGATAGGGGCCCTTGTCCTTCTTTGCAACTTGTTTTCCTCCGGAAATTTCCTAAGAATGTCTCCTCTTTCGTAGTGAGCTGGTTAGAGCCCCCCCTGTTTCCTCCAGTCGTCCGTCGCTTCATCTCCATGGGTTTTTAGTTCTTTTGACCCTTTTTCGATTTCCGCCAGTTCCTTTCCCCGTCATTCTAAATCTGCCGATTTTTCCTTATGGCGGCGCGCGTTTCGTTGCGGGTTTTTTTCTTCGGTTCCTTCCTTTCAATAATCCCAGTTCCCCTTTACCAGACACGGTTCCAATCTTCCGTGAAATTTCCCACATTACCTGCCCCTGAATTCGCCCCCCTGTTTATTTCCATTGGTTCTTTTCCTCTTCCTTTAATTGCTTTTGCTCTGGGCTTCTTTGAGATGCCCCCCCGGTAGAGGCCCCTCCTTGTTACTGGGAAAGTACCTTCACCCTCCTCTGATTTTAAAAAGCTTTTTTGTTTCTTCTTCTCTCTTCTTCGGCCCGTCTTTTTTTTGTTGGTTGGAAACTCTTTCGGCTTCGTGCCCAACTGCTTCTCTTCTACCTCGATTCGCTTTGCTTCGGTCGTATGTCGGGCCTTTCTGACTTGGTTTTTCGTAAAGTCACTTTGTTCTGCTTTTTGCCTCTTCCGTATTGCTGATTTCCCTTTTGATCAATTGCTATTTTGCTTTTTTTATGGGTCCATATCCTGGTCCTCTACATGGTTTTCTTTTTTTTTTCCCCAAATTCTACTTGAATCTTTCCTTAAATTTTCTTTTCCCGTTCCCCCCCCCCCCACAGCAAAAAATGTTTGATTTTCTAGGGCTCGTGGCGTGCCCATGTTCCTTTCCACCCGTACCGGACTCTGACCCCCATGTCAGTTTTTCTTCGCTTTCGATCTTTTAGTAAACTTTCCATTCGCGGGTCGTTCAGTCAGAGTATGTTTTCTTGTTTTCACACCGATCTACTATTTTTATCCCCCCTTTTCGCTCCATCCGCTGCTGCTCAGCTACTTGGGATCGTTCCCCACAGGCGGTGTGCATCAAGATGGCTCTCCTTCTTCTTCTGACACTGGCATTACTTATTTATTCTTTTTCCCCTATCAGTGGCCAGTCCCGTCAGGAATCTTAGTACCAGGGGAGGGGGGGACATTTTTTTTGCAGCCTTGTCCCCCCTCTTCGGTTCACCCCTCTCACAACGTTTTAAAGTTCCCGATCATCTTCTTTTTTTGACCCCCACACGCCCGTCCTTCCTTCTTCTGGTCCGTATTTTTGCGTTTATTCCTTTTAAGCTGTTTTTTTTCCCCGTCCACTAGTTCTTCCCCCCAAACCTTCTTTCCAGTGGTGGCGGTTTGTGTTGGTGACTTGTTAGGGAAAACCCCCGCGCCTCCCTCTTGAGGTTCTTTAAGAATAATCCCCTCACGCTCTTGGCTAATTAAGCCCCACGGGTGAATTGACGCAGTTAAGTCCGTCCAGTTTTTTTCGCAGTTTTCAACGTTTACTGTTTGCCGAATCGCGCCACAAAGCCCCGGATCTCCCTCTTGGTTCGTGGTTTTCCACTGAGAGGTTTATTGGGCGGGCCTCTTTACCTTTTCGCCTGTTTTTCCCTTGGGGTGGGGTTTTACTGATGACCTTTCCCCCCCATCCTTCTTTAAGTCCCCCTGACCTCGCCTGGCCTTCTATGTTGGTTTTTTCTATTTCCCACCTTTACACTCTTTCCCCCCTCTTTTTTTTTTCGGGCCCTCTGTAGATTTCTCGCAGGCAAAGGTCCTCGGTATTGCAATTTATTCATGCGCATGAAAGGTTTGATTTGGTTCTTCGGTTGACAATGCCGTGTGTGG
>Ga0179593_1563543_pt1 | contig 12534 bp, 8 predicted proteins | sample CZODoug2_1_08_16_FD_185931 | JGI IMG/M metagenome (GOLD analysis project Ga0179593, IMG submission 185931) | Vadose zone soil fungal communities from Angelo Coast Range Reserve, California, USA - CZODoug2_1_08_16fungal (PacBio error correction) | ecosystem: Environmental > Terrestrial > Soil >... | reverse complement strand
CCTTGTTTGAAAGAGAGAGTGAACCTTCCTTGCCTCTTAAGCCCCCGAGTGACCCGTCCTGCGCATACTTCGTTTGTCCGGTAACTCATAGAAGACGTCTTTTCGACTAGCTCCCTTCCTGGTTGATGCCCCCTTTTTTTAACTTATTTTACCACTCTTCGCAAATCGCCTCTTTTCTTGCTTTTCAACATAAGAGGAATGTGAACTTTAAGTTCCTGTTCCCCTTTTCGGTCCGCTTCTCGTACGTCGATTGTCTTTCTCTCCCCACACCCCATGCTTTTTGTGAGCGTCCTATGCTGATTCTAAAGTATCCCCTTCCTGATCCTTCTCCCTTCTTCTTTCTGTAACCGATGATATCTTTCTCTCCTTGTGGCTCCTAAGGATAACGCCGAGGAGATTTTTCCCCGAGCTATTGATTAGGTCCTCTACCAAAGGTTTGCATTCTATTCTGGTTCTTCTGCTTCACATTAAAGAGTTCTGCCCCAGTCTCGCTTGGTGTTGCCTGTTCCCTCTTTACGTCTTGGTCCTAGGTGCATCTTCCTTCGTAGAAAAACTTCGCACCCCAAATTTTCTTCAAGACGCTCTTCTCTCATTATGATTTCTCCACTGATTCTCTTTTTCCCTATCACCTAGGTTTTACTCTCCTGTGGAATCTCGTTAGAAGCCTCGCCTATCCCTAATTGAGACCCCCCCCCTCCCTTCCCCCCTTCTCGTCCCCTCATAGATGAATTTTCAGAAATTTTTAGACGATCTAAAGAAAACCTCTTGGTTATGTACCCTTGGGAAGACCCCCTTCGCGGGTTCCTTCCCCTCCAGCAGCTTTAGGTGACGATTAATGTTTTAGCCTTGAGTAGTCCCCTTCGCCACCCAAACTTCCATGTTCCCAGCTCAACTTCTTCCGAAGTCCCTTGTTCGGGTAGGTTTACTTCTTCACTCATCTATTATACCCTGCTCCATCAACTCACTACTCCTACTCGGATAGCAGTTTGCTCCTTCTGCTCTCCTCTTCTTTTTTTTTACGTTCATCCGCCCTGTTGTCAAGCACACCTTTTCCTATCTCCCCTCGCTTCCACCACTTAGAAAGGCGAAGCGGGTCGCTCGACTTGTAACGTCTTTCCTCCCCGGAACTCTTTCTTCACTGTCGCGGTCCGGCGCCGTATATGACCAATCTTACTCTCTGACTCTTGGAACGTAAGGGCCCTCTCGCTACTCCGCCTTTCGCGGATTCCGATCTTCTCGATATTCATGAACTCAACATCTCTTCGATCCTCCCCTCCGTTCCCTAAGTTCTCTCGAAGGTGCACTGACGATCAGACTCCCCCCCCTGAAATCGACTCGTGGTCTCTCCATTGGGAGAAAGGTAGATCCTGAATCCCCGCTGGCTATCTTAGTTTCTAGACAACCCCCGCGCGTGCGTCGTCATTGGAGTCTTTGCCTTCTCTTTTCGAGGAAAGTCTTCGTTCTCTATTAGTCGCTCCACCCCTCCCCCAAGACAACTCACTCCGTCCGTTTTTCCTCCTCGGCTTTTTTCCGTCCGCTCGATAGAGATAACCGGTCGGGTGCCGTCCCTTCTCCCTCTTCTTTTGTAAAAAGCCTCGATTTCATTCCCCATCACCCAGGAGAGAGTGCTGTATCTTTTAATTCTTATCTTGAGAGTTCCTTCGTTTGAATACATCGCACAATCTTGATTCATCGGCTACAAGAGACCTCATAATACTTACGCCCTTCCCCTTTGGAACGAATGGTAGATTAGGACCTACCCCCTTTAATCCTCCCAGCCATATTGATATTTCCCAATCCCTTTTGTTTTCCTTCAAGGTTCGCGAGGTATGCTATGCTTAGGCACTTGGTACTTTTCGAACCACGCGGGAGTGAACCTTCCCCCCCAGTGTATTCCTTAACCGTTTCAGGTAAGCCTTAGATGACTCCCCCCCTTCACATTCGTCTCTCACTTTTCCAAATCAATATTTTTCCTCTCCCTCCCCCTCCGTTTTTTTTCTCCTCTTGATTTGAAGTTGCTTGAGATAGCCACCCGTTAAAGGTGTCCCAGGTTCATCTGACGGCTTACCGGGGTAACCTCTTTCCGGGTTTTTTGACAATGTTATTTCCTTGACTCCTTTCCCAAAAACGTAGGACGTACTCTCCATAAACCTTCCCCATACGCTTTTTCTCTTTTTCTTCTCTGAGACCGGCCCTTCTTTTATGTTTTAGAGCATCCCTACAATTCCTTTTTCCATTGGTGGCGCAGGCTTCCGCTGATTTTCCCCCCCCCTTTTTTTTTACGTGGTAGACGTTTATGTAGTCGAGCAACGCTCGCCACTTTCGTGCCCCCTCCCTCCCCTTTCCCCCCCCCCCGATAAGCACCTCTCTGCCTGATGTGATTTCTTTTTTGTTAGACCCTTGAGCTTGACCCGCTGGGTCATCCACGAAAAGGTTACCGATCTCCTTCTTAATACTGGCCTCCTTGTAAACAGGTCACCAACCTGTATTGCTTTTTTTTCTTTATGATTCCTTCCCCACTCCTCGCTGCCTTCATCGTTAACGGCTCCACCTCGATGAATCAAAAGGATGACGACGGGACGACCGGGCGAGATTGAAGACTTCTCCCATTAGACATTTCCCCTTCTCTCCTCGAGTCACCCTCGTCAGCTTTTCTTCCTTTGATCCCCTTCAGGCCTCCTTCCTTCTAGGCGCGAAAGAAACCGAGTTTCTCCTCTCTGCCGCGCTCGTTCCTCTTCCTCTTCCCTCAGGATCGTCACCTCGCGCCCTATCTGAAACCCCTCTCGGCGACTTTTTAGCGCCCTCCGCCTCAGAGCGATATCGATCTTTCCTTTCCCGACGGAGTGTCGCTTTTCCAGATCCCACTAGAGTTTCCTGCTTTTGCAGAGCACCCTTCCGCGCTGGCCCCCCCTAAGTTCTGTTCCCTTCCCAATTAGCTGAGCCATTGTGCATTTCGGTCATTTCGATTTTCCTTGCCCTCCCTGACTCAAAGGCGATTGCCTTAGCTCTTGTTTTTTTTTTCTTTTTTGATTCGAACAGACAATTTGGGATGGAAGTACCACTATCCCTTCCAAGTCCTTCCTCTCTCTTTCCTTGAACCGAAGTACTGTGACCTTGCCCCTGCGACGCCCTTCCCCTCTTTTCATCTCAGTGTCTTGCCCTCGGGCCGTCATGCCGGAACAGCCTAGTAATTTATAACCTGATTCAGGAGCGCCCTCTGCCAGATTTCTCCTGAGCGATTGCAATTTTCTGGTCCGCTTTTTTGCCGATATCTTGAACTTCCCCCTCTTGCTAAACACGGAAACTTTTCCGTTCCTGGACTAGCAGTCCAACGTTGTCCTCCCTCCGCGTTCACAAAGAGCTTCTCTCAGGTTTCAGCCGGTGTTCGGGGACTCCCCCTTTTAGCCAATGAGCCCGCGCTTAACTTACTTCCAACGCTCTTCAAGTCAATCTGCTTCTCCTCCGCCTGACCCTCTCATTGCCTGGTCGATCCCTGGTTTCTCGACGCATTCGAGTTTTTGAAATCTTTCGGTTTGAATCTTCGCCTTCTAGCGCCCCATCGCCTCTGACCTGTGTACATCTCTGGTGGCCCCGAGTCCCCAACATCGCGGATCTGTCTTCTCTTCGTCGTTCACTCTGCTTTTTCTCCTACCGGCGGGTGTGAGCTAACTTTCCCTGTCTCTCCTCCACATTCCGTTCTCGCCACACGATCGTTTCTGCCCCCCTGCAAACGTTCCCGCTGTCCCAGCCGAATCGGCGATTGCGAAGCTTGAACCTTCCTTCCCTTAAACGACGTTTCCTTTGGAGCTCCTCCCTAAGCCGAGATTTTATCACTCATTTATTGCGCTCATTTTTCAGTGGGGAGTCATCGAGCATCGCCCCTCCCTTTAGGAGAGCGTCCTTTTCCTTCTTCTTTTACTCGATCTTTTTTTTGCTCTCTTCCGTGCCTCTGCTGTGTGACCTTCTCGCCCTCCTTCTATCTTGACTCGCCCGAGTTTTTAAAGCCGGATGCTCCCCTCCGCGTTCTTCAGCGTCGAATTTTCTGAAGCGCTTTCTTCCCTCTCGATGGTGATGTCCCTTTCTGGTCACGTGCGCAATGAAGACCCTCCTTTTTTCCATCATTCCCTATTTCCAACTTGCAGGGACCGCTTCCCTACAGTCGGGTCGAGACGTTTTTTTCTTATCCTCTGGCCTTTTTTCTCAACACCCCGCTTCGATTTCGAGCGGAGGCGAGAGTCTTTCCCTTGATGCAGATCTTCCCGCGATTTTTGAGCGGGTTATCCCCCCCCTCTTGATTGCGTCTCTTCTTTCTTTGCGTGCGCTCTATGAGATTTCGGCCGAGCGCTCTGACCCTTTTCTCCGGAATAGATTGCCTCTTTTCTGCTTTTCGTTCCGCTATTGACTTGTCTTCTGCGCTTCCGACGCTTTAGCCTAGTTTCCATCAGGGATGTATTTCCGACACCGGCGGAACCTTTCCTCCTCCTTTTTTTCCCGACTCGGTTTTATCTTTATGGCTCCCCTGTGGATGTTAATTACAGCCTTTAATTGCGTATGCCCGTTTTATTCCTCTTTTCGACCATATAGGACCTACGATCCCCTTTTCAATCCCCCTTAGAAATTCTTTTCCTCTTCCTCATCCTTTCCCAAAGTTCTCTCTCCTCAGATTTTTATTTTGCCGGCGTCCTTGAACGACCGGCCGAGGGCTGGCTCGGTTTCTTCCCTCTGGACGCGCGACAATTTTTTCGCGTGCCAACCATTCCACCTGCCCCCCTTCGCCTTTTTCGCCCTCTGACTTTTCGTCTTTTCGGTGGACTGAGCGACACTTTTCCCCCCCCCCCGCTATCGGCAAGAGATATCCCCTCCCCCCCTTTAGCCTTTTTTCGCCTTCCCTCTTCCCCTTTCCTCCGCCTGCAACCCCGGACCCCTAAAGGCGACGTCTTGGACGAAGGAAAACGCGAACTTTTTTCCCTTCGATCTTTTTCCTCTTGCCACGAAAAGATTGTTCCGTTTCCTTCTGCTGGGACCTCTTCGCCTCCCCCCCTTCAAGAGACCGAAGAACGGACTCGGAGCCTTTTTTGCGTTTCCCTTCCTTCTGTAGCGACGCTTGTCGTTGCCCCCTTGGTTCCTTAGGTCGACGGGTCTGAACCTTCGATGCTGCGCGTCTCGCTTTCTTTTTCCTTCAACCTTGGAGTTCTTTCCAGTTTCTTTTTTTGCACGCCGAACGATTTCCTCATTTGCGCCTGCCTAAGGGAAGAAATCGATCTTTTGACGGGCGTCCAAGTTTTTTGCGACAATTTACGAGATGGGCGGAATTACAGCAGGAGAGATCCACTCGCCAGTTTCCTCTTTCTCCCCCCGGCGGATTGAGCATCGCGGTGTTCTGAACTCTTTCCCCCCTCCTCTGAGCTAGGATTCCGACCGTCACCCCGTAGTTTAAGCAAATCTTTTCCCGGTTTTCCCTCGGCGGCGCCTCTTTTTTTTTCCATGTCGGGATTTCTTTCTTAGTCAAAGATCCTTCCAGAATTTGCTACTCACCCCATCTCGCTAGTCCAGGAATAGTTATAGCGTGCGTTTTTTTTTTTCGCGGTTCGTTCATACCTCTTCCTGCCGTATCTTTCCCCTCGTACCTCAGCGCTATTCCGGCGCATTGCTCCCCCCTGACATTTTGTACTGATTTGGCGGACCGGTTTGGTCTTCCTTCTCTAGAATATGTATCACCCAATTCTTTTTTTTTGAGGTTTCGCGATCCTTGCGATGATCTTTCCGGTGCTGGTCGCAAAATTTCTTTTACCCCTTCCCCCCCCAACCCCCTCAAACCCTCCGCGTTTTACCCCTTTTTTTTTGACCCCTTCCGATTTCCTTCGTTGAGTATATTCAGCAGGGCACTCAAATATAATCCCTACTTGTTGACTCTCTTCTTGATTTTCCTTCTGACTGGCGTTACCGGTGCAAGGTCATTTTTTTCTTTTACGTTACGTGTTTGACACTGTTTTTGTCTGCTTTCTTCCCTCGCGAACAAGTATTTCTGCCTTGCCTCGCCCCCTCCTCCCGCCGCAACTTTCTGGATATCTTATATTTCTTTTTCTTTGACTGGGTCGAAGATATAAAATTCCCCCTTTGACGTTGCGACGGCGACGCAACTCTATTCCGCGTCTGGTCTTTCCCCGATGAATACGGGATGATGTCTAGAACCTTCTACCATATTCCGATCCGTGAAAGTAATCCCTCGACTATGGTTTTCTTTTTCGAATGATTAGAGGATTGTGCACCCCTCTCCCGTCTTTTTTTGCCCGAAAAGTTAAGCTTCTCTTGTAATCCTTCGCGATAACGGTCCCCCCCACAGGTAAAGACTTTTTTTCGGCGGATCTTTCACACGAGAGGCTACATTTCCCTTGACCCCGCTTGCTCTGGACAGACGAAGGCCTAGGCTAGAAACGATAAAGAAGCTTCCCGTAATCTATGGACCTTTTTTCCCCGAGAGAGCACGCCCCCCTTCTTGCCTGCTTGAAGGCGCGGCACCTCCGCGCTTGCGCACCAACGAGTTGTCCATGAATTTCGTGCCGCTCTTCATCCTTCTCCCCCTCGTTGCCCCTCTCGGCAAAAGAGATGTTCCCTACCCTTCTCTTGAAGCGCTTATTCCCGCACTCCTTTCGTCTCCTTGTCCTTCTTGCGATGGCGCCGTACTTCTCTCGTTAATGCAAGCTGGTCTTAGTCCCCCCCTTTGCGCGTCGCTCAAGCCGTTCGAGCGCGTTTTTTTCCCCTCGACGCTTCTGTCCCCTGTGCTTCGGCAGAGTATGATTCCTCTGGCAGCCGAGCCTCTTTTCTGAGGCAGTTCTGTTCTTTTTTTGTTCTAGAAAAGGGTTTCCCCTTTCTTTCGCGAAGCCCCCGCCGCCCTTCTTCGCTCTTAGCGTTTTACCGCCCGTGGAATGGGTGGCGAGTTTTGAATCCCTCCCCTTCTTGCCCTTAGTTCATAAGTTGCCTGATGCGTTTTTGCGCCCTCGCGGGTCTTTTTTCCGGCGGCCGGCCCCCTCAATCACCTATTGTCTTAGAGCGAGCGAACAGATGCCCGAGCTATCGAGAGGTCGAAAGGTTTGTCCCCCCTCTTGCTGTCTACGATATCGGTCTAACCCTCTCTACTTCATCACGTTCGATTTAATGAGCAGCTTTTTTTTTTCTGAGCAAAGAGCGTCTGGAGCGCCTCGGTTTAAGCCGGTTTTTTTCCTTTCCTACGATGCCCTTTGCTTCCGCGCGATTCGTAAACTCTCGCACCACCTCGCGCAAGGCCTCCATAGAATGACGCGCCGACCCCCTTTCTCGATTTAAAGTGGTCGATTCCTTTTATGATCGGCGAAACTGCGCTCGTCTAAGCGCCACACGCTCGAACGTATATTGAACATTTGCGCCCATCTTGAGAGCGCATCATGGATTTAGGTCGGCCTCATTCTCGCTCGCATCATTTAGTTGCGCTCTGAAATAGTTGAACCGAGTCTCCTTTCCAACTTTAGGTAACTGCAACTCTTGCCCCTCCCCCGAGTTGAGTCTGAGCGGAAAGCACGCCACCCTCTGCTCACCCGTCAATCGGAAAAGAAGGGCCATTCCTTTTCGCTGCAGAAAGCCCGCCTTACTCTCGATCTCCTCACGCAGGTTTCTTGCCCCCTCTTCCCCCAGATTTGGCTTTGAGTCATATCACCGCAGAGTTTTTCATGGTCTTTTTTAGAAGGAGAATCGGACCACTCTTTTTTCTCTGTTTTTGGAGAGAGATGTTCCTGCTTTTTAAAGCTCTCCCGACGGCGCTGCTCGAGGACGCCGCTTTCTGTCCTTCCTCACTCCAATGAGGGAGGCCCCTCCGTCCCTACGAGCGAGGCTTTCGATCCCTTCGGTGCTGGATTTTTACGGTCACGGGATCCTTTTTTCGCTTTCAATCTTTCCCTTCTGGAACGTCGGGAAGAATAGTTGATTCAGCGGGCGAGACGCTGTTCGTCGAGCTTTTGTTTTCTCCTGATTCTGCTTTGAGCGCGAAGGACCTTGAGTCCGTCGCATCATGATGAGATCGGAGTGAGCGGCACCAACGAGACTTTTTGGCTCTTTTTTTTTTTTTTCCTCCGCGCTAATCCTTCTCTTTCGCCGATTCCCTGCATCGTTTCCCTCGCCGGAAATCGCCAAGTTTCCTCGAGCTGGTCGACGCGTAGACTCCGTTTTCGATTTGTTCCTGTCTAACGCATCGCAGCAATCATTTCCCTTCTTTTTTTCCGGCCCTCCCACCTGCGGAACCCAACCCCGTGCGACTATTCTCTCGGATTTTCCTTGGCTGCTCCTTCCCCTTTTTCGACTAGGCCCCCAGTTCTTCCCTGTTTCTCAATTCTTTTTGCTCTATCGGCTTAGACGATAAAATTAGACCATCCCTTACCATCTCGGCTACATACTCCTCTCCTTTCCCCCGCATAGTCGCTCTCTCTGAAACCCCATGTGATTCTGGACTTAGCTTTTTCTACTACCCCGGCAGATGGGGGACTCCTATAGGACTGATACCTATCTGTTCTTTTTCACGCTAGTCGCTTTACACGGCTGCAAGATCAATTCCCCGATCTTTTAGGGTGTTCCTTATCACTCTTATTGTCGCTCAAACGCACATATTCGTCTCCTCCGTGTTTTTTGGTCTTCCAGCGGAAATCCATCTTTCTCCCCTCCACAGGACGAAGCGCCGTTCTCCTTTTTCACGCTCTCAAGGCTGGACGGATCACCCTTGCTCCCCCCGAAAAGCGGGCCTTTGGGGGGTAGTCCGAGGATTGATCCGTCAAGCTTCGAGACCTCCTCAGGAATACGAGAGCTCCCCGTTTAAATAATGTCTGCGCTTGAAGATGCGCGTCTTGGTCGATCATCTGCGTTGAGCACTTAGCGATGAGAGAGATTTCCTTCTCCTCGACCCTTACCCGGATCGACCCTTTTTCGCACGCGCCTAAACTTTCGTCCCGTGCCGATCCGGACAATCAAGATTCCCGATCCGGGGCGACCTTTATGAGCCTTCCTCTTAGAGCTGCGTCTCATTCCGTCGTCTTTGCCGTGTCCATGGGTGTCGCACTTTAATTCTCGCGCGTCTAGAGGGTATTGCACAACTCTTCCCTCCGGTTCCCCGGTGGTGTACCCCGCGGCAGATTTTACGACCTGCTTACGTCGTGATTCGCACTAGCGACTTTTTCGTTCCCCCAAGTAGGTTTTGACTCTTACCATTGAAAATACATAACCTCCCGTCACTGATCGATCTCGGCTCCCCTTCGGTTCTAGTCCTCCCTCCATTCTCGATGCTACCACGAAGCTCCGTAATCCAGGTCCGCCGGTTCCACCGTTTTCCTTGAATTGTAGTTTCGGCCGTCGTAAAAGTCTCCTCGATCTCTATATAACAGAACCTCTGCTCTCTCTGACTGGTTCCGAGTCTTTTTCTGATTGCCAGGTTGGTACTTGGTCGAACCCCTAGCACCCCCCCTTTTTCCCACACGGAGCTGAACTTCGCGGTAATCGTAAGACTTTTTTTTTAAAGTTGCCTTATCCTTTTCACGCCCAATATTCCCTTTTTTTCCTAAGTTGTGTTGTTTCTAGATTGTGACTTTTAGCACCTCGGTTGAAGGTCCATCTGAAGGGCTTCAGCCCTCCTCCTTCTTACACTGTTATTGCCGGTGACGCGTGTTATTCACCAAGTACCGGTAGCATCGCATCCCCTCTAACCTTCATAGCCTCTAACTTTCTTTCTATCATAGTACTAGAAGTGACTGTTTTCGCACGAATCTCACCCCCTCGTTTTGTTGGTTTTTTTTTTTTTTTTCTGCCCCCGCAATGATGAGGATTCGTCAGAGAGTAATACGGCGAGTTTTTGAGGTCTTCCCTATCCAAGCATTGCCCTCTCTTAAGTGACTCTATAACCTCCCTCTGCGGTATCTTTTTTCCTGATGCCCTGCTTTTGAAACTGAATTTCTGCGCCCCCTTAGTTTTGCGCTAGGAATCCTACGATTTTGTTTGTTTGCACCCCCCGGCCGATTGCTTTTGTCGTTTGCCTTTTAATAAATAGATATTACTACGTTTCTGGAGAAACAGCTTCTAATCCGCCCACTGCCCCGACCAAGGTTCTCGATAACGACACCTAGCTTTCAGGATTACTCCAAGCTAGGGACATGCCAACCTAGCTTGCCTCCCTTCTTCCCCCCCTACGTAAGATTCTCCTTTTCATCTCGGCACCCTTCGAATCTTTTCTGCGTCGAAAGAAAGAGTTTCGCTCTTCTTTCTTCGAAGCAGCAGCTGTACCTCTCCCCTCATCTCGCGACACCCTTGCTTCCCCCGGCTCAATAGTGTCTTATCAGCCTAGAACCTTTTTTTTTTCGGCTTCCTTTGTCCTAGTAATCGCCCACCCTCCTCGGTTCCTTCACTCGAAGCGCAAGGCGGCGTACAGCTTCCCCTCGTGAGAGTTTTTTTCCAATTCTTTTCATTGTTTCGGCAGTTTTTCTTCTTTCTTTCCGGCAGAGACGCACCTCTCCCCCACCGCTAGTCTATGTCGATAGTGTGCTGTTACTTCGCCCCCAGAGTGTTCGCGGACCCCTAAGTCCCACTGAACTCCCTGTCGATCGCGCGTCCTTGAGCCCCCGCCGTTGAATCGGGTGCCGCGACTACGCAAATTTCGCGGCCAGTAGTCATAAGGCCTTCTGCCGCGCCCTCGGCCTTTCCGTTGGCCACAGTCCCAGAATCACCACCGAGGTTTCTTCGAGCCGAACCCTCTTGATGACCTCTCCTCTATCTCGGAATTTTCGACCGGCTGGTCATTTGATAGCGCATCGGCGAACGCTCTTTTCCACTGAACCTTTCACTGCTTCACGTCGTTTTTGCTTAGTGCACCGTTATCAGCGAGAAAAGAGTTGATAGCCCCCGACGGTTTTACGGCCTTCGGTCCTTTTCCACAATGCTCTTGCACTTCCGATTGAGAAATCGCGTCCCGGCGCACGGACTAGCCCGCCTTCTCGACCCCCTCTTCCACCCCTGGTCGATTGGTCTCTTCAAGGCTCGAAGTCAATCTCCCTTAAAATAGGCGGTCTTCCAAGCGCGTTAGAGCCCCCCTCTACCTTCATTCCCCCCCCCCCCCCAAATCGTTGTACCCCTTTCCGACCATCGTTTTTCTACTCAGGCATGCTACTGTCATACCCTCGCGCACATTCCCCGGAGGTTCTCCCCTTTTTCCACATCGGCTCGCGACCAGCTTCTCTTTTTCCAGAAATGATCCCCTCGATTACCGGCATTCCGCTTTGATCTTTCTCTTACTCTGAATCGGGAGTCCGTGACACGTAATCCCACCGAAGGTTGTCCTCCTGCTTGAGCGAGCAGCCGCCAAGTCGATCATAGCCTGTTCCCCTCCCGATTGCCAATGCCAGCCCACAAACAAAACCACAACCCCCCCCCCCCCCCCCCCACAACCCCCAGCCTTTCTTCGTCATCTTCTTCTTTTCCGCTAGGAGGAGCCTTCATTTTTAGTATCGGATCCTTTTACTCACTGTTTGTTGATCGAGTCTTCCTTTCCTCCTTCCCTCAGCTAGCGATGCCGGACTCTGCTCGAATGACGCACTCCCCCCTCTTTTCAGCGGATTTGCCAATCGTTCTTTTAGCCCGCGTCCATTACACGCTGCTTGTCTGCTCAATCATTTCTTCTCCCATGTTTCCGATTAACGTGGGTCACCTTCGCCTCTCCTTAGTTTCTCGCTTCTCACCTCCCGTTTTCCCGTTTGCTGACTCGCTCATGCCGATAATTTTTTTGGTTCTCGACGCGTTAGTCGAGCCTCCTTTTTCCTTCAACACACTTCTTTGCCGTGTGAACTCTCGAGCTTGTCCCGTTTTTGCTTCAGTCGATATTGTGCTTGGCCCCACCGATGGAAGATAGTTTCTCGATTCGATGGTGTTTTTACGTTTACTTTTTCTATTTTTCGACTACGTCGTCTTCCGGAACTAACCCTTTTGCAATTTTCGAGGTTAGTCATCCTCCGACCCCCCCCGTTTCGCCGTGCGCCTCGGTGGTGCAGAGATCCCGCCTACGCCTCGTTTTTCTTTCCTCGTCACTTTCCTGTCCCCGAAAACCGGAGGACAGCGCTCCCGACCCCTTGATCGTTTTCTCTTGGCGTTTTCCCCCCGGCTTGGTCTCTCCTTTTCCCCATGGAAGAAGCTGCTTGTTTAGACAGTCATCTACTAGATAGCCATCCCCTTTAACACCCCGTCTCATTTTCTCCCGCGAGCTTACCGGTTCCCCGCCCTTCTGTTAGCTCTTTCCCCCAGAGCTTTTCCTGAAGAGAAGGGGGGACTCACCTAACTGACGAGTTCCTTTCCCTGCGTAAAGTGCATGACCTATTCTTTCCTAGAGAAATTTTTCCCGTTAGACAAAACACCCCGGATTTTTTCCCGATAAAAGAGTCCTTATTGTTACTTTAAGTGAGGTTTCCTTTTTTATTCCATTATCTTTACACTTCCGTATAGACTCCAAACTTCCCCTTTTGAAATGCTAAGGCCCCT
>Ga0179593_1425138_pt1 | contig 12534 bp, 14 predicted proteins | sample CZODoug2_1_08_16_FD_185931 | JGI IMG/M metagenome (GOLD analysis project Ga0179593, IMG submission 185931) | Vadose zone soil fungal communities from Angelo Coast Range Reserve, California, USA - CZODoug2_1_08_16fungal (PacBio error correction) | ecosystem: Environmental > Terrestrial > Soil >... | reverse complement strand
TGATCCGATCGTTTGACGTTACCGTCCGCTATCAAGTCCGTTGGTGTAAGTTTATTGCACCGATTTTCCCAAGCCGTCTCTTTTTCTCGCCCGAGTTCTGGGGTTCCATCCGTCTGGTGGCCCTGGGCGGCGATTGTCGTGGATGGGCGCTAGTACGCTTACCATCCGGGCCTTTCTCTTTCCTGTAATTTCCTTCCCTCCTTTTGGTTAGCCGTTCGGTTCAAATGCCGATTGCGGGTGGTTTGACTGATTAGACCTCCACTCTCGAATCTCGCGCCGGCTGATCCCTGGCTTCTCAACCTCACAGACCCAACCTTGTTCCACGAGTGGCTGTTAGTGTGATGGGCATGCGGATACCACAGCACTCACTTTCCTTTTTCTCTCCCCCACCTCAACGACCATCGTTGGCTTAGATGTCTCGCGCTATTTCTTTCTTTTCAGGCGAGCGACCATGTGACCTCTACCTACGTCCACATCGGGCACTTACCTTGGATTTGTACTTCTACGAGGGATTACCCCGCCATTCCCAGGTACCAAGGCCAGTTTTTTTAGTGCTATCTCTTAATGATTTCAGCCTTCCTGAGGAGCTGAACGATTTCACTTGTTACATACAAGGGAATCTATCTATCTCTTTCTTCCCCTCCGAGGATGAATCCGGCTCTACGACTTAGGGGCCTTTCGATCGGGGAGCGGGACCTCCTTTCTCTCTCCTCTGAGTCCCCGATCATCAGATTTCGACAGAGCATTTCCCATCTTTGGTCACCACCTGAAAACTGCCCCGCGATGTGGCCGCACTATTCCTGTCCTAGACCTTATTCTTCATGAGTCGAAGTACGCTTTTCCGGCTCACATTTGAGCTGGCGTGTGCGAGGTCCGCTTTTTTTTCATTCCACAAAGTCGCCTCTGCTATCCCTTTTCAAGGTCGACGACTAACCTTGCCGACGGCGTCATCGCCCGTCTTTTATCGCGTTCTCACGATTTCTTTCCATCGGAGCCGATTATGTCCCCGGCAATTCCTTCCGACGTTTGGTCCCCTCCCCCAGGACCACAGATGGTTGCGGCCATACCTCTACCTGGACGGGATGATTCTGCTTCCTTCCCCTTTTACGACTCGCACTCCGACCCCATTTTTTTGACCCATCTAGTGGGAACGCGGCTTACCGGACAGTTTTTAGTTCTCCCCAGGCGGCACTGGTCTATTGTCCGAGCGCCCAGGCGGCTCGACGCCCCCCTCCTTTTTCTGTGGTTTCTAGGGCTTGTCGGCAAAACTTCTTTTTGAGCCTTTTTTTTGCTTGATGAGGCATTGTCTTTGGCCGAGAGGCCCCCCTCCCTCAAAAGAAGGTCGCAGCGCCCGCGGTCGATTCGCGTCCCCTGGCCACGTCGCTCCTTTTATCACGGGACCCTCCGTGCTCAGGCAGCGCATCTACTCCTCTTTTTTTCCTGAGCCACGGAGGTCCTTTGAGCGATTATGCGCACCCCCCCTGTATCTTTTGCGAGCAGACTTTTTCTATCCAGGCTAGTGACCCTTCTTCCGAGTACGGGCCCTCTGTCGATTTCATCAGCACTCCTCGTCGAATCTCCCGGCCTCACCTGATACTTCCACCCCTCTCCCCCTCTCCTTGGGGTTTCTCTTCCCGAGCGTTGACCCCTCAGCGAAATTTGAATTCTTTTTTCCAGTGCCTTGGCCGAGAACCTGTTTTCTTCCTCTCCGTTTGTTTGCCCTGTTCGTTTTTTTAATTGAGGACGCGTGGGATCCCACAGGCCTCTCTCTCTCCCAGAGGTTTTCCCGCATCGGTTCCTTCGACCTTCCATGGATCAGGGTCTGATTTATGAGTGGGGGGTCCTCGGGCTTTGAGGACGCGCTCGACGGGATTGCTTTCTTTCCCGTAGTGCCATGGCTTATCGATCCTTCCCCCCTTAGTTTGGTTCTTCACGAGCCGGGCGAGATTTACTTTACTCGCACGAGAAGGGTTGCTTCTGCTTTTGATGACCCCTTCTGGCCTTTTGAAGTTTTTCCTCGGCCTCGTTTGATCTCGTCGCGAGTTTCATTCCCTTTTGCGTTGATTCATATGGCCATTTCTCTCCCTCTCCCGGATGTCCTGGTCGCGTGATTTTTTATCCCGGCGCCGGCTAGAGACAGAGGTCCCACCTAAATGCTCCACGTGATCGCGACGAAGTCTCTTTGCCCACTCTCTTCGCTGGGACCCTGCCTGATTGGTGTCCCCCTCCTCCTTCTCCCAAAGGGCCGCTTGAGGCCGTCCCGTCCCTGCTAAGCGTGGATGACTGGTGCGCCCTTTTTGTCTACTTTGCGGAGGGTCGAGGTTTGAGTTTTGCCGGTTCCCTTCCAGGAGCTTGATCGACACAGTGCTTTCCCGGTGTAACCCTCAGGAGGAGGTTTCGCCCGAGGGACATTTCCCCCCGGAATCGGCGCATTCACTCTTGTCGTTTTTCCAACGGATCAGTTTCTTTTGCGCGCCTCTTAGGTCCTCGGTGTGCCTATTCTCCCCGACTCGGGCGTAGTGGGGCTTTTAAGCCCCGTCTCGAGTAACAAGTTTCGCTCCTAGACGCCTCGTACTCGAATCCTGGGTCACCGTGCCCACATATCGGTTTTTGGCTCTCCTTCTTTCATTAGATGCCTGCCGTTGTGACTTGTGTGCTGATCATTTTCGGTGACCAGGGCATGCTCCTCGTCGCCACCTCCGGTTTGATTAGCATCCCTCTGAGGGTCCTTGCACCTGCGTCGATTCGAGTCACTAGATATTGTGAACAATTTCCCCCCTGTAGTTTTCTCCTAATCGGCTTTAATCCTTTCCTGGTTTCGACGGTCTCGAGCTTAGCCCGGAGATGCCAATCTTTTTCTTGGAGAGTGCGAGTCCCCCTTGTGTGAAAACTTTCGCCCTACGAGAAAAGGCCTTGAGGCCCTTGCAGAAATTGTCGGCTGCATTCGTAAGTAATTTCCCCCCCCTTTTTTTTAAAGTTTCTGATGGGTTCCTCTGTGGAAACCCTGGCCCGCTCCCGCCCCCTCCTGAAGAGGCGAATACCAAGGTTTTTGATCTCACACGTCCTTCGTACCGTTCGGCTTTTGTATCCGGACCGCTCCTTTCACCAACTGCCCCGCCAGCTTCTGCGTTTTTGGATGCTATGGTTTGCCGAAATCGGGTGCAGGTTGGTCCTGAGAACTCGAAAGTGGCGGCCCGCTAGTGACTCGGCTGCCCCTTTCCTTTTTTACACCACGCGTCGGCTCAAGTCATCCCCCCCAGGATCCTTTTTAGACTTGTCCAACGACCTTGACTTTTTGAACGGGATGGCCCGGCCCCCCAAACCCCCTTTCGAACCGCAGTCGGGAGTGTTACGCAAATTTCTCTACTTTCCAGGTTTCGTATCCTGCTCGATGTCGTCCACGCGGCGAGCGTTCTTTCCCCTCCTCCCGTTGTGTTTAGAGTCGCTTCCCCCTTTCCTCGCCGCGAAGGATGCGAACATTTTTCAAAGGTATCCCCATGGTAGTAACCAGACCGAGATCTCCTCTTTCGTTCCCCCCGCGGGTGTACACATCCTTGCGGTTTATTTACCCCCCCCCTCCAGGGTCCTGCGACAGAAGTGGTCGTTTGAGGCGCTCGATCCCACATAATTTGCGTCAAATTCAGGTTAATTCCCTCCGGAGCGTGTCCCAGCTTTTGAGGCGCAATGCTGAGCTTTTCTTTTTTTTTTCATGATTCGTACCGCACACACTTTTTTTTCTCGCGCGGGACTCTTTCTCCCCATGATTTGCGACCACCCTCCAGGGGCATCCCCTGACAATCAGCGCTTAATGTTGCAGGGTGGTGGTGTTCACCTCTCGGCCAGCTGTCTACGGTACGAGCTGTATCTCTCAACGTCAATCGTGGGCGGTAATTGACCTCGTGCAGGAGGTGCGGGAGAGACCGGCCCTCCTTTTTCGATCTCCCCCGCAGGCCTCTAATGCCCTCTACGCGCTTGGACCCCCTTTCATTTTAATGCCTCAAGTGCCTTTCCGTTTCTCCTTCCCAGTGCAGAGCGCTGATTATGGCCTCACCTACGTTTCGCGAGGCCCCCTCAGTGCATCTCCCCGTAGAGCTTGACCTCCCTTCCCTTCGGAATGAACCCCAAGTGGGATACGCTTCGGGGCTCACTTCGCTCGGGGATCTCTCTTTGTGCGGCCCACCAAGATTGTCTTGGTCGCTCATCCGTGCCGACGAGGTTTCTTTTGGTCCTCACTCAATAGGAAACCTTCCGCCCGATGGCTCTATTTTCCTGATAGGTATACTCTTTCCTCTCCTCCCGGATATTACCCAGGACTAGTCCGAGGCCTTGATCTCCTTGGTGTGAGAGGTCTCCCGAATTTTTTGGAATCATCCCCTGCCCCGGTACCTTTCGGGGGCCCCATGTACTAGCCCGCGCGAATCGATTCCGAGACCATGCAGCCACGTTCTTCCCAACAATCATTCTTTTCTTCCACTTGCTTTTTTTATTTGATGTGACCCCCTAGGGAGACCTCCAGACGTGGTGGAAATTCCCCCCCTCTGGTGGGGCCTCCGAGCTCAAGTTCTCTCTGGCTAGGGCGCGACCCGCGCATCCCGCCAAAAGTTCTCCCATTGAGTTTTTGTCGCACCTGAATCCAAGCGGAAGTCCCTTGGTCGTTCGCAACTGGGCTTCCATATGGTTAGCCCCGTTTTGTTCCCCCTCGATTTGGACCAGCTCGCGCAGGGCGCGTGTCATCTCTACTTCTTCCCGCTCAAGTTTCAGCCCTGAGGTGGGGATTTTCTGATCATCGCCGGTCCCGCCATACGCAGTCGTCCGCCCACGCCTCTCTTTTCGAGAACTTTCCATCGATTCGAGTCTCTCCTCCCCCGGAGATCCCCCTGTCTCTCCTAGAGGCCGAGGAGCTTCTTTGGCCCCCTTTTTTCTTGGCCAACCCTGTTTAACTGTCTCTGTTTTGCCTCTTTTGGCTCCTTTCCCCCCCCCACATCCGATACCTTTTTCCCCCTCTTGGCACGAGCGCCACTACTCGTCGCGCGAGTCATCCTCCTCGTCCCCTGCGGGTTGCACACCTTCATTAAATAATTGCTTGTCCATACTAGCGGATGCGGGCCCACAACCACCCCATCTCGCTTGTTCTCAAACCTTTTTCCTTCCTGCGCCTGGCCGAGCCGGGACTCTCTTTTGTTTCCATCCTCTGAGTCTGTGCCGGTCTAGGCAAGTTTTGCGTTTTTCACGCTTTTTTTTGATTCCCAAATAATTTCAATAGCTGCAAGACATCCGCCGGGATGAGACGAGACCCCCCCTCCCATGATTTCTTAATGTAGTCCACGAGCGAGAGTTTTTTTGTCGCGTCACGGATCTGATGTCCGAATTGCCATTTCACTTTCCGCGGCCTTTTTTTTTCATAGCCACGTGGCGAGCCCCTTTCGAAGTTTGTTGCGCTTGTGCGGATGGTCGAAACTCCTCCTTGAAGGGCTAGCCCCCACACCCCAAGGATCTCCGTCTTTCTTTTCTTCTCCCCTTCTTCGACATCGAGGGAGGGCCCCTAGGCCATGGTCGCGCCCCACAAGATAGGTGGCTTTCTTCGTCTAATGTTGAGATCGGTTCCCAGACCCGAGTTTGCCGACCGGACCCCTCAAACTCCTTTTCCACGTTGCCCACTTGCAAGGCGACCCGATATCTTTTCCAAGCGCAACTTGGGCGCGAACTCTGCGATAGAGGTTGACGTTTTCAGGCCCCATAGGGCAAATTAGGCGTCCTCTAACGTGTGGATGCCGTGGGTTCCCACCCCCCCTTATGGTATCCTTGTGGCGCTGGGGCGGTTTATTTTTAGAGATTCCCTTTCGACAAGGCCCCCTGAGAAGCTCGGCACCTCAACCCCCTTGCAGGGCTTCCCGTACTTCGGAGGAGGTCAGCCCGTGCATGATTTTTACTGGCTACTGGAGTACCGCTCTCCCCCTTTTGGGTTGGTGCGCTCGATACTGCTGATGCTCGCGGCCTGTCCAGGGACCCGCCTTGACCCGAGTTTTTTATGCCGTCTTATAAACTTTTACCAGCCGCCCTTTCACAGGCCGATCAAGGCAGATCGGGACATTGACGCTTTGAGATCATGCTAGGCGGCCCCCCTTTTTAAGTTGTTTCACTTTTGCCGATGGTCACATTCATCTTCCCGTACCTCGGTCTGTCGCGCCTCGGAACCTTTCGGCGTATCTCTCCCCGAGCATTTAGCTTCCCTCTTACCGGGCCCTCATAGCCCCTTGGAGAGTCTTTTATAATCGGGCGGACTCGAGCGCTCTCCCTGGACTGCCTTGAGATTCCTTTTTTTTTGGTCAGCTTAGTGCAATTCTTCCCCGCCCTCGCGCCACCTTGTAGGATTAATGGTTCCCCGTGCGCGTAGAACACACGTTCCACGTCCTTAGGGTTAGAGTGTCGTAGATCGGTGAGCTTCCCGACTTAAAGTGATACATGCCTAACTTTTTTCCCCCCAGATTTTTTTGAGTGATTCTAAAACCTCGGAGAGATTGAGTTCCAGCCCACATCCTGTCAGCGGCCTTGAGAACTTGTGTGGGGGTTTGACTAAAGAGGGTTTGGATGCACGGTCCAGTAAGATAGATGTCGGTGGAGAAGCGTCAACATAGTGCTGGTACGGGCGCCAAACGCTGTGATATAAAGAGCCAGGATGGTCGGGCTTTTTAGCTTCCCCCACGTCAGTAGGCCGAAGTGATTTCAGCGGTATGCCCGGCAAGATCTTGAGGTGGACGTTCCAGTCTTTTCCTCCCCTTTTTTAACAAATTTTCTGGCCCACCACCAGTCTTGTGCGTCTCGGCGCCCTTTTTCATATACACATCCTCAACCGTGTGTTGTGTTTCAGAGCTCGATACACCTCAGGGACAGTTGCACCCCCGAGCGTAAAGGTCCGTGTGGTCCAGGCTTTCAAGGTTGTCCCCCTCACGACTATTCACTATCTCCTCCTGAGTTCTGGCCACCCCGATGGGCAAATTTCATGAGGGTGCGATTTGTCGTGGATTTGCTCGACCGAACGCCTGTACCTGAAGAGTTTTTCATACCCTTGACGCGTTGGTATCTAGTTTGAAAGGACTGGCAGATTGGTGGTTGCCGCCCTTCCCCTCGATGAATGAGTTCTGTGAGCCCTTACCGCTTGGATCCCACCATAAGCAGGCCCCCCAGACCTAGGCTTGATTAGACTTTTCAGTTTTTGATGCCACTGTTTTGACCCGGGACCCCTAATCTCTGTATCTTCTTCCATCTTGGGATTTCTCAGTATAGATCCCTTTCAGGATCTTTGAAGAAATGTATTTCACTTCAAATAGTTGCACTACAGGGACAAATCATCTCCTGGGGACAATCAATAGGTCCCCTTCACTTTGAATAGTTCTAGAAGCCCCGAGCGTGAGAAGGCCGTCCCCCTTCTTCGATGGAAGAGGAAATCAATCTCCATGAAATATTATCTACCTGCCGAGTTCGTCCTTTTCATTCCCCCCCTACTATCCAGTCTCTTTTTTACGACCCCCGACCTTTTCATGCTCGGCTCCGCCTTGCAAGAGAGGTCGAGGCGCGTCCACCGTGCCCCTCCCCCTCACCTTTCCGCCATTTCTTTTCCGCTTAACCTTCTCTCTGCCATTTCCTCCCGCCTTTCCACTCTTCCCCCCTCTACCTTCATTCCTCCTGTGCCCTTCCATCCCATTCCCCATACCACCAGCCTCCATCCCCCCCCTCACACTTTTTACTATCTGTCTCCCCCCCTCATGCCATCTTCTCCAATTCTCCTTGGCTCTCTCCCCCACTCCCTTACCACCCCTTCAGCGCTTCCATTCTCCGCGCCCCTTGTTTCATTTACTTCTCGTGTCTCCTTCCTCCTCCCTTCCCTTGTCTTCCTCCACCTCCCTCCCTTCCTTTCATCCTTCTTCTCCTCTCTCTTTTTTCGGCTTCCATCCTCTCTTTTCCCTTCCAGCTCGCCTCTCCCCCTTTCCTTCCACTCCCCCCTTGTCCCTACCTTTTGTTCTCCCCCAGCTTCCCCCCCAACCTCACAATACCCCCCATACTCCCTACCCCTTCCTAACGTGCTTTTCTCTCCAAATCTTCGAACCCTTCATTTTAATCCCTCTTTCCACAACTCCTCCCCAAGCCTCTTTTCCCCTCTCTCCCTGAAACCCTCACCCCCCCTCCCCCCGTCAGATCCACCTGCACTCTCCCAACTCCCCTCTTCCCCCCCCCTTCCTCATCGGCCCCCCTCGCCCCTCCACCCGCTCCCACCACCCTTTTTCCTCCGCTCTCCGCCTCTATCCCACCCTCCTCCCCCACCTCCCCACCTTCCTCTTTTACCCTCTCCTTCCTTCCTCTTCGCGCCCTCCTCTAACACTCCTCTGGTCCCCCCATACTCTGTTTTCCCCCTTAATCTTTTCTCCTCTCCGTTCCTCCCACCCCTCTTTCCCCCACTGTCATTCCTCCCCTTGTCTCCCCCGACGCTTCCCCCCCCATCATCTTACCCATCCCCTTCATTCTCCTACCTCCCCCACCCGCAGCTTTCTCTCTTTCCCCCCCCCTTCTACCTCACCCTAAATCTCCTTCCTGTTCTATGTAACAGCCCTCTCCTTCATCTTTTCTCACCCCTTTTCCCTGTCATATGAGTACTCCTCCTCTCCCCCTTCCCGTTCCTCCTCATCCCTCTTCTTTCTGCCTTGAATATTTCTTCTCCCTGCCCCCTTCTTTCCCTTTACCGTATTCCCCCACTTTATTCCACTTCCTTCCTCTTGTCCCTCTCATCCCCTGTCCTTCTCTACTCTTCTCTTCTTTTGCCATTTCTCCTCTCCCCCTGCTTCTAACTCTCTTCGCCCTTCCGCCGCCCTCTCACCCCACAGTTCTTCTCTCTTTCTCTACCATTGCCCTCACTCATTCTCCTCCCTCATTTGCATGCCCTTGTGTCGCTCTTGCTGTTCCTTCTTACGCTATTCACCCTTTCTCCTTTCTCCCTTCGCTTTCCCCATTCACCCCTGCTACTGCCCCCCGTCCCTCCCGGTCATCTCCCTTACTCGTCCACTCTTCCTTCGTCTTGTATCCCCTTTCCTCCACCGTTAAGACCATCTTACCCCCCCCACTCTTCTCCTCGTCCCCTACCCTCTACCTCTTAACCTATACTCCCCTTCTCTCGCTTTTCCCCCACATTCTCCCCCCTTATCCTCACCCTTCCTACTTTTCTTCTCACACTCCCCTCCCAACTTCCTATCCTTCCCCCTTGCTTCCTCCTACTCCGCTTCCCTTCCTTACCTTCTCTTCTTACCCTACCTCCTACCCTCCCTCCACCCCCATTCTACACCCTTTCCACACTCTCATGTCCCTATCATATCCCTCTTCCCCTCCTTCCCTTTTTTTTCACCCTTCCCCTTCCTCTCCACCTCCCCACCCCCATTTCACCCCTCACCCCGCCACCCTTCACCCCCCACTCCCCCATGCCCCCATCCACCCCCCCTGCCCGCCCCTCCCATATTCGCTTCCCCCCCTCCTTTACCCCCTCCTCTCCAATTCTTTTGCTTGACCTCCTTCTCCTCCTCCTCTCTTCCATATACGCCCTTTTTTCGCCTCCCCCGTCGACCCCCCCTCCACGTTCTCCTCTCACTCCCCCCCTTCCTACTTCCCATTTCTTTCCTCTTCCCTTCCTCCTGAAGAGGCGAGATGAATGTTTCAACTCCCAACGTGATAATCGAAAAAACCTTCCCCGTTTTTCCATTCGTCATTTACTCTGCCTCAATCCCGCCCTTCTCAAGGATATGGAAACATTCTTCAATCGTGGCTTTCCCAGGTCAGCTGGACTTTGTGAGAGCTCAGGAGGAATACCCCCGCAAAGAGGAGGTGCTTCCACGGCACAGGTCTCGCCTCGATCCCCCCGATCCTGAGGCGCTGCCCTGAGCCTCTGGACTCTTTTTTCCATTTCCCCCCCACCCTCGAGGTAACTTTTTTCCCGACCTGGGAAAATTTTCGGTAGAAACCCCTTTGTGAGCCCGAAGGCCCGCTGAGTGGAGGAAACTTCTTGCCAGGATAGAGAGGCTTCTGAGAGGACATACAGCGACCCTTCCCCCCCTTTTCCTCCCCCCCTTTTGAGGTACGTACTCCCCGGCCCCTACGTTGTCAGGCCTCAAAATCTGGTTCGCCTTATGGTGGGCTCTTCTCCTCCTGCGGACTCCCGCTAATTCCTCTTTCGAGTGGGCAATCTCTAGGTCGCCGTTTAACCTTTTTCCCCCTCCTCTTTCAGATTTTTCTTGAGTATTTTCCCTCGGGCTGAGCCGGTCCGAAGATCACTGCAGTCGTCCAGCTCTCCAACACTCCAGTGGCGCTGACCTGACTTCCCCCCCCTCCCCTCCCTCGATGAAGATGCGGAGACCTCCTGATAACTTTTAGAGCCCCCTCACGGAGGGGCAGAAGGGTCTGATTAGCCCCCGTGCGCACAAGCGCAAAACCATCTTCTATTGCGGGCTAGCGTTTCTTCACCCCCAATTTTCCCCGCCTCTTTAAACGTGGAATCTGGCACTGCGGTTCTACCTACGTCTCGCGCCCTCCTCCCCTTAATCGACCCTGCTATGACCTTTCTCCCTTCCTCTGTAAAGCCATTCATTTGAGTGGTTCTACTTTCTAACTTTTCGCGTAAAAACCTCTTCCTTGGACTTTATTTTTTCTCTCCAGCTAGTTATTCCTTCCGGACCTTCTTCCTCACTCCTTGTTGTTGTGAGAATGGCCCGGTCTCGGCAAGGTAGCTTGAAGCCACATTCAATCTCTCGCTCTATTTCCCCCCATCTCCCCTCTCTAGACCCCGGTCACAATGATGCTTCCTTTATTTTCATAGTCAAAGAGCATGGTACTATCGTTTACTGCGCTCAGGAGGAGTTTAGTGTCCTAGCCAGAGGGCCACCCTTCCACTCTTCATTTTTTTGGTTGAACGAATCCTGGCCCTTCTCAATCCCCCCCCCTATTGCTCGACGAGAATTTTTTGCTTGTTTTCTGAATGTGCTTAAAATCTTTTCCAGGTCTCATGGCCTCGAGTTTTCAGTTCTTGCAGGGAGTGTTATTCTTCTTAGTGAGTGTTTCTTTATTGGCCTTTTTTCTTCCCCTCTCGGAAGTGCGTCTCTTGTTTGCTCGGCGCGCTCGGCCGTAGACGTACAGGCCTCCTCAATTACAAGGTTTTCCTCATGCAGGGCGCCCTAGATCTTGCCCACTTTGCCCGTTCGCGTGCGCGCGCAGGCTAGATTTCTTTTCTCCCCCTTAAAAAAGAGGGCACGATTGATTGAATTAGTGGATGAAGTGGGTTTAGACAAACGTAGATTGGTCTAATTGTGGCGGATTTATTTCCCTTGAAATAGCAGCGCTCTTTCCTTCCTGTGGTTAGGCCACAGCCTGTCCTTTCCTGCGGTGTACCACCACGAGGCTTTTTCGAACATCGGGAATCCTGGCAGATGACTAATAGAGGTTGTCGATAACTCATCCCTGTGGCGAGTGCTTTATCCTTCAGCGCGAAGTAGTCCCCTTTTCCCCCGAATTGATAAGGACCTTTCCCTTTGGTTCTGATTCCCCCAGGCTTCGCTTATGAACCCCGCCGGCCAGCTCGCCTTCCAGGCCTTCTTCGTGACTCGTGTCCATCAGGTTCCCATCTCTGCGGGATTTAGCGTGCGCTCTGATTCTTCCCTCCTATTGTTTGGTTTCGTCCCCGGTTCCTCTTGTGCAGGGCAATTCTTCTCCTTCTGCCGAGGTGGATGAGCGCCTCACCTCTCCTCTTTTTGCCGGCACGGCGTCGGCCTAGAATGACATAGACTTTTTCCCCAAAAAAAAGGACCCGCATTTTTTATCCCCCTGCTGGTGAGGCTTTTCCCCTTCCTCTTTTGTTTACGAACTACGCGATCTGCAGGAGATCACTTGAGTTGGGCCCTTTTGCGCCGGCGCATTTTCCCTTGGGTGACGCCCCCCCCGCCTCATCGCTAGACCTTCACGCACGAATTCTTTCCCTTGCCGAATTGGATTGTTTCCGTGCCCCGGATCTTCCCTCCCGGGTCCGGTACTGTGGGTGACTGTGGACGGAGTAGCTAGTCGGATTCCCACCCCGAAGAGGCCGACTGTTTGTTTTTGGACTTGCTTACCGCAAACTAGGTGTTGCGGTCAAGTCGACCGCGGCGCGCAGCCCCTCCTTGTTTTAAGACGAAACACACTGAACCTCTCCAGAGGAATCCTTTCTTTTCCCTTTTCTTGTGGGCGCACTCATGGGGAGTCATTTCTGTTCATAGAGGATAGTCCTTCCGACTGCGCGCTACTTTCCCCAGTTCCTAATGTCCCGCCCACGGCTTCCACCCCCAGAGTCCTGTGCCTCCTTCTCAATTTTGACCCAGGCTTTCGGTCCTTCCCTCTCGACTGCGCGAGATTTGCCGCCCATCGGATGCACTTTTTTCAAACATATCTAATATTTTCTGTTGACTATCCTTTGAGTTCCCCTGTAATTCGGCACCACTCATTATAGGATACTTTCCCCCTGCGAATTGG
>Ga0179593_1326486_pt1 | contig 12534 bp, 9 predicted proteins | sample CZODoug2_1_08_16_FD_185931 | JGI IMG/M metagenome (GOLD analysis project Ga0179593, IMG submission 185931) | Vadose zone soil fungal communities from Angelo Coast Range Reserve, California, USA - CZODoug2_1_08_16fungal (PacBio error correction) | ecosystem: Environmental > Terrestrial > Soil >... | reverse complement strand
TCTCGCGTTTTGGATCCCGTGTAGCGTACCAGTTTTTCAAGCAATGCTTTTCTAGCTTACACCCTCTTACCCCCTTCTCCTCAGCAAGTTGTTTTCACCTCGTTGAGTTGGTTCCTTCTTCAGCCTTCCTTTCGGTCTTCTCCTTTCTTGAGTTGAGCGCAGTCTAGGGGCATGTAAGGGACGATTCTCCCCACCGGTGCAAAGCAATTTCCCCGGGAATTTATTGTCCTTTGAGACCAGTTCGTCGGGGAACCGCCCTGTCGATCCCCTGGATCGCCTCGTTTACCGGCGGTCGTTGTCGAATTATCATCTCAGGGCAAGTATTCCGTCCTTCTCACCCCCCTCCCACGATTCGGACGGCGTCTTACGATGAAACGAATTCCCCATTGCTCCCCTAGTTCCCTGCGGCTTCGTCCAGTGGCATGGTCAGCTTCTATCAGGTTTTTTGGACTCCTGCTGAATTTTTTTTTTGTAGTGAGAATAGTCCCTTTTTTTTCCCTGGCCCGACCTTGCCGCCCGTCGCCTTGAAGCTTCTCTCGCGCCTCCGAAATGGGCTCCGAGGCTTTAACACGGAGAGTCCGTTTGCACCGGCTTCCAATCTCACTAGATTAATCCTCTCTAAATGTCCTCTCTCGTATTTCAGCGTGTCGCCGCTCTCAGGCCCCGGCCTCGCATCCTCTTTTAATTTTCCTGCCCTCTGCTCGTGCCTGGCCAGAAGACGTACCGCCGGACTCGTGGTAACGTTCTCCTGGCTGTTTTTTAGAAAGGACTACGTGTCTGGTCCCTCTCATGCCGGTCGTATGCGATCTTTTTCACGTGCCGTCCGCTGTATGAGTTTGCAAAGTTTTTATGGAGGGTTGTTGTGTCCATCTACCCTTGACCCTTTCAGGGTTTTCCCCGATTAGTTTTGAGAGCGGACATGGATCTCCCGTTTACTTGACTAACCTGGATGGGGTGCCTTCTTCTGAATCTGGTTTCTTCCTTTCCCAGTAGGTTGCCCGTAGTTTCTTCTATTTTGGTTTCTTCTCTCGGAGTCTCCCGGCTGAGCCTGCTGGTTTTTCTGACGAATTGCTTTAGTGAGAGTTCCTTTTCCGAGGAGGTATTTAGAGCATGCTCTCTCCAGCTAGTTGCCCACCCTTACCCCTGTCGCTATTTGTCGGCACGCCCTTAGGAAGTCACATTTCTTGACCTAGATTGCGAAGCGTTCTCCGGCGTGGACTGTCACTATAGAGAGTACGTTTTTTCGATGGAGAGCTGTTATCTTACCCGGCGGTGTTCTTCTACCTTTTGATTCGGTGGTTTCTGCCACGACCCGATCCCTTGTTCACGTGCTATTCTCCGGGTCCAGAGAAGGCTCAGGACAGTAACGCGACCTTTGAAAGTTCCGGTCCGGTTACCAGATGTGCTGGATTTCAAAAGTACTCTCTTCAACATCGATATGCTGTATGTTCGTTAGGATCCAGTCTGCTGTGCGGTTGATTTTGTTCTTCGGTCTTTCTGGTAGCGGTTGCTGGTATTTCTGTTTTCGGGAAGGGATTTTCGAGGGCTTGGTTTCTTAGGGCAGGTGAACCTTCCTTTCGGTATCTGGATTTACTCTTACCTATCTTGTGCGCCCCCCCCCCTTTATCTTCGTCTTACTTGGCCGACATACCTTTTCCCGTCAGCCCGTTTATTCAGGCTGCATCTGTGAAGATCCTTTCGTCCCTCGTTTCATCTCTGCTTTCTTTCTCCCATGAGTTTTCGACTTGCACAGGCCCTTTTCCAGCGACGTGTTGAAACGAGCTCTCCTTCCCCCCCGCGTGCTTCCGACCCCCACAAGTAAGTTGCCTTTTACCCCTGCACATTTACTTTTAGCTCTGCTTTCCAAGAACCTCTTGACCTAGGTGAAACCCCCTCTTTACTGCTGATTACGCCGCTTCTTAGAATGAAACCGCTTTCCCATCAGTCTCCGTTCTTCTGACCGAGCGCCGCTGGACCAGTTGTTCGCGCGGGAATTTTTGAACCGGCTCCCCAACTTGCCGCCAAAAGAAAACCAGCTCTTCTCCCCTCCCCCCGTTCATCCCATCATCCCCATCACACCTCTTACAATACTCGATTTTACCCATTCGGTTTTTTCTCTAGATGTGCTGGTTCTTGTGCCTGATTTATGAAGTGGTTGTGAGACTCTCAGGTCTTTTCTCTTTAATGGCGCTTCTTGGCCACCGATTTCCGCACGCGGGTCATAGTCCTCGGGTCTGGCGACAAACTTTCATAAGCTTGGCCCCGAGTTTTTCTCTCTTCAGTCTGTCTTGCGTAGCACTTCCGTCGTGGAGTTTAGTTTTCTAGGAGGGTCCCCTTTCGTTCCCTTAGCCAGCCTCTTTTTGATTCTCCAGTGTCATCTTCCCCCCGCGCTGGGTTGAGGAAGCGATTGAGGCAGGCGTTTCTTCCTTTCGTTTTGGCCTTTCTTGTACCCCCCAGTTGCTCGCTAGTTTTTCCCGCTGTCCCTAGTCATTTCTTCCTTTCGTCTTTAGGGAAACTTCCTAGCTTAATGGTTTCCATATATTCCGCCTGCGCCTTTCTTCCCCTGTTCCCATCGAACCGAAACCTTTCAGATCGGCTCGGTTTCACCCTCCCGAGCCCCTCCTGTTAAAAGGACCTCTTACGTCCCTTCCCCTCCCTTACCCTCCCGGCACGCCGACACGCCATCACCCGCCATAACCTCTGACAGAAAATACGCCCTCCGCCAAAGCCGCCAGCGCTTTTCTCCTAAATGCCCACTCCCCCTCCCAGAAGCTTTCCTCACCCGGTTCTACTCCCATCGGACACTTTTTTTTCGAGATAGTGCCCCCGTAGAACTTCTCCCCCCTCCACTCGCACGGTCAAGCCCATTTGTTTATGTCCTTCTTTCTGCCACATCTCACCTCCCCGCTCGTCTCCCCTCCCACTTTATGTTCCTCTGATCTCTCTTCCCTCTCCAACACAGGTATCGCGCTCGTTTTCTTAAGCCGGCTGAGCCTTCCCTTAGAGGTCCACGTCGGCGAGGTTCGGGCCTGACTCCTTGATAAAGCACCTTTTTTGACCGGTCATTCTGTCTTTATGCTAGCTGCGCGACACTCCCCGAGACCCGTTGAAAACTCACCCTCCCATTTCTTGCATCCCCATATCCGGGATGTCCCCTCAGAGTCGCGCAGGCACTCCCCCTCTCCCTCGCAGCGATTGCAACGAGGTTTTCATTTCCCTACAAAAAGATCGCATACCTGTTTCCGCCAGGTCTTTCCACTCCCATGATTCCGACACCTCCTCCTGAATTCCCCCCCTCCCAGCACTTCTTTCAATGTACCCCTCCAAACCCACGAAGGAGTTGCACCGTTGCACACCCTCCAAGATCAGGCCTCTTCCTCGCCTCGACACCTCCATTCTCTCCGCCCCTCTAATGTTCTCCCTTCTCCCCTTCCACTCGTTCGCCGATAAGTAGAGTCCTGGCAATTGTGCGCATACCTTCTTGAGGTCGATATTGAGTCGATTCGTTTTGATCTCTCCTTCTCCCTCTGCACTACCTACCCCAGTCTCTTTCTCGATGACATAGGCTCTTTATGCTGATCCGCAAAACCTTTCTTTGACAGTAACTATTTATTCCTTTTAGTCCCTCTGGAGATTGACGCGCCCTCTTTTGATTCAGCTCTCCTTCCGGCAAGTTTCTGAGTGCTTACCTTTCGAGGCTCTCAAACAACTCCCCCCGGCGAAGTTTTTCTTTACCTGATCGAGCTGGCCTTTCCCATGGCCGAAGTGAATTCTTTCCTCCTCCTGTTGCTGCTGTTCCTTTCGTTTCATCCACGCGGCCGTTTAGGGTCGAGGGATTTCAGTTACCGCTTTAGCGATGGAGCAGTTTGCCCCGACAGCTTGCCTAAGATCACTATTCCTATACTGCTTTGTCTCCACTCTCCTTTTCCTGACGACATCCCGTGCCCAGTGTCGGAACCGGCCTTCGTTGCAAAGCGCTTCTTTTTTCTGCCCTACGAGGCTCCCGCCTATCGGACCCGATGGTAGTGCCTCTTTCCATAGTGTACTTCCCAGTCTACGCGTGTCACGACCTCTTTCTCGCTCCGATAATACTTTCCTTCAGCCCAAGAATTTGAGGGGTTATTTCTAATTTCTTTCCCGCGACCGATCTAAGAGACGTAGTTCATATACTCTATGACCCTCTTTTTTGGTTGAGTCTATCCCCTCCTTGAGCTGATGCTTTTATCAAGTCTATACCCTCCCTGTTAGCTACCAACAATTCCTAAGTCTAGGACCGATTCCCATATTTTGGACGTCCACGGTATTTCTTCTTTTTCTTCCTTTCACTGGTTTATCCTTCCCTTCTTTCAGAATTTGCGTCTTTCATACTTGACCTTCTAGCCCCCATTCAACACGTTCCTCAACTTGCGTTTTTGAACTTGAAGTCTTCCCCCGAACAGGGCTCGTCCCATTCTCGCCGAGTTTTCCTATTTGACCGCTTCTTTCTAATTCCTCCGGACAGTAACTCCTTCCAGCTCCCCCCTAAAAGTCGGTTTTGAACGATGAACCTAATTCACATAGACACCCGCTTCCCTCCCCTCTTCTGTCACCGTGGCCTGGTTTTAATTTGGTTCCGGTTTGCCTTCCTCAATTCGATCTTTCGTTTTTTTCTTGGCCTCGTACATGTCCCATCGAATGGGACTTTCCTCCCTCTTTTACTTCCGCGTCTCTCATTTCCTTCCTCATTGTAGGAGTGGCCCTCCATTAGGGTTGGGGCAAATTTCGTTTTTCTTTAATCTCCTTCTTTTTATCGTCTACCTGTTCGATCTTCTGCTCTGTAGGTCTGCCAGTGCCCTAGCCGGTCGCACTGCCCTTACGCCCGGTGACACAGGATTTTCTGAATTTTGGCCCTCTTCCTTAGAGAGAATTCCATGGCGAGAGACCCTTATCAGTTTTCCTTTTTCCTTTGCCTTGCTGGTCGTAGGACAGATTCTTTCTTTCCTGTAGGATTTTTCTTTTTTACCCTTCCTCATTTTTCTCTTGCAGTTAGACCTTGCCCACCTTAAGGTGGTTTCTCTAAGGGGAGAGAGGTCCTTTGTTCGCTTCATGGTCTGGCACTACCTTGCTGGTTTTCCGTTAAGGGTATGCTGGTATTTGTCTCTCTTCCCTCCCCCCTTTTTCCGATCGCTGATTGGGCTGTTCTGCGTCGCGTTAGTTGCAAAGCTGGAGCCCGGAAGGTGTTTGCTGCCCGACCTGGGCGTTTCTCTCGTTAAGTTAGTCCTTTTCGTTTGACTTTCTTCCTCCTCTTCCTCTCCTTATGTCTTCATCACGGAGTCAACCTGGATGGAACTTGTCCGTCCCGTCTCGGACGCCGTTTCAATTATTTATCGCTCCGTTTTTCCCTCTGCCCGCTGGGATTAAATTTTCGTTCTGGCTCGATCTCCGAGGCCCCCTTGAAGGGTCTTTGCCGCGTTTCCTCGGTTCCATCTGACCCTGGGCTCTGACGTGTCGTTCGCCGTTTCTTGAGCGGCGCCGGCTTTCACGAGATCTGGCCTTCCCTCTTTTGGTTTGTTCTTGGGTGGGGTTTTGTCTTCAAACGGTCTGGCCTACTATGACTGTTAGGTTCATTTTCCAGTTGCACGGACTTTTTGTCTTGGCGGCCTTTGGAGGGTCTGTTTTCTTTCTTGATGGGTATCGGTTTTTCTTTTTTTTTTGGCCAGGTCGAGGCGGGCTGTGCGGGAATTCGGGTATGTCTGAGTGTCACCTTTTCTCGAGCTGGCTTTCCCTCCTCCTAGCTGTCGCTTTTGTCGATTTTCAACTGGAGGAGTCCCAGCACTTCTCTAAGGGAAGAGATGACGTTTTGAATCTGTCCAGACTTCCGGTTTGACCGAGTGCCATCCTTTGGAGAGCTATCTAGGACTTTCCTCTGGCCAGCCGCGACCTTTTCGTCTTACCCCTGAGCTGCCGCCATAAAGCCTGATTTTCCCGCCCCCCACCCTCAGAGAATTGACTTTACCCCTACAGCCCCCTCCTGCTGTCTCCTTGACGACTGCCTGCTACCACCCCGCATCTGCAATCAATCGGGCCTGAAGGATGCTGTCTCACCGCCATTGGTTAGTTTTCCACCCTCTTCAATTTTCTTTCCCGTGTCGCCTGACCCGAGCCTCCCCGCGTACCCTTGTTCGGATATTTTCTTTTCCCATTACCCTTGCGAACTCTTCCTCCCCCTACCCTGTCTCATCAACCCCAGTTCATCACCATACACCCCCCCCCCCCAGCACATATATTTTTACTATCTTTCCGTTTTTTTGTTGATAGATAGGTTTGGTGGTTATGGTTTTCCCGACTTGTGGTGCAAAGTGAGTGGTGTGCCCGCTCGAAGGGTAGGGCGTTGGCACTGGCGAGTTCCTCTTTTAACTCCCTTCTCTAATGGAGTTTCTCCCTCTCCGGATCGGGTCTCCCCTTGTTCTATGATTTCGGGGTTCCTATCTCATCCTTTGGTCGGAGTCTCCTCTTTTCGACGGTCTTCTGCAACGAGGCGGTCTCCCTGCTTCGTAAATGACTTTTTCGATGTTTGGTATTTGTCCCGGCCGCTCTCTTTGTCTTTTCACATCGTTGGAGGTTCCCTGAGCTCGTGGTTTAAGTTGACTTGATGACAAGTTGCCTGGCAAAGTTCGCTTCTCTATCTAGACCAGATTTTTGATGGCACCCCCTGTTCAAGGTTATCTTCCCTCATTCACCAGTCATATTGCTCCCCCGTAAATCGCTACTTGACCGGCATTCAAGTTAACTTTCTTACGATCAAGGTGGCGCAAGTAGGCGAGGTTTCCTCCCCCCCGATGTTCCCTTCCTCCAGGACCGCCCTTTCCGCCATCCAACCCCTTCCAATCCCCCCTAAAGAAACAGACAGGAAAAAGTCAAAGTCCCAAAAAGAACCGAATAAAGAACGCCAAGCACTCCCGCGCAATTCCACTAAAAGAACCTCAGCGTTCCTGACCTGTTCTCACCAGCCAGAACTCTTTCTTCAGCTTAGAGATTTCTCAGTGCCAACGATCGAACCCCGGTTTTTTTTCGAAAGCGCACCGGAGGGCTTACAAACCCTTCAACCGAGTAGCCTACTTACGGGTAATCAGGATTATCTAGACAGTCATTTTTACCCCCCCGTAATTACGTTTTCCTTTTCTTCCACGACTTTATGATTCCTGGCCACTAGATTCCAGCAACTTCGGCAGAGGTCTTTTAGCCTTGCCCCTCCATCATTTTTCCCCGGCCTTTCTTTTCCTACGCTGAGCGACCTCTTCCTTGCACCTTTCCTGCCCTCCCCCAAGCACATTCTGACTTCCCCACATCGGGGATAAGACTGGCCCGTTCGGTCTCTCCGGAACGAGAGCTCTTTAAGGCTGTGAAATCGGTTTCCCTTCCTCCCCATTTTTCTCCCCCATTAACCCTTCCACCAGACCGTTGTATTTAAACTACCAGGATCTCACAACGATCATTCCCCCCCGCTCCCTTCGAAAAACTGCTTTCCTTTCTTCCTTCCACCAGACGTCTCAAAACTTTTCAACCTACAGCGTCACGGCATCTATCGCCTAAGACCCGACTTTTGGCTCCCCTGATCCTGGTTCCCTCGTTTTCCCTGAAAGTACCACTCTTCCGGCTCAGGAGTCTTATGGCCTTTTCTTCGGCATCTTTTCAAGTCGTAGGATTCTGACCTTCTCGGCTTTGTCTGAAGAAGGCAGCCCCCCCCCCCCCGCTGCCCCCTTTCTAGCCCCGGGCCGAGAGATTACAGTGCGTTCTGATAGACCCAAGACGGTTGTCCTTCCCTGTCTTTTGGCCAATAATCGGGAGGCCCGCTGGCCGTGATCGCCGGATCCCTTTTGTTAAATTCCTCCTATATCCCAATTGTACTAGGCGACCCTACAACAACGCACGATCGCAGATTCTGAAACTTTAGAGCTGGACCCAGGAACTTGTTCCTGCCTGATCTAGGGACGCGGTCCCTTAGGTTCATGATGGTTATCGGCAAGAAGGAAGATTCTTGTGAGGGATGCGGCCTCCCTCGTTTTTTTCTGCGGTTCTTACTTCGAAAAAAGAAGAGTAATACGTCCCCTCCCCCCTGATGGCAGAGCCCTGGTCGGTCTTTCATCTTTCGAGCGTTTTGCAGCCGGCTTTTAAGCGGACGCGTTCATGCAATTCATTCCCGACGTTCCCGAGAACGCTTTCCAGGCTATCCCTTAAGGCAGATCGACCCCCGTTTCGGCCCAGATCCCGATTGAAGTGTCTTCGCCCGATCACCCGAGATTTTTTCTCTCCCTCCTTTTTTTAATGCATTGTCTTTCCCGCGACTCTATCCCCTTCTCAGAGTAATTCTTTTCCTTACGTTGTGTTGTGAGAGAGGATTACTAACCTCGCTTCTCTCCGGTCTCGGTATCAAGGATCCAACTTTTTCCCTGCTCCCCTCTAAAAGTTCCTTTTTTTCCGTATCTTATCTCGAAATTTTCGTCCTCGTTCGCATTTCGTCCCTGCTTTCCGTCGCCGTCGGTTATTTCCTTTTATAAGAGTTCCTGAGAAGCGTCTTGCATTCTTGCAGGTCTCTGGCTTTTTCTCCATTACCAGGTTTAAAGCTCACTGGCGGCCTCTTTCCTTCCCTTTCCGCCAGGGACGAAAAGGCAGCGCGTGATCGTAGGACAAGCGTCTTTTCTTAAGTTTCCGAAATCCGCGGCCCTCCCTGCACAGAGTTCCCTTTTCCCGGTGCTCTTCCCCGACGACAAGATCAAACCTCTCGCCTCGCGGCCTTCCTGACCCTGTCCGGGTCCATTCTAGGGACCCTTGTCAGTTCCCTTGAGCGCTTTGTTCTTTTTGGTATGGAGATTCGTCATGCTTGCCTGGAGCCCTTTCTCCGAAGACTGATTTCTCTTCTGCATCCCTGCAAGAGATTTTTTCATACAGGATTTCCTTGTCAGGCGTGGTCGATAAGGAGCCTACTAGTAATAGATAGAAACTGTACGCTCGCTTATGGGCCCCCCGAGTGTCGCCCTTTGCCCCTTTTTCGCCTCCAGTACGGCGTTTGACCAGCGGCGCCGAGCAGCATTACCTCTATCCTTACTCGGCCGACAGTGGACGTTTCCCTTTTTTTCTTCCAACAGTTCGTTTTCTGGCACTCTCTTCTGGTCGTCCCCGGAGCTCTCTTGCATTCTTGTCTGAGTAGGTTTTTAAACGTTCATCTGGTTTTGAGACCTTCCCTTTTATCCTCTTTTTCGCGCGGTCCTTTATAGGTCGATCATGGTAGTGGCCATCCCCCCCCCTTTATGTCTTTGAAGGAAGGTCTTGCTACTGGTGTGTTCCCGAGACCCCCCGTTGACTCCTCCTTCTTGCGTTTCTGAGGCTGGGGCTTACCTGACGGCTCGCGGCGTTCCCTTCTTGAGAACCAGTCCTAGGTGTGGTTCCCGCCCCCTCGTTGCGATTTCAAATTTTTTTGCGCTGGAGGCGGTAGCGCCAGTCGCTTAACTTAGGCCTTTCCCTTTTCAAACTTTTTTGATCTCCGTTTTCCGTTCCTCCGGCCCAGCAGGTTATCTCCCAGCGATTTCCCCCCTGCCCTCTGAGTGCTTGGAGATCAACGTTGTTGAAAGGTCTTGGTTTGATCGAGATCTTCTTCCCCTGGCGGTTTTGAAAGTCGGTCGGTGGGACCTCATCTCCTCGGCGGACCGTGTCGAGACGGGTTCGAGCGGCTCCGTTTTTCTCTATTATTTACCTTCTATGTTCTTTCTTAGAACCCCGGTCTTACTCGCGGTTGGTTCAGGTTCGACCTTCTCTTTCCTGGTATTTTTTATGCGGATTGGCGGTGTCTTGGCTTTTATTGTGGTCTTCGGGTTTTGGCGGGCCTTTCTGTTTTTCGTTGGTCTGGGCTGAACTACGGAGCTGGCTTTACCTCTCCGATGAGTTTTGATGTCTCCTTCGATTTTAGCTTGGGAACTTCTTGGGCGGCCATTCACGCAGAGTATTACCTTCCGCTCTCCTGGTTTCCTCTTTTTACCCCCTACGGCCTGGTACCTTCGTTGCCCCTCTCGGTCTGTCATGAGATAGAGATTGAATTTGACCCTTCATGTTAGAAGTTCCTTTGCTTTTTCCTTCGAGGCGCCTCATAGTTCCTCCACCCAGTCGAGGGCTCTTTGTTACTCACTAAACGAGGTTCCTTGCAGATAGCCTTTACCCTTTTTGCATCTCCGGCCGACTTTTTGTAAGCCTCCAGTTCTTGGAGCATATGACCCTATTAAAATCAGGAGACCGTGGTTTCCCTGACGAGCAGTACCTATGAAAAAGTCTTTCGACCGTTTTTTTGCTCGGGCATTGAAAAGCCCTACCCTCATCCCCCCCACTTTCTCCCCACTGCTCGGCGCACAGACTATTTCTATCACCTCAGCACCACCCATAAACCAGCACCTCTTTCTCCCTTTTTTTTGTTTCTGTTGATCTCCTCCTTCTGTCTAGGGTGCTTCTGTGTTAACGGAGGTGCTGGCTCCGAGCAGGTATTGCTTGAGTTGCGTCCTTTTCTTTCTTCCCTTTCCCCTATAAGTTGGTACTGCTCCGTCTCTGGGTTTAGAAAACTTTATCTGATTCATCGGCGTGGTTCAGATGCCCTCAAGCCGGCTTTCTCCCTCCTCTTTCGCCGTTCGGCTTTAGTGGGACCAATTTCCATAGGTTAGCATTCTGAGAGCGCTTTTTTGCAGTCCCATATTACCGGACGTCTTGTTGGCCGGAATCCCCGGAGGTCTTCAGTGTAAGAGGCAAACTTCGATGATGTTCCCATTGCTGCAAAATTAGACAGATTATTACACAAATCCGCCTCTTTTCATACTGTAAGGCCTCGGCTCGCCAGAGGAAACCGTAATACGCGTTAAGTGGAACCTTTACTCCTCTGACTGTTACCGACCTCCAGTCAGGAGAACGATCAATGCTCTTTCCAGCACCCCCTTCTTAGGGAACGCCCCATAATTTCTCAGCAGTTAACCCCATGCCCTCCATACCCTAAAGGCAAGACACCCCGGCAATCCGACCCAGAAATCCCCCTCCCCTCCCAAGCAATTCCGCCAGCCCAGCCAAGACACGCCAAGCCAGCCAGCGACGTCTACCCCCTCCCATTCACCCGTTCTTAACCTCAAGCTCCCTTCCGCCTCTATTTAGAAGAGCACAGAACTTCTCTCTAGTAGCCTTTCCGAAACCCTTCTAAGGCAAAGTAAAGCCCCTCGAGGCTGGTTTTGCGAAATATACCCACCTTTTTTCCACCTTCCCTTTTACCCCTGGATCTCGATCATCCTTACGTACTCGATCTTTTTCTCCTTTACAGCCTGAGAGATGTGGACAATTCTTCCTTATCACGGCGTCAGAGTCCGGCCTCTTAAATGCTAACTGCCAGGTGTTCACAAGGTACATTCCTACCGCCTTAGAGAAGCTTCGCGACCTACTCCAGGCCTTGTAATCCCGCACTGGTCCCTGGTAGGTCAGCCAAACTCTTTGATCTTCGGGCCTCTCCTATTCTCCCCGCCCCTCGCTCATGGATAGGAGTTTCTCCGACTACCCTCATCTGACCAGGACTCTGCAAAAAGACAGGTTAGGTGTCCCACAAACGGATAGGACACGTCCCCCTTTTGGAAGCGCCTCCCCTTGCTCTCCCACTCTATTTCCCCTTATATACGGCCACCCCCCCCATCCCTTGATTTTTGACTCCAACCATAATCTCATCTCCTACACGCCAGATAGCACCCTTTCTTACAGCAATGCGAGTTCCCTTTTAAAGATCCTGGTAGAGGCTAATTCCCGTTCCCCTAGGCGGTTCATTGATATGAAGGCTTCCTCCCCCTCTGCATTTCACGTCGTCGTGGATTCGCTTTTCGGGCCTTTTCGAAACCTACACTTTTCCTAGCTTTCTCGACTGAGCTCTGATCTCCCTCGATTGTTAAGTCCCTCCGGTGACCCTTTTCCCCAATGGCACTCCTCGGGTTCATTCTTCTTTGGACCCCCGCTGGTCCGAGCGCGCACCTATACTGCGGCGGGGCAGTCGCCCTTCTCCTCCCCTCGGCGCCACAAACTAAATTTTTCGGATCCCGTCGTTACAATGATTTAGGCCTGGAATTCCCCCAGGTTTCGAATTTTGGAGCGAGGGCGACTCCCTTTTTTTCGGGCGCTGATTTTTTATCAGGTTTTCTTTAGGCCGCTCTGGATCGTTTTCCTCGTTCAGGCGTTCTGTGGATGGAGTTCCGTCTCCCCTCTTGTCCTACGACAGAGGCCGATCCTGGCGGAGCTGGTCGTTTTTTCCCTCACGCCTTCACCTCCCTGGCTACTCGTTCCGTGCCCTCCATGGTAATTTTCATCTAGCTTCTGGACAGATTTGGCGGCACGTTCTCCCCTTCGATCCCGTTGAACTCTGACTCCCATTGGACTTGCTCCACCTCCCTGTGAACTTCCGGGCTCGGATCCGATTCTGCCTGATCTTTTTCTCCCATCCAGCATTGGTGATCATTCTTGATACGCGGTAAAGCGTCCTCAGGCGAGTTACTT
>Ga0179593_1603618_pt1 | contig 12535 bp, 8 predicted proteins | sample CZODoug2_1_08_16_FD_185931 | JGI IMG/M metagenome (GOLD analysis project Ga0179593, IMG submission 185931) | Vadose zone soil fungal communities from Angelo Coast Range Reserve, California, USA - CZODoug2_1_08_16fungal (PacBio error correction) | ecosystem: Environmental > Terrestrial > Soil >... | reverse complement strand
TTCCTCGATCTGGCTTCCGGCTTCCCTTTTCTACGTCTTCTCACTTTTCTCTCTACAACACAATCGGCTATTTCGCCCAGATGCTTCAACTCCGGGTAATTATGGTGTGTTTCTTCTCCGGTTCGAGACCGCTTCTCCACCGGCTATTCTTTTTCGCCTCCGTTCTTCCCCCCCTAGGCACGCCCGCTTTATCTTGACCTAACGGTGCGTTCGATTATCGGCGGCCTGCCATATGCGCATTGGCCTTTGAAGCCGTCATCGAAGGGGATCGACTCTTTCGGCGGCGATTCTCATCCTTGTCATCTGGCCTTTTGGCGAGAGGAGACGACCCCATTCGGCCATATTGTTCCTCGAGACGGGAACTTTTGGGCCGCCGCAATAGCGGCTTGCTTACCGGAGTCGCCTCCCTCTCCTTCCTCATCAGGTTACATTCTAAGATCCTTGCCCCCCCACCCCCACGTGCTCCGGGAGCGGTCTACAGCCCTCCCATCATAGGGACTTAGGGGGAGTCTTCCTTATTAGCATTTTCCTGCCTCCGGCCCCTTCTTTCCGGGGGTCCGGCCTTCTCCCCCCAGTACAGGTTGACGCTTTCAGGGCTTGGGCGTCAACGTCGATTTTAGACGATGCCAATTTCCCTCCTACGTCCTTTTTCTTTGTTTCCTGGTTGCGCAGACCTAAATGAAGGACAGTTTTCCTCAGATAGAGGACCCCCCTTCATAGAGGCCAGTGGAGAAACTCGAGCCCTCCGAGCTTCTTTTCTTCTTTGATGAATCGGCAAGTTCCGAGAAGAAGATTAGTCCCTCCCAGTCCGGTTTCCAAGCGTGTTCCTCAGGCAGATCTACCAGAATTCTTTCCTTTGAACCAACGTCCTTTTTTTGCCACTCTTTTCTCCCGTCAACTCGCTGACAACTCCGCGGTGACCTCAGGCGGGAGCCCTGGTAGAGAGGGACAAGACATCGTCCTTTCTGGTCCCTCCGGGGCCGTTTCCCCTGTCCAACTGTTCGATCCCCTCCTTCCCCGGTGGTGGTAATCTCCTTTTGCCCTTCGGGAGCTGCCGTCCCGGCTACGGAGACCCTCCTCCCCGGGTTCCGAATTCCGTTTAAGGCCCCCTTCATTCCGAGAATCAGTCCCCCCCTCCTGAGCGGCTTAGTTTTTCTCCCGACCCTCGATTCTCAAAATGTATGATGACTATTTCTGGCTGACCGCCACAACAACACTTTGGCGCCGCCTGGTACGTTCTTTCATCCCCTCGCTCTTTGTTTTCATTATCAGGGCGATTAAACGCGTCTTAACGGATCCCGATGTTTTTCCGGGCTCCCTTCTTTCTTTCCCCGACGTGTCTCTTTTTTAAAATTATATTGCTCTTTCCACACCCATTTTATATGGTGGGGCCCTTTTGACCCGGCTCTTTTTCCTTTAGCAGGAACCTTTTCTCCCGGATTACCTCCCTTTTTTGCCAGCGGACCCTTCTCTTCCCCCGAAAAAGAGACAGTCGTTCCTTCTTCTACCAAGCTGATAAGGGTGAGTTTAGACATTTCTTTCGTTCGAAGAGTTTTTTAAACTTTCTCTCCCATTCTTGAAGTGATAACTTAGTAGGGGTCCTCTTTTCCGTTTTTGAATTCGCGGTCCTTTTTAATCTTCCTCTTCTGTGGTTCACTCTCGGGTTAGAAGACTGCCTCCCTAAGGTCATAGCGGCGGTGATTTACGCCACCTCGTTGAGATACAGCAGCACCCGGCTTTTGTTTCTTTGCCCCCGGGATGACGACTCCTCCTAAGTTGTTTCTTTGGTCGGTCCTCCCCCCCTTTGCTCCGCCCGGGTGAGGTCGCGCCCCCTTGTCGTTTTCCACCGCCGGTTTTCCTGTATCCGGGTGGAGCGGAAGGTCTTTCCCCTCCTCGTCCGACAGGGTTTCCCCTCTTTTTTTTCTGAGGATTTCCCCTCTTTTCCCCTCTAAAATCGACTTTCACCCGTCCCCTCTATTACCAGATGAAAGGCGAAATGCGTTCCCGGTCCGCCCCGAGGCAACTGCCCCAGGTCGACACTTTTCTTTTTTCATCTTCTTTTGCGGTTTCTCTTCTCTCCGGCCCAGGGTCCGACGGGCACCTCCCTCTTCCATTCGTCTTGCCGAGGCAGGAGAATACGGCCGGCGACTTATCCCGTGTCGACCCAGGGCACCCCCAGATCGCCGATGGTGTGTCCCTCTTAAATTCTCGGCTCTCTCCTTTCCTCTTTCCCTGCGGAAGCCATTCGACCCTGCGCTTTGACCCTTGTGTTTGCATCCGCGATCACCGCGCTCTCGGGGATGATTTTCTTTGGGCGTACTTTTTTTTCCCAGCTTCTTTGGTTTTTTTCTTTTTTCGATAGTGTCCATTTCATTGAATCGAGGGGTCGTTCCTAAATCTGTTGGCGGGTCCCAATGAGGAGCGGAAGTTTCTTCAGTGAGAAGTCCTTTTTTCAAGGAAGAGGAAGCGCCCCCTCCTCTTTCTTCCCGGAATTTTGGCCGTCCCTTTTTTTGAAAAAAACCTCCTCCCCGTCGGTTAGAGGGAAGAGGCGCCAGTTCGCCCTAAAAGGCCCTTTTGGTTTAACAGCATTTCGTTTCGACAGGCGTTTCTTCATTTCTTTGATAACCAGCGCAGGCAGACCCATGTTGCTATTTTAAACGATTTCGTTTTTTTTTACCTTTTTTTTTTTCGTGGATTCTCCCCTGTAACAATGAGGAGTCGTTTCCCCACGGGAAAACACGTTACGTCGCCGAATCTTCCTTCCTTCTGGTACCCCTCTCCCTCTCGAGACGCGTCATCGAGGATTCTACGCTACCGGGTTCCCCCCGATGAGAGTTTCAGCTTAGGCGCAAGCCGGTCCTGTAAGGGTTTTTCACCCGAACCCCCCCCCTAAGGTCCTCTTCATCCTTTTATTTTTTCAGTCGACGTTGGATTCCCTGACCACATGACAGGTTTTTTTTCCCCTGGATTTTTTTCTTCGACCCTGGTCTTCTTCCCCCCAACCAGGGTCGTTTTGCTGTGAGCGTAGGCGAAGAATTTATCGAACTCCCCCCCGCGCGATGACTTTCCTTTCCCTTTTCGTACGGCCCTTTTCGGTAAAAGCGAGAGGAGTCCCGCTGTTCAGTCGGAGAGTTCATTGACACTCCGACTAAGGTACGGCGCGGATGTACGGCGGCAACTTTTTCCTCGCGAGGTTCCACGACCCAACCTTCTTCCGAAGACGACCTGAATCTCTTTATCCCTGACTCACGTGGCACAGGACAGTTTTATCGCCTTCCGCAGGTCTACTCCCCTTTGTCCTCCGGGCATTCCTCATCCCCCTCGAAGCGACGCCGAGATGCCCCCGGAACGAATTCTTTGGTCAGAATTTTCCTTTCTTCGCTGAACTCGGCCTATCTGGTTTCCGAAAAGGTGCTCGCGGTGATTCCTGCCGAGCAGTTCGTCCTTTCATCTCCTGTCCTGATCCACGGCCGTTGGAAGAGTGTACTGCATTCGTTTTTTCGAGTCCCCCCGGCTGCCGAGCGAAGGCCCCCCCCCAGGTGAAAGCAGCTTCCGATGTGTTCCGTCTCGATGCCAAGACTCCGTTGTTGTTTTTTTTCTCTGTCTTTTTTTGTCATGTACCTTCCCCTCTTCTGGTAAACTGGGTGGAGAAGTCCTTTCTTGGGGTTTGTATACAAAATAAGGCGACTTGAATGCTTCCCCCCGGCTTTTTCCTCTCCTTTTTTTTTTTCAGGAACCGGTTCGCTCCCCCTTCTCCTATACAAACTGGTCGGCGTTCGATCACAGCGAGCCACGTTAGGAAATTCCCCCCCGGCATCCCTTCTTCTTTCTTCCTACGGTTTGAGTCGTCTTTTTTTTATCTTAGGAAGCCTCTGCGCATTTCTGAGAGAAGCCAGAAATCTCTTTTTTGCGCGAAACCCTCCTCCTCTCTCTGTCCCGGCTGGATAAAGGGGATCTTTTCCAGTGGTCACGTGTCGCGCGGCGACGCCCTCCTGTTGTTAGAGGCCTTTTTTTTTGACTGGCAGCATCGACTTTTTCGGGGACGCGACGCCCAGGATGGGCTGCCATTTTTTCCCGGCCGGCAGAAATATTCTATAAGATCAGTTTAAATTCAAGTGCCTTACGGTTAGAGGCTTCCCCCCCTTTTTGGTATATAACGTATTAGAAGCTCTCACGCGCCGTCGGGTGGTTTTGCTTCTGCCGGAGAAAGTCAGGACCGCAGTCCAGGTTCGCCGGGGAAGGTCGGTCCCTCTAGGTCTGCCGACGATGCCATTCCCGAGTCAATTAGCTTGGCCCGGTTTTTCTCGGCTCGACCGTCCATTTTTCTTCAAGTCGCCTGAAGATCCTGATTAGAGCCCGTGCTGCCTTTCGAGACCCTCTCTTCGCCCGGCATCTTGAGACTTTTTCCGGGCCCCCCGACAGCCTTCGGCGGACGGGCTAGAAGATTTTCCTCGTTTCTCTCCCCTCACTTTGCAGTGCCAAGTAAAGAAAGCTTCCGGGGTCCTAGTTCCCTGCCTTCAAATACTCGTGCTGAACGGGTCCCCAGGAGTTTTTCGCCGTTCCTTGGGAAAGATAGAATTCCTACTGTGCAGTGGAGGAGCCCCCAAAGGAGACTACCGACCGGGCACTTCTGTGTTTCCCTTTTCTCTGGTCCCCACTGGACATCTTTTTCGTCCCTTTGACGATCCAGCTCTGCCGGGAACCGGACTTTTCGTCGCAGTTTCCCATTTCCTTTCCCCGCAAACCGCCTGTATGGCTTTTTCTGGAGCGGAGACCCAGCTACCCGTTACAACATCTTCGGACTATCTGAAGACTCCCCCAACTCCTCCTGCTGGTCTTCGGAATTCCTAAGGAGTTAATAAAAGGGGTGTTTCGGCCCCCGGACCTACCGTGGTACGATGGTCTGCCTGATACATACGTAGTGCATGGCCCTTCTTGTTGTCGAAACTCCAGGCCCGCTGGAACAACAACTTTTCTCCTTTGGTGTTTTTCCACGGGTCGTTTCTTTCGTTTATTTCGCAGTCCTTCCCTTCCCCCCCGGCTTTTGACCGCCCTCAGGACGAGGTTTGGACCGGCGCGTTCGAGAATCGACCTCTCGCGCGCGTCCTATGTTCCCAGGAGAATCATTTACCCTGCGGTCTGATCCGTACGCGGTTGCCCGGTTTGGACCAGAAGCGACGAATTTCGCTTGCAGCTTTCCGACGCTTTGGTCCAGCTCCTCCGCGGACAGTGTGGCAGCGAGTTTTACTCTCTTCTTTCCCTTCGGAAAAACCGGGCTGACGCAGTTAGTGGTAGCCCGACCGTCCTCCTCATCCCAGCGGGCGGTTTTTTTTCCCCCCACCCCCAAGGTTTTCCCCCCCCCCGGGCGGGGAATGCGGCACCTTTTCCAGAAAGGAGGATATCTCTTTTTCCCCTTCCTTTCTGATTCAGCTTTCTTTCAAAGAACCGGGGGCGCATTCCCTCCTTTTCGGCTGAGCGCCGGCAAGAACGTTTTTTTCCCACGCCGCGGTTTCTTTTTTGAGGAGCCTTTTCGCCCGGTGGGGTCGGCCTTTTCTCTGGAAAAACGAGCGGGCCACCTTCCTCGGTCAGCGTCGACCTTTCCGCCCGATAGCTTTTCCTTCAGATGCACGGCTTTTCCCTTCTTTTCCCCTTCTTGCACCCCTCTACGCCCTGGCTTCTTTTCGAAACGAACCGGCTCTCTCCCGCAGTTAATTTGCGCGAGTCGCGTTGATATCGAACGAGGCCTTTTCTTTTTTTTGCACACTAGTACTGTTTTTCTTTTTTGTCGCGTTCCCCCTTTCCCCCTGCCTTTGCTGGACGAGCCCGTGTTCTCCCCATCCAAAAAAGGAACGACGCGGGGGGTTTAAAGCGGGTTGCCCCCCTTCCTTTTTCGATTTTTTTCTGATTCCCATCGCTCCGGTAAGGCGCTGTTCTTTTGAAGACGACCCCGAGATCTCGGGGTTTCAGGGCTTAGTAACGGTTTTTTTTTTCCCGACGGATTTTTGGCTTTCTTTTCATAGGCCTTCCCCTCCTCTCTTGATATTGCTCTCTTCCTTCTCCCCTCAATAGATCAGATGTTGGAGGTGCAACGTTTCTGGAGAGACGGGACACACCTTTTTTTTTAGTCCGGCGTCTTTCCTCCCTAGCGGAAGAGTACCGTTCCTTCTCCTCCCGATGTTGACAACCCACCTTTAGCGTGCCCGGCGGGAGTAGGGAAGTTTTTGTGCCGCCTTGACCACCTTTTTTAGAGTGTCCCGCGCGGACAGGTTTTAGTCACATCGGCAAGCACGTCCGAGTTGACGCGGACCGTTTTTCCTCTTGGCAGCGAGCCCTTTCTTCGGTTCCGTCCCCTCGGCGTCAGGAAAAGCGTGTCCCTCGACGCGGAAATGCTGCGGCGGTTTAACCTTTTTTTTCGATTCTCCGCGCTTATTTTCCGCCAAGGGACTCCTCTTTACTTTACCTTAAGGGAGCAATTTCTTCCATGTCAGGGTCGGAAGGTCTGAAGCCCCCACCACTCCCTCGGGAAGGCGTTCCACTGTATTTTTCCTCTCCCCCTGACCCCCTGCCCTTGCCTCCGGAGAGGACTGCGTCCTTTCTCGTGTAGGAGCCCCCGGTCGCCAGTTCGGGGATGCTTTCGATTCAGACCCCTCATAACCCTCGTATATGAATTGCGAATTTGACGCGTCCACTTGGCCGGCTCTTCTCCTCCCGATGATGGCTCCGTACTGAAGCGCCCCCGACTGGGTACGCGCGCGATGGCTTTCGGTCCCGTTCTTCCTTCCTCCCTCGTTCACAACAGGGACGATGGACGTCGCCCTTTTTCCGGTAAAGGCTCCCCTTCCGGCCCTTACCTCCCGAAGAGGGCCTTATTCCCTCCGAGGGTCGGTCTCGCAGGACCAGCCTTTAGGGAAGGCCGGGCGAGCTTTTTCACGCACCTGTATTCCCCCCCTAGCCGGATTTTTTTCCCTCGCAGGCCATTTTCGACGGATTCTCCTCCCTTGTGACGTATTCCGAGCAGGTTGTCTCCGACGGGCGGTCTCGAACGTTTTTCCCCCTTAGTCGACCCGCCCTTTTTTTCAGCGGTTTTGGGGTTCTCGCCCTAAAGGGATGCAGATTCAAATATCACCCGGGCCTCCTTTTAGTAGTGGACGTCACGATCCCGATTTCTATTTTCCTTGTCTTCGAGAGACGATCTTGTCTCGTCAACTACGTCTCGGCATTTCCCCAATGGCTGATACCAGTTAGAAGTTTCCCTCGGGCGGGGTGATCCCTCCCCATTACGGCTTTTGTACACATATTCTGGGGAAGATACTGTTTATTCAGGAACGGTAGAGTCACTTTTCCCTCATTCCTAAACTGACTAGGCGACGACACCTCCTCTCATAAGTTCGTTTCCCATCTTTGGGTCTTTCTTCCAAGGAGACTTTCCCCGTTAAGGAAGACCTATCTTATGGCCTCTGCGAATTGGACCGACTCACGCCTCGGCCGGGGAATAGCTAACTTTCAGGCTTTCCCTGAGTGTGATCCAGGTTAGCTGGTCTCCTTTTGCACAGGAGAGCTTTCGTCTGTTGTTCCCCTCTGCCCCTCCTCGGCTCTTGAAAAGGGACCTTTCCCTAGGAGCGTACCGGAGTCGTTCTTCACGAACGCGCCGCTTTTCTTTTTCCTTATCCTCTTTTTTACATTAACCCCCCTTAAGGGGCTTTCTAAGGCTACCAGATTAGCGTCATCTCCTGTCGTCGGGGGAGTTCCTTACACCCCTCTTGCAACCGCGCCTGCCGGTGGGGGCAGAATAAGCCTTTTCAGGTGGCAGACTCTCCAGTCCAGGTCGCCGGGCAAGGTTTTCGTTTTTGTCACCGACCAAGACTCTTTGCCCTACCGTTTTTTAAGCAATTCCTGTTTTTCTGTCGCAGAAGCTTTCCTCCGGACATGGACCGGCAGTGCTCTTTTTTCTGGTGGACCCACGCTTTTTGCCAATAGGCATTCCTAGCTCTCACTTTTTGCAAGGGAACAGACGCCAGCCAGCTCTCGACGAACGTGTTTTTTCATCCGACTTTCTGGGGGCAGGGGACCTTTACTTTTTTTTGCGGCAATCTTCCGAGTAAACTCTCTTCTGCCGGAGATGGTGAGCCCCCCTGGGGGCCTTTTTTCGTGGGAAACGCTTTTTCCAGCCTTGTGTGGCTTGCCCCTTGAACTGGAGAAGCTTCCCTCCCAGCACTGCACCTACCAGGTGGTGGTCATCTCGGATCGGCCAGGATGTTCTCTGCCTAAACGATCGGTCTCCAGAACTTTCTTTCCCTTCAATAGCGCCGTCTCAATATGGTCACAGTAGATCCCCGCCTCACGAAATCCGTCGGCGTAGGTCGCGGGCGACAAACCTCCATCGCCGGAAACATTTTTATGACGTTGACACAAAACACTCTAAGATGGGATCTCGTTAGTCATCGGTAATACCGAGAGCCGCGGTGATAGAGGATGCACTCCCCGAGCAGTTTCCTCTTCACCTACTTTCGTCAGGGCGCTCGAAGTTTTCTTTTTCCTCTTTGTTTTTCGACGCGGAAACCCCCCCAGCCTGAGATATGGTGGGCTTTTTCTACCAAGTGCTCTTTCGCCTTCCCTTCATTTACCTCTCCTTTTCGAGGGTGACAGAGGCCCCTACTAGCGATCTCGACCCCGCCGCCCTAGCGCAGTGCCGCGAAAATTTTTTCTCTTTTCGACCCCTTTTTTTTGAGGTTCCGAGAAGCAGTTTTTTTCGATAAGAGATCGGTCTTTCCCGGTTTACTACTTTTGGAAAGAAGGATTTCCTCTCTTTTTCTACGTCAGGATGTTCTTCCCCTGGATGTTTTTTCGACCTACCCTGCGCTACCTCCCAGGTCATCCAGCGCCCCTCTCCCCCGTTCTTGTTCGCTCCAGCCGAACCCCTGCTTATGCGCCCCCGGTGCTGACTAAGGCTGATCTCTCTCCTTTGTTTTGTGAGATTTCCGCACGGGGGCCTCTTTTTTCTCCGGCAAGCACCTTTTAAAAAGCCGAGGGGCATACCTTTTTTTCTCCTGACTCGGATCCCAGTAATGGTCGCCCGGTGGTGGGTCAGCCTGAGAGGAAAACGAGCGTCCCCTCGGCCATCTTTTCTTTGACAACAGCCCCTGTCTAGAGGATCATCTTTTTCACCTGCTGGCGTTCGGTCCGCCCCGTTCCCCCGCGAGCGGCTTAGACCCACGCACCCGGTTTCACCTGAGGCGCTGTCCTATCTCTCCTCGGAAGGGAGCGGTCCTCTGGGCGATTTCCGTGTTCGTTTCCGAGCCGGGACTTGACGAGCCCGTGTCGACAGGGCCCCCACCACTCGCCGATGGTGGGGAGCGGGCCCCCCCCCCCTTCTCCGTTTTCGATCAATTTTAGAGACTGAAAGAAGGAGGAGATCAAAAGCGACCCTTAACGGCGCGGTGACATCTTCATCTTTTTTGGGGAGGATTTTACCGGCTTGGCGGCGCTGAGGAGGTGGGTTTTTGTTCACCTATCTTGCCTTCCCCCTACGATGTTACTTTCGAGGGGTCGACGCTCCACTCCATTCGGCTTTTGGGGTTTTACTCTCGGTTCGCTTTCATCTGGGCCTGTTCTGCGAAGTTACGTGTTCCAGTCGGTTGTGATTAGCGAGCTTTTAGGCATGTTCCTTGGCCCTCTCTGACCACCAACTTTTAGGAGGAACGCGGCAGCGGCGCCAGTCCTGGACGCAACAGTTCGGCTTCGCGTGTCACTTTTATCCCTCCTGGTAGGTCTCCTCAGGCAAGCACGGGCAGCTTTTAAGGTCCGATGCCGAGGAGCAACGGAGAGAGCTTAACGGGATTCCCCTGCCCTCCAATTTGGAGAGCTTTTCTTTCCCCTTTCGTGAACCCCCCTTTCTTTCTCTCTCACTAAGCGAGGTTCAATTGCGAGTCTAGTACCGAGCATCGCTCCCCGTACGCGGATTCTGAAGGGTGGTCTGTCCTTATGACGAGCTTTTTCTTCAGGCACTTTCAGGTTCGTATCTGAGAAAAAGGGGTGGCCCCCCTTAATTTTCATCGTCTTAGTATGGGTAAGCTCGCCGACCCCTGACCCTGTTCCCCCGAGTCGAGTGAAAAAGGGATAGGAGTTTACCGGTCCGACGGCGCGGGGCTTTGTAGGCGAAGCCCTTCTCGCCGCTTCGCATTCGCGAATCGTTTTATCAGCCCTTTGGTGAAGGTCCCCTTCGAGGAGAAGTTACCTTATATGGTTCCGCGTTTGTTTAACAGCTTTTCCACGCGCGCGATGTTTGAGGCAAAGGTCCATTTCCTTTCTGGCGGGCAGCGCGCTTGCCTTTTCCAACGCGCGTCGCTTCAGCTTTCCCCCCTTCCAATGTACAGCAGCGGAAAGTCCCTTTCCTAGATCCCAGCGGATTGATCGAGCCCTCTTCGTGATTTTTCCTTTCTCAGAGTCCTCTTAGGAGAGGCACTTCCCTCCTAAAAGTATTCTCCCCTGAGACGAGTAGTCAGAGAACGCGGCTGCCTCTGGTTAAGAACGGCGGACCGGCCGAGGACAGGTTGTCCCCCTAGAAGGATTTCTTAATGAACCAGTAGTTTCTTGCCGGTGCTCCTTCATCCCTCAGTAGGTATCCCCCCCGACCTTGATTTCAGACGTCGTCACTTATAAAACCCCTGAAAGAAGATCCTTTTTTTCCCGTCGTTGATCGAACCATAGATTTTACTCACTTTTGTTTTGTTCAGATCGATAGGCATCGACGTATAGGGGAGACCCCTTCCCCTCTCCGGGCGGTTGTTCCAAAAGATACGGGAATCGCCGATGTCTCCACTGCCGGGTCCCCTACGTTGATACTAGACCCGGAGACTTTCATAAGAGAAGTACTGCTCAGAATCTACCCAAAAGATAGTTTTGCCGCGTTATCTAAAAGAAGAGGATTTCTTACCACCTAGAAGGTTTTTTAATGAATAGACTGCCGAGCATTGGACTGCGAGAAGCCATAGGCAGTTACATCGACTGCAGGTTTCGATTTTTTGAAAGGCCCCCTTTTTGAGCCTGTTTTCCGAAAGAGAGAGCCTACATACTGCGTTAGATGTCCCAGTCGAGATGCCCCTTTCTGACGTGCCGGCTTCGCGCCCACAGAGAGTCGGAGCTCCCTCCCTGAGCAGCTAAAAGATCCCCCCCCGGTACCTTATACGGCTTACCAAGTGGACTTTGCTACAAGACTTTTTTTTCGTCGGTGGAAGTTCGAAATTTATTAGAATAAGCTAATAGGAGACACTTTGGCAGCATAAGATTTTTTTTTTTGCAAGGTTCTCAGACTTTGAGGCTTTTTTGCTCCTCGATATTCAAAGACGATGCCCTATCAGAAGATAATTGGTGTTCGGCCTGACTTTTCCCGGACATGGAAGGAAACGTGTCGCCTTTTTAGCGCTTAAAAAAGCGCATTTCCTTCAGTTGAGACATTCTCTCTTAGAGATCCTTATTCGCCACCCTTTCCGCACCCACCAAACCCCCCCCCCCCCCCCACACCCCCCAACCACCCCACAGCAGCTTCGCTCCTCTGACGTGTTCTTCTCTGAAGCTTTTTCTCCCCCTCTTATGGGCATCCTGTTCTTTCAGCAGAGGGCGCCGTTTTTTTCCCCGTTCTGACCCCCTCGGGGGTAAAACTTCATAATCTGCTGAAGGATTGTTTTCTTCCGGAGGTTCGCGGGACCCTTCTTCACTTTGCTTGTTGTACAGCGTGATCTCCATGGAGGACCAATCCATTTTTCGTCCTATTACCAGTCTCCCCCCAATTTCTATCGAGCGGATCAGGACTGGACCAGACAGACGCTAGGAGATCCAGCAGCTGAAGGGCTTTTCCTTAGCGAACTTCTATATGGTCTTTTCTTTCCCCTTTGACGGCCAACCGCCTTGATTAGGGTGGAGTGGGCTCGGATACCCCCGAATTTCAAGAGCGGAACCATTTAGTTGAAGGAATATCCTTACGACGCCAACCGCTCCGCGGGCGTCTTGAGGTACGTGGATATAAAATGATTTCGCTTTGATAGGCGGATGCCTTTCTCCCCCTCGACGGGTGCTGCTCCAGAAGTCTTGAAGGAGACTCCTACTTTTCGACCCTTCTTTAGTTTCTCAAGCCCGCTGGAACCCCCCCCTCCTCTGGTTGAGACCTTTTTTTCTTCGACGGCCGTATTCTTTCCACCGGATGGATTTTTTTTTCGCTGACCCGGCCCCTTTATAGACCCCCTCCGCAGTGTTCTTGACAGGCGACTCCGGTGCGTTTCTTCGGTCCGAAGCCGATCCCTCTTTTTTCCTTTTTTCACGAAGACGCCTCCGTGGCTGCAGGCTGATCTTAGGTGGGTCCCCTTCGACGCTGATAACGATGTTTCCTCCTTTTTTCGCGACGTGTTTTCCTTCGTTTTCCTCGTCAGTTTTCCCAAAGGGGCTGACTCCTCGCCCGAAATGAGCTCCCTTTTGGTTCTCATCAGGCGGTGGATCCCCCCCGTTTTGCCGTCGCTCCAGACGCCTTTTCCTGCGCCCCTTT